>Ga0335073_10009005_pt1 | contig 14002 bp, 16 predicted proteins | sample Lox_Sample_22_FD_207093 | JGI IMG/M metagenome (GOLD analysis project Ga0335073, IMG submission 207093) | Soil microbial communities from Loxahatchee National Wildlife Refuge, Florida, United States - Lox_Sample_2.2 | ecosystem: Environmental > Terrestrial > Soil > Wetlands | place: USA... | reverse complement strand
GCCTTCGCCCCGCTCGACGCCGTATTTGGCTGCGCCTTCGCATGCCCTGCCCTTTGCGATCCGGTTGCTATTGAAAATGCGAGAGCGCCGCGGTCACCGCCCATTTGACACCGGCCTCCAGAACCCAACCCTTGCTCTCGTTAAAGAACTTCACTTTGCCTTTGGTGCTCACGTGCTCACCTTGTCATGATGTTGCGAAAGGAAGGCGCTTCCTCGGCCAACGGCACGGACCGGCACGCACGGATGCGGCGGCCCCATGCGCGCGCGGCCGCGGTGTCGCTGTTCGAGCGACGCCGCGGCCGGCACTTGCAATGGCTGGGAGGCTTTGGGAGTGCAGCGGGCGCAGTTCTGCAAAGCCCGCATGCGCGCGATGAAATGCGCCGAAAATCGCCGGCCGTCAAACCGCGAGACGCGGCGCTGTCTCTTATTCAGTGACTAACGCCTTGATCGCATAAGGGAATAATTTTTTTGCGATTGCAGCTGTTTTTCGGTGCGCCCGCAGGCTGAAGGCGCGGCACCCGGCCATGATTCGCAAACATGAAACGCAAACAGGCTTTCAATCAAGTCACTCAACGTCTGCTTTGCCGCGCATTTCAGACAAAGGCTGGACACGGCGCCGCGTCGCAGATGTGCCAAGACCGGCAATCCAGGTCGGCAGCGCCGTGAGGCTATTTCTCCGCGAAGGCAATTAGGGCCTCGTTAGGCAGACGCACATCGGCGTCCTTGAAGTCGTCCTGGAGCTGCTGCACCAGCATCTCCTGAACCCGCCGCGTCTTCTCCGGACCGAGCGCGTCGAAGATGAAGGAAAGACCAGGCGAGATTCCCAGGAAGTTCTCTGCCAGCCACACCGCCGACGGCAGGCGCCATTCGCGGGTGACGGCCTCGATACGAACGTGGCGGAAACCGGCGCGCTCGATATATTGCCGTAACACGCTCGCTTCGCTCAGACGCAACCACACCGGAGGTTTTGCGGGTGGGGCGTAATCCGGCACTGCGGCCTTCACCGCCCGCATGAGGGCGCGTAGGAACATCACGCGGTCCGGCACGCTCCAGGCGGACACGGCAATCCTGCCGCCGGATTTGAGGACACGGTGCATTTCCGCAAGGCCCCGCGCGATCTCGGGGAAGAAGATGACGGCAAAATTCGATAACGCGATGTCGAAGCTGCCGTCCGGCAGCTTGAGGTCCTGCCCATCCATGACTTCCGCGCGCGCATTGCCGACGCCCGCATCGTGCAATCGGCGCTGGAGCCTTTCGACCATGTTGGGCGAGAAATCAATGCTCAGCACGTCGGCACCAGACGGCGCCGCAAGCATAGTTAGAATGCCCGGACCGGCGCCGATATCGATGACACGGTGTCCCGGGCCAGGCTTCACCTGCGCCAGCATCTCCTGTGCGAACAGACCGGCATAGGATTCGAACGCTTTTTCATAACCGGGCACCACTGCGTCCCAGCCTTGCGGCTTCTGGTCAAGCGATAGGTCTGACATGCCGTGGAAACCAAAAGGCAGGACGGATGCATCCGCAGAGGCGGGCATATTCGGCTGGCCAGTCGCAGGAGTCTAGCCGGTGTCAGCCCCGGGCTTGCCGCGCTCTTCGTCAATGGACGACCACAGTAGCCGGCATTCCCCTCGAAGAAATAACCGTTCGGTTCAACTAAGCGGGCGTCCAGCGGCCGCGGCTGAACATCCGTGAAGTGCCGACAAGAGACATTGGACTACGCGTTAGGACGCCATTCGGGCCAGACGATAGACCGACATGGCCTTGCTGACGCCCTTGAGTTCCGCCTCGCTCTTTGCCACCGGGTATGGCGCAATGATTTCCGCCACAGCCGGCGCGTTGTAGACTTCTTCGGTGATGCAAATCTCGTCGCCATCGGCAAGATTTTGCACCCGCGCCGCGATATTCACCGTCTGGCCAAAATAATCGAGCCGCTCATTGAGCGTGACTGCGATCGAGGCTCCCCGATGCACGCCGATTTTTAGAATGAAATCACGCTGCGGGCGGTCCCGATTGAGCTGCTCGACGGCCTCGCGCATAGCAAGCGCCGCCTGCACCGCGTCGGCTGAAGTCAAAAACGCCGCCATCACGGCGTCACCGATCGTCTTGGTGACGGCGCCATTGTGCCGCACGGTGGCGTCGAGAAGATGCTGGAAGTGCCGCTGCACCTGAATGTAGGCGTTGAGGTCGCCGATCCGCTCGTAGAGCGCCGTCGAGCCCTTGAGATCGGTGAATACGAGGGTCACGTCGAGAACCGCAATGCCCTCCGTGGCGCCGATCACCTCCGAGCGGAAGAAGTCGCGAAAGGTTTGTGTCATCAAGATGCGCTTGCCGGATAAGGCCGGCATGAAGCGAAGCTTCGGGCGCTCAACCGGCGGCATCGCAAGCTGCAGGACGCCGAATACCGTCGGCAGCCTGCCGGCGTTACGAACTTCGAAGACGATCTTGCCGGGCGCGATGTTCGCCGTGGCGGGAACGCATTTGCCGCCGTCGAGTGTGACCGGCACATGAGGTGGCGTTTGGGGCGGCGTTACAGCCGCCTCCCTTGCGACCGGGAAAAAAAATTGGGCGTCGCTTTCGAAATCCTGGCCGAGAAGCGCGCCTTCGGCGGCATCAACCTCGAGATTGGCCGCAGCACCCGGCTCTATGCGGGCGAGCGCCCTCACCAGCCCTTTGGCAGTCTCGCTCCACGGCACGCCGTCGGGCATTACGCCGCCCGGCGTCATTTTATAATGGAAGACATAATCCCAGGCCGAAAGCGCGTCCGGTTTATGGAAGCGGATACTACGCACGGCGGGCGAAACCGTAAACGTCACCGCGATGTAATCGTCGAGCGCGGCGTCATAATCGCTTTGACACAGGTGGCAGTGGAAATGCGTGTGCAGTTTACGCAGGCTGCGGAAGCTCTCGACAACGTCGGAGCACATCGGACAAACCAGCAACCAGTCCATGTCGAACAGCCCGACCACGCAGGCATGGAGGAAGAGATCGATCGCTTCAGCCTCGGCAATCGATTTCTCCGTAGCGAACTGGATCGGATTGATACGGTAGAGCGCCTCGTCCGGACCCGATCGCAGCAACATCTCCAGCCGCGAGACGACGCGCGGACTCCAGGATTTGGCCGCTTCGAGCGCGACCAAGCGCTCTTCGAGTTTCTTTTCGTCGATCATCGCATGACACCGCGATAACGCCTCGATCGTCCTCGGCGTTCCGCTAAACCTCATACACAATCCATGAACGCGGAGCGAGCCCATCGGAAATATTTTAGCTGGCTACAACCTTACGGCCGAAGGTGATGTTTTGTTCGTTTCCGTTGAGGCCAAAGTGGCCCCCCGCTTGGGGTCGTTGGGGACGAGGAACGGGGGGCCACACGCGCCCAACCGCCAAGGAGAGACTCGGCTGGACGCAACGAACTAATCCCGCTGTACAAGTTTTATTCCCACTCACGCAAAAAAGCCGGTGTCGTTTTCCACCAATGCAGCTGAGGCCGTCCTTAGCGCGCCATCACGCCGAAGTCGCCGCAACCATCACAATGCTAATGTTCGTCTGTCCTCATAGCAGTTATCGGCACAACCCCACGGAAAAGACAAAAGCTGTTCGAACCGATGGCCGCATAAATCGCATAACCAGACGTTCCGGACATAATCAGGCGGTAGATACTCGGCACTCTCCGGCGCAATGATGTACCCACCGCACCGTATGCACCGATGGACGGATATTTTCGTCACGCCTGCTTCCTTTGTGCCCAAGATGGGCGAACACTAAAAGCCGATTTACGCGCGCTTCGCTACTCCGGCACCGTTTCGCCCGAGCCGCCGAACCCCTTGGGAAAGTCTTTCAGCTTGGGCAAGCCGTCACGCATCGGCAAAACCGTCTCTGCATAATTGACGTGGACGCCCGGCTGAAATCTCAGCGTCGGCAGCGTTGCCGCGAAAACGTCGACGAGGTTGAGCGGCGGATGATTGGTCATCAGGTGGCCGCCGCACTTTCTGCAGGATTTCCGCTGGCTGAGTGGCGTCTTCTGATACGTGACGAGCTGATCGGCGCCGGCCGTTACCTTCACCGCGGTCGGCTCCCAAAGCGTGAAGGCATTGACCGGACCGCCCGACCACGATCGGCATGAGCGACAGTGGCAATAGCCCATGGCTGCCGGCGCGCCGAAGACCTCGATTTGTACGGTGCCGCAAAAACACTGACCTTTGTATGTCATCACTCTCTATCCTCAGTCGATGGGGCATGTTCACAGATTTTCTGCCGAGTGCGGGGACAGGCCGCCTTTGCGGGCGCAGCCATAATCGTCGCACAAATAGGCAAGATCACCTTCGCACCGGCGGCCCGTCACCGGACAGCGCTGCGGCGGATTGCTGTCTTCGCGATCCGCAGTGCACGTGCGTGCGATCGCACTGTTGTGTTTTGATTGGGTCATGGCCGTTCTCCACCTCAAGCCGATTTACGCCACGGCACCGACCCTGGTACCAGCATCGATACCCGTGTCTTGTAGAGGCGGTATTCATCTCCAAAGGCGTCGATCAGATCGCGCTCTTCGAGCTGAATGGCGATGAGGATGTAGGCCGTCGTCACCACCGCGAAGAGGAGGTGCCCCAATGTCATGGTCGGCGCCGCCCAGAATGCGATGATGAAGCCGAGATAGAGCGGATGCCGCACCAAGCCGTAGAGCAGCGGCGCGCGAAAGCGCGGTGTGGGCATCGGCCGGCCGCTGAGATTGTTGGCGACCTGGTGCAGGCCGAACAGCTCGAAATGGTTGATCAGAAACGTCGAGCCAAACGCGATCAGCCAGCCGAGGAAAGACAGCGCCGTGACGGCGGCCGCGATTTGCGGCTGCTCGATCTGCCACACCACCACCGGGATCGGACACCATTGCCAGAATAGCAGCAAGAGCACGAGACTCGCCAACAGCACATAAGTGGTGCGCTCGATCGACTTCGGCACGAAGCGCGTCCACCACTGCTTGAACCGCGGCCGCGCCATCACGCTGTGCTGAATCGCGAATAGCGACATCAGCAGGGCATTGATGACGAGCGCTTGCGCAATTGGAGCGACCGCGCCGTCGTCGATCGCCTTAGGCACGACGAAGCCGCCGACGAAGCCGATGGCGTAAAGAACCGTACTCAGGAAAGCCAGGTAGGCGAAGATGCCGTAAAGAAGGGCGATGATCCGGCCCATGGGAGTCTCCTTATCTAAAGCAGATTGTTCCGCGCCTCGGTTTGGCAGAGCGGCGCAGGTCGATTTGTTGCTGAAGCCCTGCACCCGGCGGCGCGGCGGGCGGAGCGGCGCTTCTGCGCTTTGCCGCCTTACATTTGACGCGGTCGCGAGCGGTGCGATCGGAGTGGGGAATATCGCCAGTTGCGCCGGTGTTCGTAGTCGGGAAGCCGCCATCCGCGGACCGAAAGCCAGAAAACGCCGGCCGACAGGCCAAACAATGCGCATACCGCAAGACCAATATCTGCAAATTTCATGATGCTTCTGACCTTGGCGGAGCTGAGCGGTATTGCCGTAGGACGGGGTTCCCGCAGTGCATAAAGGTTCGCGTACATCACCCGCGACCTACATCAGGAGCCCGGCGCAAATCTTGGCTGGGAGCGCAATGAACTTGGACGACAGCGCAAATTCCGGACGCCTCAGGGGGCCGGAGCAGGTCACGTCGGCGAAGGTGGATATCTGGTCCACCGACGACACACGGTCGCGCGAGCGCTTTTCCTATTGGCGCGACGCCGTGTGCCGCGCGGTCTTCAATATTTCGATCGAAGCGACTCCCGAGCGCTTTTCGGCGCGCATCACATCGCGCAGCTCCGGGCCCTTGCGTTTCGCAACGTCCGAATCGAGCCCCTATCAGGTGGTGCGCACACGCCGCGACATCGATACCGCGCCGGCAGATCATTATTCAGTGTTCGCCCAGGTCAAAGGCCTGAGCGTGATCCATCAGTGCGACGCTTCGTTTACTTTTAGTCCAAACGACATTTGTATTTCCGACGGTACCCAGCCATTCCGCTGCGATATGCCCAACGAAGGCTACCGGGCTTTCGCAGTGATCCCGCGCGCGATGATCGATCAGCGCGCACCATGGCTGCCGCGCCATCCGCTACACAAGCTCGACGCCAAATCGCCGTTCGTCGATCTGGCGCGGCGCCACATCATGGAGCTGACGACCGGCGCCGTGAAAAGCGATACCGCAACTAGCGTTCTAACCGACAATCTTTGTAACCTCCTGGCGCTGGCCAGCGCCACCGATGTCGAGCCCGGCCGCCTGCAGCCGGAGCTACAGATCGAAGCGTTGTTGGCCTATTGCCGGCAGAACCTGCACGACCCCGAACTGACGCCACAGCGCGCCGCCGATCACGTGCGCATCTCGGTGCGCACTCTGCATTCGCGGTTCAAGCTGATCGGCAAGAGCTTCGGTCGCTGGGTACTGGACAACCGCCTCGACGCGTGCCGCAATGCGCTGCGCGACGTGAATCAGAATGCGTTCAGCATTTCCGAGATTGCCTATCGCTGGGGCTTCAACGATCTGTCCTACTTCAACAAAGCGTTTCGCACGCGGTTTGACTGTTCGCCGCGCGAATGGCGCGACTGCTCAAACACGATGCGTAAGGCACCGCCGCTGCTCGTTCCTTAGAACTCCAAGCGTGCCGCGGCGACGGTTGCCGATTTGAGGGACATTGCCTTCACAGATGCCGCAGATTGGCGGCGATCTCGCGCATGAGCTTGACCTTGTAGCCGTCCAGCCATTTCGCGTAAGGCTTGACGCGCTCACCGCGGCTTGATGCGTCGAGCCGATATTGCCGATAGGACTGGTTGACCGATTTCAGCGCGCCGGTCCGCATCTGCGTAGCGATTTCCGCGTCGAGCCGGGCGATCGCGCGCATCGCCTCCGCATCCACGTCGGCATCGCTGCGGATCTCAACGGCAAGCCGCTCCGCGGCCCGCGTGATTGATTCGCATGCGAGCGAACATTCATCGGGTGAATTCTTGCGCGCGCGACGAAACCGGCGCATCGCGCTGTCGGCGATATATTCGGCTTGCGCCGCGCGACGGCACCACCAGCGCGCCGCGAGGCTTCCGCCGGAGGCAAGGCTTTCGCCCGAGGCAAGTACGCCGTCCTGCGCCACAGTCTTGATATGCACGCCGTCCGGGCCCTTGATCACGGCGACGCCAGCAAGTGCCAGACCCTCGCGATAGGCCGCGATCAAGGCGTTCATGACAATCTCGGAAGATGTTGCCTGCAGCCGCGATGCACTAGCGCACCAGAACGCGACAGCGCACGAGCTCCTGCGCGATCACGCGGTAGCCTTGCAGCATCCGCGCATTGAAGGTGCGCCGCGTCATCTTGATGCGCCTGACCGCCTCGTCGACATCGACGTCGAAAGCCGCCCACAACGCGCCGAGATTGACCGCGCGCGCGAGGTGATGAAATTCATGTCCGCTCAGATGCGCGGACGGCCAATGCAAGGCTTCCTCGGCCCTCTCGATCTCCGCCGGAGAAGGCCTAATTCGCACATGATTGCGCATCCGCGCCATGCGCTCGAGCTCATGCGTCTCGAGCTGCGCATTGAGATCGCCACGGTCATAGAGATAGACCGGCATCGAATTGATGTAGCCGCGCGGCCGGGTCGGCATCGGCAGCCGCGACAGGACGCGAAACCCCTCCTCCATGCGTTCCATCACGTGAAAAAACGACCAGCGATCCGGCACCGCGCGATTTCGCGACAGCGCCACGGATGCGGCCTCGCCGAGCGCGCCGAGGATGCCGAGCCGATCGCCGCGCAATTCGGCGCGCACCGCTTCTTCGGCCCGTTCGGTGAGACTGTGCGTGTCATGACCGTTTTCACGAGCAAAGATCGACGGCGACCGGCCGTGTGATGTCATGGCGCGCCTCGCAAATCATGCGGCTGCCTCGGGGCGCTCTTGGACCGTGCCTTGGACCGTGCCTTGGAGACGAAGCGCCAGGGCGTGATTGATGTGGTGTGAGAGGGTTTGGCGGGACGCGCCGCGCCGGAATATTCCGGCGGTACGATATAGGCGCGCCGCATATGCTGCGGGCAATACGGCAGGCCATTCTCGACATCCGCTCCGGCGGCGCCGCAGAAGAAAAAACTCCTGGTTCCAGGCTGACCATGCGGCCAGCGGCAACACTGGTTGGTCAGTTCAAGGAGTGATTTGCGTCCGGCGGTGCGCGGCGCTTTCGCCGCCGTTTCCGCCGCCGCGCCGCGGCGGCGCGCGGGACGTTCCTTCGGCGGCGCTTGTCGCGATTTTTGCTTGGCGGATTTCGTGCCTTGCCGCGTCTTGTCCGCTGGTTTGCCGGTCGTGTCGAGCCGCAGCCGAAAGATCTTGCCGAGCACGGCTGAACGCGAGATGCCGCCGAGCGTCTTGGCGATTGCGGTGGCGGGCTTGTCCTCGGCCCACAGGCGCTTAAGCGTAGCGATGCGTTCCCTCGTCCAAAAATCCGCGCGCATGGGCGGCGCTCCCTTCGATGTTTGCCCGTGATCGAACCCCGGATTTGTCACATAAACAGTGACAACGGTGCCGTCAAGTCACCGTTTTGGATGCTAGGCGTTCTGCACCGAATCCGTGACAATGGGGCCACAAAATGTGACACCTTCGGCTTCAGGAGCCACGGGGATGGCCCGGCGGACCAAAGCACCCAAGCAACAGCATACCGGCCTCTACTACGCCCGCGAGGCGCGCGGCATGAGTCGCGGCGAGCTGGTGCGGAAATCGGGCGTCTCCAAGCAGCAATTGTCGCGGCTGGAGAACGGTCTGATCAGGCTGCGGCTCGATCACTTGAAGCCGTTCGCCAGCCATCTCGGCTTTACGCCCGAGCAGATGCTGCTGTGGGGCCGCTATCCGGGCACCGGCGACCATATCGAATCAAGTGACGTGCTGCGCGATGACGGGCCGCGGGAGTCGATTGGCCCCGGCGCCGGTCAGATTCCGGAGCTCGACACCCGCGCCGGCTTGGGTGGCGGCGGCGTGCCCGCGCGCGAAGTGCGCAAGGACGGCCGCCATGCCGACCCCTTGAAATCAGAAGGCTGGGTATTCCCGCCGAGCTTTATCCGCGATCAGTTGCACACCTCGCCATCCGGGCTTGTCGTGCTCGACACCCACGGCGACAGCATGGCGCCGACGGTGCTCTCCGGCGAACGAGTCGTTGTCGATACCGGCCACAAAAGCCCCTCGCCCGACGGGCTCTACGCCATCCGCGATTCTTTCGAAGGCATCGTCGTCAAGCGCCTGCAACTCCTGCGCTCGGTCAAGCCGACACGGGTGAAGATCATTTCCGACAATCCCAATCACGCCACCGAAGAAGTGCCGCTGGCGGAGCTCGAGATCGTCGGCAAGGTGCTGTGCTGCCTCAAGCTGTTCTAGGCGGCGTCCCGATCCAATCCGTCCCCTCGAATGCGACTGCACCCGGCCGTCACCCCGCAGGCGATCGCATGAAACGTCTGTCCTATTTTCAGTTACATTGCATTGACATTTGTCACCAATAATGTTACATCGGCCGTAGACCAGCAATCCCGGGTTTCGACAATGACGCACCGGCCACGCGCGGAGCGTGACGCTGAACGTTTGCGTGCCGCCACGGTAAACCGCGCGGCCAAGACGGCAGCCGGCAACGCCGCGATGGACCGGGCGCTGGCGCAAATCGAAGCCGCTTTCGGCGAAGCCGCCGCGGCGAACGATTTCAAGCTTCGCGTCGAGCGCCTGTGCCGGCTTGGCCCGCATCACCCCACCCTCCGCGCACGCTTTGGCGCCCGCGCGCAAATGCTTGCCGGATGCAATCTTGCGATCGCCACGGCGAAAGCCGAACGCTGGTGGCGCGAGGAACGACGGGCATTTCAGATCGCGAGCGCCCTCGGCTACGGCAGCCGGCTCTCGCTCGAAGTATTGCGCGAGCTGCGTCTCCTGCTGCGCCTGATGCGCTTCAAGCGCCTGAACGCGGAGTTCGACACGATCATCAGCGCATGGCGCGGCGATCTCGTCGCCGAGGCGGCTGAATAGAGTTTCGAAATCGAGAACCGGCTAGGCCGCATGCGCAAAAACGCCCAAGCCTGCTTCGCCTCTGAGTGCCGGGGGATGCACGCGGAGATCGCAGCTGTCCGCCACGGATTAACGGGCGACATTACGCCCCCTCCCGCGGACCCCGACAACCTGTATAGTTTATGGAAAAGCCGCCGCCGGGACGTGTCGACATGTCCCTTATATTGATGAAGGCGGCGACAGTGCCCGCGGCGGCGAGCAATCTGAAAAACAAATCGCCCTCTCGGACGCCTTCCGTTGTGTGGGAAGTAAATTTGGGAGGAAACCGTGATACTTCCACGTCGCAAATTTTTGCATTTGGCAGCGGGCGCAGCCGCGCTGCCCTCGCTCACGGGCCGCGCCGCGGCGCAAGGCGCCTATCCGTCGCGGCCGGTCCACCTCGTCATCGGCTTCACCCCGGGGTCGGCCGCCGATGTCGTCGCTCGGGTGCTCAGTCAAGCCACCTCGCCGCTCCTCGGCCAGCAGATCGTGGTCGAGAACAAGCCCGGCGCCGGGTCGAGCATCGCCGCCGATTATGTGGCCCACGCGCCCAACGACGGCTACACGGTGTTTCTGGCGACCTTGTCCATCATCACCAATCAGATCATCAATCCCAACACGGCGTTGGATCTGACAAAGGATTTCGAACCTGTCGCGCTCCTGCAGGATGCGCCGATTATCCTGGTCGTCAATCCAGCCAGCAATATCCGCAGCATGAAAGAGCTCATCGCCCTTTGCAAGGCGAAGCCGGATCAGGCTCTGGACTCAAATGTCACCGGCAGCATGCCGTATTTTGCCAGCGAGTTGTTCGCGCAGCAGGCGGGCATCAAGCTGACGCAAGTGCCCTATCAGGGCAGCCCGCAGGCTGTCGAGGACGTCGTCGCCGGTCGCACGTTGATGACCTTCTCGCCGGCCTCGACCGTCATCGGCCTGATCGCGGCCGGCAAGCTTCTGCCGCTGGCGACGACGACGGGCAAGCGCGCCGGCGCGCTCCCGGATGTGCCCACCATGGCGGAAGCCGGAGTACCTGGCGTCGACGCCAGTCTCTGGTTCGGCCTGCTCGCGCCCGCCGGCACGCCGCGGCCCGTCGTCGACAAGCTCGCCGCCACCACACGTAAGGCGATGCAGACGCCAGCTGCGAGAGAAGCGCTGCACAAGCAGGGCGACGACCCGCTCGATGCCGGCCCCGACGAGTTCGCAAGCTTCATGCGCAGCGAAATCGCCCGCTGGACGAAAGTCGCGCAAACCGCCGGAATGCAAAAAAGCTAGCGCATGATCTGAATTGAATCGTGCTCTATGCGGGTTCGGCGTCCGCCTTGGCGCAATGCCCGACAGCCGTAGCCGCCTTGGCCGCACCGTCGGCTTGGTGCCGATCAAAGAGTGAAAGCGGCCGCCGACTCTCCCGCCGCTCGGCAGCAACGGTGCTGCCCTCGTTCCATTGCATGCCAGGCTTGAGCGTATTTTCAGGCCGAGCATCCGCGGCGGCATCGCTCAGCCGCATCGCTGCTTTGCAAAAAGTTCCAGTTCCATCCCGCATGCCGGCATTCCCGCATAACCGGCTCAGGACATCGCAGTTATCTGATGTCCGAGCGCGCAAGGCGGTACCACTCCAGCGCGGTTTGCCTTACTCCGGTCAAACGACGGTGGCTGGCTGCGACGGACATTCTGCTCTGTATTGCGCGGCAGCGAGTGCAAAGCGCGCAAGCGTAGGAGTCCGATGTGTCAAGCGCCGCGGTAGAATTCCCAGAATACGAGTTTTCAGCCGGCCCGCCGCTGGTCGAGAGACCGTCGCGAGGTCGGCGCGCGCGGCGGGCATTCACACGATATCTGATCGCGATTTGTATCGGGGTCGCCGCGACCTTGGCCTGGCAATCCTATGGCAACGTGATTAAGCAGACGGTCGCCACCAAAGCGCCTGGACTCGGCTGGTCGCCGGAGGTTCAACAATTGATTGCCGCCTCGGTGCAGCAGCTCGGTTGGACCAAGCCGACGGGGTTTGAAGGAGGCGCACCGCCGGCGGCCGCACCGGAGACGGCGCAACAGGCGCCCGGCGCTCAAGCCGCTGCCGACCCAGCTGCGTCCGCACCATCGGCCGTTCCGTCACCCACATTGGAGCAGATGCAGCAGATCGCGTCCGATGTGGTCGCCCTGAAACAGGCCGTCACGCAGCTATCCAGCAACCAAGACCAGATGGCACTGGACATCGCCAAGGTGCAGGCGACGGACCAGGAAGTGCTCAATAAAATCTCGGCGAACAAAGTCGCCGCGAATAGCAAGGTCGCTGCGGATAAGCTCCCGCCTTCCCCGCCGCAGACCGCAGCACACAAATATCCGCCAGGATCAGCAGCACGGTCCGAGCCTCCGCTGCCGCGGCCGCTCCCATTGCACTGACGAATTCGAATCGCGTTCTGCGCTCGCGCCTATGCTGCTGCCGATCATTCCGCTCTCATCGGCGCGCGCCCTGAGCCCGATGCGACACATCAGGGACGGTCCCGACCACCGCGCCCGCTTCCTCTGCAGCCCCATCCCGCACAGCCTCTACAGCCGCGGCAGCCCTGGCCGGATGCGCATCGCTCCTACCAGCGTGCCGCAGGCACATGTGAGGCGAGATGCACCATTTGGCGAGTTCCGCAGACGGAACGCGGACAGTGAGTTCCTCTTTGCAAGTTATCGCAAAATGATCGGGATGGGCTCCACGCGATCGAAAGATTAGCCGGATAGCCATGAGACGCGCAGAGCTTTCTGCACATTTCTTGGAGATCAGCCGATGAAGAGCCGGCTCAGGAGCACCCTGTACTTGGGCACCATGCTGTCAGCGACCGTGATGTGCACCGTTTGCTTCGCTCAGGGCAGCTCGCAAAATTGGGCGAACAGTCCGCAAAACTGGGCGAACAGTCCGCAAAATTGGCGGAACAATCCCAACAACTGGCAGAACAATTCGCAGAATTGGAGAAACAATCCGCAAAATTGGCAAAACAACGCCAACAATTACAACAGCACAAACGGCATTTATGACAGCAACGGCAATCGCATCGGTTATACCGTGCCGACCCCGAATGGCGGCGTAAATTACTTCAACAACGATGGCACCCGCAGGGCCTACCAGCCCGGTCACTAGGCGGCGATTGATCCTCAGCTCGTGTGCTGCTTGATCGTACGCTCGATGTTGTCGGCGGTTGTTCGGACATGCGTCTCGAAAACCTGCCAATCGCTGTTTACGACGCCCCAATTCACCATCGGAGCCTGATTGCTCGCCGACATTCCATTGCCCACATTTCCTGTCGCGGCGTCGTACACGTAGGCGCCGAAAATCGTGACGATGACACCCAAGATGAATCCAAACAGAACAGGCATGAACTCCTCCAGTCGCGAAGGCGCGAGATTGAATTTAATGTCTAAACCTGAACACCGTGATGGCCGAACAGAAGCACGACAAGAACCACAAGTATCACGAGCCAGATCAAACCATGACCACCGCCGCCGTAGTAACCGCGGCGATAGCCCCAATAGCCACCTCCGCCACCGAACAGAAGCAGCAAGACGACGATCAACAAGATCAGGCCCATGTGAGCTCCGATTGCTTCGGCTTTGTAAGCGTTCGTCTACTAAATGCGATTGGTAAGTCTCGGGTTCCATCAATCGAGAGGATTCAGTGCCCAATTTCCTTGATCCTCGCAGACCGCCAGATGCCGACACGGTTATGAAACGAAGTCATGCCGCGGCTCATGAACTTTATTTTCGCGCTCGGACTGATCCGTGCCGGTCTCCATGTTCTGTACGAGAAACTGTTTGTCAGATATTCAGGTATTCACGGTCGTTACCAGCCTTTCGCCGTGGGCCCGATCTTGATCGGCAGCGGCGCTGGTCGGCTGTAGCTCTATGTTGTCGGCGGCACAGTTCTGAAGACGCCTGTCACGCGCGGAGTACGACGAGTAGAAATTCCGCGGTCGATTTTGCGCGTCGGACG
>Ga0335073_10009004_pt1 | contig 14004 bp, 14 predicted proteins | sample Lox_Sample_22_FD_207093 | JGI IMG/M metagenome (GOLD analysis project Ga0335073, IMG submission 207093) | Soil microbial communities from Loxahatchee National Wildlife Refuge, Florida, United States - Lox_Sample_2.2 | ecosystem: Environmental > Terrestrial > Soil > Wetlands | place: USA... | reverse complement strand
CGGGGACTCCGACTACATCGCGCTGGCCCAGCGGTGCAAGCGGCTGGGCCGGTACGTGGTCGGGGTCGGCGTGGCCGGATCGACCAGCCGGGCGCTGGCCGCGGCGTGTGACGAGATGGTCACTTACGATGCGCTGCCAGGCATCGAATCGGCCGATGCGGTCGGGACACCGGCGCAGCCCGCGGAGGGCGGCGCCTCCTCGCGCGGGCGGGGCTCCCGCCGGGGCAGGCAGTCAGCGGCCGTGGTGGTCGACGAGACGGACGCTGAGCCGGAGGACCCGCAAGCGGCGGCGACCCGGCTGCTGGAACGGGCGCTGCGGCTCGGCCAGGAGAAGGATGATGCGGACTGGCTGCACAGTTCGGCGGTGAAGAGCCAGATGAGGCGGATGGACCCGTCATTCAGCGAGCGGGCGCTCGGCTTCCGGTCGTTCTCCGACTTCGTGAAGTCACGCGCCGACGTCGCTGAACTCGACGAGACCGACCCGGTCCGGCTGGTCCGGCTCAATCCAGCCCGCACGCAGGGCTGACCAGGCGGCCACCGCGCGCCGCCGCTGGTCACGCGCCGGGCACTGGCGTTCGGCTGGATAGGTTTGGCTGGTGGGCATCGAGGTGTCATGGTTCGCGGCGCTGTGCGATGACGACTATGAGTTCCTGGGGGTGCCGGACCCCAGGCTGGCGTCGAGCTGGGAGCACTGCCGCGGGATCGCGCTGGCCGCGGAGGAGGCCTGTTCGCCCGGCACGTCCTGCCGCACCTCGACCACGGGCCGCTGCAATGGGATTCCGCCCAGCTCTCGTGAGCGGCATCAGGAGTGTGCTCTGCTAGTTATGTGACTGGTCAATCTCCAGGTGAATTCAATGCGCTGCCGCAAGACTGGGCCTCCGATCCGGTGCTGGTGGCCGGGCTGACCGTTGACGACGACGACGAGCACGACGACCCGGTGCTGCGCTGGCCGGACGGCCGGGTCGTCGACACGTGGCGCGAGGATTACCCGTACGACACGAAGATGCCGCGGCAAGAGTACGAGTACCGCAAGCGGCCGCTGCAGATCGAGCTGGTCAAGCTGCAGAACTGGGTCAAGTCCACCGGCCAGCGCGTGGTGATCCTGTTCGAGGGCCGCGACGCGGCCGGCAAGGGCGGCACGATCAAGCGGTTCACCGAGCACCTGAATCCGCGGGGTGCCACCGTGGTCGCGCTGGACAAGCCGAGCAAGCGCGAACGGACCCAGTGGTACTTCCAGCGTTACGTGCCGCATCTGCCCGCCGCCGGTGAGATCGTCATGTTCGATCGCTCCTGGTACAACCGGGCTGGCGTGGAACGGGTGATGGGCTTCAGCACCGACACGGAGTACTGGGAGTTCATGCGCGAGGTACCGAACTTCGAGCGGATGCTGGTCGACTCCGCGCTGCACCTGACGAAGTTCTGGTTCTCGGTGACGCCCGCCGAGCAGCGCACCCGGTTTGTCATCCGGCGGGTCGACCCGGTCCGGCAGTGGAAGCTGAGCCCGATGGACCTGGAATCGCTGGACAAGTGGGACGCCTACACCGAGGCCAAGGAGGCCATGTTCCACTACACCGACAGCGAGCACGCGCCGTGGACGGTGGTGAAGAGCAACGACAAGAAGCGGGCCCGGCTCGAGGCGATCAAGCATGTGCTGCGGAAGTTCGACTACGACGGCAAGGACGAGGCAGCAATCGGGGAACCGGATAAATCCCTCATCGGGCCACCCTCAGTGCTCTCCGAGCAGAACCCCGGGCTGTCCTTTCCCGCGCTGTAATGGGCGCGGCCGTCCGTTGGCGGGCATGCTCTCGCAAAGTTGCCATACTTTCAGCCATGTCTGAATCGGAGCAGATGCCCTTGACCGAGGTGAAGAACGAGCTGACCGCGGAGCTGGTGGTGGACGGGGCCGTGCCGTCGCAGCCTGCGGTCTCGCCAGATGGGTGCTGGGTTGCGTATGTCGTCGCTCCGGTCGGCCGCGGGGGAGAGCGTTGTCTGTGCGCGATCTGGCTGGCCGCTGCTGACGGTAGCTCACCGCCGTGGAAGCTGACCGCGGGTACGGCGGCAGATTCTGATCCGCGCTGGGCGCCGGATTCGGCGTCGGTGTTTTTCTTGTCAGATCGCACCGGCTCCCGTCAGCTGTACCGGGTCCGGGTCGGCGGCGGGGAGGCCGAGGTCCTGACGGACTGGCGCGGCGAAATCTACGATGCCTGGCCGCTGGCGGATGCCCGGCTGGTCGCCGTAGTGGCCACGGACGAGCCGACCGAGGAGGACGAGCGCCGGCGCGCCGAGCGCGACGACGCGTTCGTCTGGGGACAGCAGCTGCGCTGCGGCAGGCTGCGGGTGCTTGACCTAGCCACAGGCGAGCTGCGTACGGTGGACGGCCTCGGCAACCGCCACGTCGTGGAGCTCGCGGCGCGGCCGGATGGGGGTGCGCTGGCGGCGATCAGCTGGGCGGGTCCGGAGCAGGATCGGAGCATGACCACCAGCGAGTTGCACGTGGTCGATGTGGGGACAGGGACGGCGCGTGATCTGGGCCGGATCGGGACCGGGGCGCGGTCGCCGGTCTGGTGGCAGGCCGGCGGCTGCTGGCACCTGGCCTATCTGGCCATGCCCGAGCCGTTCGGCGGCGACGCCGTCTACGATGTCGCCGTCTCCGCGGCTGCTGCTGTCCATCGTGACCTGACCGCGGGCATGGCTGTCTGCCCGACGGAGCTGGCGCAGGTCGCGGACGGCCCGCCGCTGGCCTTGTTCGCGGACGGGCTCGACACCGCGATCTACCGGCTCGACCCTGACCTGCTGCGGTTCGGGTGCGTGTCCGCCCGGGACGGCCTGGCCGAGTCGCTCACCGCGTGCCGTTCCGGCGAGGTGATCGCGGCGCTGGCCAGCACCTCCTATGAGCCGGTGAACGTCCATGCCGGACCGCCCGGAGGCCAGCTCATCCGGCTCAGTGACACCCAGCCTGCCCTGCGCGCGATCAGATGGGGAAGCCAGGAACGCCTGTCCTATCGGGCATCGGACGGCCTCGGCCTCGACGGCCTGCTCGTATTGCCGCCCGGCCGCAACCGCGCGGACGGCCCGTTCCCGCTGATCACATTGGTGCACGGCGGCCCTGATGCCCGGTATGCCGACCAGTTCATGCTTGCCTATCATCCTTCGGGACAGTGGCTCGCGACTGCGGGATACGCCGTGTTCCTGCCTAACCCGCGGGGCGGGGTGGGTCATGGCCGTGATTTCGCGGCGGCGGTCGCGGGCTCGGTCGGCGGCAGCGAATGGAGCGACATCATCAGCGGGATCGACCTGCTGATTGCCGAGGGGGTCGCGGACCCGGACCGGCTTGGCATCGGCGGTGCCAGCCATGGCGGGTTCATGGCCGCCTGGGCGATCGGGCAGACCGACCGGTTCAAGGCCGCCCTGATGGCCGCCGGGATCAGTGACTGGGGGATGCTCGTCGCGACCGGCGAAGGCGGAACCCTGGATGCCGCGCTCAGCGGCAGTTGCGGCTGGGAGGGCAGCGGCCCGCATCCGCACGACCAAGTGAGCCCGGTCTCGTTTGCGTCGAAGATCCGCACCCCGGTGCTGATCGTGCACGGCGAGGACGACACCAACGTGCCGGTCGGCCAGGCGATCTACTTCCACCGTGCGCTCAGCTGGTTCGGGGCCGAGCACGAACTCGTCATCTATCCGCGTGAGGGGCACGGGTTCGTGGAGCGCAATCACCAGCTCGACCTGCTCCGGCGCACGCGTGCATGGTTCGACCGGTGGCTTCGCGATGACTGATGACCGTTGCGAAGCGCCGCCGGCGGACAAACTACCTGCCGACTCCTGCGCCGCGCGTCGGCCCACTACGCTGGGCCGACATTGCCGTTCTAGCGGGCCCGGCCCGAGGCAAGGAAACGACCATGTGCCCCATGCCCGGAGATGATGTGGCATCCTCCGTTACTCCAGGGCCCAGGCCTGCCCACCACTCCGGGCCCGGCTACGTGGCGAACACCAAAGCGCCCGACTTCGAACTGGACGAGCCACTGAGCGGCGCCGCGGCGCGGTGGCTCAACCTTGTTCCCGCCGAGCACCGTCATGAGGGCCAGGAATCGGCGCGGGATGCTCTGGAGGCTCTGCAGGAACACACGCGCAGTTGCCCCGATCATCCGCTCAGGGCCCTGTGGGTAGCCCATCGCCACCTCAGGGATCCGGTGCCCGCGGTCCGGATCGCGTCGCTCGTGCTCGCCTCGGAGGCGCTGTGGTGGCTTGGGCATTTTGAGGATGCACGGAGGGCCGCCCAGGCGGCGGCCGACGCTGATCCGGCGTCTGCCCAGGCACTGTGGCGCCTCGCGGTCGCGCTGTACCGCCAGGGCCGGTTCGAGGAGGCGGGCGAACGCCTCGATGACCTACTGAAGGTGGCCAGCGGGTTCGCTCCTGCGTGGGCGCTACGCGGCCAGGTCAGCGTCTGGCTCGACGCGGGCGACCCTGAGGCGGGGCGGGCCGACTTCGCCGCTGCGGCGGCGCTGACCTCCGGTTCGGGCACCTGGGTGGTGCCGTACCGGATGTCGGGTGCTGATTTCCGGGCGCAGGCTGAGGCAGAGATCAGCGTTCATGACTCCGAGACGGGCGCTTCCTCCGGCGGCCTTGTGGACGTGATGTTGCTGCCGGACAAGTCGCGGGTCGAGCGGGGCGTGGATCCGGATCGCCGGTGGCATCTGGAAGGGCCTAGCACGGGGGGCGGCGATTCGGACAGTTTGTTTGGCGGGCTGGGCGGGGACTTCGCTGCGGGAGCACGCTCGCGAGTCTCCTTCGGGAACAGGTTCGTTCTTTATCAGCGGAACATCGAGAACCTCTGTAAGGACAGGGCGGGTCTGCGCGAGGAGATCCGGAGGTCGGTGGCCGAGCTTTTCGACGCGGCTCTCGAGTCCCACGCGGCGATCGCGATCAAGGGTGCGCCTGAGCAGCACGCCGAGGGAGCAAACGTCCCAGAGGATGAGGACGGCCAGCGCTAGGCCCATGTGCGCATAACGGAGTTGGCCTGGTTCATCCCCTCAGTGGTCGCACCAGACCGACGCGCCGTACTCACTGATCACCAGGCCGGCGCAGGCGTCAGCCAGCCACGCCGAGACGCAGCCGCTGCCGCACGTCGCGCCAGCACCAGCCGCCGTGCATGGCGCCATGCACCAAACCGAACGTGGCCACCCCGCACCCCCAATCCGGCCAGCATGGGGCACGGAGCGTAACCGGACGTTATCTAGATCCGTGATCCTCCGGGTTATGGCTGGACTGTCTGATTGTTCAGGGTCTACGTTGGGGTGCGGTTGATGAACCAGCGGGGGGCTCGTGTCTGTGCGGCTCGCGTCCAGACCCCCCGGACGCGAGATGGGACGCTGGCGGCAACCCAGCTCCGCTCACACCTGACCTGCCGCAGGTTCCCGCCTGGTGGGCTGCCCTGCAGAGGGTGCCGCCAGGCGGTCGCGGTCCGTGCCATGCCGCCGAGCGTGATCCCCCCCACGCTGGCCGGGCCGCTCAACCGTCCTGGGCCGGCTGGCCGGGCGCACAGCGAAACCTGCTGGCAGCTCCGGGACCCCCCAACCTCCAGCTTCCGGGGCTGCCAGCAGGTAATAGCTACTCTGCGATACCGGTGGACTGTTGCGGTATCGGCAATTTTGCTTAGTCTGATGCGGTGACCGGGGCGGGATCGCTCACCCAGGATGGCCGGTTGCTGCGGCGGCTCAGCAACGGGCTAGCCGAGCTGTACCTGCCCGACGGCGGCGACTTTCCCAGCCGGGTGATCAACCTGGTGTCCAGCCTCGTGCCCGCCGAGTCGTGCTCGTACAACCACCTGGTCGGCGCGGCCGCCGTGGCTGTGCGGATCGAGCCGGCGGACGTGCTGGACTTCCCCGACGCGCACCAGCTGTTCCAGCAGCACCTGCCGGAGCACCCGCTGCTGCGGCACATCGAGGCGACGGGGGATCTCTCGGCCCGGCGGATTTCCGACGAAGCCAGCGACCGCCAGTTCCGCGGGCTCGGCATCTACCACGAGTTCTACCGCCCAGCCGAAGTCCGGTATCAGCTGGTGGTGAGCGTTCCGGCCGGACCCGGCGGCATGATCAGCGTGGCGCTCAACCGGTATGGCCAGGACTTCTCCGACCAGCAGCGCGACGTGGTCGATCTGCTGCGGCCGCACGTGGCGCAGGCGGCGGCGATCGCCAGCCTGCTGAGCCAGCCGGTGCCCGACACGCCGCGGGACGCGCACGGCCGGCCGCTGCTGACCGCACGGCAGACCCGGATCCTGCAGCTGGTGGCGGCCGGGAACTCGGACCGCGCCGTGGGCCGCACGCTCGGGGTCAGCGTCCGCACCGTGCACACCCACCTGCAGCACATTTACCGCGCGCTGGGCGTCAGCTCCCGGACCGAGGCGGTCGCCCATGTCCGGGCGCTCACTCTGGCCGGCGCCCAGATCGCTGACTGGTCATCCTAGGTCGGCGGCCACACCGGCGACGGCCGGGGGGCGGCGCAGGTGACCGGCCGGTCGATGGCGTTCGGAAAGATGGGCTGATCGTCAGCGGTCGATCTGGAAGTGGACGCGTGCGATGTCCCGGCAGATCTCGGCGAAGATCTCCCGGCGCAGCCGGTTGTGCTCCTCGTCGAGTTTCGGCTGGCTGGTCAGTGGGACCTTTACCGGGGGCGGCACACTGCGGCTCAGCCGGGGAGAACAGGCACATGGATGAGGAGCCACCATCGCCATCGCCGTCGTCGGAGACCGGGACAGCGGCGCTGCGAGCGGGCTGGTCACATGGTCATCGTGACGTTTCCGGCGGCTGGTTGCGGCCGACGGTATTCGGCGCGGTAGACGGTCTAGTCACTAATGCCTCGCTGATCGCTGGGGTGGGCGGGGGCGGGGTATCCGCGCACACCGTCGTGCTCACCGGCGTCGCCGCGCTCGTGGCGGGGGCGTTCTCCATGGGCACCGGGGAGTACATCTCGGTGACCAACCAGAACGAGCTGGTGCACTCCGAAGTGGCGCTGGAGCGCAGGATGCTCGCCCTGTTCCCGGCCGCGGAAGAAGATGAACTCGCCGGCTACTTCCGCGACTACGGCGCCGACGCAGAGACGGCCGCCCGGATGGCCGCTGCCATTTCCCAGGATCCCGGCACCGCCCTGCGGATCCATACCCGGGAGGAACTTGGCATCGACCCAAGTGAGCTGCCCTCGCCATACCTGGCCGGTACCGCCTCGTTGCTGGCCTTCTCGGTGGGCGCCCTGATCCCGCTGCTGCCCTATCTGCTCGGCCTGCCCCGGCTGGCCGCATCCCTGGTCATCACCGCCGTGGCCCTGGCCGCGGGCGGCATGACCGTCGGCCGGCTGACCGGGCGGCCCCTGCTGCGCTCCGGCCTGCGCCAGCTGCTGCTGGGCGCCATGGCCATCGCCGTGACGTTCGCCGTTGGCAGCCTGATCGGCGGCCACGGCGCCTAACGTGGTGTGGTGCTCACCGTCCGCCGTCTGACCGCTGGGGACCGTGCCGCGCTCAGGCACATCGTCTGTGCCCTGCCGGACTACTTCACCAGCGATGTTCCGGACCGGGTCGAGCGGGACGCCGCGGATCATGACGGCTGGGTGCTGGCTGGCTCGGCGGGGGGTGGCTGGCTTTGCTGTCGTGGCGCGCTGGTCACCGGGCGGGGCGGAGATCTTGTGGCTGGCTATCGACCCCGCCCGGCGCGGCCACCGACACCATCGATTCGCTCCCCGGATGGGATCCGGGCAACCCTGCGGCCATCTACGTAGCGGCCCTGCGGGCCACCAGATAGTCCGCGCCGATGGGCAGTCCGGCGCGGACCTGGGCAGGGTTATGCCCCGGGTCGGGGATCTTCGCTGGTCTCGTCAAGCGCGGGCTCAACCCCGCCTTCACGGTGCTTTTCCTGCGTGCGCAGAGCCTCCCGCATCAAGGCGGCCTCGCCGACTCGATGCTGGTGCAGGTTGGCCAGTGGCTGCGGCGGTTGCATGACCGTCAGCACGGCCACGCGGGGCCGGGACAAGCCGTTCGGCATCCTTTATGTGAAGGGCGCCAGCGTCATCCGCTCCCTTGCCGCGCTGATCGGCGACGACGCGCTGCGACGCGGGCTGAGCGACTACCTGACCACGTTCGCCTTCGGCAGCGCGACGCTGGACGACCTGATCGGATGCTGGTCCCGGGCCAGCGGGCAGGACCTGGCCGGCTGGGCGGACCAGTGGCTACGCGCCGAGGGCACGACCGCGATCCAGCTGGACGCAGACGGCGCCGTCATCCAGGACGGGTGCCGGGGCAGGAGGAACTGATGACCGGCTACCTCGACCGGTACTTCACCGAGGCCCGCCCCGCGCTCGTCACCAGGGGGCAGCGGCCAAAGGCGCGGCTGAGCCGTCTGCTGTTCCCGGTCACGCTCGTTTCCGACGCAGCCATCGAGGCAGCAAGTGCCGCAGAGCCGCCGGACGACGTCCTACGGCTCGCCGTGGCCGAACAGGCCACGATCATGCGCCGCCGCCTCGCTGCGCACCAGCGGCATTAGCCGACGCCGGCCGGTCGTGAGCTATTCAGCCACGCGCGGAACGGATGATGATTCGGTGAGGGCCGTAGCAACCCGCCTCGCCATCCCGCCTTGGATACGGCCCCAACTGAAGCGCTGCGGCGTTCCGTCAATGGTGACGTTCATCGAGAGGGTGAGAAAGTGCGCGCGGAGAGGCTCGGCGCTGATGACGCTCCGCGGCGCAGCTGCCGCGATGTTACCCACCCTGCCCCGGTTGTTACCGACAAGGATGAGCCGCTGGTTCGTGAGGATTACATAGAACGGGCGTGGCTTCAGTGCGACCATGACGGTCCCAGCTGTGGCGATGCTCACGGCCGCTGCCGTCGCCGCCTGCTTTTTCACCGAGACCTTTCCGATCTGCACAGCCTCGACCATCTCGATCTGCTCGTCCTGCGACAGTGCCGGAGTAACGACCTGAGTACAGCGAGACGTCGTCTTCTGATTCATTTCGTCCTTTTCGTGCCGATGAAGTACCGGCTGATTCTGGCAGTGAGGCGTGACCACCGCAAGATCATCGACCGCCATTGAACCGAATCTCCACCTGGCCGTGTCAACGGCGGGCAGATAGCTAGGCGGCTGGCCGGGGGCAACGCTCGCTCAGCAGCGGGGTCAGCCCGGGAGGGGCCCCACGGGTAGGCAACGGGCGGCCTGCATTGACGGGAACTCCCTCGGGCAAGGAACTGACTGAGGCAGCGGCGCAGGTCGTAGATGAACTGGCTGGCGCCACACGCGCATTCATGGACGGCTTGAAGCAAGACAGCACGCATCGGGCCGTCCTCCACCTCCCCTCCATCGCGACGGCATCCGGCCTGCGCGCCCGCATCCGTCACTGGTCGTATCCAGTGAGGGAGGAAAGACATGCCGGGCCGGCGGTCCGCGACCAAGGGGAGCAGCCAGCACGAAGCGACCGCTGGCTACTTCGGTCCTCTTCGGTCGGCCAAGTACATGCTGCTCACCACGTTTGAGGAAGATGGCATCCCGGTATCCGCCCACGTGCACGGAGTGGTCGACGGTGGCCGGGCCTACTTCCGGGCCTGGCGCCAGTCGGACACCGCCAAGCGCCTGCGGCATACCGATGAGGTGCAGATAACGGCATGCCCCATGCTGGGCCTGACGGTGGGGCCGCCGCTCGATGCGGTCGCGCGGCTGCTGTCCGGCGAAGAGACCAGCCGGGTCGCCAGGAAACTGGCCCGCAAGTACCCGCTGCAACAGCGCTTCCTGATTCCGCTGCTCCGGACGCGGGGATGGCAGCTGGCGCACTACGAACTGCTGACCTACGAAGCCGCAGCCAGCCAAGACCTGTGCCCCGAAGCTTCCAGCCACGCTGGCAGCCGGGTGCGTGCCGTTCAGGACTAGGACCGGGCTGCCCAGCAATCGTGGAGAGCGGATGCACTCCGGTTGCTGGTGGGAGCGCAGCAGCTCAATCACAATGAGAGGCGTGTTTGTGGCGTCCTGCCTGCGCCGCCGGGCCGCCGTGCTGGTGCCGGTACTGCTGCTGGCCGGGGTCGGCGGGTGCTCGGGCGCGGCCCACCGGACGGCGGAGCCGGCTGTGACCTGCTCCACCCGGGTCAGCGCGGGCCGGCCGATCGTTGTCCCGTCGCCCGGGCGGGTATCGCTGACAGGCCAGCCGTTCGCAACGCTGGCCCTGCCCGGCGGCAGGTGGGTGGTGGCGTCTTTGACCATCCGCACGTCGTTCGGCGCTCATGGCGGCCTCGCGCTGATGGCTGTTGGCGGAACGGCCGCCCGCCTGGTGCGGACGGTCATGCTGCCTTCGTCGTTGTCCGGGGCCGAGGGCATGACGGTCACGCACGATGGGCGGCTGCTGCTGGTCGCGGCCGGGACGGCGACAGGGGTGTTCAGCGTGCCCGCGCTGGAGCGCGGTAGCCATCACCCGCTGCTGGGCATCCTGGCCGATACCGGAACGGACCAGACCGAGGTCGCGGTGTCCGGCGACGGCAAATATGCGTTTGTCACCGACGAGACGCCCGGCGAGCTGAGTGTCTTCAACCTGGCCCGGGCGCTGCGGAAGGGCTTCCGGGCCCACGGCGTAGCGGCCGGCCTGGTTCCGCTGGCTCCCGGGACCGTCGGTGTTGCTGACGCGCCGGGCAGCGCCACGGTGTATGTGACGACCCTCGGCGGTTACGGGGACCGCGGGATCCTCTGGGCGATCGACACCAGCCGTGCCGAGCACGGCGCTGGCCGGGCGGCTGTGCTCGCTCGCGCGGCCGCAGGATGCCAGCCCGTGCGGGTCGCCGTATCCCCTGGCGGAAAGACGATCTGGGTTACCGCGCTGCAGTCCAACGCGCTGCTGGCCTTCGCCGCAGCGTCCCGGCCCGCGTCCCCCCCGGTGCTGCGGGCGGTGGTGCGCGTCGGTGCCGAGCCCGTCGGTCTCCTGCTGCTCGACAACGGCAGCACCGCTGTGGTCGGCGACTCCAACCGTGGCCTGATACCGGGCGAGCAAAGCAACGCAGCACCGCGGATCACCGTGGTATCCACCGCTGATGCCCTGGCCGGCCGCCCGGCCGTGACCGGGTCGCTTCCGGCCGGGGTGTTCCCCCGCGACCTCGGTTACGACCCAGCCACCGGCCAGGTGCTAGTGCCCAACTTCCTGTCCGAGACCGTCGAGTTCCTGCACACTCCCACCTCCCGCCGACCCGGTAACTGGTAATCCACGGGCTGGCCGACCGGTCGGCTCTGAGCTGATCGGGCGTGGCAGGCGCTGGCCAGGCCACTCCGGCCCGTGCCTGTTCGTGCCGCTCACCGAACTGGATCGCCAGCGCCAGCGTTCAGCACGCTCACCGCGGCGATCAACGACGCCGGGGTGATCGCCGGCTTCTACACCGACAGCACCGCCGTTAATCACGGGTTCGAGCTGACCCCCGCCCGTTAACACGTATCGAACGGGAGGCGGCTCACATGGAACTCACACGGCGTTCGCACGGGGTGCGGAGCGGCTGGCCGTAGGGTGCCTGCGTGAGCGTATCTTCGACGCCCTCACCCGCTGGCACTGCGCCGGACCGCCCGCGCCGGGCGCGGGTCGCGGCGCGGACCCGGCTGGACTTCTGGTTCGACGGCGTCATCCTGGTCGGCTATACGGTCTCGTACAGCTATGGCTGGACGGGGGTGGTCATTCATGAGTGGCTGGGCATCGGGCTCGGGATTGCCTTGCTGCTGCACCTCACACTGCACTGGGACTGGGTCGTCCGGACGACCAGGCGGCTAATCAGCCCGCGTGGCCACGACAAGCTGATCTGGGCAGTCAACCTCGCGCTGCTGTTCGCCATGACGCTGTGCGTGGCGTCCGGCATCGCGATCTCCCGGGTGGCGCTGCCCGAACTTGGCCTCTACACGCTGCAGAGCCCGTTCTGGTACCGGCTGCACGTCCTCACCGCGGAGGTGACGGTCGGTCTTGTCCCGGTGCACGTCGCCCTGCGCTGGCGATGGATCGCCGGGGTGGGCCGCCGCCTGCTGGCCTGGCGCCCGGCGCGGCGGCCGCGGTGAAGTTCCTCCGGCAGTTCGCCGCCGTGGCGGCGGTGGTCGCGGTCGTGGTGCTGGGCGGGCTGGCCTGGAACCACTTCGCACCCAGCCTTCCGGGCGAAGGCCCGGCGGCCGGCGGCCGGGCGCTGGTCGTGCGGGGTCACATCGTCAAGGGCGTGCGGCCCAGCGGGAAGCTGCGGCCCGGCGTACGGGTGCTCCCGGGTGGCAAGCCACCGCCCGGCGTCACCGCGGTCACCCGGGGCAACATCCGATCCGGGATACCGGGTCTGATGCTCGGCGACCTGCTCGAGCCGGTGAACCTGGCCGTGCTGCGGCAGACCGCCTTCCTCGAGGCGGCCGTGATCGCCGCAGTCGTGATCCTCGACATGGGCTACTGCAGACTGCGCCGGGCCCGCCGCGCGAAAACGTAGCCGCCGGCCACTGACCTAGGGTGGCGTGGTGGCAGACGACGAAGTGCACCTGGCGGGCAACGTCGGGGGAGCGGTCCGGGTGGGCGACACGGTGCACCGGGCCACCGGGCCATGGACCCCGGCCGTGCACGCGCTGCTCGCTTACCTGGCCGATCGTGTCCCGCACATTCCCCGCGTCCTGGGCTACGACGACCGGGGCCGCGAGGTGCTGTCCTACCTGCCCGGGCACGTCCTCGACGAGGACCGCGAACTGCTCAGCACCGGTCAACTCCAGGCCATGGTCCGCTGGAGCCGGGCCTTCCACGACGTGGTGACCGGCTTCGCCCACCCTGGGCCGTGGCGGTACTGCCCGTTTTCTGGGCCGACCTTGATCGGGCACAACGACATCGCACCGTACAACGTGTGCTTCGCTGGCGACGACGTCACGGGCGTCTTCGACTGGGACATGGCAGGGCCGACGACCCGGCTGCTGGAACTGGCGTTCATTGCCTGGAATGGGGTGCCGTTGTGGCGCGATACCGGAGCGGAGAGCGCCGCGGAACGACTACGGATCATTGCTGCCAGCTATGGCGGGCCGGACGCGGGCCAGATCCTGCACGCCGTGCCGCAGCGGATCCGGGCCATGCTGGACTGGATCCCGGCCGCGGCCGCGGCGGGCGACGCGGGCATGGCGCACCTGATGACGGCCGGCGAGCCCGGCCGCTCGGCGGCCAGCCTGGCTGGCCTGCTCGACCGGATCCCGGCCATCGCCCGCGAGCTGGCCTGAAGCGCACCGGCTAGCGCGGCCCCGATGGCCGGGGCCGTTCCTTGACCCCGGCCGCGAGCAGGCCCACCACCTCCGCGATGCGCGCCGCCCGCAGGTCCGGCCGGGGGGTGGTGGCATCGATATGGCGCAGGTAAGCCTGGTGGTAGAACTGCGCCAGCGTGGCGAAGAACGCGGCGGCCGCCGGGCCGGCCGCGACCTGAGCGCGGAACCGCTGCACGCGCATGGGCCTCATCGTCCCCTGGCGAGGACTGGCCTCACTCGTGACGGGTGACGCGGCGGAGCACGGTCCTGCATGACAGTGGTCGTTGTGCGAGTTCGTGCGTGGGGCGAGACGGTCCGGCGGCCGGCATGACCAGTTCGGCCGCGGCCGCTAGCGCGCCGGTCGCCAGCAAGGCGCTGCGGCCGATGCTGGTCCCGCTGGCGCTGGCCCAGTTCATCTGCAGCTTCGCCGGCTCGAACATGAACGTCATGATCACTGACATCAAGGACGACCTGCACACCTCGGTGCAGGGCGTGCAGGTCTGCATCACGCTGTTCCTGCTGGTGATGGCGGCTCTGATGATCCCGTGCGGGAAGCTGACCGACCGGTACGGCCGGAAACGGCTGTTCATCCTCGGGCTCATTATCTACGGGATCGGTGCGCTGCTCAGCGCGGCCGCGCCCGGGCTCGGCGTGCTCATCCTGGGCAACTCCATCCTGGAGGGCGTCGGTACCGCGCTGCTCATCCCGCCGGTGTACATCCTGACCACCTTGGTGTTCACCGACTTGAAGTCGCGGGCGTGGGCGT
>Ga0335073_10009003_pt1 | contig 14005 bp, 12 predicted proteins | sample Lox_Sample_22_FD_207093 | JGI IMG/M metagenome (GOLD analysis project Ga0335073, IMG submission 207093) | Soil microbial communities from Loxahatchee National Wildlife Refuge, Florida, United States - Lox_Sample_2.2 | ecosystem: Environmental > Terrestrial > Soil > Wetlands | place: USA... | reverse complement strand
GTCGGCCGCCGTGATGGCGAGAGACTTCTGGATCTCGGTGTTGACGCGATCGGGGTCGTTGTAGACGGCGGCTGCGTCGGCAAGGGCTTGCGCGCGGCTCAGGGCCGTCAAACGGCTTTCGGCGGCGCGCATGAGCGAAATGTGCGTCCGGTCCAACTCCTTTTGCGTCACCGGCGCGGAATGGAGCTTGGCGATTTCCTCCGAAACCAGTGCTTCGGCTTCCTCGGGAGATTTGCCCGGACGCAGCGTGACCGTGATGTGGAAAAAGCCGGGTCCCTGACGGCGATCGGCGCGCGCCGAGACGTTGGACGCAATCTCCTTGTCCTGAACCAGCAGTTGGTACAGGCGCGAAATGTTGCCGCCGCCACCACCGCCGCCGCGTCCGCCAAAGCCTCCGCCACCGCCTGCCAGGATCGAGGCCGCGACGGAAAGCGCGCGCGCGTCGTCTTCGCTATTGGGTCCGAAACGATAGGCGATATCGATGCGCGCCAGGCGTGCCAGAGGATCGGTCATGGTCTGGCGGCGGTCCCCGGTTTTGGCCGGCTCGGTGAAATCGACGGCCTTTGGCGGCGTCTGCGAGGGGATCGCGCCGAAATACTTCTTCACCTTGGCGATAGTGGTTTGCGTATCGAGATCGCCGACCAGAGCCAGGACGGCGTTATTGGGTGCGTAGTAGGTCTTGAAGAACTGCTTGACGTCATCCACCGTGGCGGCATCGAGATCAGCCATCGAGCCGATGACGGAATGATGGTACGGGAACGCGTCGTAAATCATCTCTTCGAGCTTTTCCGACGTCTGGCCGTACGCCTGATTGTCATTGCTCTGCCGCCGCTCTTCCTTGACCGCCTGCCGCTGATTCTCGAGGTTCTCCTGGTTGATGACCAGGCCGTGCATGCGGTCGGCTTCCAGGTACAGGCCGAGATCGAGCTGGTTCTTGGGCAGAGTTTCGTAGTAGGAGGTACGGTCGTTGTTGGTGGTGCCGTTGGAACTGCCGCCGTTGGTGTAGATCAGGAAGTCCATTTCGCCGACGCCGACATTTTCCGAGCCTTTGAACATCATGTGCTCGAAGAGGTGGGCGAAACCGGTGCGGCCGGGCCGTTCGTCCTTGGAGCCAACCTTGTAGGCGACGCAGATGGCGTAGACCGGCGCGTAGTGATCCTCGGAGATGAGGACGCGAAGGCCGTTGTCGAGCTTGACGTCGGTGTATTTGACTTTCGGCAGCGCGGAGGGCGCGTGTTGCGCGAGCGCCTGGGTTGTTACGAAGAGCGCGATGGCGGCGAATCTCATGGAAATCGGCCTCCTGGAGCGGACTTTCCAGGATACCGCGCGGCGCGGCGGCCGGGCGGGGAATGGCACGTCAGGAACAGGTTTATGTCAATTGCGAGCCAGGTGTTCAATGGCAAGCCGGACATCATCCTGCAGTCTACGGAACGCTGCCAGGGCGTCTAGGGCGGAGTAGTCATCGATATACGATGGTATGCGCCTGATGCGCTCGAATACTCCGAGTCTTGATCGGCGATGCGCGCCAGGTCTGCTCGCCACCTTCAGGGCTCCGAAAAGGGCTTCCTTCGGATCGGCCACCTGCTCGAGTGTGCGCGGGTTCGGGAGATTAAGATTTATCCTGCCGTTCGGGTTGCCAGCGGCGGATCGAATCGGGCTTTCGTCCGCGAGGAGCCATGTCACAGTCATGCGAACCGGGACGACGGGCACATGGTTGATGGTGGTCCAGTCTAGCGCTCCTGCAATTTCCTGACGCCGCAGATCCGGATCCTGAGCCTCGGCGTCGCGATGCACGAAAAGCAAGTCGCAGGGATAGAGGTCGAGGGCCGTTCGTAAGCGGGCTTCCAGGGTTTTCGGACGGAGAACTCGGCGGCAGTCCGCCCACTGCTCCACAATGGACTGCACGCCCTGCCGTTCGAGCGACCAGGTGAGCACCGGCAGGAGCACGACGTCCGAAACGCCATCGGCAACCAGCGTGTGTGTCACTCTGATGTCTCGGGGTATTGAATTCGATACTGTCCAATATCCTCGCGGTCGATCACGCGCCGGTGACGCTCCCGGCTGGATGAAGCCTGCTTCCAAAGCGTCTCGGCGATGCCGAACTCTCCTGACAGCGGTACGGGATTCAGATACGCCAGCAGCCGCCCCTTCGACACCGGCTTGAGGATACCGGAAGCTTGCCGCCATGTTCCCTCTAAACCATGGAGCTGCATCACCTTGCATCGCGTAGTTCCCCGCGTAATTTCCACGGTTTCGGCAATCGCAATACTCTCGTCCGGCACCTGCATCACCACCGCCGGCGAATGAGTGTTGATGATTACCTGGCGAAGCGGTGTGTCGGCGTTGGCTGACTCATCTTCCCCGACCTCGGTTGTCAAATCGAGCAGGAGTCTGATCATCGCTGGAATACGTTCCGGATGGATTCCGTTCTCGGGTTCCTCCATACAGATCACGCCGCGCGAGTGAGGGTCGATCGCCAGGACGGTCAGAGCTAGAAAGCGCAGTGTGCCATCCGAGAGGGCCCTGGCCGGATAGGCCGTGCCGTCGCGACTCTGCGCATAAATAGTGAGCAACTGGCGCCTCTCGTCACGGTCGACGTATATGCGCCGAATGTCGTCAATGAGTTGAGCAAGCCGGTTCGCAACCTCGCTATATACTGCCGCCGAATCGGGCGCCGACCCGTTCGCGGAATTGGCCAAATGGAACAAGGTCGCGGGAAGATGAGCACCATCGCTCGCAAGTTCGCTTGGCGCCGTGAAGTTGTCTGGCTCGCGTAACGAGGATGGCTCTAACTGCAACAAGCGCCACGATTGCATCTCACGTTTGACCAGCGTTGCGGTAGGAGATTCCGCGGAATTGGCGGCGGATAAAACCGTGCGCGGCAGATTCGCCGCAAGGAGCTTTTGAGGCTTGCCGCTACTGCCCCCGTCCTGGTGAACGTTGATTACTCGATCGGGGCCGGAGCCTTCGGTTGAAATGTAGTGAGGAGTTCGCCGCTCGTTCTTGACGAAAGCTCTCCGCCACGCCCGGGATGGAGCAAACGGAAGGTGGCTGGGAGCGTCGCCCAAAGTGATGTGCTTCAATTCCTCTTTAACAAGTTCCAAAGAACCAAGAGTTCGCCCACCGTTATCCGATTTATAGCGCAAGCTCACAGCGTACTGAACGAATGTTGCAGTAGCCTTGGCCTGTTGTCCGAGGTCATCTGTGCCATGCCCCGGAATGATCATCTCGGCCTCGAACGACATCTCTTTATCGAAATGATCTCCGACGTGGTGGAATAGGCCCTTGACATCGCCGGTTCTTGTTCCTTGATCTCTTACCGAAAGGGCCGCATCAAGCAGCGGGCGGTCCGCCAGGGCGCTTAGGAATCCGATAGCGTCCAGAAGGTTCGACTTGCCGACGCCGTTAGCACCCGCGATGCATGTGAACGGACCAAAGCTGATGTCGACGTCGACCAGGTTTTTGAAGCCCGAAACACGCAATCGAGTCAGCATGGTCTTCAAACCTATGGTGACACAATGCTGTGCGTGTGGTGGTGTAGGCACCGCATCAAAACGAGCTCCGGAGAGAGCGGCCCTCCAGGATACAGTGCGGCGAGGGGATGGATGTGCGGCGGTTGCTTACAGGATTTACCCTGAGATCATGCGGAAGGTGATGAAACCTTGGTTGGACTACACCGGACAAGCCAGTTCGGAGATTCTGGCTTGCAAAGAGACACACCGTATCGATTCGTTGCTTTGCGCGCTGGAATGGGGAATCCGGGCGAAGGCCGAAACGATCGGCGAAGAGCGGCTGACGAAAGAAGAGCGCGTGGTGCTGGCCGTGATGGCTCTCGAACGGGAAGTAAATAACGGCGGCTACAGCCAGTTCTTCTCGAATTCTTCGCGGCGATTTAAGCCGATAGTTGCGGAGGCGTTGCGGCGGATCGGCTGCGATGATGTCGCCAGGATCACCGAGAGAGCCATCGGCGCGGCGGGATCGGAGCGGAAGACGATTTTGGAAGCGTGCGACCAGGAATTCTACAAAATCGGCGGGATTGAAGATAAGTTATTTGGCTTCGTTGAAGCGAATCAGGCGCAGATTCAGTTCGAGAAGGGGACGGATCCGAAGCTGCCGAAGATCGGCGGCCAAATGCCCGTCTCTGTCAGCCTGGATACGCGTCTGCGATTCGCCAAGGTAACTGACCTGAGCCTGGAGGGTTTGCGCGCGGGAGATTGCGCGAAGGGACGGTATTGCGGCTACCGATGGCGAGATCGAGCGCGCCGCGACGATGCGAGCGTTCGGCGAAGCCGTCGAGCGTGGCGATTTGAACGCGGCATCGCCCTTGGCGGACCATGCGTTCGAGGTCTCGCGGGAAGACCCGTTTCATTGCGTGATCCACAAGCAGTGGGCCGAGAAGTTGCTCGAAGCGGGACGGCCGTCGGAAGCCGATCGGGCGACGAAGATGTATCTCGAGTATTTGAGCAGCTGCGATCGCCAGGACCGGCGTATAAAAAACGGGATCGTGTATTGGGCTCGGCTACTGAAGGAGAAGCCCGAGCCGCTCGCGGCGTCTTTGGAGTTCTTCCATCAGAACTTTCCCGAAGTCGATTTGGACCAACTGCCTCCGCCGCTTCGGATCGTGCGGACGTGACCTACCCCTTCGATCCGCCGTAGATCACCCGCAGCACACTCCGCACGTACTGCTCGTCGGTGAGACCCTCGCGCGCCGCGTCGGGGAAGCGCACCAGGCTCTGGAAATATTCGGCAAGCTCGTGGAACAGGTCGATGCGCGCCAGCGGATCGTAGCCGTCGCGGCGGGATACGGCGCGCACGGCGATCCCAACCGCCTCGGGATTGGCCAGGCTGCGCAGGCGCGCGGCCAGATGGGGGTACGCGAGCAGCGAGTTGTATTTCGCCGGCGCCACGATCTCCAGATTCGGCGGGCGCACCGAGCGCTCGCGCGCCACAATCGTTCCGGCCGCCAGATCGCCCAGCCGCTGGCAATTGCGGCTGAAGAAACACGCCAGCCCTCCGACCAGGTAAATCAGCGGCAGCATATCGATGATGCGCAGCAGATTCCGCAGAATCACCTGCGAAAATTGCAGCCGAAGCCCTTGCGCGTCCACCACGCGCAGGCCCAGCACGCGTTTGCCCAGCGTCTGTCCGTGCCAGCGCCATTCCAGAATGATGGCGTAGCCGATGGAAACCACGAAATAGAGAATCACCGCGATCGCGGTCGTCCAATCCGAGTTCAGTTTGACAGCGCTTTCCGTACCCTTGTCGATGAGCTTGGTGATGACGAAGATGGCGGCGATGTCGATGGCCCAGGCGAGCGAGCGCGTCACCGGAGTCGCCAGGTCGTACGAGAACTCCACGCCTTCCGGTGTTTCGATGGTCAGCGAAGTGGTGCGCTTGCTCATTCGCGGCCCGCCCATCCCAGAAAGAAGATCAAAGCCGCCAGTTCGCACAAGCCGAAGCCGATTTTCAGGCTGTACGGCAGCACCGGCTGATGGTATTGCGACACGAACGATTCCACGATGCCCGCCCAGATGAGCAGTACCGACGCGCCGAGCACGATCGCCACCACATCCGCCGCCACCGCGCGGAGACGCTGGATGCGCGGCGTCCGATCGCCCCACCCGATCAGCGCGCCAGCCAGGATAAATCCGGTCTGTCCGCCCATCAATATCGAGGGAATCTCGATCGATCCGTGCGGCAGCAGCCACGCCGCCAGAAACAAGCCCTGCCCGCCGGTGATGTAATCGGTCGCGATCGCGCCCAGAATCACGCCGTTATAGAAAAGGACGATCAGCGTGCCCGCGCCGAACGTGAGCCCGAGGGCCATCGCGAGAATGGTCACGCGGACGTTGTTGGTCATCAGCGAGGCGGCAAACGTGGCTTTGACGCCCTGAATCGGATCTTGCTTGGCATGCTCCTCGTGAGCGACGCGCTCGGACGGCGTGGTATCCGCGTGGCCGAACGGCAGGATGAACGCCCGGTTTCGCGAATCAATATGCAACGCAAACCATCCGAAGGCGCAGCCCAGCAGCGTGACGCCCAATGACAATTGAAACGCCCCCATGTGCCGGCGGAACGCCCGCGGGAACGCCAGAACGGTTTTCTTCCAGCGGAATTTCGTTTTGGTGCGCGTCTCATGAATCTCCGAGTAGGCGCGTGAGACCAGCGATTCCAGAAACGCCCGTAGCTCGGGTTCGGTGGAGAAGGTGTCCAGGCGCGAGAGATCGGAAGAGCACCGCTCGTACAGGTAATGGAGGCGTTGGATTTCCTCCAGCGCCAGGCGCCGCTCCGGCTCCGCCTCCATCTTGCGCAGCGCGGTATGAAGATCGTTCCAGTACGGCCGCTCGGCGGCGACGAAACGCGGAAGGTCGATAATCATAGAGCCTGTCTCCGCTTCACTTCCAGGTACCCGGAAGTAACCTGCATTTTGATACGCGCGGCGTCCGTCACGGTGAGCTTGACGCCGCGGTTCTGCAGCGCGATTTGCAGGGCGCGCATGCGGTTCCACAACAATTGCCCGGCGAGTCCGGAGTACAGGGCGTCCACATCCTTGGGAGGTTCGCCGGTGTACAGGGGCTTCAACGCTTCGGTGCGTCGAACATTGACCAGCACCAGGTGACGGCGCGCCAGGATGCCGATATCGCGTTCGAAGGTTTCGGCGAGCAGCGCGTCGTCGAGCGAAGTAAAGAAAACCACCAGCGACCGGCGCCGCAGGTTCAACTGAATGCTGGTGATGACGTCGCGGAAATCCGGGCTCACACGTTGTGCCTGGAGGTTGTAGATGGTCTCGCGGCAAAGGCGAAAGTGGTCCATGCCGTTGCGCGCGCGGACGAATTTGTGGGTGCGATCGCTGAAAGTGACCAGGCCGAATCGGTCGCCCATTTTTTCGGCCACCAGCACCAGGTGGAGCGCGGCGTCGACAAAGCTCTCCAGGATGCCTTCGCGCGCCGACAGACGGGAGGAGTCGATGACTGCGTAAACCTCCTGCGCATGCTCCACGCGGTACAGTTTCACCGCGGGAAAGCTGCGCTTGGCCGTGGCTTTCCAATGGATATCCTCGAAACTGTCGCCCGGCATGTATTGGCGCAGATTTTCGAATTCCCGGCCCTTGCCGACCTGGCGGCGCATGCGCAGTCCGGCGGTGGCGGTCCGCTGAAACAGCGCGGCGGTCGCCTTGTCTCGCAGGTTGGGGTACACGCGGAACGAAAAATCGACCGGACGGCGCTCGCGGGCCATCCACAGTCCCAGCGGCGAGCCGGATTCCAGGTACAACTCGCGCAGTGCATGATCGCCCCGCGCCCGTCCGGTGCAGGGCCAGGTGACCTGAGCCGCGCCGCCGGGGGCGGCGAGATCGAGCACGGGCTGATCCGTCTCAACCCCAGGCGGCAGATTTCCTCCCATGCGAATCTTGATCTCCCTGCCTCCGCGATTCTCCACCATCACCGCGAAATTCGCCGGAACGTCTTTGGTGAGCCGGACGAATGGCGAGGTGCGAAACGTAATTTTGTCGGCGCGCTTATAGGCTTCGACGGCGTCGAAGAAGACGAACGCCGCGAACAGCACCAACCCGGCGACGCAACCCAGGAACAAGTTGGAAAACATGCCCGCCAGCGCCGCCAGCGGCAAGGCCACGGCGGCGGAGACAACGATCAATCGTGGAGCAGGAGCGATCATTCCGTTGGCACCGCTCCCCAGTTGCATGAACTGGCATCTCTGTTGTGCAGGCCGGACTTTGTGGGGTCGGTTATGCACCGGCCCGGAAATGCGCGCGGGATTTGATTCGCAGAGCGGGAACTGTCACTGGGCGCGGTTAGGCCGATTGCCAATCGGCCGCAGGTTGCCAACCTGCCCCACGGAAACAAGCCTAACCTCATCGCGGCACCGGCACTTCGTGCAGGATCCGATCCAGCACCTCGTTCGCCCGTACACCCTCGAGTTCGGACTCCGGACGCAGCAGCAGACGATGCTCCAGCACCGGCAGCGCGATCGATCGGATGTCATCCGGACTCACGAAGTCCCGCCCCGATAACGCCGCCCACGCGCGCGCCGACCGCAACAGCGATTGCGTGGCGCGCGGTCCGGCGCCCACCAGAATCGCATCATCGGTACGGGTCCGCCGCACGATCTGCACCGCGTAATCTACCAGCGCGTCGCTCACCTGAACGGTTTCGAGCGCTTCCCGCAATCCCGCGAGGTCGGCCTCCACCAGGCACGGAGTCACTTCGCCGCGCAGCAGCACCGATTCCGGCGCGTCCGCCCCCAGCGACCGGCGACCCAGCGAAAGTTCTTCTTCCGCGGCCGGCCAGGTCATGTTGATCTTCAGCATGAAGCGGTCCTTCTGCGCCTCGGGAAGCGGATACGTGCCTTCGCTTTCGATGGGGTTCTCGGTCGCGAAAACCGTGAAATTGGGCGACAGGCGGTAGCTTTCCCGGTCGATGGTGACGGTCCGCTCCTGCATGGCTTCGAGCAGTGCGGATTGCGTCTTGGCGGGCGCGCGGTTGATTTCATCCGCCAGCAGAAACGTCGTGAACAGTGGACCCTTCACCAGCGAGAATTCGTTGCGTTGCAGGTTGAAGACGTTGGTGCCGGTGATATCGGCCGGCATCAGGTCGGGTGTGAACTGGATGCGCTTGAAGTCCGAGCCCAGCACCGCCGCCAGCGTACGCGCCAGCAGCGTTTTTCCCAGTCCGGGCACGCCTTCAATCAGCGCGTGCTGATTGCACAGCACCGCCACCATGGAGAATCGGATGGCCTCTTCCTGACCGATGATCACCTTGCGGATACCGGACATCGCGGTATCCATGACGGATTGAAATTGTTGGAGGTTCAAAGTTCTCCTTTCGCCTGCAGTACGATTTGAATCTCGCGTGCCTTTTCCAGCGGCGCTCCGGGTCTCTCGGAAATCTCCGTGGCCTTCTTGAGCCGTTCGGGCGTCACTTCATGGCGGTTGACGCTCAGCCACTGGCGCCAGGCGACCGCGGCCACGTCGGCCTGCGGAATGTGGCGCCGGAGCAGAGTCAGCAGACCGGCATGCGACGTCCGGCCGGAAAACCGATCGGGAGCGCGTACCGCGGCCGGCGGCGGAAAACTCGATGCGTTGCGCCAGATAAACAGGGCCGCCACCAGCCCCAATCCGATGGCGAGTCCGGACAGGCCGAATCGCCGCGCCATGCCCACGATGGTTCCCGATTCCTCGATCCCAAAATGTTGCTCGTCGAAAATGACTCGGTGATACGATCCGAGAGCCGACGCGATCCGGTCCATTCCATCCAGCGAAACTACCGAATCGTTGTCGAAGCCGGCGCTTTCCGCCATCAACACGATGCTGCCTTGCCCGAAGCTCTTCTCGATGGCGAGTATGCGATCGCCTGCGCGATCGGTCACGGTCCAACCGTCGGCCTCGGCGAAATATAAGGGATGCTCGTTGCCTTTTTCCTGCTTGTAGGCGAATTTCACCTTCCACTTTTGATGTATGGGAGGGTCGGGCGGCGGCTCGTCCTTGGCCTTTTTCTTCTTGATATTGAGCGGACCCTGGTCGGGGGGCTGCTCGAAGTTCGCCTGACTGAGTGTCGTGTACGGGCGCTGCTGCATCGTCACTACCACCCGATTGCCGCGGGCGGCGACGGCTTCCACCGGCCTGATGAAGGGCAAATCTGCCCAGTTCGCCTGCACCGGATCGTATGCCAGCAGCAGCAGCGTGACGCCATTTCGCGGTAGAAACTGGAATGGCGTGTAATTCCGTTCGACCGTGATTCCGGGCAGCCGCGCGAGGCTGTCGTACAGCAGCTTCGAGCCCATGCGATCGGAGCGCAGCGAAGAGTATTCGGGGTAGACGTTGCCGGCGGCGAATTGCTGGTTAAACATCACGATGACGCCCCCGACGAATATCGCGGCGACCATGGTCATCAGCATCCACGGCCGCATCCCTCGGACAATGCGGATCATGCAGCCGCCCCCGCCGCCTTGTCCAGGAGGCCCGCGCTCAGGATGCGCTTGATTTCGTCGTACCGCCGCCGGAAATCCGTCAGGTTCTCTTCGGAAACTTCATGCAGCCCGTACCAGGCGCGTTCAAAGGCCAGCACGTTGGCCGAGAAGAACTCGCGAGCTTCCGGATTTGCCTGGGTGCGGCGCCGCAGCTCGCGTTCGAATTCGCGATTGGTCTTGCCGGGGTGTATGCCAATGAACTCCTGCCGGCCCAGCCACGCCAGGTTAGCCAGGTAAAAAGCCCTCAACGCCAGCCGGAGATTCCCTTCGGCCCTGGCCTGCTCGGCCATTTCGATCCAGCCTTCTTCGGGAAGGCGATCCGCGGTCAATCCTTCGTCGTCCAGCCGGACGACCGTAGTCTTGACGGGTGCCGGTTTCGCCATCTTCTTCCGGTTCGCCAGCGCGCGCCAGATCACCATCCCGGCCAGCGCCACCGTCACCGCCGCCAGCAGCCACAATCCAATATGCAACGCAGCCGACGGCGCCGTGCCGCCCGTAGGCAGAGGACCGATATTCAGGCCGCCGAAAATCCAGCGCAACAGCCGCATCAAATGGTCAAACACCCAGTCGATGCCATTTTCGATGGCGCGGAGAGCGCGTTCCGTCGCTTGAATGATCCAGGGAGCGTTGGACGCGGCCTGTGGCGGAGGTGGAATGCGCCAACTGTATTCGGGCGATTGCATGGCTGCGCGCACCGCCCGCTGCAGATCGCTCGGCGCGACCGCGTCGGCAGCCCGTATGGGCAGCGCGAGAATTTCGAGTAGGGCGAGAAGCACGGCGCCCTTTACCATGGCTTGGGGCAGACGACGGTTGTTCCGGTCGACGTGGGGCAGACGATCGTTGTTTGTCGTCTGCCGGCTGCCTTCCTCGACCTCGCTCTCCCCCGCCCGCACCCTCCGCAAACCGGCCCGCAAATCCTCACCCGTTTCTACCGAATCGCCCTGGAAACATCGCAGTGTGTACACCGCCTGCAGGAACGGGTCGAAGACCAGCCAGGTGAGGCCGAGCGTAACCATCAGGAACAGCCGATTCTCGAAGAAGCTCTCGCCGCTGCGGCTGAAGATGGATTCGTATCCTGTCAGGATCTTGATGAGCGACGGCAGAATGATGCAGGCCACCCCGACATTCAGCCAGACCCCGATAGTCAACAGCAGAATCAGCGCCTGCAGCATCCAACATTGGAACTTGTCGATTTTCGACAGGCGGCGAGCCTTGGCTATCAGCGCCAGCGGGTCCAGATCGGCGCGGCCGGCAAAGACGGCGGTGTTGCGGAAGAAAGCCACCGTCGTGGCGAATGGAAAAATCGCCAGCAGCGAGATCGGAAGGAGCAGCATCTTGGCTCCCGCGAGAAACGACTGTCCGGCGATCAGGTTTCGCACCCGCCGGCCGTCCCACGGCCGGTCTGGCGCGCCGCTCAACTGGCGGTGCAGCCGGCCGGCATAGACCCCGCGCCAGCAATTCATCCAGATCAGCAGAATTGCCAGAATCAGCGCCCCGGCCGCGCACCGGGCGTCGGAGTTGTGATGACTTTGATCGTCCCAGAACAGCAGCACTCCCAGCGCGAATGGCACGCTGCCGATCCAGTGGCGCAGCATCACATCGAGAGGAGCCTGGCGCAGCAGGTGCGCGGCATCCTCCAGAAGCGCCACCGGGTTGGATCGTTCTACTTGCTTTGCCATTCCGCGCGCTCCGCGTGTTCCCGAAGGGCGATCATGCTTTCACCCGCGGCAAAGAAAACGCCCCAAGCCAGCAGCAGCCCTGCCAGCATCAAAGCCGTGGACGCCATGCGGCGCATTCGCCCGCGCCGTTCCGCCGCGGCTTCCACCAGTTTCCGCAAGCAGCCGGCGCACACCAGCCGCGACTCGTGTTCGGTCACGCATTCGCGGCAGAAGCTGCGCCCGCATGCCAGGCAGCGGCACACGGCCTCGCGCGAATCGTGGTTCCAACATCGCTGCTGTAATCCGACGCCGTTCATAAGCTCACTGGTTGCCCATCCGCTCAAACGTTGAAGGACACCGGCTGGTTCGAGCGGTCTCCGCGCAATAGAATAATGACGCCCGCAAACCCCAGCAGCAGGTTAATGACGCCGGCCGAGCCGCGCGACCAGGCGAAGTTGGTGAACGCCAGTTGGTTCTCTTGCAGATTCACGGATGTGCGTTCGGGATGCCGGGCGTTTTCCATGCCCATGGCCATCCCCGCGGCTATCTGGACCGCATAATACCAGATGCCGGTCGCCGCCAACATGACGATCGCCAGGTTGCGCATGGCCGGCCGCAGGCCGCCCTGAAAATACTGAACCATCACCCCGACCGCAGCGGCTCCCTGCAGCACAATCGAGACGACGATAATCCAACGCGCTACCACTACTCCGGTCCGGACCGACAGCAGTTCCGCCGCCCCGCCCAGCAGCAGGCTCACCACCAGGAGCATCGCCGGAAGCGTGCGCGTATGTGCCTCGCGCGTGGGCAGATTTGCGCCCAGCCCGACCACGGGCGGCGGCGCCTCACCCGGCAGCAGGACCATCCCGGGCGACTGCAGGAACAGCTCGGACGGCGCGGAAGCGGGCATCGAGGCCGCATCGGCGACGGCGGCCGGCTGCGGCGCGATTCTGCCCGGCGCCAGCGGACCAATCTGCCGCTCCTCGGCCGCCTCCACCCAACTGCCCTCGATCACGCCCTGCACCTGCGCAATGTACGGCTCCACTTGTTCCAGGAAGCGGCGCGCGGTCCAAGTGCGGTAAATCGAAGGCAGAGGCTCCGAGCTGACGGCGGTGAACAGCCGGCAGCGGCAACTACTGACCGAGGAAATGTAGACCCACGCGAGAGCCAGGGCAACGCCGATACCGCCGGAAACCCAGGCCAGGGCAGGCTTGCCGGACCCGATCCCGTACCCCAGTGACGTAAAAAAGGCGAACGACCAGACCGCCCCGATCAGCAGCGAGCGCGTCGAAATATGGAAGCGCGGCGCCTCGGCCACAACGATCGCTTGAATCTCACGTAGGTAGAATCGCTTGTATTCCTCGCGAAATCGGGACGACTTCACCAGCAGCAGATGGTCGGGGCCCATCCACACGCTCGATCCCATGAGAATCCCGCGGCGTTTGCCGGGCAGCCGTCGATAGCGGATGCGTTCCTGCGCCATTTAGCCACTCGACCGGGCTTTCGCCACCAGGTACACGATCAGCCATACCCACGCGATGCCCTGCAGCGTCCCCACCGTTAGCCCCAGTGCGAAACGCCAGCGGTTTCGCCGCACCAGGCTGAGGGGCGCCTTCCACTTCATGATGGCCAGCGCGATCACGGCGGGAGCCGAGAGGATCGTCAGCGGCCAGATGAGGAGCAGCAGAAAAGGAATGCAGAGCGCCCAGGTGTCGTAGAGCGAGCGCCCATCGGCCGAGACGGGGCTGGGTTTTTGCACGCCCGCGGCTAGGCACGAGGGACACAGCACCCCCGCCGGCGATTCCACCGCGCAAAGCTGGCAAACAAATCGCCCGCAATGCAGGCACGAAGCTACCGCGCGATTGCCTGGATGATCGAAACACGCGGCCTCCCCCTCCACCGCTGTCTCCCCGAGCGCCGGTTGAGCAGGCGCGAATGCCGCCGGATAGACGCGCGGCGTGTTACGGGACGAGCAGGATGTGCACGTGGCAACGCCGCCGGAAGACAATTCCCATTTCGGCAGCGGCATGCTGCATCGGGCACACGGTACAGGCATTTCGCCGGTTTATCCTCTGGCTTTGATCACCCGCGTATCGCAAATCCGGTCGTGCAGGCCGCGCTTCTCGTCGTCGAACCCCGCCATGATGTAGCCGATATACATGATCATGCCGCTCAGCATTTTGGCGAAATAGCGGCCGGCGGCCCGGCCCATCGTCAGCATGGTTCCGTCCGGCCGGACTACTTTGAGTCCCAACGCCATCTTCCCCGGCGTCGCCCCGTACTTCACCACGAAAAAGGTCTCGTAGGAAACGCCCAGAGCCAGGCTGATCAAGGAAACCAGGCCGATCATGGCGAATAACGGT
>Ga0335073_10009002_pt1 | contig 14005 bp, 13 predicted proteins | sample Lox_Sample_22_FD_207093 | JGI IMG/M metagenome (GOLD analysis project Ga0335073, IMG submission 207093) | Soil microbial communities from Loxahatchee National Wildlife Refuge, Florida, United States - Lox_Sample_2.2 | ecosystem: Environmental > Terrestrial > Soil > Wetlands | place: USA... | reverse complement strand
TCTGGATTTCCGTTTCCGTTACCACGCGAAGGCCGCGGCCGGGCGAACAGAACGGGCGGGAATATTATTTTGTCGACGCTTCCGAGTTTGACCGCATGCTGTCCGCTGGAGAACTTCTCGAGTGGGCCGAGTTCGCGGGAAACAAATACGGGACGCCGGCCGCACCAGTTATGGAGCGACTTGAGCGGGGGCTGCCAACCCTGCTCGAGATCGACCTGGCGGGGGCGCGGCAGGTACGCGAGTCCATGAAGGACGAAGCGCTGTTCGTCTTCCTGCAGCCCCCGTCCTGGTCGGAGCTGGTCCGCCGCCTCACCGGCCGCGGCACGGAGGCCCCCGAAGTGGTGGAACGCCGTCTGGCCGTCGCGCGGGAGGAGCTCGCCGCGGTCGGCGAATTCGACGTCACGCTGGTTAACACGTCCGTCGAAGAGGTAAGCCGGCAGATGGTAACGTTGATTAACAGCAATCAGTAAGAAGGGCAACACGTGGCTGCGACCCAGGGTGCGGACGGCATCATCAACCCGCCGATCGACGAGCTGCTCGAGATCGTGGACAGCAAGTACCGGCTGGTGATCCTGGCGGCGAAGCGGGCACGTCAGATTAACGCGTACTACTCGCAGCTCGGCGAGGGCCTGCTCGAGTACGTCGGCCCGCTGGTCGAGACCCGCGTGCAGGAGAAGCCGCTCTCGATCGCGCTGCGCGAGGCCCGCGAGGGCATGCTGAAGGTCGAGCAGACCGAGGGCTAAGCCCCTCATGGCGCGCGTCATTCTCGGCGTAGGCGCCGGCATCGCCGCCTACAAGGCCTGCGAGCTTCTGCGGCGGCTCCGCGAGTCCGGACACCAGGTCCGGGTCATTCCTACCCCCGACGCGCTCCGCTTCGTTGGCGAGCCCACGTGGGCCGCGCTGTCCGGAGAGCCGGTCACGACCGACGTCTGGGCGGGGGTCGCCGACGTCCCGCACGTCAAGCTCGGTCAGGACGCCGACCTCGTGCTCGTCGCGCCCGCGACGGCGGACCTGCTCGCCCGCGCGGCGGCCGGCATGTCCGATGACCTGCTCACAGCCACCCTGCTGACCGCCCGCTGCCCGGTCGTATTCGCGCCGGCGATGCACACCGAGATGTGGGAGCACCCGGCCACGGTGCAGAACGTCGCCACTCTCCGCGCGCGGGGAGCGCTGGTCGTCGAGCCGGCCGTCGGCCGGCTGACCGGCAAGGACACGGGCAAGGGCCGCCTGCCCGAGCCCGACGGCCTGTTCGAGCTGGCCGAGAAGGTGCTCGCGGGCCGAACCCCGGAGCTGCGCGGCCGCAAGATCCTGATCTCGGCCGGTGGCACCCGCGAGGAACTCGATCCGGTCCGTTTCCTCGGCAATTGGTCCACCGGCAAGCAGGGCTACGCGTTCGCGAGGTCCGCGGTCGCCGCGGGCGCTGACGTGACCTTGGTCGCCGCCAACGTCGACCTCGCGGAGCCGGTCGGCGTCAAGATCGTCCGGGTCGTCTCCGCGCGTGACATGCACGCCGCGATGCTCGCGGAAGCCGCCGCGGCCGACGTGATCGTGATGACGGCCGCCGTAGCCGACTTCCGGCCCGTCACGCGGGCCGGGGCGAAGATCAAGAAGGACGGCCGGCTGCCCGACCCCATCGAGCTGACGGAGAACCCGGACATCCTGGCCGACCTTTCCAAGCGCCGGACCGCCAGCGGCCCGGCGGGGCAAGTGATCGTCGGCTTCGCCGCCGAGACCGACCCGGACCTGGACGCGGCTCGCGCCAAGCTGGCCCGGAAGGGCTGCGACCTGCTGGTCATGAACGAGGTCGGCAACGGGCGGGCCTTCGGCACGGCCGACAATGAGGCGGTCGTGCTCGGCAACGACGGCTCGGTGACCCCGGTCCCGCGCCGCTCCAAGGACGCCCTCGCGGACGTGGTCCTCGGCCTGGCCGCCGACCGCCTCTGACGCACATCCCTGACCTGGCCGGATGCCGCCCTCGCGGAGACTACACTCAGCTCGTCAGATACCTAGCGGGGACGGAGACCAGAACGTGGCTCGTCGGATGTTCACTTCGGAGTCGGTTACCGAAGGCCACCCGGACAAGATGGCTGACCAGATCAGCGACGCCATCCTGGACGCGATGCTCAAGGATGACCCGACGAGCCGGGTGGCGGTCGAGACGCTGATCACCACCGGGCAGGTCCACGTGGCCGGCGAGGTCACCACTCAGACCTACGTCGACATCCCCGGCATCATCAGGGCGAAGATCCTGCAAATCGGCTACGACTCATCCGCCAAGGGCTACGACGGCGCGTCCTGTGGCGTCTCGGTCTCCATCGGCTCGCAGTCCCCGGACATCGCCCAGGGCGTATCGGACGCGTTCGAGTACCGCGAGGGAGAGGGTATCGACGAGTTCGACAAGCAGGGCGCCGGCGACCAGGGCCTGATGTTCGGCTACGCCTGCCGGGAGACCCCGGAGCTGATGCCGCTGCCGATCACGCTGGCGCACAGGCTGGCGCGCCAGCTGTCCGCGGTGCGCCGTTCCGGCACGGTGCCGTACCTGCGGCCGGACGGCAAGACCCAGGTCACGATCGAGTACGCGGCGGACAAGCCGGTCCGGCTCGACACCGTGGTCGTCTCCAGCCAGCACGCTCCGGACATCAACCTCAAGGAGCTGCTCACCCCGGACATCAAGGACTACGTCGTCGACCCGGTGCTGGCCGGCCTTGACATCGACACAACCGGGTACCGGCTGCTGGTCAACCCGACCGGACGGTTCGAGATCGGCGGCCCGATGGGCGACGCCGGGCTCACCGGCCGCAAGATCATCATCGACACGTACGGCGGCATGGCCCGGCACGGCGGTGGTGCGTTCTCCGGCAAGGACCCGTCCAAGGTCGACCGCAGCGCGGCTTACGCCATGCGCTGGGTGGCCAAGAACGTGGTCGCCGCGGAGCTGGCTGACCGCTGCGAGGCCCAGGTCGCGTACGCGATCGGCAAGGCCAAGCCGGTGGGCCTGTTCGTCGAGTGCTTCGGCACCGAGCGGGTGCCGGTGGAGATCATCCAGGACGCGGTCACCGAGGTCTTCGACTTGCGCCCGCGGGCGATCATTGCCAGCCTCGACCTGCTGCGCCCGATCTACTCGCAGACGGCGGCCTACGGCCACTTCGGCCGCAGCGAGCCCGACTTCACGTGGGAGCGCACGGACCGCGTCGCGCAGCTGCGCGCCGCGGCCGGACTCTAACCCCCGGACTCTAACGCCGACTAGTTCGACACGCGTCGCTGGAGTCTGCTCGCGGGACCCCCGGGACACCGAAGCAAGCTCTGATGATTACTCAGAGGTCTATGATGACTACCGAGAGAAATCGAGAATAGATACAGTCTCTCGGGGCAGTGAGAGCCCATGGCCGTGCAGATGCGTATGCGTTTGAGTGTGCAAAATGCCTTGCGTATGAGAGTGCAAAATGCCTTGCGGATGCACGTGCATACGATAGGCTCCTTCTTGTAAGTCCGGGGGGACCGCACACAGAACGCAGCTGTGCCGGTGCGAACGTGCCCCGGCTCAGTGCCTGGTCCCCGTGCCTGCCGGCAAGTCGCAAGTCCGCGGACTAGGTCAATCCGTCAGGAGACGTGAAACGATGCAGGACATTCACAACGGGATCAGCGCCGCCCAGCTTGAAGGTGCGACCTGGCGCAAGAGCCAGCGAAGCAACTCTCAGGGAGCGTGCGTGGAGATCGCCCGCCTGGACTCCGCGACGGTTGCCATGCGCAACTCGCGTGACCCCCAGGGTACGGCCCTGATCTACCCGGCCACCGCGGTCCGGGCGATGGTCAGCGCGCTGCGCGCCGGTGAGTTCGACTACCTGATCGGTTAACAGCCTCTGGTCCGGGCTCCCGGCCGAGCTGGCGTTCAGCGTCGCGGCCGGGCACCGAGACCCGCGGACGGCTTGCCGTCGCGTCCCCCGCGGAACAAGGCATGCCATCTCGCGAGCGGCCGGGCACGGGTATTGCGGCTCCCCGTGCCCGGCCGCATCATTTTGTCCTCTCCGACTTGTCCCCTCCGACCGCAAACCCGGACAAATCTCCCACCTGACGGTGGTCGCCAAGGCTCACTTTGCCTCTCAGATGACCACCTTTTCGCCACTTTGCCTCGCAGATGCCATGATCACGACCCTTTTATAGTGATATGTCTATGCAGCAGCTCGGAGGCAAAGTCAGCCCCGCTGGCGATAGCCGAGAGATAACAGCAAGAAATTCTTCGCTCGGCTCCGCTAGGCGGCCAAAATGCGCGCTCCGCCCTCCGATCTGGTAGGACGGGGGAGTGGTCGATACGCGGAAGGGCGGGGCACCAGACGTGTCACCGGACATGCCGCTAACGAATGCCACGGATAAGCCGTCTGAACCGGGACAGCAGGGCAGGCCGGGCAAGACCCGCAAGTCGCGTGAGCCGCGCACGCTCCGCCCAGCGGCGGATCTGCCGGTCGCACGGGTCGCGGTCGACATCCCGCTCGCGCACCTCGACCGGCCCTTCGACTACCTCGTCCCCGAGCGGCTCGCCGCCCAGGCCCGTCCTGGCGTGCGCGTCAGGGTCAGGTTCGCGGGCCAGCTGGTCGACGGTTTCGTCCTCGACCGGGTGACGGGCAGCGAGCACCCGGGCAGGCTCAGCTACCTCGAACGCGTGGTCTCGCCCGAGCAGGTCCTTACCCCCGAGATCGCCGGTCTGGCGCGCGCCGTGGCCGACCGGTACGCGGGCACGCTCGCCGACGTGCTCCGGCTCGCGATCCCGCAACGCCATGCCGCCACCGAGTCAGCCGCCACCGAGTCAGCGACCATCGCGTCAGCGACCGCCGAGTCGGCAAACTCGCCGCAAGGCGCACCGGATAGCGCGGCCGCTCGGCCGCCTCGACCCGACCCGGGCCCGTGGGCCAGGTACCCGGCGGGTCCGGCATTTCTCGACGCGGTCGCCGACGGCCGCCCGGCCCGGGCGGCGTGGACGGCGCTGCCCGGCCCGACGTGGCCCGAGGAGGTCGCCCGTGCCGCGATCACCGCCGCCAGCGCGGGCCGTGGCGTGGTCATCGTGGTCCCCGACGCCCGCGACCTCGCCCGCGTGGACGAAGCCCTGACGTGCTGCCTCGGTGGCGCTGCCCTTCCCCCCACAGCCCCTACCGCTCCCACAGCCCCTACAGCCCCGACAGCCCCCCTAGCGCTCCGCCACTACGTCACGCTCACCGCTGACCTTGGCCCCGCCGAGCGCTACGCGCGCTGGCTCGCCGCCCGTCGCGGCGCCGTGCGTATCGTCGCGGGCACTCGCGCCGCCATGTTCGCGCCGGTCCGCGATCTCGGCCTGGTGGTGCTCTGGGACGACGGCGACGACCTGCACGCGGAACCGCGCGCCCCGTACCCGAACGCCCGGGAGGTGCTCGCCCTCCGCGCGCACCGCGCCGGCGCCGCCGCGCTCATCGGCGGTTTCGCCCGCAGTGCCGAACTCGCGCAGCTCGTCCGCTCGGGGTGGGCTAAGGACCTCACCCCCGACCGGCCGACGCTGCGCGCGACCGCTCCCGCCGTCCGGCCCGCCGTGGACGACCGGGAACTCGCCCGGAACGAGGCGGCGGCCACGGCCCGGCTGCCCAGCCTCGCGCTCCGCACCGCCCGGGCGGCCCTGGAGGCAGGCCCGGTCCTCGTCCAGGTGCCGCGTCGCGGCTACCTGGCCGCGATCGCCTGCGCCCGCTGCCGCACGGCGGCCAGGTGCGACCGGTGCAACGGCCCCCTCCGGCTGACCGCGCGGGGCGCCACCCCGGACTGCCGCTGGTGCGGCGCCCTCGCGGGCGGCTGGCGCTGCCCCCGCTGCGGCCACGACAGGCTCCGCGCGAGCGTCACCGGCGCGGCGCGCACCGCCGAAGAACTCGGCCGGGCCTTCCCCGGGGTCACCGTCCGGACGTCGGGCGGCGACCTGGTCCTGCCGCGGGTGCCGGACCAGCCCGCGCTGGTGATCGCGACGCCAGGCGCGGAGCCAGTCGCGGACTACGCCGCCGCCCTGCTGCTCGACGGCTGGGCACTGCTGTCGCGGCCGAGCCTGCGGGCCGCCGAAGAGACGCTGCGCCGCTGGCTGGCGGCCGCCGCCCTGGTCAGGCCCGGCGGCACGGTCCTGGTCCACGCGGAGGCCGGGCTGCCCGTCACCCAGGCGCTCATCCGGTGGGACCCGGTCACGTTCGCCGAGCGTGAGCTCGCCGACCGTGCAGAGCTCGGCTTTCCCCCGGCCGTTCGGATGGCCGCGGTCACGGGCGACCACGCGGCCGTCGCCAGCCTGCTGGCGGAGATCCGATCTCCCGACGCCGCTCCGCCAACCACAGGGCCGCCAACCACGGGGCCGCCAACCACAGGGCCACTAAACGCGGGGCCACTAAACGCGGGGCCACTAAACGCGGGGCCACTAAACGCGGGGCCACTAAACGCGGCGCCGCCAAACACGGGGCCGCTAATAAACACGGGGCCGCCGGACAGTGGCCCCCCAAGCACGAGGGCCCCGAACACTGGCCCAGGTTTCGAGGTGCTCGGCCCGGTGCCCGCCGAAGCCGACCCGCCGCCAGGAACGCCGGAGCACGCGGGGCAGGCGGAGCACGCGGGGCAGGCGGAGCACGCGGGGCAGCCCAGCCAGGTGCGCGCGCTGGTACGGGCCCCGCGCGAACGCGGCGCCGCGCTGGCGAAGGCACTGCAAGCGGCGCAGGCGGCACGCAGCGCTCGCAAGGAGGGCGGGGGCGTCCGCGTCCAGCTGGACCCGGCGGAGCTGATCTAGGCCGCCGATAGAATCGATGGTGAACGCGCGCTTGCGCAATGGGGGACAGGCGTCGCTGTTTCGTGGCGATGGGGCCGACGCGAAGGGAATGCCCGTTGGAAAGGGACATCAGGTATTTCGGTGACCCGGTGCTGCGCACCCCCGCCGAGCCGGTAACCGACTTCGATGTCGAGCTGCGCAAGCTCGTCGATGACCTGAATGAGACCATGATGGGCGCCCACGGAGTTGGCCTGGCCGCCCCGCAGATAGGCGTCAGCCTGCGCGTCTTCGTTTACCACGTGGATGAGGACGAGTTCGGCCACCTGATCAACCCGGTCCTCAAGCTTGAGGGCGATCCCGAAGAAGACGACGAGGGCTGCCTGTCCCTCCCCGGCCTCCAGTTCCCGACGCTCCGCGCCCCGCGCGCCATCGCGACCGGCTTCGACATGTACGGCGAGCCGGTCAAGATCGAGGGCACTGAACTGCTCGCCCGCTGCGTGCAGCACGAGACCGACCACCTGGACGGCATCCTGTTCATCGACCGGCTCGACAAGAAGCAGCGCAAGCTGGCGATGCAGGCCATCCGCGAGGCCGAATGGTTCGGGATGCCAAAGCCGGAGATCAAGGTCTCGCCGCACCCCACGGCACGGATCTCCTGAGAGGCGCGCCAGTGCGGCTTGTCTTCGCCGGAACCCCGGCGGTCGCGCTCCCCTCACTGCGCGCTCTGCTGACCTCCCGTCACACGGTTGAGGCGGTCGTCACCCGCCCGGACGCGCCCGCCGGGCGCGGCAGGAAAACCGCGAGATCGCCAGTGGCTGAGCTCGCCGACGAGCTCGCCATCCCGGCGCTCAAACCCGTTCGTCCGAACGAGGCCGAGTTTCTAGCGGCCCTGCGCGCCATCGCGCCTGACTGCTGCCCGGTGGTGGCGTATGGAGCCCTGCTCCCACAGGTGACGCTCGACATCCCCCGGTTCGGCTGGGTGAACCTGCACTTCTCAGTGCTCCCCGCCTGGCGGGGCGCTGCCCCGGTGCCGCACGCGATCCTGCGCGGCGACGACATCACCGGTGCGTCGACCTTCCAGATCGTGAAGGAGCTCGACGCCGGCCCGGTCTACGGCACGCTGACGGAGCCGGTCCGCCCCGGGGACACCAGCGGCGACCTCCTGGAGCGGCTGGCGGTATCCGGCGCCGAGCTACTGGTCCGGACGCTTGACGCGATCGAGGACGGCACGATCGCCGCGGTCCCGCAGCCAGCCGAAGGCGTCAGCTTCGCGCCGAAGCTCACCCCGGCCGATGCGCGGATCGACTGGAAGCTCCCGGCCCACATCATCGACCGCCAGGTCCGCGCCTGCACACCGGAACCTGGTGCGTGGACTGAGTTCGAGGGCGCCCGGCTGAAGCTCTGGCCCGTCACTCGCTCCGCGGTCGAGGACCTAGCGCCCGGTGAGCTCCGGGTCGAGCGGGACGTGGTTTACGCGGGCACCGGCACTCACCCGGTCCGGCTCAGCGACGTGCAGCCGCCGGGCAAACGCCGGATGCCCGCCACGGCCTGGGCGCGCGGCCTGCGGACCGGCCAGCACCGCCCGCTGGGCCTGAGCTGACGTGCCCGGTTACCGGCGTCCGCGCCGTCCCCCGACCGCCTCGAAACGTGACCGCGGCCGAGACTCAGGCGGGGACACTGGCCGCCAGGATGCGGGGCGCCGCGACACGGCCCGCCGCTCCAGCCTGCCGCGCCGCACGGCCTACGACGTGCTCGCCGCCGTGGCGCACCGCGAGGCGTACGCGAACCTGCTGCTGCCCAGGTTGCTCGCCGAACGGAATATGACCGGTCGCGACGCCGCCCTGGCGACCGAGCTCACGTATGGCACGCTTCGTGGCCAGGGCACTTACGACGCCGTGCTCGCCGCGTGCAGCGATCGCCCGCTCGACAAGCTCGACTCGCCGGTGCTGCTGGTGCTCCGGCTGGGCGCCCACCAGCTGCTGAACACCCGGGTCGGCGCCTACGCCGCCGTCGCCACCTCCGTCGACCTCGCCAAGGCGGTGGCCGGCCCGCGGGTCTCCGGATACGTCAACGCGGTGCTGCGCCGCGTTGCCACCAGGGACCTGGACGCCTGGCTGGAGCTGCTCGCCCCGGCTGTACCTGCAACCACGGGGCCTGCAACCACGGGGCCTGCAACCACGGGGCCTGCGACCACCGGGCCTGCGACCACGGGCCCCGCGACCGGGGCGCCCGCGACCGGGGGGCCCGCGGCGGCAGACGCTGACCGGGACGAGCGTCTCGCGCTCCGCTACAGCCATCCAGCTTGGATCGTCGCCGCTTACCGCGACGCCCTTGGCGAGGCGGCGGGCGAGGAACTCGAAACCGCCCTCGCCGCGGGCAACGCGCGGCCACGGGTCACGCTCGCCGCGTTCCCCGGCGGCCGCCCCCGCGAGGAGCTCATGCCCGCGGACGCCGAGCCGGGCCGCTGGTCACCGTACGCCTTCACCCTCACTTCCGGCGACCCGGCGAGCCTGACCGCGTCGGGCGCGGCCGCCGTTCAGGACGAGGGAAGCCAGCTCGCCGCGCTCGCGCTCGCCCGGGCCCCGGTCGAACCAGCCGCCCAGGGCGTTCATGTCCCGGGCGCGGCGGGCGCGGAACGGGACCGGCCTGAGGTCTGGCTCGACATGTGCGCGGGCCCCGGCGGCAAATCCCGGCTGCTGGCCGGCCTGTCCGCCACCGGCGGCGGGCGCTTGATCGCCGCGGAACTTCACCCGCACCGCGCCGAGCTCGTCCGGCAGGCCATCGCGCGGGCCAGCGACGCCGCGCCGGTTAAGCCGGAGGACCAGGTGCTAGTCGCCGACGGCCGCGCGGCCGCCTGGCAGGACGCCGTATTCGACCGGGTGCTCCTTGATGTCCCGTGCTCCGGCCTAGGGGCACTGCGCCGACGGCCGGAGGCCAGGTGGCGCAAGCAGGCGACCGACATCCCCGCGCTCGCCGAGCTGCAGCGGGCACTGCTGCGTTCGGCCATCGCCGCGGTCCGCCCCGGCGGCGTGGTCGCCTACGTGACTTGCTCGCCCGTCCCGGCGGAAACCAGCGACGTGGTCGCCGACGTGGCCGGCGTGGCCGACGACGTCGTGGTGCTGGACGCGCCCGGGGTACTCTCCGATATCCCGGCCCTCCGGTCGCCCGACCCGCGCTTCGCTCAGCTGTGGCCGCACCGGCACGGCACCGACGCGATCTTCATCGCGTTGCTCCGCCGGGCGACGTCTCCGCAGACGGCCCGCTTATCCCGCATCAAATTCCCCGATTTAGCTGTCTTGAGCGGAATCGTCAGCTCGTTGTCGCGGCCGCCCCTTAGTGTCGTCTTCTCTCTCGTAGCGTTAGCTGATCTTTGTGGGGGGTTCCCATGGCTGGTGTGGTCGTTGTCATCTTCTGGATCATTATTCTCAGCGGACTGGTCGCCCTTCTCATCCGGCAGAACCGTCGGCGCAAGATGGCCTTGGAGACCACCTCGGTCCTGACCCGGTTCGGCGAGCAGGAGGCCGCGCAGATCATCGAAGGTATATTCCATCAGGGCATCATGTCGGTCGGCTGGAAAAGCGGACCCGGGCCAGGGAAGATCAATAAGATCCACCGGAATCACGGCAACAACTTCTTCTGGACTCTCATCGGCATGTTCTTCGCTGACAGCTATGAGAGCGCCAAGCTCACGACGACCATGGCAATCGACATCACGCCGGAGCCCAATGGCGTCGTCCGCGTCGACATGTGGACGTCGAACTATTCGAAGGCCTCTCTCGGCGGCTCCGTGGGAGCGATCGTCCGCGCCAAGCAGAGGATCGGCCAAGCGCTCGCCGAACCGGACACGCCGCAGCTCGCCGAGCAGATGTACGGGTCACAGGCGAGCATCCCGCTTGGCCAGCAGGGCAACCCCGGCGGTTTCCCGCTGGCCGGCCGGCCGCGGCAGCAGCGGCAGCCGTACGACCGGTGGAACTAGGAGGAGCGCCAACTGGCGGCCCGCTAGCGGGCCGCGTCCCCGAGCCGGTACTCGTAGGTGAGGTCATCGAGCCGCTGCTTCAGGTCGTCGTCCAGCGCGTAGGTCACGGCGGCGAGCGTCGCGTCCAGCTGGGCGGGCCGGCTGGCGCCGATGATCGGCGCGGTGATCGCCTTGTTCGCCAGCACCCAGGCGACCGAGAGCGTCACGAGGCTGACCCCGGCCTGGTCGGCCAGCTTGCGCACCGCCTCCACCGTTTCGAACTCCCGCTCGTGCCAGTACCGGTCCTGGTACATGGGCCCGGCGTTGCCGAGCGTGAACCGGCTGCCCTCGGGCGGCGCCGCGGCGTGGTCGTGCTTGCCGGACAGCAGCCCGCCGGCGATGGGGTTGTAGGAGATCACCCCCACGCCGTCTTCGGCGCAGAACGGCAGCATCTCCCGCTCGATCTGCCGGAACAGCAGGTTGTACCGGGGCTGCACCGAGTCGAACCGGGCGAGCCGCAGCGTCTCCGAGCGCCCGATCGCCCGCACCAGCTGGTAGGTGTAGAAGTTGGAGGCGCCGATGTACCTGACCTTGCCCATCCGCACGAGGTCGTCCAGCGCGGACAGCGTCTCGTCGATCGGCGTGTTCTGGTCGTAGCCGTGCAGCTGGTACAGGTCGATGTAGTCGGTCTGTAGCCGTCGCAGCGACGCGTCCACGGCGGACATGATGTGCTTGCGGGAGTTGCCGCCGTCCATCGGCGCGGGCCCCATCGGGACGAAGCACTTCGTCGCGATGATGAACCGGTCGCGCTTGCCGCGCAGCCAGCGTCCGATGATCTCCTCGGTGCGCCCTCGGGTCGACAGGTCCCCGCCGAGCGGATACGCGTCGGACGTGTCGAAGAAGTCCACGCCGCCCTCAGCGGCCTTGTCCATGATGGCGACCCCGGTCGCCTCGTCGCTCTGCAAGCCGAACGTCATCGTCCCCAGGCAGAGCCGCGACACTTGCAACCCGCTGCGTCCCAGCCGCGCATGTTCCATATCCCGCACGCTACTCCCGGCCTCCGGGCGCGCAAATCGCCGCGGTCACCGGAAGACCAGGGTTGGGCTGAGGCGTGGAATGCGATAGCTGTCGCGTGGGTAGGCGGCCTGCTGTGCGCCGAGGGTGCGCTACCGGGGGTGAGCAGTCATGAGCGAGCCAGGATACACGGAGGCACTGCGGCTCGTCCGTGCGGGCGAGGGCGGTCTCGAGCGCGTGCTGGCGGCCGCCTGCGCGCCGTTGCCGGCCTGGGATCCGGTCGTTTACCTAGCGGACTTCTCACGGCAGGTGCTCTTGCCGCTCTCCGCGGGAGCGGCCGCGGAGGAGGTGGCGGGGACCTTGGCGGGCCGGGCCTTTTCCAGCGGGCGTTCGGTGACCAGTGACCAGGACGGCATCGTGCGGGTGTGGGTGCCGCTGATCGAGCAGACTTCCCGGACCGGGGTCCTGGCGCTGACCATGCCTCGCGCCGAGCGGGACCAGCTCACGCAGGCCGAGTTGCTGGGCGAGTTCGTCGGCCTGATCGTCGCCGCGCTCGGGCGGGTCAGCGACATTCCGCATGTGCGGCGGTGGACCAAGCCCATGTCGCTCCCGGCCTGCATGCAATGGGATCTGCTGCCGCCGTGGACCGCCTCCTTCTCCGGCGCGTTGGTCGCCGGGGCACTGGAACCGGCCTATGACGTCGCGGGTGACGCGTTCGATTACGCGGCGGACGAAGGCACCCTGCATTTCTCGATCATCGACGGGATGGGCCACGGGCTCGGGTCAACAGTGCTGGCCGGGCTGACGGTAGGCGCCTACCGGCATGCGCGCCGTCGCCGCGCGACGATCCAGGACATCCATACCGCCGTCGATCAGGCTCTGGTCGGCTACTACAGTGACGCCTCCTTCGCCACTGGCATTATCGGAACGCTCGCGCTGGGCACGGGGCGACTGGAATGGTCGTGCGCGGGGCACCCGCCGCCGCTGCTGCTGCGCGGCAGGAAGGTGGTCGCGGAACTGGAAAACGAGGCGACCCTGCCGTTCGGGCTCGGCGGCAGCCCGGTGCTCGGAACCTGTGACCTCGAGCCAGATGACGCGATACTGCTCTACACCGACGGGGTTACTGAGGCCCGCGCGGCCGACGGGGACCTGTTCGGGCTGGCGCGCCTGACGGACTTGGTGGAGCGCGAAGCGGCCAGCGGCCAGCCCCCGGAGGAGCTGCTGCGCCGCCTCGTGCGGGCGCTGCTGGACCACCAGGCCGGCGGCCTGCGTGATGACGCGACGCTCCTGCTCTTGCGGTGGGCGGGCACGGGGCCGGCCGTGACGGGTCTAACCTCGTGACTGTGGCTCGAGACGAACGCGGAGTGACGCCGCAGAGCGAAGACTTCTCCGCCTGGTACAACGAACTGGTCCTCAAGGCGGAACTTGTGGACCGCGGCCCGGTCCGGGGCACGATGGTCATCCGCCCGTACGGGTATCGGATCTGGGAGCTGTTGCAGTCCGAGCTGGACCGGCGGATCAAGGAGACCGGACACCAGAACGCGTACTTCCCGCTGCTCATCCCGCAGAGTTATCTGGAGCGCGAGGCGGAGCACGTCGAGGGATTCGCGCCGGAACTCGCGGTCGTGACCCACGCGGGCGGCAAGCAGCTCGAGGAGCCGCTCATCATCCGGCCCACCTCCGAGACGGTCATCGGCGAGTTCATGGCCAAGTGGATCAGCTCCCACCGGGACTTGCCCATGCTGCTCAACCAGTGGGCGAACGTGGTCCGCTGGGAGCTGCGGCCGCGACTGCTGCTGCGCACGACCGAATTCTTGTGGCAGGAGGGGCACACCGCGCACGCCGACGAGGCGGACGCGATGCGGGAGACCATGCTGGCGCTTCAGGAGATCTACGCGCCCACCGTCCGCGGGCTGGCCGCCATGCCGGTCATCGAGGGGGAGAAGACGCCGGGTGAGCGGTTCGCCGGCGCGGTCAGCACGTTCACCATCGAGGCGATGATGCGCGACGGCCGGGCGCTGCAATCGGGGACGTCGCACTATATGGGCACCAACTTCGCCCGGTCGTTCGGCATCCAGTACACGGGCGAGGACGGCCAGCTCAGCTACGCGTACACCACCTCCTGGGGGTTGAGCACCCGGCTGATCGGCGGCGTGATCATGACGCACGGCGACGACAAGGGCCTCGTGCTGCCGCCCAGGCTCGCGCCCTACCAGGTCGTCATCGTGCCGATCGGTCGCGGGGATCAGGCGGCCGAGGTCGCCGCGGCCGCGACGGCGCTGGCC
>Ga0335073_10009001_pt1 | contig 14005 bp, 16 predicted proteins | sample Lox_Sample_22_FD_207093 | JGI IMG/M metagenome (GOLD analysis project Ga0335073, IMG submission 207093) | Soil microbial communities from Loxahatchee National Wildlife Refuge, Florida, United States - Lox_Sample_2.2 | ecosystem: Environmental > Terrestrial > Soil > Wetlands | place: USA... | reverse complement strand
TCCCCAGGAGCTGCAGAACGGACATGGCCGGCGCCGCGGCGCCGGCCAACGCGGCCGCCACATCGATGATCTCATCGTCCACGACGATGCCAGCACGCGGTTCCGCGCCGCCGTGGGTATAGGTGGCCAGCCGATAAGAATTCTCGCGCAGGGGATGTGCCATCATTGCCCTGTTGGTTTGCGCCGGGTCGACTCCGGACGTTCAAACTTGCGGCTCATATGGCCCAGGCCTTCCTGATCGCCGCGATCGAACAACCAGGTATAGCCGCCGGGCGGATTGGCGAGGATTTCCCAGCAGTTATCGTCGGCGTCCCAGAAGTAGAAGCTGTAGGTCCCGTGCTGCACCATGGGCTTGCTGATCTTGTGCATGCCCCACTTTTCGGCGTCGCGCACCACCAGCCGATGGCACTCGTCCACGTCCGCCTCGGTCTCTACATCGATGCCGTTGTGGTTCAAGAAGGTCATCTCGGCTTTTTTCCCTTCCATCACCTGCACCGCGACGTAGATGTGCTGTCCGCCGAGGCGGCACCAGATGGACACCTTGCTGGAGCGCATCACCTCCAGACCCAAGAATTCCTCGTAGAACTTGCGCGTGAAGTCCAGATTCTTGCTCTCCAACGTACCATGGGACAGAAACTTCAACTTCAACGTCGGTTCCATCGCCTGCTTGGCGGGGGCGCTTTCAGTAGTGGCTTCGTTCATGCCTCATTTCCTCTGTGACTGAATGCTGATGTGTAACTTCAGAATCGCCGGCCGTCAGAAAGTCCCACATGCGTTCGAACAGGTTGCCCCCGCTCGCCGCCCGGTCGGCGGCCTCCTGCGGCGAGAATTCAAGCGCTTCGACGCCGCTGCAGAGCACGGCGAGCTCAACACGGGCCGCATCCTCCAGATACCAGGCCATGGCTACGGCCTCATGCAGCGTCGCGCCCACGGTGACCGCGCCGTTGCCTCGCATGATAATCGCGCGTCCGGTCCCCAGCAGCTGCGCGATGGCGCCGGCACTGGCATCGTTGCGCGCCAGTCGAGGGTCCAGGTGAATGGGCGGCCGCGGCGCGAAGTAGGCACCGAAGCCGTGAAGGGCGCGCGGTGTTCGCCCCAGCGCAGACAGCGCCACTACATTGGGCGATTGAAAGCGGGCCACGCCGCCCACATCGCTACGGGTCCGATAGATGTGCTGGTGAATGATCACCTCGGGCAGGGCACCCGGCGGCAGCGCGCCCTCGCATGGCACCAGCACAGCCTCGTCGCGCGCATCGATGAGGCCCAAGGGCTTTGCGGCGCTGACCAGAAACTGCTTCGAGTCGATTCGCGCGCTGCAGTGCCCATAGGCATGAACCAAGCCTGCACGAGCCAGCGCACGCGCCGCGATGCGGATGTCGCGAGCGGTCGGGCTGACCTCGTGCGCGACGGTGTCAGGCATCGACGGGCTCGCTCGCCTGCCGCGCCGTCTCGAATTCCGGAATGTCCGGCTTCGAACCCCATGCACAGAACGAGCTGAATGCCGGCGGGAACTGCCGCGGGCGGTACCCGCTCTCATCGGTGATCATGCGCACGCCGGTCGAATACTCATAGATCATCCCATCCGGTCCGTCGAAGTAAAGGAATATGGCACCGGAGGTGGGATGGCGGCCCGGGCCGAATCGAATCTTCACTTTTTGTTCGCGAAGGAAATAATAGGAGCGCATCAGATCATCGATGCTTTCGACCTGATGATTGATGTGCTGCACGCCGGTTCGCCCGGACGGAAACAACGCCATCCGGTGGTGCACGGGATCGATGCGCAGCAGGGGCGCCTCGCCGATCCAATCGCTCACCCGCGCGTTGCACAGCGTGGTCCAGAACATCTCATCTTTGCGCGGGGCGATGGAATGCAGGCCGATGTGGGAAAAGCCGGTGATGCCGGCGTCGCGCGTGGGAAAGTATCGACGCCCGCTGTGCGCCGGGCGCGCGATCAGTTCGATCTGGTTACCGCTGGGATCGGTAAACATCACCGCCGCGTCCACCCAACGCTGTTCGCACTCGGTGCGCGTCGCCATACGCACGGAATGACCGGAATTATCGAGCTCCGCCGCAGCCGCGTCGATGTCGGCCGGGTTCACCTCGAAAGCTGCGATGTGCTTGCTCGGCTCATCGGTGGTGTAGACCAGCGTATGGTCACGGTTGTCCGAGCGAAGGTAAGCGCCGCCGCGATCTCGCCGCACCAATTCCAGACCCAAAACCTTGGTGGCATAGCGCACGGCATCATCGAGGTTCGAGGTGCCGAGACGTACATAACGAATGTCCGTGAGCGAGATCATCTGCCAAGCTCCTTCGCCGTGACGCCCCCGATTCCCCAGTGTTCTGCCGGCACTTCATGAAGAATCACGCGAATGCTCTCTGGTTTTGCCTTGAGCGTATCGGCGATGGCCGCCGTGACCGCCCGAATCAACGCTTTTTTCATCTCCGGGTCGCGCCCTTGAATGATTTGAATGTTTGCAATTGGCATAAAGGTCCTTCTCGGCGCTCAGGTAAAGCGGATCGACACCGACCCCAGGCCTTGCAGGCGCGCCTTGAAATGATCGCCGGCTGCGGCCGCCACGGCCTCGGTGATGCCGCCGGTCATGACGTACGTACCTGCCGGAATCATCTGTTCGCGCAAGGCGAGCAGATTGGCGAGCATGGCCAAGCTCCAGCCCGGATGCCCCAATACGGAGGCGCCTGCACCGAACGCCGCGCCTTCTCCGTCTTTTTCGAGGACCACGCCCAATGTCCGCAGATCGAGGTCGTCGATGGAACGCGCATTCCCGCCCACCACATATCGTGCCGATGAGGCATTGTCGGCGACAACGCTTGGCAGGTCGAACTTGAAGGCCGCATATCGCGAATCGATGATCTCCATCGCCGGAAGCACGAAATCCACGGCCGCCAGGGCAGTGGCAATGGTGCAGCCCGGCCCCTGCAGGTCGCGGCGCGTGACGAAGGCAATCTCCGGTTCGACCCGGGGATGGATCAGTTGGTTGATGGCCAGATCCGAATCCGAAGGGACGCAAAATTCATCCAGCAGAAACCCATAGATTGGCGATTCGACACCCATCTGCTTCATCTTTGCCCGTGAGGTCAGACCCATTTTAAGTCCCGACAGCCGGGCGCCGGCGGCAAGGCGCCGCTCGCGCAGCGCCCATTGCACATCGTAGGCATCCTCCAGCGTCAAGCCGGGCTCCATCTCCGAGAGCTTTTGCTCCTCACGCCTTTCCAGTGCGGCCGTTTCCAGGCGTTTGGCCAGTTCGGCGATTCTAACGATGGACAGAGGCATAAAGCCCTAACCCTCAAGTGAAGCGAATCGAGGCGGAGCCGATACCGCCGATCGAGAGCTGAAAACAATCGCCCGCCGCAGCGGGGATCATGGCGGCCAGGGAACCCGACAGGATGATCTCCCCGGAGCGCAACGTCGTGCCCAAGCGGCCCAAGGCGTTCGCGAGCCAGACCACACAGTTGATCGGCGAGCCCAAGGCAGCGGCGCCTGCACCGGTGCATTCGAGCACACCGTTCTTTTCAAGGACCATGCCGCAGGTAGACAGGTCCACGCTCTTCAGCTCGACCACGCGGTCACCGAGTACGAACATACCCGCCGATGCATTATCCGCCACCGTGTCCTGCAACTTGATTTTCCAGTTCTTGATGCGCGAATCGACAATTTCGAAGCAGGGCATGACGTAGCGCGTGGCATACACCACATCGGCGTAGGTGATGCCGGGACCTTGCAGATCGCGATCCAGCAGGAAGGCAACCTCGCCTTCGATGCGCGGCGAAATCAGGCTGGAGGCCACCACTGACTCGGTCGCCACCATGCTGGCCAGTAGTTGGCCGAAATCCGGTTCGCTCACCCCCAAGGCGCGCTGTACCACGCGGCTGGTCAAACCGATTTTCTTGCCTACGATGCGATCGCCGAGCGCGAGCCGACGAGCCATCATGTGCTCTTGGATTCGGTACGCATTCTCAACCGTGATCGCGGGCTCGCGCTCCGTCAGTGCTTCGATCGGCGTCTGGGACGACAGGCTCTCGAAGAGCTCGTCCCCCAGGCGGCTGATCGTGGCGCTGGTCAGGCTACGGCGGTCGCTCATGCAACTAAGCTCGTTCGCTCAAGTGGCAACGCAGACATTGCGCAGCTCGGTATAAAATTCCAACGAATGCACACCGCCTTCGCGGCCGATGCCGGATTCCTTTGAACCCCCGAACGGCGTTCGCAGGTCGCGCAAGAACCACGAGTTGATCCAGATGATACCGGCCGTGATGGACGTGCCGAGACGAAACGAACGCCCGACATCGCGTGTCCAGATGGTGGCGGCCAATCCGTAGCGGGTGTCATTCGCCAGCTTGACCACTTCCTCTTCGGTGTCGAAGGGGCGGATGTGGCAGCAGGGTCCGAAGATCTCCTCGCGCACCACCGCCGAATCTTCCGACAGGCCTGTCCAAATGGTGGGCTGAATCCAGGCGCCGCCGGTCAAATGGTCCGGCATCTGCGGAATTCCCCCGCCGCACACGAGCGTCGCACCGTCTTCCATGGCCTGACGGTAGTACCGCAACACCTTCTCACGATGAGGCAAGCTGATGAGCGGTCCAATGCCCGTAGCTTTGTCGGAAGGGTGGCCGGGTCTCAAGGTCTCGGCATTGTCTTTCAGTGCGGCGACGAAGCGCTCGAAGAGCGGACGCTCCACGTATACGCGCTCGGTCCCCAAGCAGATCTGACCGGTGTTCAGGAACGTGGCGCGTGCAATGCCGGCGACGGCGGCATCAAAGTCGCAGTCCGCAAAGACAATGCCGGGATTCTTGCCGCCCAGCTCCAAGGACACCGGCCGCACGCCGTTAGCTGCCACCTTCATGATGGCCGAGCCGGTGGCGCTCTCGCCGGTGAAGGTAATGGCGTTCACGTCGGGATGACTGGTCAAATACTCGCCTGCCGACGCCTCGCCGAAACCATGCACCACGTTGTATACGCCGGGCGGGACGCCCACCGCTTGCATGACCTCACCCAGCAGTGTGGCAGTGCCTGGTGTCTCTTCGGACGGCTTGACCACCACGGTGTTGCCGCAAGCGAGTGCCGGCGCCACTTTCCAGGTCATCAGCAGCAGGGGCAGGTTCCACGGGCAGACCACGGCGATCACGCCCTTCGGCGCGCGCACTGAGTAGTTGTAAGCCTTGCGCCCTTCCGGCGTGGTCATCTCGAAGAATTCGGTGGGCACGTTCTTTACCGCGTCGGCAAACACGCGGAAATTCGCGGCGCCGCGCGGGATATCCACATGAGATGCGGTGGAGCGGGGCTTGCCGGTATCGGCCACTTCCGCGTCGAGAAAATCGTCGAAGCGCCGGTCGATCTCCCGCGCCACGGCGTACAACATCTCGGCTCGCTGCGCGAGAGTCAGCCGACCCCACGGCCCTTGAAGGGCCGCGCGCGCAGCTTGCACTGCAGCATGAACCTCGGCCTTGCCACCCTCGGCGATGCTGCCCAAGAGGCTACCATCCACGGGCGAGCACTTGTCGAAATAGCGCTCGGGCGAGGATGTGACGAACCGGTTGCCGATGAAGTGCAGGAATGTGGTGCCGCTCATTTGCTCGTCGACGTTACGTGGTAGGGAGAGGAGGGTCTAATGAAAACTCGACATACCGGCAATACGCCATCGACATAATGTCTCACGCCCAAAATCCTTGAAAACAGCCCAAACGTGCGGTGGCGATGCGAGGGCGCTAGTATAGGCGGCGGGGGGAAACATGGGCTTCAATAGACTGGATCTGAATTTATTGCATGTATTCGACGCCATCTTCCACACGCGCAGCGTGACGGTGGCGGCCGCGAATCTGCATTTGACACAACCGGCGGTAAGCAAGCAGCTCAATCGTCTGCGCGAGCTCTTGGATGATCCTCTGTTCGTGCGCACCAATGAGGGCATGGCGCCCACACCGCGGGCCGAGGCTCTGGCCGGTCCCATTCGCGCTGCATTGAGCGAAGTGCGCCATGCCATCGAGCGTCAGCTGGGTTTCGATCCCGCCACCTCGAGCCGTACATTCCATATCTACTTGAACGATCTGGCGCAGATGGTGTTTTTGCCCAGGCTGCTGGATTACATTGGCCGTGAAGCGCCGTCCGTTAACATTCATACGGTCCAAGTGCCTCCCTCGCGCATGCGCGGCGTCGCGCTGGAGTCGGGGGACGTCGATTTGGCGGTGGGTTACTTCGAGGAATTCGAAGGGTCGATTCACCAGCAGGTGCTGTTCGAAGAGCATTATGTCGGCATGGTGCGCGGCGGCCACCCGAGCATCCGCGAGAAGCTCTCGTTCGAGCAGTTTTTGGCGACCCCGCATCTGGTGTACCAGCCTTCCGGCGGGGGCCACGGTTCGCAGGAAAGTGTCGTCGACAAGGCGTTCTGGTCCGCCGGCGTGGAACGGCGCGTGGCGGTGCGGGTGGCACACACCATGGGCCTCACGTCGATCGTGTCGAACACGGACCTGCTGGTGGTGGTACCGCACCGGCTGGCGCTAGCCTGTGTGGCGCTGGTCGAGGTCAATGTGCTGGAGCTACCCATCGAAATTCCGCGCTTTTCCATCGCGCAATACTGGCATGACCGCTTCCACGCCGACCCCGGGAATCGCTGGCTGCGCAGCGTTTTCTCGCGCCTGTACGGCGGAGACAACGTGATGAATTTGATGCCACACCTGCAACCTCGAACCATCGGGGCCGGATCTCCCCTCATGCCCCAAGGATATGAGCGGCATTGCGACAGGTGATTTGACCGCCGTCCGAGGCACCGTTATCTTGCAGACGAAGAATGCGTGCTGCCGCCCACGCAAGCCCAAGCGCTTAACGTGGAGAGCGAAGAGACATGGCTGGAATACTGCAAGGCAAATCGCTCATCGTGACGGGCGCCGGCGGCGGCATCGGGCGGGCGACCTCCATAGTGCTCGCCGCGGCCGGCGCCAACGTGGTGGTAACCGATATCGCCGAGGAAGCAGGCAAGGCCACCGTCGAGGCGGTGCGCGGGGCGGCCGGCAAGGCCACGTTCGTGAAGGCCGATCTGTCCCGGGAATCCGATGTGCAAAGCCTGGTGCAACAGGCCGTATCCACGTACGGTAAGTTGGACGGCGCCTTCAACAATGCGGGGCTGGAGCAGTGCGCGCTGCCGCTGCACGAATTGAGCACCGAGCAATGGGAGCGGGCGATCAAGGTGGATCTCACCAGCGTGTTCTGGTGCGTCAAATACCAGGTAATCGCCATGCTGAAGAGCGGCGGAGGGTCCATCGTCAACACAGCCTCATCGCTGGGGCAAGTCGCCATCAAGAGTGCCGCCGAATATATCGCTGCGAAGCACGGCGTGATTGGGCTCACCCGCGCCGCGGCCGCTGATTACGGTGCGCTGGGCATTCGGGTGAATGCCGTACTGCCCGGCATCATCTTGACACCCATGATTTCCCGCCTGTCCGAGGATCTGAATTTCAAGGCCATGTTCGACAAGGCCAAGGAACGCCACCCCATCGGACGTTTCGGTCAACCCGCCGAAATTGGCGAGGCCGTCAAATGGCTCCTGTCCAATGACGCCTCTTTCATGAACGGGGCCGCCATGGCCGTGGATGGTGGGTACCTTGCAGTTTAATCAGCGACACGCGGGTGAGCATACCGCCGTCGCGCCGCGCTTTAGCCGCTTCGCCCGTATTTCGGAGTAAGTTGTGTACAGATTGAGCCGCACCGTTCCTGTCAACGAGCCCTCCAAGAGCACTTTGAGCCGCCACGATGTATGGGCGGGGCTGGTGATGAAAGCCAACAACGCGCTGCCCTACGTGCCCATCATGTCCAAATGCGAGGTGATCGAGCGCGGCGACGGCTGGTTGATCCGGGATATCCTGCTGAAGGACGTGCCGCTGCGCGAGAAGGTGACGTTCGAGCCCGAGGAGAGGGTGATATTCGATCGCATCGGCGGCGATGAGCTCGGCAGAATCGAAAATATCATCGGCGAGGATGAGAAGGGCAGCCTCACGCTGACCTTTTCATTCGGACTCACCAAGGAGGGGATTCCCGACGGGAGCCCCGCCGAGCTCGAGCATTTCAAGCCCATGGAAGGCGCCTACTTCGGCGCCGTGGCCTCGACATTGGCGGCCGTGCGCCGCACGGTCGACGAAGAAGGGCGCGCAAAACTGCCGCTGACCAGTGAATTCGATTCGGATGGCGATCCGTCGTGGATTTATGATTTCTTCAAGTCCGCCGACAGCCTGGACATTGCGCGCCTCTCGGCGCACATGACGGAGGATTGCCGGCTGACTTTTGCCAATTACCCGACGGTCAGGGGCAAGAAGGCCTTCGCCGATACGATCGGCGGCGCGGTGTACAGTCGCGTCAAGGCCATGTCTCACAGCCTTACCGGCGCATGGTCCGTGCATAACGGGCGCGTGGGTATCGCGGAAACCATCGTCATGTACACCCGGCTCGACGGCAGCCTGTATGTCATCAAGGCAAGCACGACGTTCCGCCGCCGCGACGGCAAGGTCTACGATCTTCGTATTCATGCCGACGCCACTCAACTTTGACCATGAAATTCTACTTTAACCTCTCGCCGAATCCCTGGAAGGTGGCGCTATTTTTGGAGGAAGCCGGGCTGCACTATGAAGGCGTTCCGGTGGACACGCGCAAGGGTGAGCAATTTCGCGACGACTACCTCGCCATCAACCCGAATGGGAAAGTGCCCGCCATCCAGGATGGCGACGTCGTCGTGTTCGACAGTACCGCGATTCTCATGTATCTGGCCGAGAAGACCGGGCGGTTCTCATCCGCGAGCGATCCCAAGTCCCGCGGCGAACTTTTGTCCTGGATGATGTTCGTGGCGAGCGGTATCGGCCCGTACGCCGGCCAGGCTGTGCATTTCAGGCACTTCGCGCCGAAGGGCTCGGAATACGCGATGGAGCGCTATCAGTTCGAGGCGCGGCGTCACTTCGGCATTTTGGACGGGCGGCTGGCTTCCCGCACGTATCTGCTGGGCGACACCTACACCATCGTGGACATGGCTGCATGGGGTTGGTCGCGAGCAATTCCCTTCGTGATGGGCGATACCGCCTGGGGCTCATTTCCACATCTGAAGCGCTGGTTCGATGCAATCAACGCAAGACCCGCTGCGCTGGCCGTGAACGCGTTGCAGGATAAGTACCCGTTCAAGGCCGAGATGGACGAGGAAGCGCGGCGCATCCTGTTCAAACATACGGCGGCGGCGTAGTGACATATCCTCTTTGCGCGCGCGAGGCGGACTCACGCCATCGCGCAGGCCCCGCGCGCGTGCCATAGGGGCTTGTTAGGTGTCCGGCCAAAGCAGCCGAAGTTCCTCAACCGCCGCGACCAAAGTGGCGCCAGAGGAGGAACTGATTGAGTCGGCACCGTTGACGGCCGCCCGTCCCGCGAGTCCGCGCACAAGCGGTGCACAACGGCGTGCGAGAGGGCGGCGGCAAGCCAAGTCGAAGCGCCGCTTAATGCCAGGGCGTGAATGCCGATTCGGCATGAAGGGTATGCCGCGCTTTCATTCGCTTCGCCTAAGTGGGGCACAGTAAATTCTGGAGGGCGTGAAGGCCGGCGAACCTATCTGTCCGCCATCACCCCAGAGAGGAGATCGGATGACGCCGCCCACCACGCGTGGTATCGACCATATCGGATTAACCGTGCCCAACATCGCTGCCGCGGAGCACTTTCTTGTGCAAGGGCTTGGCGCGGAATTCATCTATGAGATGCTCGGCGCCAGTGATCCCCCCTTCAAGGGGCCGGACCTGGAGCGAGCGGTCGGGTTGCCAGCGGGCGCGCACGTGAACGTGATCCGAATGTATAAAGTGGCGCACGGTCCGGGTATCGAACTGTTCCAATATACCTTCCCTGAGCAGAGGCCGCCAGCGCGCGCCTGCGATATCGGCTGGCAGCACATCGCGCTGTATGTCGATGACATCGACAAGGCGGTCGCACGTGCGGTTGCCGCAGGCGCGGAACTGATGGCCGATCCGTGGGACATGATCGGTTCCGAAGGCGGGGCCGGTAACCGATTCTGTTTTGTGCGTGCGCCGTTCGGAGCGATGATTGAATTAATCACTTTCCCCTCGGCTATGCCCTATGAACAGGGAACGGCACTGCGCCGCTGGAAGCCGCCGCTGGAGAAGACGAGCAGCTTACCAGCTGCGCGTTAAATCTAGCCGCTACGCCGATTCTTCGGTTGCTTTCACCAGGTCCGACAGCGAGCCCAGTTTTCCCAAGTGCAGCATCCAAGGGGAGCATTAAATTAAGCCCGAGGGTGAGGAGTCGCTCCGTGCATCGCCATGGGTTGGCGCACGCCGAGGGGCATGTCAGTATGCGCCTCGGCGATGCAGTTCCCGGAGGCGAACGAGTTGCGTACCAAGAAATGGCCCAAAAACAACGGCGGCATCAGGCACCGTGAGGCGTACGACAAGGGCCGGGAATGAAGGAGAAGGACGCATTGAGAAAGCTCAAGCGGTTTGACCTACTCTCCGCTCCAGGCCACCTACTCCGACGTAATCATCAGCGTTCGCTCGATATTTTCACGCGCACGGTTGGCGATGACGTAACCCGCCAGCAAATCGGAACGTTGCTTGCGCTGCACCGAAAACCCGGCGCATCGCAGCGCGACCTGGTGGATGCGACGGGCATCGACAAGAGTACCCTCAAGGAGATGCTTGGGCGACTGGTGGAGCGGGGCTGGGTGAGACGCGAACGGGACTCGAACGACAGCCGCGCCTGGACAATGCAACTGACGCCCGCGGGTCTCAGTTTGCTGGTCGAACGCATCGACAAGGTCGAAGCCGCCCAGCGCGAAATACTGGCACCCTTGCCGGTACGGGACCGGGTCATCTTCTTGCGATACCTGCGAAAATTGGCCGGACTCGGTTCGGGAACTGACGGCGGCTGACCTGTGCTCCGCATCTTCGAAAGACATGTGCTAACCCGCCTGCTTGTCGCCGCGTATGAAGAACATCCGGATGGCCTGCCAGATCACCGAAAGTGACACCATCTTCACGGCCTCGCGCAAATCCGAGGGACGCATGACGACCGTCATGGGAACCTGCCCCATCATCTTGCCCTTGATATGAATGTTGCGATCGCCCGCTTTGATGGACTCCACTTCCATTAGCAGGACGCCTTCCGAGCCATACAGCTTCATTGCGCTCCCCAGTTTGATGTGATGGATCTCAGGCATTTTGTTTGGACCCATACATTCATTTTAGCAGTGCGCCCCCCTCTCAAGTAGAAGCTTCCGGTGCAGCGAACGGCGGGCGGCTCGTGATGATTGACGCGAGACATTGACACCCCTCGCCAACGGCGTATAAGAGACGTATACGTCCTTAATGGAGCGGAAATCGTGGGTGATGTTCTAGGCCTTGGAATAACGCACTACCCGCCGCTGAGCGGCAAGGACGAGGACATGGCCAATATCCTCAAGGGGCGGCTCGCCGACCCGGATGTCCCCTTGCATGCAAAGGACCCCAGGAATTGGCCACCGATGATGCAGCAGGAGTGGGGAGACGACGACGGTCTCGCCGGAGCCAGACGGCATCGCGATGCAATGCTGCGCGGCATTCGACAGGCCCGCAGGGCGCTCGATGGATTCAATCCGGATTTCGTCATCGTCTGGGGCGATGACCAGTACGAAAACTTCAAGGAAAGCATCATCCCACCTTTCTGCGTCCTCGCCTATGCTGACCTTGAAGTCTTTCCCTGGCGAGACGCCGCGGAATCCGCGATGTTTTCGTGCAAGGTCGATGAATCAGACGGAGGACGTCCAAACATCTGGGGCGAAGGGCGGGATTTTTCGATCAACATCAGGGGTCAGCGCGAAATTGCCAAGGAGATCATCACGCGCCTGCTGCATCGCGAATTTGACATTTCATACGCCTACGAACCGCTGAACCATCCGGGCTTGGCCCACGCCTTCCTGAATTCGGTCCTCTATCTGGACTATGATCGCCGCGGCTTTCCGTGGCCGTTGATCCCATTCCAGATCAATTGCTATGGGCGGGCCGTCATCAGCCATCGCGGCTTCCTGAGCCGAATGGCAGAGGGGGCTCGCCCGCTGGACCCTCCCGCGCCCTCGCCCAAACGCGTTTATGACCTCGGCGCCGCGGTCGCGGGGATCTGTCAGGAGAGCCCCTGGCGAGTGGCGCTGATCGCCTCGTCGAGCTGGTCGCACGCCTTCCTAAATGAAGAGACAAACAGAATGCAGCCGAATGTCGAATTCGACAGGAAGATGTTTGCCGAACTCCGTTCGGGAAACTTGACTGCGTTCCGCAATCTCGAACTGTCCACGCTTGAGGCCACTGGAAATCCCGAAATGCTGAATTGGTGCGCACTTGCCGGGGCCATGGCTGAGCTGAGAAACAAATGTGTCTGGGCCGAGATGGCCGAAACCTACGTCTTTAATTCGAGCAAGGTTACGACGATCTTTGCGCCCATATAGAGCGTTTTCCAGCGAACTACGTCGTCGCTCAGGGCTGCCTGAGGCTGAGGTAACGCGATCGCCGGGTCATCGCGGGTAGACGCGTTTCGGGTGTGGCGCAAACGAGGTTGGAGCCACCCCGGACAGGCCGGGTTCGAAGAGCTGAACGACAGACGGGATTTTTTCGACCTTTACTCTTTGGAGGAAGCAATGAGCCAAGAACGTTTCAACGGCAGCAATGCCGCGCTTGTCCTGATCGATCACCAGACCGGCACGATGGGCTGGGCAAGATCCATCTCTTTCCAGGTCATGAAGCAAAACACGATCATGCTCGCGAAATCCGCCAAAATTCTCCGGATGCCGATCATACTCACGTCGAGCATGGAGGAGTTCGTGCAAGGCCCTCTGCTCGCCGAGTTCGCGGCCATCGCGCCGGAGGCCTTCGCCAAGCGCATCAAGCGCATGGGGATCGTCAACGCCATGGAGGATGAGGCTTTCGCCGGCGCGGTGCGTGCAACGGGCCGCAAGAAGCTCGTCGTTGCCGGCGTGACCAACGATGTCTGCACCGTCTTCCCGGTTCTGACCATGCTCAAAGAGGGATTCGACGTGCAGGTCGTCGCAGACGCCGGCGGCTCGCCGACGGAAATCGCCGATCGCGTGTCGCTGAACCGCATGGAGAAGGCCGGCGCCACTATTACGAGCTCCAACCAGGTCGTGGCAGAACTGGTCGGGAGTTGGGCCAGCGAGGAAGGTGGGCAGATCGTTCAGCTCATCATGCAGATCCTGATGGCTGCCTGACGAAGCGCATTGGCTCCTCGCTTGAGCGAGGAGCGGCCATGGGGTGGGCGATCCGAGCCGGCGCGCCTCGATTGGTGGGCGTGAGGATTCCAGTCTGGCGTCTGTCGTAATGAAACACAGTGGGCACTCTTTCGTGCCGGACACGCGCATGCCGGCGTCTGGCTGGCCCTGTCCCTCGTGATCCAGATATTGCTGGATTCCGCAGTACTCTCGACGTCACTTAGGTGGATTGCCAGGGTTGCGGCGCCCGTGGCCGCCGTCGCGGTGTCAGGAGGTTTTTTCGGGCTTGCTTTCAGTTCGAGATTTACCTTTCTGCTCGACTTCGGAGCGGGTTGTCTTCTTGTAACGGCGCCACTCACGGGAATCGGGTTACTGCGCTCGCAAAGGCCCGCCCGGCATGGGTGAAAAGCAATTTGGGGTGTTCGAGGCGGCGGGAGCTGGAAACGAGATGATGGCAGCCGGACCGAGGGCCACCGCGAAAGCTGTTGAACAACCACCGGAGCCTAAAGTCGGCGCACCAGTCCCCGACCCTACCGACAGTGGGGGTTCGTTTTCGGTCGGTGGCGAGAAAGACCCGATAGGCAGTCCCGGAACACCTCCCGTTTCCCGAAGAAGCCTGAGATCGATTGTTAACGAGAATTACGTTGTTCCGTGTCTTCCACGATGCGGCAGGCCAGGCTGATCGCGCCTCTGAGCGTATCGAGCTTGCCAGCGTAGTTTCTCATGGCCTCTTCAGAACGACGGCGCAGGAGTGCGGACTTAATCAA
>Ga0335073_10009000_pt1 | contig 14005 bp, 10 predicted proteins | sample Lox_Sample_22_FD_207093 | JGI IMG/M metagenome (GOLD analysis project Ga0335073, IMG submission 207093) | Soil microbial communities from Loxahatchee National Wildlife Refuge, Florida, United States - Lox_Sample_2.2 | ecosystem: Environmental > Terrestrial > Soil > Wetlands | place: USA... | reverse complement strand
ACGGCGCATTCGGCGGTGATACAGCTGTACTGCGCGAAGCCGCAGATGAGGGTTCTTCGGAGGTTTTGTCGAGAGTGATGGCTGCGCGGCCCATCTGCGCAACCCGCCACTTCCACCAGATGCCAGCAGCGAAGGCGGACATAAGAACTAGTAGAACCAGCACAACCAATTTCCAGCTTTGAGGCGTGGCCTCGGACTCCAACTGTCCGAGCGTGAGCGTTGGCTCGGAGACCGCCGCAGGGGCTGGTCCGGTTCCGAGGGTCGCCTCGATGGGCCGCTCCAAACCGACAGCTTTAGGGATCGGCCGGTCGGCGGTCGATGAAACCACGGCGGCGCCTGATGAAATCTCCGAAGATGCAGCAGAGACACTTTCCGGCCGGCTGAGCGCAACTGATGCGCTTGCTATCGGGGTTTCGCTCGCGGCAGGCGCTTTCGTAGAAGTTGATTCGGTTACGGCAGGAGTACTGGCGGTAGCATCTGGGCGCGCACTGGGCGCAGACGCCGTCGTGAACGCGGGCGATGCCAACTTTGCGGATGCCGCCTGGGCAGATTCAGCGAAACGGTCTTCGTCTTCCGGCCTGAGCGCGCCGACAACGAGTTCTGCCAGCAAAGTCAGATTGCGGACGTCGCTGTCGTTGAAGGCGAACGGCCAATTTGAGAATGCCTCGAGGAGCCCTATCACGCGCCGTCTGCCGCATAAAGGAACGGCGACCATCGATCGTGCGCCCAGTCGTCGGCAGGCTTGCAGATTGACACGTGCGTCCGTCTCGGTGTCATCACAGTTGACCACCTGTGCGGTGCGAAAGGATGCTCCCGAGAACGCTGAGTCCCGATCGATGCGCGCGCCGATATCTGGCCGGATGCTTCCCGCCGCGGCGCGCAACACGATCTCATCGTTTTCGGCGAGAGCGATCGCCAGCCCGTCCGCTCCTGTGATGGCCACCGCTCGTTCCGCAACGAGTTGCAGGACTTCGTCGAGAACGAACAACTCGCCTGGTTCAAACTCGGGTTCCGGGGCGACTGGGGAATCAAATCCGGTATGTCTCGCTGCGAGAGCCCTCCTGCGCCGCACCTGCTCGTGCAACGCGGAGAAAGCTATCAGCGCCTGCAGCGCGTCGCGTTGTGAAGGCTTTTGTGGCGAATCATCGTGCGCCGAATCAGTCGACGAGATGGTCGAAGCGAGCGACGTAGAGTTTTCACGCGACCATCCGGCCGCATCTGTTGGAGCAAATCGGTTCGACGATTCGCGGTCCGGTTTGGTGGGAGCGGTTGCCATTTCGAAGCAATACTTGTAAGTTATCGATCTTTACGCCCGGATGCAATTACCGGGCATTGACCCTTCGGACATGTACTTTGGTCAGAATCGCTTTCCTATGAGCGGGTTACCGCCTTCTATGTATGTGCATGGTATACCCAACCAAAGCGCTCGAAAATACCCTGCGAGGGCCAGGGTGCAGCTTGCCCGCGGGCGTTTGCCCTCGAACCATTCCAGATAACAAGGCCAGCCATTCTCCCAGCTAGAATTTACGCAACAACTTTCTGGGCTCAAAGGAAGCGAGCTGCGATCGCACCGGAGTTGTGCATGCAAGCAGGACCCTCTCTCGCGCGGGAAGCGCGTCTTCGTCACCGGCACGTGGTTCGCGCCCTAAGCTACGTCACCCTGGACCAGGGTAACGGCGGCATTCTTCTGAATGTTGCGCGTAGCGGCGTCGCAGTGCAAAGCGTAGCGGCCGTGCGTATGGGCCAGCACGTGCGGGTTCGATTTGATCTGGTTTCTCCCAAGGTGCTCGTCGATACCCGAGGCGAAGTCTCATGGGCCACTTCGTCGGGCCGCTGCGGCATTCGCTTCCTCGATCTTCCCGCGCAAACCGGCCGGCAATTAGATGAATGGATATTCACAAAGCTTTTGGAAGGCGCCGCACCATTGTCGCCTCCGACGCAGCCGATATTTCCCAAGGCCATACCGGCGAAAGATTCAAAAAGTCCGGCCGCAGGTTTGGATCAAAGACACGGCCCGATACCAGCAGCACACGACGGCGAAGACCTCGATGAGCAATTGGGGTGGGATGATAACGCCGATCCTTCCGATTCCTGCGACGATAGCCTGATCATCTCTCAGAGTCCGGTAACGGTCATCGATTTGCCGTCGCCGAGCGCGATGCCACCGATGATGTCAGTTCCCGCTGCGGTTGAGGCCCGAATCTCAGAGTCCGGAACCCAGTTGGATTGGCTGTCGCAACCTCTCTCCGGCCGCGGGTTGGTTTGGACCATTAACGCTTTGGTGGTCACTGCGGCCTGGTTGTTGTTCGTCTTAATTTTTCTTTCCGTGCTGCGCGAACTTCCAAAGTGGCCGGGAGCCATGATTTCGGGTGCTGGCATCATCATCGCCGGACTGTATTGGGGATTTTTTAGGCTATTTGCGGGCGCAAGTCTTGGCGTGACACTGGCCCGGTTGGCCGAAATGCGGCAGGATCAAGACGAGGCCGAAGAGAATCGCTTCCGCTGAGAAAAGCTCGCCTCCTTAGATAACCTAGTTCGCGAAATATTGCCGAGCCAGCCACAATTGCAGGGCGCGTTGTTGTCGTGGCGCGATTTTCACGAAGCGAACTCCCATGTTTCCACGCTGATCATGCCATGCAATCTCGGCGTCGGCTTTCAACCGCTGAATCCCGGGCAAGTGGAAAGAGACCTGGAGCAGAGACTGAGCCTTCAGCTCGCCATCCCACTTCTCTGGCGTATGAATCTGCATGCCTCCCTGGCTCACGTTCACTAGAAATCCCTGCGTCTGCTTGTGACCTGGGCAGTTAAGCGAGACTCCAACTTCAAGTCCGGCGCGGTGGTAACGCAAGCGCCCATCGAGAATCATGCTGCGCGCGGCTGAGAGTGTGCGCACGGCCTGCTCCACCGAAATGGGTTTTTCAAACGCAAATAAAGCGCCGCTGTCAGCCATGCGACGCGTGCCGTTCGCGCTTCGGGTGATGACCATTCCTACAGTGTTGGCCAGCGTGCCAACCCGCTGCAAGCGCTCGAACAGTTGCGATGTTCCTTGCAGGTCGCAATCTACGATAAGGGCATCGATCTTGGATTTGTTGAGGCGGATGATGGCTCGCTGCGGATCTTTCTCGACCGCAACATCCATGTGAAGGCTGCCAAGGATGCATTCCAGAACGCTGATTTCCTGCCAATCGCGCGAAACAACCATCGAGGAAAGGGGCATATAGACAATGTAGCGACACGAACGACTTCGGCCGTAGATAACTAACGTAACGGACGGCGACAGACGCCGCTGGGAAAGGAGCACAGATCGTCTGCGATCAGTTGGGATTCGATCGCCGCATCTCTTCCTGGAGCTTCTCCAACAGCTGGGCGCGCTGCTCAGTGGTCAATTCGCGCTGCAGTTCTTGCAAGGCCAGGGCGACGATGTCGTAGTGATGGGCTCCCGCAAATTTCGGATCCGCCGTGATTTCGAGCCACAACCTGTGCATGAGTTCCACATCTTGCGGCCGCATCCGGGGGGTGTGTGGTCCGAGCGCATACTCACGAGTCGCACCATCGGGAGCAACAACCTCCAGCGTGAGCCGTGGACGCGGCTCAGGCAGTCGCTCCCAAGCGTCTCCGGTGAGTTTCGCCTGCTCGTCGGCCGTCAGCTTGTTGGAGAGCCCGCAGATCACGCGGCAGGAATCGAGCCGCTGCGCCGTGACCATGATGGCTTCAAAGACATCGGTTGCGGGAACGACCAGCAGCGAAATCGGCTTACCGACCTTTTCCGCGACCGCGACGGCGGCGGTGAACAGTTCCTGCTCATAGTGATCGAATACCTGGCTCGCATCGAAGACCGTGCTGCCGCTGAACGTGTGTTCGCGATGGTAGAGGCGAGCGCTCATGACCACCACATCCTGTTTCGCCGTATTCGTCTGCTGCAAGACTCGGCGCAGGTAATAAAGATTTCGCGGATCGCGCACTGCCACCAGAATGTTTCCCGGCCGCACGTCCATCGCGCCAGTTCCCAACTCCTGATTGCCATAAACGCGGAATTGATCAAGTTGCTCCGGTTTACCTCGACGCTCTCTTGCGGTGCGGCGCTCCGAAAAGGTAAAGATCGCGAAGAAGAAGCCACTGAAGATCACTCCTGCAATGGTCGCCTGATATTTCGTGAACAGGTTCACAATCGCGGTGATGAAGAGCACTCCGGAGATCGCCATCAGTCCGAGCGGAATTTCGGTCTTGCCGATATGCAGGTTGCCTGGAACCTTCCATTCCCGATTGCCGGGTTCCGTGAAGCGCAGCACTAGCACCGCCAGCGACTTCATGGCAAAGCTCCAGATCACTCCGAAGGCATAGAGGGCGGCCAGCACATAGACATTTCCGTGGCTCAGAATAATGGTCAGCAACTGCATACCGACGATCAGATTGATGATGCGGTAGCTTGTCCCAAAGCGGTGATGCGGCTTCTGAAACCAACTGGTCAGCACGCCATCTTCAGCGACCCGGTTCAGAACGCCATTCGCGCCCACGATGGAGGTGTTCTGAGCTCCGGCCAGAATCAACACTCCGACCAGCACCACGAATCCATGAAATAGGAGTCTGGCGCTGATCGGCCCCACGAGATACATCGCGATGCCGCCGATCAGGTTGGCGAAGAAATCGGGACGAACCTTGTCGGGGATGATCATCACCGCGAAGAACGAAACCAGCGAAGTGAACAGCAGGCTGTAGATAAAAATCACGAGCCCGGTCTTCTCCAGGTTTTTCAGCTTGGGATGTTCGATTTCGCGATTGACCTGGGCCAGCGTTTCTTCGCCACTCATCGCGAGTACGGAGTGGCCGAAGCCGACAAACAGAATGATCCAGGTGATGTGAGAAATCCACGAACCGTTCAGCCATCCCAGTGATTCCTTATTGAGAGGAATCGCGCCGGCGGCACTCAGGGGGCTCGGCGGCAGTTGCACCGGCGTACGCAGGATCGTGATCACGCACCAGATAATCAGAATGACCACCATCACGGTGGTGATGGCCATAATCTGTAGTGCCCGTTCGCTGGATTCGTGAATCCCTTGAGTGTTCTTCCACCAGAAATACGCTACGACGACAATGGCGAGCCCTGCGGCAAAGTGATCGTCGGAAAAATGCAAAGGCCGATGGAGGTAGGAGCCGATGTCTTTGATGAATCCGGCTAAATATTGCCCGGCTGAAACCGCGCTGATCGGACCGGTCAGCACGTAATCGAAGAGCAAAGCGGAAACGGAAAACTTGGCTAACCCGCCGCCCATGGCTTCTTTGACGACGCGGTAGACGCCTCCGCGCACGAACATGCTGCTGGATTCGATGTAAAGCGCCCGCACGGCATAGCTGAACAGCATGACGCCCAGGATGAACCAGGGCGCACTCTTGCCGATGACCTTCTCTGCGTCGCCGCCGGCATAATAGGCGGAAGATGCCAAGTCGGAGAGCACGATCGCGGAGGCCCGCCAGAAGGAGATGAAGGTCAACATCACCGTGGTGGCGACGAAGACCTTAATTGCGGGTTTGGAACCTTGAACGGACGTACTCATTCGTCTGCTTTTGTTACCAGAATAAACTATTGAAGATAGCGGTCTACGGAAGGCGCGTCAAATCAGATATCCCCATCGATGTTAGCGGCCCTTGTCATGCTTACCGAGTCATCCTCAGGTGACTCGGTGGCGTCTTCAACTCCGCTGTCGATACCACTCCACGGTGCGGCGGAGGCCTTCCTCGAAATCGACTGCGGGCTTGTATCCCATAGCGGCTTGGGCTCGGGAAATGTCGGCCAGGGAGTGTTTAATGTCCCCTTCGCGTTCGGCACCGTGTTTAGGCTGACCTGAATATCCAGTCAGTTGCTGAAGTAAGTGAAACGTCTCGTTGAGAGTTACTCTGCGGCCAGTTGCCACATTGAACATTTTCCCGGCTACCTGATCCGCGGGGGCCTGGCAGGCGAGCAGATTGGCTGCAACGGCGTTATCGATGTAGGTGAAATCGCGGCTCTGCTCGCCATCACCCAGGATGGTCGGCTGCTCACCCCGCAACATCGATGTGATGAACTTGGCCAGTACGCCGGAATACGGAGAAGAAGGATCCTGACGCGGTCCGAAGATGTTGAAGTAGCGCAGCGAGACGGTTTCTAACCCGTAACAACGGTAGAACGAAGTCATGTAATGCTCGCTGGCCAGCTTTGCCACGGCGTAGGGCGAGATGGGATCAGGCTTTATCTCTTCGTGCTTGGGCAGTGTCGGCGTGTCGCCATAAGCGGCAGAAGACGCCGCGTAGATGACGCGTTTTACTTTGCCATCGCGAGCGGCGACCAGCACATTCACCGTGCCATCGATATTCGCCTGGTTGCTGCCGAGCGGATCCTGCACCGATTTCGGAACCGATGGAATTGCCGCTTCGTGAAAAACGACGGCGACGCCGGCACAAGCATCGCGCATAGCATCCAGATCGAGAATGTCGGCCTCGCGCACGTCGGTGCGGTCCAGAATCTCCGCAACATTCTCGCGTTTGCCGGTGGAGAAATTATCGACACCCCGCACCTGCTCGCCTCGCGCCAGCAGGGCGCGCGCGATGGACGATCCGATGAACCCCCCAATGCCGGTAATCAGGTAGAGAGACATGACCGACCATCATAGCAATGCTACGGAAATGAAGGGATGGGCGAGTGGGGTTCTGGCGCTGCTGAACTAAAAACGCCAGTCCCCGGAAAGAATCTAGGTTTTTTCGGGCGCGCTCCGGTTTTGGCGGACAATGCGCGCAAAATCGTCGCGCATCAGCAGTTGCCGGTCGCGGAAGAATTCCAGCACCGCTTGCACGACGGCCTCGGCATTGGAAACAGGAGGAATGTTTAAAGGAACGCGGGCCGGTGCGGCGCCTGCAACACCGGCTCCCATGATGATCGAGGGCCGGGACAGCGACGTAACAAGTTCTCTGAGCCGTGCCCGGTTCTCCTCCGTCATTTCAATGAACGCTATGCCCATGCCCAGATATGGATAGCTGACGCGGACACTGCCTTTGCCTTCAATGCGCAGTCCCCTGGCCTCGAGCTTCAACTGCAGGATGGTGTCGATTGGATAGGTTGCCTGCGCTTCAACATAACACCCATGCAAGCTGATGTCGGTGAACGTGGCCCAGGTGTGGACATCGCAACTGGCCTCACGCATCTGGACGCTGCCTTCGCAGTGATAACGAGGACTGCGACGTTTTTCGACTCCTTTGTAAGTGGGCGGCGGGTTGGAACTTTGATCGGCTGCGCTCGCTCGCGGATTTTCTTCTTGTGCTGGAGCGGGCGCCGCTGCGCCTGTACCCCGCTTCAATGCTGCCAGATAGGCGATACCATCGCTGTTTTCGTCTGCCATGGCTGCTCCCAATGAACTTCGGCGATCCGCATTCGCATCAAGGCTCGGCGACCGCGCACGCGAATCCTGCTTTGTCTATCGGACAGAATCACCGCAGAAATTAGGTCGAAAGTAGAAGCCAGGGAAGGAATGAAAGCATTTTAATGGAGCGCGGTTCCAGCGGTCACGGTGGTCTCTCTTACCAGTTGCGTAGCCTCGCGAATTCGCGCCCAAAGTTCGTCTCGTCCGCTACTCGTCTTTGCCGAATAGGGAAGCACGCGCGCACTCGGATACTGGTCAGCCAACCGCCGCACGTTGTTGTACAGCTGATTATTCGAAAGCCGGTCGCTTTTTGTTGCGACCAGTACAAATCCGTGGCCCTGACCATTCAGAAAATCCAATAATTGCTGATCGCTCTGCTGGGGCGGAACATTCACATCGATCAGCGCCACACACAGTGCCAGACTTGGGCGAAGCTTCAGATACGGTTCAATAAAACTGGGCCATTCCTGAGAGATTTCGCGTGAGATCTTGGCGTATCCATAACCGGGAAGATCAGCGAAGATGAGCTCAGGACGCGGCTTCCCCGGCCAGCGAATCTCGAAAAAATTAATGCTGCGAGTTCGGCCTGGAGTCGAACTGGTCCGCGCCAGCTTCGATCCGAGCAGCGAATTAATCACGCTGGACTTCCCCACATTGGAGCGACCAAGGAAGGCGACTTCGGGCAGGCTTGGAGGTGGGAAGTGGGCAGCATCCGTTGCCGCCGCCAGGAATCTTGCGAGAACCCTCATACTCAAGTGTGCACTGGAACGGCGTTGCATGGCAAGAGGTCGGGTCGCATCAGCCACAAGCAACAAAAGGCCGCCCTCTTGAGGCGGCCTCGGCAAATGGAAGACAGCTAAGGCTTGACCACGATGGATCCGAAAGTGCCAGCCAGGTTGTTGGCCGGTCCGGCTGTGAAGTACAGTTGGTTGGCCGCTCCATTCGTTCCCAGGCCATCGCCGAAATCGATGCCCCAGAGTTGATCGATCCGAATCGCCTTGCCTCTTGCATCCTTTACCGTGCCGACAAACTGTCCGGTGAACGGATCGAAAGCGTTAACCGTACCCGAATTCGTATTATTGGAAATTAGCAGAGTGCCGCTCAGCGGCCCGAAGTTCTTCGGCGCTCCCACAATGCCCCAGGGCTGATTGAGCGGTGCACCGTGGATCAGCGGCTTGCCGGGGCTGACCGGTGTTCCATCTTCGCGAAACTGTTCCACGAATCCTCCAGCGGCGCCGCTAACGCTGGCGAAGGTGACGTACACAATCCCATTAATGTCACGAATGCCGAACGGAGCGAAACCTGTCGGCAGCGTCGCATCGGTAAATGAATTTACAAGGTTGAAACTGGCGTCAAAGACGTCGACTTCGCTGTTGCCATTATCGGCGGCGTAAAGAAGATTTCCCGACGGACGGTTGGTGATGGCCAGTCCTGTGTAGGACGACTTCTTTGACGAATTGTCGACCGCTATGATGGCCTGATTTGGATTCGACTGCGGCGCCCACCCGCTGATGGTCCCATCCAGTGTGGCGAACAGGAAAATTGCTGCCCACCCCTGCACCTGAAATTCATTCGCGCCCTTTGGATTAGCCGTTGCATTGTAGACGATGCCTGTCGGCGAACCGGGGCCATTCGCCCCCGTCGGTGAACCAGGTCCGTTTCCGGCGGTAGGGATGACGACTTTCAGACCCTCGATAGTTCCGTTGCCCGCATAGAGAGTGGACCATCCGGAGTTCGCGTCGCTAATCCACCAGGGAGAGCCGGGGCCATGCACGAGTCCCCAGGCATTTACGATGAGGGGGTCTGTGTGCGAGGCCCATCCGACTTGATTGGAATCCAAGTTCTTGAGTTGATACTGCGCCATCGCGCTGGTAGCCAGCATCAGCGCAACTCCTAGGGCCAGTGTGAGCGTGACTGCACTGCGTAGCATGTGAGATCTCCTTTGCATGAGTCGTCAGGACATTGATGCGAATTCCACGCATCCATCAGCCCTGACGAGCGAGGCGATGCTAAGCGGGCGAGGAGGGCGAGTTGTCAGTCGGAGGTCATCGATTTGCCAATTTTCACGCCCGCTTGAAAACCAGATGAACGCGCAAAGGACTAGGTATTCTGAGTGCTTCGGAACGAGGGCAACGTCAGAACAGCATGGCCGGGGAAGTGTTCCGCAGGAGACGGCTGGGTGTCGACAAGCTTAAGACCTTGAGAATGTAAAAAGTTTGTCAATTCCCGCGCATTTCTTTGATTGGGAGAGTAACTTGTAGTCTCCTTGAGTATCGAATTCGCAGGAGGGAAGCCTTGTTGCGAGTAGCCGAGAACACAACCAGTCCGGCCGGATTGCCAGTGGGTGTGCCGGAGAAGGAAGAAAAAAAAGCGACCCGCGCATTGGGGCGGATTCTGGTCATCGAAGACGATTCCGCCGTGCAAAAGGCTCTGCGGCGCTTGTTCGAAGCCGAAGGATATCTCGTTGAAACTCATTCCGACGGGATGTCCGGCCTGGAGAGCTTCCAGAAAGTCACGCCAAACGCGGTGATTCTTGATCTGCGCCTGCCGAAAATGTCGGGCCGCGACGTGTGCCGGCAGATTAAAGCCATTTCGACCGATGTTCCCATCCTCGTGCTGAGCGCGGCTAGCGATGTGTCCGACAAAGTTCTTCTGCTCGAGCTAGGCGCCGACGATTACGTTACCAAGCCTTTCAGTCCACGCGAATTATTGGCGCGACTCCGGACGGCCCTGCGCCATAACGCTCCGTCTCCCAAGCGAACGCTGTTGAGTTTCGACAACGTTACCGTCGATCTCGAACGCATGGAAGTAAAGCGCGAAGGCACTCCGATCACGCTTACCGCTCAGGAATTCAAAACACTGCAATTCCTATTACAAAACGCCGAACGCGTCATCAGCCGGGACGAGTTGCTCAATGAAGTTTGGGGATACCAAAATTATCCCTCGACCCGAACCGTGGACAATCACATTCTCAAGCTACGGCAGAAACTCGAACGGGATCCTGCCAATCCGGTCCACTTCCGCACTGTGCATGGGGTCGGATACAAGTTCGTAGGCTGAGTCTTCGCCAGAAAAATCGTGCTTGGCTGACAGTCCAGAATCCGCCGAAGCTGTGAAGTCGTCTCCAAGCCGGGGTATCCTCCCTTCTTTGCGACTACGGACCCGATTTCTGCTCTCGATGCTGGCCATCACAGCCGGCTTGACGACGACCAGCCTGCTGCTGGTCCGGCACGTGGTCGAGCATAATGTTCGGCAGAATATTGCTGAAGGTCTGCATAACTCGGTCCAGACGTTTCAGAATTTCCAGCAAGAGCGGGAGTCGCTGCTGACGCGCCTCGCGGCCTTGCTCGCTGACCTGCCCATCACCCGCGCTCTGATGACCACGCATGATCCCGCGACGATTCAGGATGCCTCGCAGGATTTGTGGCAGGTCGCAGCCAGCGATCTGTTGGTGCTCGCCGATCGCCGCGGCATCGTGGTCGCGCTGCATACAAAATCCTCTGGATTTACCCGTGAAACTGCCCAGGACTATTTCACCAAGGCATTGAAGGATGAGGAAGCGAATCAGTGGTGGTATGGCGGCCGTCACCTCTACCAGACATTTGTCCAGCCGATCTATTTCGGCTCCCGCACGGATGGTTCCTTACTCGGTTTCCTTGTCATCGGAGACGAGATCGACGCGAAGCTGGCGCGCGAAGTCAGCAAGGTTGCGGCCAGCCAGGTAGCGTTCTCCTACAACGGGGAAATTCTCGCGACAACGCTGTCCGAATCGCAGGCAGCGAGTGCGAACCTGCGCTGGCTGGTCGCAGCCCCCTCCCAATCCGCGCCCGCCGATCTGCAACTAGGAACGGAGCGCTACCTCGGTACTTCTTTGGAACTATCTGCGCCGCAGGCCACACCGGTACGGTTGACCGTGCTCGGCTCTTACGACAAAGAAGCGCAGTTTCTTACCACCCTCAATCGATTGCTGCTCGCCCTGGGGCTGACGGCCGTGCTGATCGGCAGTTTGCTCGTGTTTTTTCTTTCCCACACCTTCACGCGCCCGCTGGCCGACCTGGTCGGTGGAGTGCGGGCACTGGAACGTGGTGATTTTCATCATCCCCTCGATTCACGCGGGAATGACGAAGTCGCGGAGCTTACCGGTGCGTTCGATCGCATGCGCACCAGCCTGCTCAAGACACAACGCGATCTGCTCGAAGCGGAACAGTTGGCGACCATTGGACGCATGGCCAGTTCCATCTCACACGATTTGCGGCATTCGCTTTCCGCAATCACCGCCAATGCTGAGTTCCTTTGCGAAACTGGCCTTTCCCGCGAGCAAAAAGAGGAGCTCTATCAGGAGGTCCGAGCGGGCGTGAACCGCATGACCGATCTCATCGATTCCTTGTTGGAGTTTGCGCGTACGCGGGAGTCGTTGAATCCTTCGTATGGAAGCGTGAGGGAACCGGTGCGCCGGGCGATCCAGGCCGTGCGCACCCACCCACGTCATCAGAGAGTGCTGATCGAGGAATCGTTCCAAAGTTCAGGCATGGCTTGGTTCGATAGCAAGAAGCTGGAACGCGCGCTCTACAACCTGGTCTTGAACGCATGCGATGCGGCACCGGAAGCCGGCGGAAAAGTGTGGGTTGAAGTAGACAACACTGTCGCGGGCACCGTGATCGAAGTCAGTGACAACGGGCCGGGAATCGCGATTCCCATCCGCGACAGATTGTTTCAGCCCTTCGTCAGTTACGGCAAAGAAAACGGGACTGGGCTCGGTCTCACCGTGGTGCAGAAAATCATCCACGATCATAACGGGAAAATTGAGACGGAGCGTCGGACGGGGAAAACGGTCTTCCGAATCGTTTTGCCCGTTCCGGACCAGAAGACATCGCAAACCGAAGATACCGTGGGGGTCCGGGACGCCTCCGAGGCGCACAGAACGGCAGAAGACCGCGCTGCCGACTGAATTAGTCTGGCGAAATTAAAACATCTGCAAATCGCGGCCGGGAGGGATTTCATGGGGGATCATTCCATCCGAATGAAGGCGCGTTTCTTCATCCTGACTTGCATGGCTTTGCACGGAGTCGTCGCGCTGGCGCAGTCCGCGGGCAACGAAGCCGGAGTGTCAGTCAAGGCACAGGCAGAGACCGACCGGGGAGCAAGTCTCGCGGGCGAAGTGCGGGAGCTTCGCGCCATGATCGAGGAACTGCGCCAGGAAAATGAAACCTCGCGCGCGGAGATGAAACAACTGCGGGAGCAACTGGAGAAGACACAGGCTGTGCTCGAGAAATTGCAGCCATCTTCCTCTGCGCAAACGCAATCAGCGCCTGCAATTCCGCCGCAAAGCAATGCTCAGATCGAAGCTCGAGTCGACAAGATCGAGGAAACACAGGCTCTCCTCAACGACAAGATCAATGAGCAATATCAGACCAAGGTCGAAACCGCCAGCAAATATCACATGCGCCTCTCCGGCATCGTTTTGATGAATGCGTTCCGGAATCACGGTACGTCCGATAATTTCGATTTCCCCGACTACGCGGTGGTTTTTCCGGGTGCGCCTCAGGCGGGATTCGGCGCAACCCTGCGCCAATCCGAGATTGGACTGGAAGTTTTTGGGCCCCGCCTGATCGGAGCCAGAACTTCCGCCAACGTTCACATGGATTTTGCCGGAGGATTTCCTTCGACTCCGAATGGAGTCGACTTCGGCATTGTGCGCCTGAGGACGGCGAGCGTGCGCTTTGACTGGGAAAACACTTCGGTCATCGCCGGGCAGGATTCCCTTTTCATATCTCCGCTCTCGCCGACTTCCTTTGCGTCCCTGGCGACACCGGCGCTGGCCTATGCCGGGAATCTCTGGGGATGGATTCCACAGTTGCGAGTCGAGCACAGATTCAACCTCTCGGACGAACAGAAGGTTACCGTCCAGGCCGGCATTCTCGATAATCTGACCTGGCAGATGCCGCCCGATCAGTTCTATCGCTATCCTACGGCTGGCGAGCAATCGGGACAGCCCGCTTACGGCGCGCGCATTGCGTGGTCGAGCTCTGTCTTCGGCCGCGACATCAGTCTTGGAGCCGCCAGCTATTACGGGCGGCAAAACTGGTCCGGTCGCTCCATTGACGGCTGGGCCGGTATGGGAGATTGGCAGATTCCTTTAACCGGGCGATTCACGCTCTCAGGAGAGTTTTACCGCGGCCGTGCCGCAGGCGGTCTGGGTGGGGGCATCGGACAAACTGTGCTTTACGGATCATCGTCGCTATATTCCGCGGCGGCGATCCGCGGCGTCGACTCCGCCGGGGGATGGACGCAGTTGAAATGGCAGATCACACCCAAGATCGAGATGAACGGCGTCATCGCCGAGGATGACGTTTTCAGTCGCGACGTGCTCGGCTTCGCCACCGACCAGAACAACTACACGCCTATTCTCGGACGCAACCGCGGAGCTCTGGCGAACGTAATCTTCCGGCCGAGATCCGACCTGATTCTGGCGACAGAATTTCGCCATTTGAGAACCTATCCTTTTTTTGACCCCAGCAGCGTCACCAACCAGCTCAATCTTGCAGTGGGGGTGTTATTTTGATGAGAAAACCGAAAGCTGTTTTGGTTTGCGGGCTCCTGCTGCTTTGTGGCTTGCC
>Ga0335073_10008998_pt1 | contig 14006 bp, 16 predicted proteins | sample Lox_Sample_22_FD_207093 | JGI IMG/M metagenome (GOLD analysis project Ga0335073, IMG submission 207093) | Soil microbial communities from Loxahatchee National Wildlife Refuge, Florida, United States - Lox_Sample_2.2 | ecosystem: Environmental > Terrestrial > Soil > Wetlands | place: USA... | reverse complement strand
TGGATGTTGGAGGTCACGATGCCAGGTAGCGGTGTAACTCGGCCGTCTTTCCAGAATCCCACGGCGCCGTAGTGGTTGCTCATCCACAGCCGGCCTTCGCGATCTTCACAGCAGACTTGTGTTGCCGGGGTGCGTGGTATACCCCGAAAAACCGTAAGCTGTCCTTGGCTGACTCGGTAGTATTCGTACGGGCGATCTCTCAGGCAATACCAGAGCCGACGCTCAGAGTCTTCTGCCATCGATTCAATTTGCAGCTTCGCGGGATCATGAAGGTCCGGCGGCAATGGCAGAGTGGTCCACACTCCGTAGGCGAAGCGTTGCCATCCGTTGGCGGTCCGGCGCCAGAGTCCGAGAGGACCTCCATCCCATATATTTTTTGGAGTAGCGAGATAGGCATCCAAAGAGTAGCCGGGACGGACAAGGCGTCCATCTTTCCACTGCACAACACCGGAAGTGGTAATAATCCAAATTGATCCCGCGGCGTCTCCGTCGATTCTTATAACGTGATTACTGGGCAGTCCGTCGCGCGTCGTTAGGGCCGTAAAGACGCCATTGTGATAGCGGATAACACCGCCGTCTACTGTACCCATCCACAAAGTGCCCGGGGAATCTTCCCACAGTGCCCGGTAAGAGAACTTGTTACTGGTGATTTGTGGTGTATTGATCTTGTTGAAGACTCGGAAACGCACACCGTCGAAGCGAGCTAACCCATCCTGCGTTGCCAGCCACAGATAGCCGTCATGGGTCTGTCGGATTGCCACAATCCAGTTATTGGGCAGTCCGTTTTCGGTCGTCCACGTGTCGAAGCGGTATCGAGTTAATCCACTACTTGGGCAACAGAAAAGAACCAGAAGGCACAGCTGTGGGCAAAGCCGGCTCCAGCGTCGACCAAAGCCCGTCATGGTGGCAGCACAACGCACCATGTTCTTTTCCGGCTGGGGAGGCTTCCGAAGGAGATCGTCGGTCTTCCCGGGACAGGAATGTCCTAGTCTACCCACGCGTAAGAACCGAGGTCAATCCTTTCGACCGTGGCGCTGAAGCCGCATCACTGCGATGACGAACAGGACGACAACAGCGGCGTCGAGGCATGCCGCAGTTATGTTCAGACGTCGGAAAGCATAAACCGCGAGGACGAGCCCCATTCGCTCAGTTCTTCATCGTCCGGATGGTCCCCAGGCCCAGCAAAAGGTCGTCGCTGGTGACCAGCGTCAGATCCATGATTTGGGCCGTTGCGGCGAGAAACCGGTCTGCCGGGTCGCGGTGCGGCAGTGGCAATTGCTGCGCGGCCAGCACGATCTCGTGGGTGAAAGGCGCTTCCCGCAGAGGCGCTGTGGCTTGCGCCAGCCACTCTGCAAGATTGGCAGGGAGGCGAATCCTGCCCCTGGCATTGAGCAGCAGTGCCTCCCAGGTCGAGACGGGAGAAAGCCACAGTTCGTTAGCGCGGTTGCTCAGCTCTCGTCGAACCCGAGGTTGGAGCCGGGAGGGGGCCTGCAAGGCCCAGAGCCAGACGTGGGTGTCAAGGAGAAGCTTCATTCGCGCAGCGCCTTGATGTCGGCTTCGTCGATCACCGGACCCACAATGTCGCCCAAGATCTGCATGCTGTCCTTCATGGAGCCGATCCATTCGCGTTGTCCGGCATCTGGCGAAGGCGGCACCACCTCGGCGACGGGCTTTCCAAAACGCGTGATCCGCAGGGGCTTCTTGGTTTGCCGTACCCGTTCCAACAAGGAAAGACATTTCGCCTTGAACTCAGAAATGGCAACTTCTTCCATAGGTTATCCTGTTGACTACTACAGTATACCATGGTCGAAAGCGATGGTCACTGAACAACGGTGCTTGTACAGAGCGTAGGACGGGTTGCGACTCTGCTCAGGAATCCTCGATCAACCCGGTCGGTCGCTTGGCGGTTGTGCAACGAAGGACGAACCGATTGAGGCGGCGGAGGGCTTCGATCGAGATTCGGCATTGTGCCACGGATTGAGGGCAGCAAGAAAAAGCAAGGTCCTCAGGGGCAGGACATTGAAATCGGTGACGCGGCACGCCAAAGGGGTCACCCGCCGATTCATTGTCCATATGGTTCCTTGACAACTAAATCACGCAAGGGCAGCCGTCAGGGCGGCTGCCCTCCGGCATCAGGCACTCTGATGTCGGGGGCACAGAAAAAGTTGGACCGGGCTCTACAGAAGCTCCTGGGCTCTCAGCACCGGCGACGGAGGGCGGGTGGAGTTCGGACGGTCATTCTCTTTTTGTGTGGGACCAGGAATTATCCGCACGTCTCTTTGTCGGGGATTTGGCCACGGGACGGCGTCAACTGGTGCAATCGGTGGAACCGAACGTCAACCGTCGGATCGATGTATGCGCGCCTCGTGGCATCGAGCGACGGCAAAACGGTTGTTTACCGGCTGCGACGCGGGCTATATGCCATCTATTTGGCCGACGGACTGCACTGATGCCGGATTTTCGGCCGGACCACTCGGCATTCGGTGCTCGATTGGTTCGGCCAGTTTCAAAAGTACCAGCTACAATAAATCTCCGATCCATCTGGAACTCTTGATGCCCCTAACTTCAGGCGCTCGATTGGGCTACTACGAGATCATTGGGCTCATACGCTTGAGGGCATCATTCGACGGGCTCTTTTTCCACATCCCAGTCGCAGGCCCAGACCAGGGCCACGACCCAGCCGATTACGGTCCAACCCAGCCAAAGGTTGACCAGTAGGATTTCCAGCACCGCATTGTGCTTGCGTAACGATGCTACGAAGATCGGCAGAGCGTACACCACCAGCAGGATCAGCGGCGCGAGTTCGTATGAGTCCTTCTCGACAGCATAGGATATCAGGAGCCAAAGGAGCTCAGCGCCCAGCACCATGGCCAGAGCTTGAACGAACGATATTGCCACAGTTCGCAGCATGGTGGAACTTTTCTGTGGTGGTAGCATTACAGAATAGCCATGCTTTCGTCGAGAGCAAAATCGTTGGCATAATCAGCGATAGCATAAACTGACTCCTTGCACCGTTTTCGGTGCAGAACCGCCCTTTACTTGCGACTGGGGATACTGGCGGTTTGTCTGTACTGGATGATGCGCCAAGGATGGGATTATCAGCAGTGGGTAAAGTTCGGTTCGCCTCTAACCTCCACAAAGCGCCAAAATATTCTGTCAGTCTTTATCCAACCAGGGGCTGTGCTACTATCTCGGTCGCGCCGTGCATGCGTTCCGGCATTCGTCTAAAGCTGGTATCGCAATCAAGAAAGGATAAACATGGACATTCAAAGCATCGTGGCCGAACTTAAGCAGGAAGCTGGTCGTATCGAGCACGCCATTGCGGCTCTCATAGGACTAGGTTCCCAACCCGCACGCCGCGGTCGTCCACCTAAGGAGAGCCAGGCTAAGCCAGCAAGCGGCCAGAGGCGTCGCCATATGAGCGCGGCCGCCCGAGCCAGAATCGCAGCCGCAAAGAAGGCCTGGTGGGCGAAGCAGAAAGGCAAACCCGGGCCCAAGAAAAGTGCGGCGGTTTCCAAGAAGGCCACCGGACGCAAGCCGATGAGTGCAGCCATGCGGAAGAAACTGTCGGCGATGATGAAGGCGCGCTGGGCAGCGAAGAAAAAGTCAACGAAGAACCGATCTGCGGCCGCTTAGGAGCCGGAGGAGCGATTCCAGTTATCATTCTGACCCGCGATGGCCGATGGAGCGGCGGACTGTCTCATGAACCGCTATCCCAGGGACCATCTCATCGGACGAGCAGCGACTTACTCGACGGGAGAATCCCAGACAGACAGTCCGAAAGGGTTGAGCCGAATTGGAATGTTGCGATAGCTTGGATTTGTGGCTTCGATCGTTCGCAGCATCGATCGTCGGTGGGCGCGATCTGGTCCACTCAAAAGCGTAATGGATCCTCCCTGTCCACCTGCCCCATTGACCTTCCATCCCAACGCACCACATTTTTTTGCAACGTCAATAATCTGTTGGTGACTGGTCCCGACCAACTCTGGGTGGAGATTGCGCTGAGACTCCGTATTTTCGATCATCGCCCGTCCGAGCGCGACGAAGTCACCTGCATAGAGCGCATCGCGCGACTTCGCAGCCGTGCCTCGGAGACCATCTAACTTGCGGGCATGTGGTCCGGCGTCTTGCAGTTCGCGGAGAACCATTTCGTGAATGTTCGAAGAGATTTGGCTCAGCCCCACGTATATCAGCGCCAGCCGGGCTTCGAGTTCCTGATCTACCGCGTTGGGCAGGTTTAGTCGATCAACCCTGGCGTGTGGGTAATGGTCGATCTCGATGTAGTTGATACCTCCAAAGGCAGCTGCGATCTGGTCCTGAATGCCGCATTGTCGATGCAGCAACTCCGCTTCAACTTTGTGAGCTGCGGCAGCCACTTCGTGTGGCTTGAGCCTACCGGGAGTCAAACAATCCAGTGCCCCGATGACGGCGACAGTGACAGCGGCTGAGGTTCCGGTGGAACATCCTGCCGGCGTCTCGCTAAAAATAGATAACTCGAGTGCCTGATCTTTCGGGATGGGCATGTAGTCGAGAACGGCTTCGATGAGTGGGTGCTTGGTATAGGTTCCCTTGGGCTGCTCGATGCAGTAGCGCTCGTCAAAATTCTCCGCATGAATGGTAAAAGGCGCTGAATTGCCATGGTCGATAAAAACCCTTAGTAGAACCTCGACAGTGGGAGAAACGGCTATGCTGAAGACTGTGCCGTACTGCGCGAACCAGGTGTCCGTCCATCCACCGTTGTCGCAGATTCGCGTCGGCGCGCTACTGTTAACGATCCGAACCGGCTTTTGCGAATCACGCATCTGAGCACATGAGACTCGAAGCGGCGGGCTAACCCGCGTGCATTTTCAGTATCATTCGCTCGGGACAAAAAATGAAAGGGAATTTCTTTTCTAGGTTGATAGCACGGGGTCATTCGTGCGCCGCTAGAACTTGATCAGGCTCGCGTCTTATCTCGGCCTGTGTGGGAATTTGAAGGTCGATTCATCAGGTAATGTGGAGGAAATCAATGAAACGGCGGCTCACGGTTACGCTGTGTTTTTGCCTTAGCCTACCTCTGTTTGCTCAACAGAAAGAGCAGGATCGGCTGAAGGAGTCCTACACGGTAATGAAGGAGATCCTCGGCACGCCGGACAGGGGCATTCCTCGCGATCTGTTGAACAAGGCGGAATGTGTCGTGGTATTTCCATCGGTAAAGGAGGCTGCTTTTGTGGTTGGCGCCAGCTACGGGCGCGGTGTCATGACCTGCCGTTCTGGCGAAGACTTCCGCGGTCCCTGGAGTGCGCCAGCGATGTTCGCCCTGGAAGGTGGTAGCTTCGGCTTGCAGATCGGCGGACAGGCGACCGACTTTGTTCTGTTGATCATGAATGAGGCCGGAGCCAAGTCGGTGATGTCGAGCAAGGTCAAAATCGGTGGCGATGCCTCGGCGGCTGCTGGCCCCGTGGGGCGCACGACCTCAGCGGAGACAGATATTGTCCTAAAGGCCGAGATCCTGTCTTGGTCTCGCGCACGCGGGATATTCGCTGGAGTCTCATTGACCGGTTCAACCCTACGCTCCGATGATCACGCTAACAAGAACCTCTACAGCAAAGAGCTCAATGCCAAGCAGATCATCCTACAGCGCAAGGTCAGGACACCTCCTGCTGGCAAGCAGCTGATTGCGTTACTCGACAAGGTCTCACCGAAGCGCATGTGAACGACCGGGCGAAGGTCACGTCAGATTGGATGTTCACCGGAAGACGATCAGCGATTGCGTTAAGCATCGAGTAACCGTAACGTTGGCAACTGTGCTGTTGCTGACGGCGATCTCCTAACATTTCAAGATTGAAAGATTGAAGATGACAGGCCTGCTGACCGGCACCACCTTGTTCCCGGTAATTGCCACCCATTACACAAGCGATCCCGAAGGGAACACCCGATCCGGTCGCTTGCGCTAAGGCCATTTACCACCAGCTATCCGAGGGATTAGCGGAAGCCAGTTTCCGATTTGCCGACGATATAGGGGCGTTCTAGCTGGCCCTCAGCAGCATGAGGGTGACGTCATCGTGTTGCGGAGCGCTGCCGACAAAACGGTCCAGGTCCAGCATGATGGTGTTCAACAGCATGGTCGGCGTTAGCGCCAGGTTGGCGTTCAGCACGGTCAGCAAACGCACTTCCCCGTACTCTTCGGTACGGTCGTTCTCGGCCTCGATGACGCCATCGGTGAAGATGACCAGCCAATCGCCGCTTTGCAACGCAACCGTTCCCGATTTGTAGGCAATGTTCTCCTGAATGCCAAGCGGAATGCCACCCACATTAGGCGATTTTACGCTAACGATCCTTGAGGTAGCGGCAACCACTGGACTTTCATTGACTTGCCCGTTTCACAGAAGTAAGATTCGCGCCAATGATTGGGCAAACCATTTCGCACTATCACATCGTCGAGGAACTCGGTGCCGGCGCGATGGGTGTCGTATACAAGGCCGAGGATGTGAAGCTCGGTCGCTTTGTAGCCCTCAAGTTCCTGCCCGACGAAGTAGCCAAAAGCTCCCTGGCAATGAGCCGTTTTCAGCGAGAAGCCAAAGCTGCTTCCGCACTGAATCATCCAAACATATGCACCATTTACGAGATTGACGAGGTCGAGGGGCGAACCTTCATCGCCATGGAGTTGCTGGAGGGCCAGACGCTCCGACACCGGATCAGCGGCAAGCCTCTGGAAATCGAGACGGTGCTCGATCTAGGCATCGAAATCGCCGACGCTCTGGACGCTTCCCACTCCAAGGGCATCGTCCACCGCGACATCAAGCCTACAAACATTTTTGTCACCAAGCGCGACCACGCCAAGATTCTGGATTTTGGAGTGGCAAAGGTCTCTCTCGCTGCGAACGATGAGTCTGAAGAGCAACTCACGGTTCCGGGGATTGCACTAGGTACCGCAGCCTATATGTCTCCAGAGCAGGTGAGGGCCGAAGAATTGGACCGTCGCTCAGATTTGTTCTCGTTCGGCATCGTTCTCTATCAGATGGCTACGGGTACGCTCCCCTTTCAAGGCCCCAGTTCCGGGGTCATCGCGGAAGCCATCCTCAACCGCGATCCTGTGGCTCCCATGCGAGTGAATCCCGACATCCCCCCGTCACTCCAGGAGGTGATCCGGAGAGCCTTAGAGAAGGACAAGAACCTGCGCTATCAGCACGCGGCTGACATGCGGGCTGAGCTGAAACAGCTTAAGCGAGACATAGAGTCGGGCGCAAGAATTGCAAAAGCAGAAGAAGCAGGATCGGTTCCGACACCAACGGCAGGTTCATCCTCCTCCGGCAAGCGTGGGGTCGCGGGTCCTGTCGCACGGAACTCTGTCCCGCGCCAACAGCGAGTCCCCAAGGTTATCGACTCGCTGGCGGTTTTGCCTTTCGGAAATGCAGGCGGCGATCCCGAACACGAATACCTTAGCGACGGTATTACCGGAACTCTCATTAATACTCTCGCGACGCTGCCGAAGCTGCGAGTGATGGCGCAGAGTACCGTCTCCAGGTTTAAGACGCTGGAAATTGACCCTCAGGCAGTGGGTCGCGAGCTCGGTGTTCGCGCCGTGCTCACCGGCAGAATCATGCAAAGCGGAGGCTCGTTGCGCATTGGGACCGAATTAGTCGATGTAGCCACAGGCTCTCAACTTTGGGGCGCGCAATATGATCGCAAGCCCGGAGACATCTTTGTGGTCCAGGACGAAATCTCCAGCGAAATATCGGGGAAATTGCGATTGCGATTGACACGAGCGGAAAAGAGGCAACTGACAAAACACCACACGCAGAGTGCCGAAGCGTACCGGCTTTACCTAAAAGGTCGTCACCACTGGAACCGGTGGACCGAAGAGGGGTTCTACAAGGCGATCGAGCACTTTCAGCAGGCAGTTGAAAACGATCCCAGCTACGCCTTGGCCTATGCTGGTTTGGCCGATTGCTATGTACTGCTGGGATGGAACAGCTATCTGCCGCCGAAAGACGCATTCCCTAAAGGCAAAGCGGCGGCCAAGGCTGCCCTGCAGCTCGACCCGGATCTCGCCGAAGCCCACACGCCTTTGGCGGCCCTGTTGTGGCTTGACGATTGGGAGTGGAATAGGGCCCAGACTGAATTCGAGCGCAGCCTCGAACTGAGTCCCACCTATCCCACAGCCAACCACTGGTACGCCGAGTACGTGATGACCATGGGTCGACACAAAGAAGCGATGGTCAGGATAAAGAAAAGTCAAGACCTGGATCCGCTGTCGCTCATTATTAGCGTCGCGGTCGGATGGGCCCTCTACTTTGCCCGCCGATACGACGAAGCTATCGAACAACTCCGGCGAACCGTCGATTTGGACCCCAACTACCCCGTCACGTACTGGATTCTCGGCGCGTTGCTCAGAAAAATGGGTTGCTACGACCAGGCTATCACCGAAGGCGAGAAGGGGGTGAGGCTATCGGGCGGCAGTCCTCTGATGCGCGCGGCACTGGCCCACACTTTGGGCGCCGCTGGCAGGACCAAACAAGCACTCCAGATACTCGATGATCTAACAAAGCTAGCGAAGCGAAAGTATGTCGCGCCGTACTTTTTCGCCGGAATCCACATCGGCTTGGGAGAAAGCGAACGCGCGATTGAATACTTGCAGAAATGCTATGAAGAGCATTCCCACTGGCTCATCTATCTTCATCTAGATCCGAGCGTGGACGACTTGCGGGACAACCCAGACTTCCAGGACCTATTGCGGCGGGTTGGTCTTCCATCGCTGACAACCGCCGCTCCCCTCTAAGAAAGCTAAGGCGGAGTCCCGTGCTCAAATCCAGCTTAGCCATTCTGCCGCAGTGGGTTCACGGCTCGGGCTGGCTGGCAAACTCCACGTTCTGCACGTTAACGCCCTGGACCATAACTCGTCCGTCGGTCCAGGTCACAAAGGCGTTGCCGTTCAGCGCCGTCGCGTAATCATAGTCGCCGTCATAGCAGGCTGGGAGCTGCTGATCATCCTGCCCCGCCTGGGGAATGATGATATCGCTGATCTCAATATTCGATCCCCATGTGTTGCCGTTGTCCGCTGACTGAACGCCGTAACGCTGATAGCTGCATCCGGGATCGGTTGGCTGGTTGCACGGGCTGGTGGCCTGACGGCGATCGTACCAGGAGACCGTCACATCCTCCGGCTGGTGGAACGCGCCCGGGCTGTAATTGACTGACAGCGATGGCATCCAGTGGCTTTGATACTGGTTCGTTTCCGGATCATTCAAGACGATCGGCGTCGACCAGGTATTGCCGTTGTCGGTCGAGCGGGTGTAATAGATGTCGCCGGTCGAAATTGCGCCCTGTCCGGCATACGCATAGTGGACCACGCCGTTCGGGCCAACGCCGGGCTGTCCCCAACCCTGATATCGCCAAATGGGATTCATCTTGGCGAAGAAGCTGCCGGTAGAGCAGAGACCATCGCCGGGCGGGTTGAAGCGTGGCCCCATAGTGATCGAGGTCCAGGTATTCCCGCCATCGCTGGAACGGTACATAATGTTCTGCCGCGTGCCCAGGCCACCGCTGCCCTCGTCCATGCCAGCTAGGAATACTGTGCTGATATAGCCTGCGTTCGCAGCCGGAGGTCCCGGGGGCGTGCCGGTGAGCTGTACGTCGCGGATAAACTCGGTGGTCAGTTGTGCTGGAGTGCTCCAGCTGTTGCCGTCGTCGGAATGGGTAACGAAAAGTGCTCCGCCATCCACATCGAAGTTATTGAAGGAAACATACATCCGGCCATACTTGGCGCTGAACGGATTGTTATCGACCCAGATTGAGGGACGATCGTCGTCATCGCCATTGTGCGCGCAGCCGGCGACGGACCAGTTTTGGCCGTCAGGAGAACGCCAGAGTCCGACACCAAGACCTCCACAACCAGTCACCAGGTCACCGCCAAACCACAAACCCAGCTTCTGGTTGTAGACCAGAAGCGGGTCGCCATAGTTGGTGCCCTGTCCGGAGGCAAATGGCGGCGGCAAGATCTGGGTGAATGTCGCTCCGTTATCGGTGGAGTACGATGTGCCCGTAAAGCCGCTGCCGTAGTCATCGTCGAAATTGACGACTATGGTGCTATCGCCAGCGCGGGTGCTGTGCCACACCATGCTTGTGCTCTTCGTGCAAGTAGTGTACCCGGAGCAGGTGCGATTACTGACAAGAACGTTGGGGGGCTGGGGCCCATCGTTATCCGCCTCATGGGCGGCGCTGGGTCGGCCGCCATTCTCCACGCCGCACTCAATCAGCGTCAGTCCGGCCCGGAGGTTTTGTTGCTTCTCGAGATGAAGTGCGGGAATCTGCGAGCACCAGATACCAGTGGTGGTCTCCTGGGCCAGTGCCCCTTGAGGGAGGACACATGCCGCGAGCAAAGCTGTAAAATACCAGAGATGTCTGCTTCCATAGTTGTTCGTCATGCCTGCTCCTCATCTGAGCTACCAACCGGAATTTCCGTTTTAGCTCCCAACAACCCGACACTATATATATCCCTTTAGGAGTTTCAGGGCACAAATTATTTTCTCTGGCCGGGCCCAGGGCTCGGGACACGGTCCCGTCTGGTCCAATTCGAGTCCCACAACTGCTGACCACGGCCTTTCCATTCGGTCTTGTCAGACACCGCTCCGTCCCATCTTGACTCTGGATCGATCTCTCGGCCACGGCCTCAGCTATCCCGCCGGAAGCGACAGCACCGCGATCCGCCGCACCATACTCGCAAACAGCCGCCGCGTCAGATGGCTCTCCGCCAGCAAGAGCCAGTAGTAACGTGCGTGCTTCACCAGCCCTCCACCCGTCTTCACCAGTCGTTGCTGCAAACTCGTGAGCGACCAGTTCTCGATTCGCTTCGGCAACGCCAGCCGACGCCTCAAATTCCCCAGGTTGTAGGCCAGCAGGCTCAGCGCCAGCCGCGCTTGGTTCGAGCGGAAACGATGGCAAGAGAGGCGGGTAATTCTTATAGCCGGCTTGCCCTGCTTGATCTACTGCTCCGCCGTGCCCCGTTACTTGCGAGAAACGCAATCACACCCGCGACTTCATCGGGTGTGGTGGCTCTGCCGATCGGGAGGCGGTCACGAAGAGCTGCGATCATGGCTTCACCGAAGCCGCCGGACAAAGTGGAGATCGAGCCCGGATAAAGGAGCGCCGACCTCGTGCATAGCACCGCCTATAGCGAGTGATCCGAGATCAATCGCAACCAATCCAGTGCTGTTGACCAAATCGATTACGAGCTGTTTGGCTTCGGTGTCGTCGCCCGATGTAAAGATGACGGTACGGGGCTTGTTCGGCGAGAAGTCTTGTATCCACGGTTGGCGCACGGCTTGTAAAATCGATCAGCAACATGCCGATGGCATGCCGCCCGCTCCACCCTCCATCCCCACCAGACACGGCGTTCGCTGCGCAAAGAAATCCATCACCTGACTACGCCGCAACTGTTTCCGCAATGCCACCTTGCCATGCTCATCTACCCCGCGGACCTGCAGTAGGTTCTTTGCCAGGTCAATGCCAATCGTCGTAACCTTCAATTTGGATGCTCCCCTCATTCGTAGTGGTTGGTCTTGCACTTTCCACTCTGGCACACTCGTTGCCGCTTTGACCCGGGGGCGTCCATTCCATTGCTTACAACCCGACCTAATGCTTCTCCGTTCCAGGTTTGGCCTCGCCGTGCGACTGTGGGGCAGGTCTGGCTTCGTTGTGGGGCGGCGCCGCCTGTCTGGCCTGCAACTGTCGCTGCTGCTGCGCGTGCCGCTGCGCCATTTGCATGGTCTGCTGCTGGTGTCTCTGCTCCATCTGCTGTACTTGCGCCGCGCTGGCTTTCTGTTGCGCTAGCCGCTGGTGGTCCTCCTCCTGGCTGCGTTCAAGCTGTTGGCGCTCCTGCTCCTGCTGGGCATTGAGCTTTTCCTGCTCTGCCTGACGTTGCCTTTCGGCCTCCGTATTGCCGGCTTTAGGAGTTGGGCTGGCAGGTGGAGGGAGATTCCTCGCGTGGACCGGCATCGGCGGCTGCGGAACATTGTGCGGCGGGCGGGCAGCCGATTCATTCGTGGAATGCGCAGCGGATGCACTTGCGGGATGCGGAGCAGGGCCGGCCTTTGCCTCCGCAGAACCGCGATTGGCTGGAGGATGATACGGCGCTCCTGCCGCTTTGGCTGCCACGATACCGTGACCGCTAAATGTGCCTGGCTTGGGAGTCGCCGCGATTGGCGGCCTGCCGTGGTTCACGGAAGCGCGCAGTTGCTGGTTCGAGCTGGCAGCACGTTCCTGTTGGGTTTGCGCCGCTACGGGAGGAATATGTCTCTCTCGCGCCGCAGCTTCTTCGGCCGCCGTGGGACGCGCATCAACTCCGCCCGCGCCGCCGTTATAACTAACGCGGTTGACCGTGCGGTCAACCACGGTCACGTTATACACGTTGTGGATGTTGGTAACGTTTATGTTATTGACCGAACGATTGTAGAAAAACTGTCCGTGGTTCCAGCGTCCGCCTTCGTAGCCGTGACCAAAGTAGCCGAATCCGTAGTCAATGCCGCCATAGAAACCGACTGTCGGCCCCCAGTAGCCCGCATGGAAGATATAGGCGTTGTTCTCCCAAGCCCAATAAGGGGGTGTCCAAAGATATCCCACTTCCGGGGCCAATACCCACGTCCCCGGGACCCAGTAATAGTCTCCATAGGTGTAGTCATAGGCCCAATAACCCGGCACCCAGATGTAGCCTGCGGCGGGACAAAGCGGCTGCGTGTAAACCGGCAGGGCCGGCGGGCCGATGGTGATCGCTATACCGACCTGCGCGAACGATGCCATCGGCAACGACAGCATGATTAGGACAAACAGCGACAACCGACTGCGTCGGACAATACGCATCAGTCCCTCCTTCAACTTAACATTGACAGATGTCGATTTTGTGCTTTCGGGTTGCAGGCTGGTCCTCAGCTGCGGTTTGGCGACCAAGCGCTGAATGAACTTAGGCCCGTCCTTATTGTTGACTTCGACACCCCATTTGCGGGGATGAGGAATCCGGAGAAGCAGTTTTCGAGACTGCTCAAGGCTCTGCAGCAGGAATACAAACCGGAAGGTCCGTCGGAGGCTGGTCCGCGGCGCCGAGATGCGGATCGGGGAAACGTGAGCCTTCAATCGCGCCTTGCGCAAGGCGTATGGCATCGGAATCTGTCATACCAGGGTGGTGCAGTCAGCCGCACCGACCTCGCAATATCGAGTCCAGGATTCGGGTGGTTGCGATCCAAGCGGAGAAGAAGCTAAGCGCTTTCTGGGTCTGGGTCTTTCGTCTCGCGAACGAAATAGGACTCAACCGCGGCCCGCAACGTGTCCCGATCCAGGCAAGGCTCGGCCTGCTTGTATCGTGCCCTCCAACAGATCTGGTTCACGAGGTCTCGGGGATGACAGGCCCGCAGTGGTTCCTTCAGCTCGGTCCGGATAAGTTTAATCAAGTCATCGATGACGTCAGGCTCGCACTGGAGATTGCCGGCGCTGCACACCATACGGAAGATCGCGTGGAATTGCTCTTCTGAAACTGCCCCTACTCTGATCTTGGTCTGAATTCTTCGCAGGAATGCCTCGTCGGCCAGCGTGGACGGATTCAAATTGGTGGCAAATACCACGCACGGATCGAACGGAATCTCGATCGTTTTCCCTCCTGCCAAACTAAGGAAGTCGATTCTGCGATCAAGGGGAACGACCCACCGGTTGAGCAGTTCTTCCGGACGCAGCCGCTGGCGTCCGAAGTCGTCGATGATCAGGACGCCATTGTTGGCCTTCATCTGCACCGGAGCCGTATAGAATTTTGTAATCGGGTTGAACTGCAAGTCCAGCATTTCAACCGTCAGCTCCCCGCCCACCAAGACCGTCGGGCGATGGCAGAGTACCCAACGCGCATCACCGGTCTGCGCAACGGGGTCCTTGATTCTTAGGTGAACATGAGGGTCATAGACGCAAATAATTTGACCGTCGACTTCCACCGCGTACGGTATCCATACCCGATCGAGCGCCAGCACTTGCGCCAGCGCTGTCGCTAT
>Ga0335073_10008997_pt1 | contig 14006 bp, 14 predicted proteins | sample Lox_Sample_22_FD_207093 | JGI IMG/M metagenome (GOLD analysis project Ga0335073, IMG submission 207093) | Soil microbial communities from Loxahatchee National Wildlife Refuge, Florida, United States - Lox_Sample_2.2 | ecosystem: Environmental > Terrestrial > Soil > Wetlands | place: USA... | reverse complement strand
TATCCGTCAGTGTTTTGGTCAGGACCTCGCCGCTGCCGTCATAGGTGAAGCTGGTCGTGAGGCCGGCAGTCGTAACACTGTCCGGCAGATGCACCCAAGTCGAATCATAGACAATTGTGGTGGTGCGCGTAGCGCTTGTGCCAACGGCCTCATTTATGGTGGTTGGATCGCCGTGGGCGTCATTCACATAGGTGGTCTGATTGCCATTCCAGTCCGTCGCGCTGGCCTGATAGCCGTTGCTGTCATAGGTGAAAGTCTCGCTCGCTGCCGCCGTCGTGCTCGTCGCGGCGCGGCTGATCTGCGTGACCTTCGGGATGCCCTGCAACGTTGCGAATGTGTAGGTGTCGACCACGCCGAAGGCATTGGTGACCGTACGGCTGCCGTCTGAGTCGTTGTAGACGACGGTTGTCAGATTGGCGCCATTGCCCAGTTGACTGGTTAGCGCTCTTCCAAAACTGTCATAGGTCCAGGTTGCGAACCGGTTGCCGTCTTCATCGACAATGCCGGTGAGGGCGGTTGGCAGGGATGTATCTTCGTACAGATAAGTTTGCGAGGTCGTCGGACTCGTGGAATAGCTGACTGAAGTGAGAAGATTGCCTGTCCCCTCCGGCGTGAAGCCGAAGGTAAGGGTAAGACCATCCGGCGTTGACACGGTCTGGAGCAGGCCGCTTTGATAGGTGAAGTCCAGACTCCGGTTGTACGAATCGGTCACCGCCGTCACTGCATTGCTTGAGTTGTACGCGAGAGTCTGGGTGTAGCCGTTGCGGTACTTGATGGATTGAAGAATAGCTTCGGTCGCATTGATTGCCGAATAGGTCTCAACGGTATCGTCCTTATCCGTCAATGCCCATGTGCTTCCCGATTGCACAAGCGTCAAATCCACGTCACTATCGGGAGTCCAGGTGGATCCGGTGAGGTTAAAATTCACTTCTTGGCCATCGGCGCGTTCGGCCGTTACCGCGGAAGAACTGACAAAGCGAAGATAACGATCATAGGTCGAGCGCCATTTGATTCCCAAGGTCGTTGCCAGGCTTCCGGTATCGCCCAGGCTGTTGTAATACCGGTCGAAACTGAGGCTATTTGCCCCGGCAGTATGATAGTCAGTGACCTTTTCGTACAGATTGCCGTTGCCTACACCGATGGGGTCGCCGCAGCCGCAAGCACCGGGCTGGTCCGATGGATCGCCAGTTGCCTTGTTGGGATTCACCACGACGGCGGTCCCCAGCGAAATGTTGTCGAAGGCGATATAGTTTTCGGTGCCACCGAAATCCACGGACATAGCCGTGCCTTGAAAAGAAACCCCAATCGGGCTCCACGTACAATACTGGGGCGTTTGAGGGCATCCCGGGGTCACAGGCAAATTCAAGGTAGCGAGGAGGGTTCCGGTGTCGTCAGGCCCTGACCAGACATTAATGAATCCGCCTTGAACCGGCGCCGCGTAATAAAAAGAGAAGCCTCCCGTGAATCCGGCAGGAACATCCATGGTGGCGGCGCTGCCGCTCAGGAAAAATATACTGTTGGGGAAGGATGGTTCATTAGTCGCATTAATGTCAGGGCAAAGCGAGTTGTCGGTCGCGACTAAGGTATTTGAGGAAAACGAGATTCCGTAGTTTGGCCCTGGCCCCGTTCCGTCGGTACTTGTGCCGCCTGCGTAGTAGTTGTCAACGTAGTCCTCGCAAGACAGCTCGTCAAACCCAAGAACTACGTTCGTAACATTATTGGTATTCCCCTGGGCGCCAGAAGACGTTGCTGACGGGGCCGGTAGATGTGCTCGTCTCTTGTTCAGAAGCGCAGCGACCTTGGTGGGATCAAGAATAATTGGTCCAAACCGGCGGGCATCGTCCGGTTGTTGCGAGGCGGCGGGCGTCGACTCCGAATGCAGAGCGATGAACCGGCGCATGCCGGAGCTGGCCCATTTTCCAAGACCTGGAGCGTTGCTGGTCCCGCTCTGCGCAAACACCATTGAAGAACCAAGCGAAGCCTCGATATTGATCCGGGTAGTCTGTGCGTGCAGGAAATCGAAGACAAGAAATACGAACATGCCGGCGAGAGCGAGATACGCTTTGCGCACACCATCCTCCAAGGCATAACTATGCTGATGGCTTTCTACAAGCCAAAGTGGCCCCTAAAGCGACGGCCATATAGGCGCATGGCTTGCACGGAGCGCCCGTAACGGCTGCCGCAGACAAATCGATTCAGCTTTCAGCGTGTCCCACAGACGAACGGACCGTTGTGTTCGCGCGGAATCGTTCGTCCTTCCTGAGCATTCAGAGTGTAAGAGCGGGAACACGGGGAAACAGGTCCCGATCTTATCACGCATCCGCGTTTGTCCTTGATGAATCTTTGTGGATAGATAACCCATCTTCGGTAACACAATGAGAACTTACCGAGGTAACTGCGATGATGGTACTTCTCGGCGTGGATACGTCGGGCGATCGCTCTTACTCGTCTCGGATTCCGCCGATGGCCTTCAGCCCGCGCTTGCGGCAGGCGGCGTAGTGGTTATTCGGATAGGGACGGCGCGTCGTCAGTTCCGCGCGCCCCCGAGGTGAAGACCCGACGGATGGATGTCGAGATCGATCTACACCGCACCGCGAAAGGTCGAATAGAACCGGGGCCGGATATGCCGAAGCGTGACTGAAATCCTTAAGCTGAAACCTTCGACGGCGTTGCGAAGAAGCTTGCGCCACTATCCCCCGTTCAGCCGCCGGGCGCGGGGTCGGACAGAAACCATCCCGGAAACATCGTCCGGATCTGGAGCATCGTGTAACCGTTGGCCAGCAGCCAGCGGATGAGCGCGCCGGCGCCCAAAGGCGGCTGGAGATCGGCGGCGGGCGGCCGGGGCGATCGGTTTGGCCGCATCGGCGGTCCCTCCCGGACAAATGGGTCAGGCCGCGGCGGCGCCGCACCAGCGCCGCGCCTTGCGGAGGTAACCCGTCCGGCGGCGAGCCGGAACGCAAACAGCCGGAAGCTCCCGTGAATTCCGGCATCCGTTGCATGTCGGCCCCGTCCCGGTTCTCGCCGCAGGACGGGGGCGGTCCTGCGGCTCTCATCTTTCGCGTCCAGGGTCCCGGTGCCGTTGCTCCTCGTCGCGCCGCCGCTCCACCGACTGCTCGGCGGCGTATTTCGAGGAATCAAGTTGCTGCTGCGCCTTCTCGTCCCTCTCGGCCTGCGCGATCCGGCCTTCGAGTTTCTGCGCGGGCGTGAGTATCGGATCGAACAGGCTCGAAAACGCGTCGGCGATTTTGTCCGCGCTTTTGAGCACCCCGGTCGCCACGCCGAGACCGATGGAGGGAACGGCCCGTCCGAGGATCGGCCGGCCCCTGGTCCCGCCGCCCATGGTCCGTGTCCGGACGCGGATGTCCCCCGCCTTTTTCATCCGCTCGGTGCTGCGCGCGTCGCGCAGCAAATCGCGGAAGGCCTGGACCTCGACGATGCGTTCCTCGGCGCGGGCCTTGACGTTTTCTTTCGTGGCCTCGATGCCCCGGAGCCGGGTGCGGTCGAGGGATTTGAGATACGTCGCGATTTTCGCGCGCTCCTCGCCGGTGGTGCGCCGGTTGAGCTGGTAGACGCGCGGCTCGGCGAGCCGGCCGTCGCGATAGGTCAGGGACGGCTCGACGACGGCGACGATCTCCCCTTCGCGGTAGCGCGGCGCAAAGCGCCCGGTCTCGCGGGCGAAGGCCGACAAACGGTAACTCCGGTCCGCCTCCTCTTTCGTCACCGCCGCCAGCGAAATCCCCTCCTCCCGAAGCGCCGCGGCGAAAGCCCGGGCGTTGTCGCTGGTGTGATAGGCCTGCCAGATCCGCGCGGCGTCGCCTTTCAGGTTCGCCGGCATGACGGGCTCCGGCTCCGGCCTCGCGGTTTCGCGGGCCACGTCGTCGAAGTGATAGTGCGGCGAGGTCCGCACAGGTCCGGATTGCGGCGGCTTCAGCGGCCAATCCTTTTCCCTACGGTCCCGCTCGCGAATGTCGCGCGGCGTGGGCTCCTTGAACCTTCCCTCGATCTTTTCTTTTTCGATCGCGGCGCGAGCGAGCTTTTCTTCCCAGGCGATTTCATGCGCGACGGTGGCGAGATCGGCCCGGCGTGCGGCAAGATTGCTTTCGAGAAACCTCATCCGCGCTTTCTCGACACCGGGAAGCGCCTCGCGGTCGATGCCGCGCATGAATTCCCGGAGGTCCTTGGCCTTCACCCCGTCGATCCGCCGGGCGAGACTATGCACGTCGCCGGCCGGATCGAGGATGCAGAAGTCGCGTTTGTCGCCGCGGACGAGCTGATAGCCGTGCTCACGCAGCCCCGCCACGAAATCGCCCGCATGCGCGCTGTCGCGGAATATCCGCGTCACTTCCCTTTTCACCTCGCGCGGATCGATGCCGCTGCGGAGGCCCCGGAACATTTCATAGGGTTTCGGCGCGCGTTCCGGGCGGGGACCCTCCCGATCGCGGTCATAGGGGCTCGGGCTGCGCTGGAGGCCAAGCTCCTGCGAGATCTCGCGCGAGGCGGCGTGGCAGACTTTGGCGTCGAGCCGGTCCGGCCAGGCCTTCATCGTCTCAAGATCGATCCGCGACCAGATGACATGCCGGTGAACCCGCCCCTCTTTCTCATGCTCATAGACGACGCGCGCCGTCCCTTCCGGAATACCCCGGTGTTTCTCGAAAATGTCGAAGGCGCGCTCCCACTGGTCTTCCGTCAGATGTTCGTGCGCGCAGGGATTGAAATTCGCCTGATAGAAAAAGTTCTGGCAGCGGGTGTGCCGCGCATCCTCCTGCATTTCGAGGAGAGCGTCTTTCAAACTCGTCGCCGCCAGGCCGCGGATTTCCTTCAGTTCGGCGCGGTCGTTCTTTTTGTCGTTCGCAAGATGCCGGGACCAGAACGCGACGCTGCGGCGCGAGGCTCCGTTGACGATCATCTATTCGGCCCTCCTCAGGAGGTCGCGCGCCACGGCGAGGAAGTCACTGACTTCCTTCGCGGCGACGGCGATCTCCTCGTTCCACGGAATCTCGCCGCGATTGGCGAGACGCAACAATTGGTGAATATTGCCGCCGATTCGGCCCACCTGGCCCTTGATCTGGGCCAGAAGCCGCACATCGGCCAAGGGCCGGCGCATAATGCGCGTCTCCGGGCGGTCGATGGCGAGCCAGCGCAGATAGCCGCCGACGCTCATGCCCAGCGCGGCGGCGTCGCTCTCGATCCGGGCGCGCTCGGCCTCGGTCACCCGCGAGTAGACGCGCGGGTGGCGCCGCCGTGTCTCGCTGCCGCTGCTCGTGCTGTGTTCACCGGTCTTCATCGGATACGCCTCGCGCCTCACTGCGGGGGGTCCACGGGGGCGGAGCCCCCTGGCAAGCGTGTTTGCGGACAAGCCGCCGCGGGCGGCGCGGTCCGACAAACACACAGCTTGTAAAACCCCCACCCCGCCCTTTCGCGCTGCAACAGGAATCGACGAATCACCTTCACCGCAAGAATTTTTCCGCGTTCCGGCTGCGGAATGTCGGAACGAAGAATGTGCCGCAACCATGCGCGAGTACGTATTAGCGCAGTACGACGATGGTTTGCGGACGGTAGGGAAAAAAGTGCCGTGTCCGGACAGGCACCATACCCGGCTATTGTCACCGCGTCGGGATGCGGCACGGCGCCAAAGTGCAAGACAATGCGACGAGACGAATCCGTCGGGTCGTCGGGAGAAAACAGCGCGCGTGAAATTGGTTCTCGCATAGGAAGAAAGGGACAGGACGCGCGAGCGCCCTGCCCCGGTACGGCTCACATGATCTTGAAACCGCCGCAGGTTTTCAGGAAGGCGATAAACTCGCGCACGTCGTCCTCGGTGACGGCGGGAGCCTCCATGCCCGGAGCGCTGACTTCGCCGCCGCCCATGGTTTTCTTAAAGGCTTTGATGAGCTTCAGGGCATTCGCCTGAAGCGCGGTGACGGGCGGTTCCCCGCTGTCTTCGATGTACTGCGCGATTGTGCCGTCCGCCAGCAATGCGTCAAGGCGATTGGCAAGGCGGAGGGCATCGGCGGCATTCAGGCCGTGGCCTTTGTTGACTTCCCATCCCTTGCACCCTCTGCTTTCGACCGGAGCAAGAGCGCGGCACATGGCGACGAATGGCGGCCAGTACCAGATGTTGCTGCGATAATATTCTCCTTCCGGCGCGGTCGGCTTCTTGCCATAGATGTCGTATCCCATGACAGTGTCCTTCTGGTTGAATGCCCGCTCGCGGCGGGAATGGAACCAGAAGAAAATCGGCGTGACCGAGGGGCAGGCGGAGAATTTTCCTCTTCCGCCCTCTTGGGTCGAAAAAAGTTCGCGCCTATCGGCGGACTTTTTTTGAGGGCTTGACCGGTCGGAGCTCAAGCGGAGAGCGGTCAAGTCCCCGGAAAGGAAAATTTGTCCGCTTGAGGGCGCGCCGATTTTATTCTGGTTCGCGTTCGGGATTCGTCCTTCGGTGTTTCCGGCGTGCGCGTGTTGCAACATTCCAGAGAAAAAACAGGGCGGGCGCTCCGCGGTATCGGGGAAAATGCGCGGCTCCGGATGCGCGGCTACTCGTTCGGCCTCGTGATAGCTGACAAGAAAAAAGGGCAGGACGTCCTTGCGAGCGCCCTGCCCCGAGAGACGGCAGTTACGCCGCTTCTTCGTCAGGCTGTTCGGACTGCCGTTCGGCGGCGCGAAGCTCCCGAATTTTGGACTCCGTCGCATCTGCCAGCTTACTGAGCAACAGGAGGTCCGCAGAGTTGAACGTCGAAGTGTTCGCCCACTTACCGCCGTCGTCGCGATAACTCCGCTCGAAAGTTGCGCTGTAGAAGACACCCTTCTCGGTCTGTCGACGCCAGATTGCGGACGACAACGGGAACATCTGGATCTTAGCGATTGGTTTCTGTGCGTTTGACATGACATTTCTCCATCGGGTTGAACGGCTGCATAAGCGCAACCGATGCAAAGTCCAAAGCGCATCCCACGAGGCGCGAATGTCCAGAGCGTGCTTGCACGGGATCGCAGGAATCTTGTCTGCGTTTTGGGCAGGGACCCGGAACGCAACAAAATTCCGAGAACCCACCTCTGGACAGGCGCGCCGGATGCGCCAGGATTTGCATCGTGGTTGGTTGCGACTATGCGGCCCTGAAAGGCCGAAGGCAAGGAATGGCAGGCGCGGAAACATACGCGGCGATGCATACAGATTGTGTCCGATGTTCGAGGGGGCGCGAAGGTCGGTCCGAAGAGGCTACTTTCGCGTGGAGGGATAACGATTGAGGGGATAATCGTGGCGCTGCTGCCGCATATGCCGTTCGCAACCAGAGCCGCTTCGAGTTCGCGTCGCCAACAGCTCAGCCGAAGATGATGACTTATTACTGTGTGTGCCCGGTGCGCCATGACGGGATTATGGAGTAAGGAGGCTGCAACGGTTTCGTGAGCGGGTGCAGATTTCTACGGATTTCGCTATGAGCAATGAATGAGAAGGCGGATTCTACCCAAAAAGGGTAGTCGATAAAGATATTGCTGCCGCCGCCAAGTCGTGCAAGTATTGGGAGTTCCTATATTTAAATAAAGGGAAAAGCCTATGACTGCACGAACTATTAAAACTCGCGAACAGATCCTGGACTCAATCGAAAACCTGAGGGAGGACCTGTATTTCAGTTTCGGGGTTCCCAATCCCAAGGGTTCGGCCCGTGTCCCCCCGCAGAGGGACCCTCGCGTACATGTGGACGTGGACAGTCCCCGTAAGATGAGCTGGTCGCTTCACGTTATGGACGCTCTCGATAATCTTCAGGGAGCGGTCTGTCAAAGGGAAGGAACTCCGAAACCGAAGCCGACGGTCCCACGGCTCAGAAAGCAGCATGGCAAGACATCATCGCCGCGAAACGATTGACTTGTCTTCTCACTCGGCTTCGAGAACGGTGAGTGCCGCGGCTTCATTTGTGAACCAGATATTGAAGAGTTTCCCCTTGAGCGCGGCGATGATGGCTGGTTCTTTGAAGGCGCCCGCAATAACGAGCACGTCGCGCTTTTTTGTCACCATATCTCGATAGAAACCAACGCCGCGCCGCGCGTCGTCCTTGCGCTGATCTCCGGCTGTCAGATAGAAATGCCACTTGTCGTTATTACCTGCTCCCTCAGCGTCGAAGTAGCAATAGCCAATCTCGCCCTGCGCGCCGTCATTCAAGAGATCTTCAGCAACAATATGGGCAGTGCTTCGAAGAAGACTTGTCGCGGAGAACCGGACACCCCGCAGTTTGTCATTCGCCGGCTCAGTCACCATGCCGAGTCCGACTATCGCAATGTCCATGCGATCGAGGTCGCCTAATGACTGTCTGATCAACGGATTCTCGGACAGCGAGTTTATCTCTTCCATCACCATCCGTCGACGTTCCTCATAACTCTTGCCGCTTCCTGACAGATCGTACGGCGTCACGGTCGCGTAGATACACCTCCCTTGACGACGCCCCGAACGCGACCAAGCGACTTGCACATTAGCTATTGCGTCCACGTGGGATGTGTCGACCATGTGGTAGCGCCCGATCAGGGCGCTTGCGTAATAGAAGACATGCTCACGATTCTTGATGGGCAAATTGTTGACCACTTCGAAAATCGTTTCGCCGCCCGACATGCAGATGTGAAGTTCCTTGCCAGCCGCGGCCGCATGGTCAACGCGGCGATCAAGGTAACCTGCTGCCATCGCCGCCCAGCGGTTCAACAGCGCATCGTACTCGTGCGCTTGGGTGATTTCTTTTCCCGTAACGACATAAACGTCCTTCAAATGCGGATACTTCTTGAGGAGTTTTTGTTCGAGGTCGCTTCTGTCCCTTGTAGGCGCGACAGTGCGACGAAGGCGTTGGTTCTCCGCCAAAAGCCACGCGGTCGCTTCGTGCAAAAGCGGGGTGACGTGGCGCGTGCCAATATCTAAGTGTTTGGCAATCCCCTCATTGTTTAGTTTGTCCTCGGCGAAGAGTCTCAAGACACTGCGATAAAGCTCCGGCCCGTGAGCCATCTGGTCGTGCGCCATTAGCCCCCCTTTGCAGTCGTGACCGCTTACCTGAATGTCAGATTTCTGCGCCGCGCGCAGATTTTGCATGGTGTCTGAAGTCGACATGCCGAATTTCGCGGTATCTCTGTAGGGCATAGCCGCTGATGGAGGACGCCGCGTTATGAAACGCACCGAAAAAAATCTGGGGAATCTTCCACCTGCTTCTCAAATCGCTCGCGCAAAATCCCCTGCGAACGGGAACCGTCCGGTAAAGCGCGAGACCGTTCGCAGTGTGCAAGACCATGTCGAAAACTCCTGCCCGTCGTTCATGTTCGATGAAGCATGGGGGGCACAATTCAATGCTGAAATCTGGCATAGCGGGTCGGTGGCTAACTTCAGATTCGGCGATGATAACACGGCCGGGAGCAGCGCAAATGGCAATCGCTGAAGAAATCTGAATTCGTTGGAGTGACGATCCACTCGGCGCGTAACGAGGGAGGGTTCCGGAATGCGCGAAGGAATGAACAAATTTGATGTGGACGAGGCTAGAACACGGCCATGCGATGATGCCTCCCGCATCCTCGACGGTTCGGAAGACGAAGAACTCTTCCACCTCCAGGCAGACGGGTTCTGGGGACCCGAAATGGGCTTCCAAGACCTGGAAGAGGTCAGGCATCAATCACAGCGGCGCGATTGACGCTCCGGAATCGGGACATCGACACAGTCGGCCTTCCCCAAAACGGCTCCGGCGATTCAGATGCGATTGCGGCGAACACTTCTTACCCAATCACAGGAGGTCATATGAACGGCCAGCTCAATTTTCCGGATTCGATTAGCATCCGTGATGCCCGCATCGAAGACATCCACGGGATCGCGGCTCTGGTCGCAAGCTGCGGCCCCTATCTCACCAGGCACGCGCCTTATCTCTATCTGATCTACACGCGCTGCTACAGCACAACCTGCGCCGTGGCGGTTGAGGACGGAACCATTGTCGGATGGTGCTCGATGCTGCCGGTCGTTCGCGGGGAGTATTTCCTCCATCAGCTCGGCATCGCGCCCGAGGCGCGCGGCAAGGGCATTGCCCTCCGGCTGTTCGCCTATCTCCTCGCCAGGCTTTGGGCGCGCCACGGCGACGATTTCCGGATCGAGTTTACCGTAGACCGGAGCAATAAGACGGTCCACCGGCTGAACCGCCGCGTCGCCGAGCGGTTTGGCCTCTGGCTGCAGCAGCTGCCCGAGGCGGTGCCTCCTCTGGGCGATGGATGCGAGGAAGAACTCTATGAATTGACGCCGATCTCGGTGATCGATGTCGAACTGGCCCGCGCGGCGTAAATCCAAGTCACGATCCGGCGCAAGCCGGTAAAGGAGGTCCATATGGGCGATCCGGAAACCAACGGCCACAGGCTTGAAGCTTTGCGGAAGCGGGAACAGGCCTTGCGGGCTCTCATTGCGGCGGAAAACGACCGGTTGCAGAAACGCCGCGCGCGCATTCACGCACGGCATGCGGCCATCGTCGGGGCCTGCGTCCTCGACGATCTCGCCAATAACCCGCAGCTCGCGGTGTTGCTCGAAGAAATTCTGAAGCGCCATGCGAGCCCGCAGGACGCCCCGTTCCTCAGGGAGCGCGGCTGGACAGTTTGAAAGGACCAAACATGGACATGGTCGCATTGATCGCTATCGCCGGACTCGGGCTTTTCACCAGTTTCGTCGCCGCGCTCGAACACGCGCGCAAGGAGCGCGTGCGCGCGGCTTACGATTTCAATCCGCAGAGGACCCAGGCCGCCGGCGGCTTCGCCACGGCGGACGACCTCAAGCGCGGCGGCCTCCTCCGCCGCCGCGGCATCCGCATCGGATTCTCGGCCGAGGGGCGGATTCTGCGATACGGCGGCGCCGGCCACCTGCTGCTGGTCGCGGCGGCCCGGACCGGGAAAGCCTTGACCGTGCTCGTCACGGCGATCCTGTCGCTCGATGACGGCGGATTCTTCCAACGTCTCGGCAATCGCCGGAAATCCAGCCTGATTGTCGTCGATCCCAAGGCCGAGCTCGCCGCGATCACCGGTCATTTTCGGCGGCGTTTCGGAGAGGTCTACGTCCTCAATCCGTTCGGCATTCTCCGCGGCTCCCTCGCGGGACTGAAGCAAGGCCACTACAACCCCATGACCATCCTCGATCCGTTGTCGCGCGCCTTTCACGCCACCTGCGACAAGCTCGCGGAAGCCATCTGTCCCGACGAGGCGGGCGGAATGGACCGGCACTGGATCATGAGCGCGCGGCTCCTGATCTCCGGCGTCATCGCCGCGCTCGCCAAATTCGGGGCGGAAGCGGATAGGAATCTGGCGGCGGTCCGCAACGTCGTCACCGGAGCGAATGGCCACTCGGTTTTCGAATTCGCGCGCGAATGCATGAACCTGCCGGACCCCTTCGTGCGGCAGAAGCTGGCGCGCTTCGCCGCCCGGGACGCCGAGGAAAGCCGGGAACTGAACGGCGTGATTTCGACGGCGGACACGCAATTGGGCTTCATCGGCAACGAGGCGATCGCGGAAAGCCTGAAGGGCTCGGACTTCGATTTCCACGACCTCAAGCGCAAGCCCGGCACCACGGTGTTCGTCTGTCTGCCGCTCAACAAGCTCGATGTCTGCAGCGCCTATTTCCGGCTCATCATGGCGGCGGCGCTTTCGGATTTGCTTGAGGAAGGTCTGCGGGGAACCGGCGCGCCGGTGCTCGCGATCATCGACGAGACCGCGCAAATCGGGGCGCTCAGGTCGCTGATCGATGCCTGGGGCATGGCGGCGGGCGCCGCCGGGGTCCAGCTGTTCGCGGTCTACCAGGATGTCAGCCAGATCATCAACCAGTTCGGCAAGAGCTGGCAAACCATCGTGCAGAATTCCGGCGCCACGCTGTGGTTCGCGGCGCGCGACCAGGCGACGCGTGAGACCGTGTCGAAGCTCGCCGGCGTGACGGAAGTTTTGACCCGCAGCCGGAGCGTGAGCATCGATCACAGGACCGGCGAGCCCCATGTTTCGGACACTGCGGCTTCCGTGGTGCGTCCGGTTATCCATCCCCACGAAGTGGGCGCGCTGAAGGACGAAGAGATGCTCGTCTTCTGCGAGCGCGTCCCCGGCGTCATCAAGGCGAAGCGCGAGCCGTATCTGAAGGAGTTCAAGGGCAAGTACCGGGACAACCCCTATTTCAAGGAAGCGGGAATCGGGCGTTGGCTCCGGCGCACGCTGTTCGATTGAGGAGATTGGCGATGGTGGATTTCACGAAATACACGGGAAGCGCGGAAAGCGACGACACGCGGCGGCAGCAGTTTCCCGCGCAGCAGCTGCGTCCTCAGTCCGAGCGGGAGCGCGCACCCGATACGTTCCAGCGCAAGCAGGAACGCGAAGGGCGCGGCGAATGGAGCGGTGGGAGCATGGGCGGCGGCACATGGGCCGGACGCTCGCGATAAGGAGGATGTATGGGATGGATGAAGCGTCAAAGAATGCCGGAGCGGCTTGAAGCCGCTTCGCTGCCGAAACCCGAGCGCCTGACCCCGGCGCCGCGACCGCCGGAAAGGCCGGTTTGCGCCATCGGCGAACCCTTCACGCTGTTCGAGCTCGCCTGCGCTTGCGCGCTCGCGGACAAGGCTTACGTTCTGCAATTCGAGTGGACCCGCGCCGGCAAGCTGAGATTCCTGAGAGCCATCAAAGGCGAGGACGGCGCCGCGGTCGGGTCGCGGCGGTCCGTGGCGTCTATTCCGCCGCAGCAATTCGCGCCGGTCGATGCGTTTGAGTCTCAGGATTTTCCGTGCCCCTGGTGCGGCGACGTCTCGCTGGTCCATTGCAGCCACTGCGGAACGCTGGTCTGCAGCCGGCGAACGCGGAATCGGCTGTTTCTTTGCCGCGCGAGCTGCGGCGCGGTGTCTTTCACCGTACCGGTGAAAGGACTGGGGGGACAGACAAAGACCGACGCCTCGGGATCCTCCGCGGCGCCGCAAGCAACGTCCGGGAAAGCTCTGCCGGCGGCCGGCGCCGCGCCGATAGCGAGGCGCACGCCGCAAGGGGCCGGCATCGTCAAAAAATCCTGACCGGAAGGGCCGGCGGGGAGGCATCATGGGGACGGCGACGGAAAAGAAAGCCTTCAATTACGATCTCTTCCGCAAGCGCGTGCGGCTGTTCGACTCCGACCAATTCGGCGAGCGCGATCTCGCGGTGAGCCAGGCGGTCCGGCAATGCGCGGCGCATGAGCCGCCGCTGCGGTTCTGGGAAGCCGCGGCGATGGCCTTCGGCGGCGCAATCGGCGAGGTCGAGCGGCTGGGCGATGAGATCGCACGTCTCGTGGCCGAGGCCGCGGAACAGGCGCGCGAAACCGCACGGCTTGCGGCGGCGCTCGCCGAGGCGCAGCAGGCGAATGCGCGGCTGGCCGAGGAAAACCGCGCCTGGGAATCCGAGGTCATCCGTCTTGCGGCGCGCCGCGCGGGAGGGGGCGGGCTTCGGTGGTTGCCGCCGAAGCCGTTGCTCGTGGCCGCCGCAATCGCGATTGCCGCCGAATGGCTGACGGGCTGGCTTTGGGCGCCTTCGCACAGCGAGGCCGGGATCTATTTCACGCTCCAATGGCTGCATGCGCTCGCCATCGCGTTGTTCGCGGCGTGGGGCGTCGCGGTTTACAAAGGCGCGGGCGCCGGATTGCTGCTCGCGAAATCGGCGCTCTGGATCGCCGGGTGGGCGGTCGCCATATTGCTGTTCGCATGGATGCATGGTGGCCTGGCGCGCAACGCGCTGGCGATCGATCAGATGATGCTTCCTTTCGACTGGTGGGCGACCCGGGGCGTGACGGTTTCGGGACTGGATGCCGGGATCGCGCTTTTCATGCTCCAGTGGACGCTCGATCTGAATTTGGGCCTACCGATTACGCGCGCGCTCTATGCGGTGGCGGCGTGGGTCCACGCAACGGTGCGCGCCGCCAATCGGAAATAACCGCTCGGAAAAGGAGAACACGATGACGCCATTAAAAACAGACCCGCTCGCGGCGGACCTGCCATCCGAATGCTGGCGGGCGGCGGCGATGATCG
>Ga0335073_10008996_pt1 | contig 14006 bp, 12 predicted proteins | sample Lox_Sample_22_FD_207093 | JGI IMG/M metagenome (GOLD analysis project Ga0335073, IMG submission 207093) | Soil microbial communities from Loxahatchee National Wildlife Refuge, Florida, United States - Lox_Sample_2.2 | ecosystem: Environmental > Terrestrial > Soil > Wetlands | place: USA... | reverse complement strand
AGGCTGAAGTCGCTTGCCGGGGCGCCGCTGCCCGGCGAGGGCCAGTGGCGCGTGGTGGAGAAGGTGAAGGGCCAGCCGGCGATCTTCACCACGTTCCTGCGGGACGCCACGTACACCTCCTACGTCAACGGGATCGTGTCCATGGACCAGCGGCTGGTCACGTTCCAGTTGCACCCGGGCGCCGCCGACCCGGGTTACGGGAACTGGGGGGCGCAGCCGTGGATCCCGCCGGCGGACCGCACCGGCCTGCTCGCGACGTTCAACGGCGGCTTCAGGCTGAACAGCTCGATGGGCGGCTGGTACCTCAACGGCCACTACGACGGCTCGCTCGTGTCAGGGGCGGCGTCGGTCGTCTACTACAAGAACGGCACGGTCAAGATCGGCGAGTGGGGCCGGGACTTCCACATGACCAAGCAGATCGAGGGCGTGCGGCAGAACCTCAAGCTGCTCGTGGACCACGGCAAGGTGTCGCCCGACGTTAACTCGGCCGTGCAGAGCAACTGGGGCGCGACGCTCGGCGGCGGGGACTACGTGTGGCGGTCCGGGGTTGGCATCACGAAGAACGGCCGGATCATCTTCGTGTACGGCCCGGCGCTCGACGCCCAGGACCTGGCCCAGCTGCTGCAGCGGGCCGGCGTGGTCGAGGGCCTGGAGCTGGACATCAACCCGGCGTGGATGAACTTCGAGTACTACCAGATCGACGGGCACCCGTCCGACCCGACGCCCGTCGCCTTGCTGCCCACGCAGCAGCCGGACCCGTACCGCTACTACTCGGTTTACAGCCGCGACTTCACCGCGGTCTACGCACGGTGACCGTCAACAAGACCCTGGCCACCGGGGAGGACACGGGACCGCAGGCTCGGGTGACCGCGGCCGCGCTCCCGGTGTCCCCGCGGCGGTGGCTGACCGCGGTCGTGCGGACGACCAGGCCCCGGCAGTGGCCGAAGAACCTGCTGGTGTTCGCCGCGCCGCTGGCCGGCGCGTCGCTCGGCCGCAACGACGGCCTCGGTTACGCGCTGGTGGCGATGCTCGCCTTCGGCTGCGCGTCGGCGGCCGTGTACTTCGTCAACGACGTCGCCGACGCCGAGCGCGACCGCCGGCATCCGGTCAAGCGGAACCGCCCGGTCGCCTCCGGTGCGCTGCCCGCCCAGCACGCGCTCGCGCTGGCCCTGCTCGCGGGCGCGTGCGCGATCGCCGCGGGCGTCGTGATCCGCGAGCCGCTGCTGGTGCTGACGGCCTCTGTCTACCTGCTCTCGTCGCTGCTGTACTCCGCGCGGCTCAAGCACGTGCCGTTCGTGGAGATGCTGCTCGTCGCGTCCGGTTTCCTGCTGCGCGTCCTCGGCGGCGCGGCGGCGACCCATGTCGTGCCGTCGATCTGGTTCGTGCTCGTCTGCAGCCTCGGCGCGCTCGGCGTCGCCGTGGCCAAGCGGTACACCGAGCTCACCAGCCTCGGCGCGGACGCCGTCCGGCACCGGCCGGTGATGCGCTGGTACCGGCCGGGAGTTCTCCGGGTGACGCAGCTGCTTGTCGGGGCCGGGATGCTCGCGACCTACCTGATGTGGGCGGCCAGCGAGGATTCGGCCGCCCGCAGCTGGCACCTGATCAGCGCGCTGCCGCTGGCCGCCGCGCTCGCCAGGTTCGGCGTGCTTACCGCCCGCCGCACCATCCGCCCGGTCGAGGACCTGATCACCAGGGACGCGATCATGCTCTGCTGTGAACTCGCCTGGCTGACGCTATTCTGTGCCGGGCTCTACGTGGAATAGGGTCCAGGGATGACCAAGCCCCGCGGCGGTGCCGGCCGGCCGCCCCGTGTCCTGCTGCTCGGCGGCACCAGCGAGATCGGCCTGGCGATCCTGTCAGCGCTCGACCTGGTGAAAGACGTGGAGGTGATCCTCGCGGGCCGTGACGCGCAGCGGCTCGAGGCCGCTGGCAAGACACTGCACCGGCCGGTCATCGTGGCGCGCTATGACGCGATGGACACCGCGGGCCACCAGGACTTCGCCGACGAGATCTGCGCCGGGGGCGTCCCCGACCTGGTGATCGCGGCGACCGGGGTCCTGATCCCCCAGGAGCGCGCCGAAGGCGACGTGCGGCTGGCCGCCACCATGATCGAGACCAACTTCACCGGCCACGTCACCGCGCTGCTCGCGTTCGGCGAGCGCATGCGCGAACGCGGCAGCGGCACGATCGTCGTCCTTTCGTCGGTGGCCGCCGTCCGGCCGCGGAAATTCAACTCGGTTTACGGCGCCGCCAAGGCGGGCCTGGACGCGTTTGCCCGGGGTTACGCCGACGAACTGCACGGCAGCGGTGTCCGGCTGCTGCTCGTCCGGCCCGGGTTCGTGACGGGCCGGATGACGGCGGGCATGACGCCGGCGCCGCTGGCGACCACGCCGGAGGCGGTCGGCGCGGCTGTCGCGGCGGCGCTGCTGCGCGGCAGGAAGTCCACGGTGTGGGTGCCAGCCCCGCTGGCCGGCCTGGCGACCGCGATGCGCCTGATCCCCCGCCCTGTGTGGCGTAAGATCGCCCGCTGAGTTTTCTCTGAATCGGTCTTCGCCTGGATCCAGAGCGCGCTGACGTGGGTACATTCCGTTGGTGTGCGGGTGCTGGTAGCGGAAGACGACGACAAGTTCGGCGAGGTGCTCGCCGATGGGCTGCGCGACGGCGGCTACGTGGTCGATCTCGTAGCGGACGGCGAGACGGCGTTGTGCTACGCCCGCTGCTACGAGTACTCGGTCGCCGTGCTCGACTGGCTGATGCCGGGGCTGACCGGCATCGACGTGGTGCGCCAGCTGCGTCGCCGTGGCGCGCTGCTGCCGGTGCTGATCCTCAGCGGGCGTGACACGCCACAGGACCGGGTGGCGGGCCTGGACGCGGGCGCCGACGACTACATGGTCAAGCCGTTCGATTTCGCCGAGCTGCTCGCCCGGCTGCGGGCGCTGCAGCGCCGCCCGCCGCACATGCTGCCGACCCGGCTCGTGGTCGGCGGCCTGGAATGCGACCCGGCCCAGCGCGACGTCAGGCTTGGCGGCCGCCGCCTGGCGCTGACCCCGACAGAGCTGCGCATCCTCGAGATGCTCATGCGGCTGTCGCCCGCGGTCGCCGACCGGCGGCGGATCGCCCAGCACGTCTGGACGGACGAGACAGACGCGTTCAGCTCGAACACGATCGACGTGCACCTGGCGAGGCTCCGCGCCAAGCTGACCGACTCAGGCGCCCGCATAGAAACCGTCCGCGGCACGGGCTACCGCATCGTCGCCAGCTCTCCGCGGTAATCCTGGTCCCCCGCGGGGGGGGGGCGTCTTACCCGCGATCCTCCGGAACCGCGTCATTGGGCGAAGGCTCGCACTGGTGGTGCGGGCGCGGCCTGACCGCGCCCGAGCCCAGGAGCATGGCCGAGGCGACCGCGGCGAGCGGCAGCAGCGGTACCACGGCGGCCGCGACCGCGAGGAACACCCCGCCAAGGGTCGCGCCGGCCAGCAGGCCGAGCAGCACGCCTGGCCGCCGCAGCCCGGCGCGATTGCCGTCCGGCCGGGCGAGCGAGCTGACCAGGCCGGTCAGCGTGCCGGTGAGGAACGTGGTGGACACGTTGCCCAGCCCCATCTGGTTGACCGCCGAGGACTGGATGCCCATCGCGCAGGAGGCTACGACGAGGATCGTGAGCTGTGCCGCTCCGGCGGGGGCTGATCCAGTCAGCTCCCAGCCGGCGGCTACGCCCGCGAACAAAACCAGCTCAGCGAGCAGTGTCAGCGTCATGTGGGGCGGCCAGTCCCCGCCCGGCACGGCGCCAGCCGGTGCGTGCGGCCGGCGCCGCGCGTAGTGCCAGCCGAACCGGGTCGCGGCGGCCACCCCGACGACGTAGCCCGCGAAAGCAACCGCGACGTGTGCCGCCAGCGAGGCAGATCCGCGCGCGAGCGACAGCCCGAACACCACCAGGTTCCCCGTCATCACGCTCGTGAAGACGTTCCCGAGCCGGGTGAAGGCCGCCACGTCCGACGCGCCGGACGCGAACGTGAGGAGCACGGCGACGACCGACATCACCCGGGCAGACGGCCGGCCGGGCAGCGGGGCCGGGAGATCGGCCGCGTCCGCGGCCGGTGCTGCGCTCACCGGACCGAGGTTACGCGGACTGTGTGACGCGGACCGATCGCGCCCACCCAGGGGCGTCCGGCGCATTGTCGCCGAGCAGGCCGACGACCACCCGCATGCCTTTGGGGGCAGCGGCCGGCCAGGGCGTGTACCCGTCGGTCAGCACGACCGCGAGCGCCGGCCGCGGCCGCAGCCCGTAGGCCGCGGCGATCCCGGCGCTCATGTTGGTCCCGCCGCCGCCGGTGAGCTCAACCTGGCGCGCGGAGCTGATCCGCTGCGCGGGCGCGGCCGCCGCGTCGCAGGCGAGCACCCGAAGCCGCCGGGCGAGCCCGAGGGCGCGCAGCAGGCCCTCCACTTCGGCCAGGGCCATCGCGAGCAGGTCCTCGGTCATGCTGCCCGAGGTGTCGCAGACCACGGCGAGCTCGGGCACCGGGCGGCGCAGCGCGGGCAGCACGATGCCGCTGACCGCGGCCGCGCGTCTGGACGGCCGCATGTAGGAGTAGTCCACCACGCCCGCGATGTCGGCGACGGCTCGCCGCAGTTCGGCGGCAAGCAGCCGGCGCCAGTCCACCGTCGGCGCGAGCACCTCCCGCGCCCAGCGCAGCAGTCCGGCCGGAACGGTGCCGATGCCGTTGGCGTGCCTGAGGATGTCCTGGGCGACCTGTCGCACAAGCAGGTCCGCCAGCCACGGGTCCAGGCCGCCCGGTGCGTCGAAAACCCGCGGCATCCCGTCCGCCCCGCTCCCGCAGTCCTGCCACGGCGTCGGCTGGCTGCCCGCGGCCCGCCGGGCCTGGCGCAGCAGTGCGTAGTACTCCTCCGCCAGCTTGCCGTCCAGTGCGCCGAAGTCCCGCGGCAGCACCGGGTCACCGGGCAGCTCGAGCCCGGCCGGGATCAGGTCGTCGTTGATCTCCGCGTCAGCGGCGCGTATCCAGGCGGTCGCGTCGGCTGCGGTGATCCCCGCCGCGAGCGCGCGCTCCGAGTGCTGGCGGAGCAGGTGCCAGACGTGGTGCACGAGCACGCCGCCGAGCTCGGCCGGCGTCCAGCCGGCCGCCACGGCCGGATCGGCGTACAGCCGCCAGCCCGCGTCGACGCTGACGCCGCCAGTGCCGGACACCGCCGTCACCTGGACGCCGAACAGCCCGCTCGCCAGGTACGGGAACCGGGCCGCGGCCCACAGCCTGGCGGCGGGCAGTCCGTCGAGGCCGCCAGGGCCGCCGGGAGCGCCAGGGACGCCGTGCTCGGCCCGCTCGCCCGTCACGGTGCCAGCAGCCCCGCGTCGCGCAGTAGCGGCGCGAACAGCGTGATCTCCGGGGGCAGCGGCGTGCCATCCGGTCGGCACCGGGCGAGCACCCGGGCGGCCGTCGCGGCGATGTCAGGCACGGCCGCCGCGCAGGCGCCTAGCACCTGCCAGCCCGCCGTCCACCGCCGCGGTGTCGGCTCGGCCGCGACCGCAGCCGCGATCGAGGCGAGCGCCGCGTAGGCCCGGTCGCCGCGCTCAGGCAGGCGGAACGACGCGGGGTTCGCAAGCACTTCCTCCGGGTCTGGCAGGTCCATCTCCACCAGCCAGGCGAGGAACTCCACGCCGGCCCCGTCGCCGACCGCTCCCCTGACGAGAGCGGACCGTGCCTGGCCGCTGGCCCTGGCGGCATCGGCCGCGGTCAGCAGGCGGGCCGCCATCTCCCAGGTGCGCGGGCTTGGCCACCCGCGCCCGGCTTCGGCCGCGCTCGACGGCGGCGCGATCGCGAGCGCCGGGCGGACCTGCAGGAACGCGGCGACGAGGGCCTTGTGCAGCTGCTCGGCGGCCAGCCAGTCCGGGGCAAGCAGCGGGACCTGCGGCGCGGCCCAGCCCCCGGCCAGCCCGTCGGCGATCGATCGCGGCGATGTCTCCCAGCTCAGGTGGCAGAGCCGGTTGGCCAGCGGCGCGGACAGATCCCAGCCGTCGGCCGCCTGCTCAGGCGGGTTCGCGGCCGCGACCACGGCGACATCGGACGGCAGCGTCAGGTCGCCGACCGTCCGCTCGAGGACGACGCGCAGCAGCGCTGCCTGGACGGCGGGCGGTGCCGTGGACAGCTCGTCGAGGAAGAGCACGCCGGTGCCCGCTTCGGCCAGCCTGATCGCCCACAAGGGCGGGGCGAAACGAACCGCGTTGCCGGTGACGACCGGCAGGCCCGCGAAGTCGGAGGGCTCCCTGATCGAGGCGATGACCGTCTCGCAGGGCAGGCCCATCGCGGTGGCCATCGCGCGGATGGCAGAGGTTTTGCCGGTGCCTGGCGCGCCCCACAGCAGGACAGGCACCCGGGCCGCGACGGCGACCCCGAGTGCTTCCGCGGCGGCGTTCCCGTCTTGCGCGCCCGTGCGCTGCTGCCCGCCCGCCCCGGCCAACGGCTCGCTCATACCACCCAGTGTGCGGCCTGTTCGCGTCTTGTCAGTCCTTGGCGGTGATTGTCGTGCCGGCGTCGCCGCCCTCGCAGATGCGGCGCATCACGCCGACGGCCGCGACATCGAACACGTGCATCGTGAGCCCCTGCTCGTTTGCCAGCACGAACGCGCTCGTGTCCATGACTCGCACCCCGGCGGCGATGGCCTCGTCGTAGGTCAGGGTCGTGTAGCGGACGGCGTCCGGATTTATCTTCGGGTCGGAGTCGTACACACCGTCCACGCCCTGCTTGGCGACAAGCAGCGCGTCCGCGTCTAGCTCGAGCGCCCGCTGCACCGCCGGGTAATCGGTGGTCACGTAAGGCTGACCGATGCCGCCCGCGAGCAGCACGATCATGCCGCGAGCCAGATGGTGGACCGCCCGCAGCCGGATGAACGGCTCCGCGACGCTGTGAATCGGCACCGCCGTCATCACCCGGACGTCGGTGTCGGTCCGCGCGGTAAGCGCTCCGCGCAGCATCAGCGCGTTCATCACGGTGCCGAGCATGCCGATGTTGTCCGCCTCGGCCCGGCTGATCCCCCAGCCCTCCGCCATCCGCCCGCGGAAGTAGTTCCCGCCGCCGACGACGACCGCGACCTGGACCCCGAGATGGTGCACTGACAACACCTCGTCGGCGACGCGTGCGAGACTCGCTGGGTCAGCGCCCGTCCCGGCGGGGCCCGCGAGGGCCTCTCCGCTGAGCTTGACCACCACTCTGCGATACCGCGGCAATGTCAAGCCCCCTCCTGGCCGTGTTCCTTCTGTCCCGTCACGCTACCAAACCAGGCCTGACGGCCGCGCGTGGCGGGCTACTTCGCGTCCGCCCAGCAGCGCACCACGCTGATGTCGGCGACGAAACGGACCCGTCCGCCGGGCGCCCAGCGCCCCGCCGTCTCCGCGAGGCAGTCGCCGACCAGCCCCGCCGCCTGCTCAGCGCGGTCGTCCGGCACGTGCACGAGCAGCTCGTCATGCAGGCACAACACGACCCGCGCGCCGAGCGGCAGCGCCCTGGCCCGCACGGTGACTGCCCACATCTTGAACAGCTCGGCCGCTGCCCCCTGGATCAGCGCGTTGCGGCCGTACCGGCCCCTGGCGGCGGTGCGTGCGGCGTCCGCGGGACCACCGGCCATGGGAACCAGCCTGCCGCCGTAGGTGCGCAAGTCGCGCCCTGCCCGGGCGGCCCGGTCCGCTGCGTCGAGATAGCCCATCGCGACCGGGTACGCCGCCCGCATCCGGCGCCCCGCCTGGCCTCCGTGCCCGGTGGTCTGGCCGTACATCGCGGCGATCATCGCGACCTTGGCGGTCGGCCGGTCCACGCCGAGCTGGTCCGCGACCGGCAGGTACAAATCGTCGGCCGAGGTCGCCGTGGCCAGCGCCGGGTCCCCGGACACGGCGGCGAGCACGCGCGGCTCGATCTGCCCGAGATCCGCCCGGACGAAGAGGTGCCCCGGGTCGGCGATGACCGCCCGGCGCATCGCGGCGGGCATGTTGTGCAGCCCGTTGGAGGCCGTCATCCGCCCGGCGGCGCCGTCCGCGCTCGTCCACGCCCCGCGCAGCCGCCCGTCCGCGCCGAGGACCTCGTCCAGCCACCCATAGCCGTACGTGGTCGCGATCCGCTCCGCCTTGCGCCATTCGAGCAGCGCCGCGACCAGCGGATGGGCGTCGCGGAACTCCTCGAGCCGCCACGCCCGCGTGTCGGGCAGGTCGAGGCCGGCTGCCGCGAGCAGCGACCGGACCTGGACCGGGCTGCGCAGGTCGGCGGTCACGCCGGGTGGCGCGTGTCTCAGCACCAGGCTGTCACGCGCCGACCGCATCGCCGCCGCCTCGCCATCGCCCCGCGGTCGCGGCCCGATGATCCCCGCGAGCACCTGCTCGGCGGCCGTCCGGTCCATCGGCAGTCCGTCGGCCGCCAGCTCCGCGCACAGCAACTCGGCGGTCGATTCGCAGCGGGCCGTGGCGACCCCCGTGTCCGCGCCCGCCTGTCTCGCGAGTGCGGCGTCCTGCAGTAGTGCCGCCTCACGGGCGAGCCGCGCCCATGCGAGGAGCCGTGCCGGGCTGTCCGCCCACCCGCCGCGGGTCCACTCCGCCCGCAGGTAGCCGTCGGGCCCTATTGGGTCTAGCGCGTCGCCTGCCGCCTCGTCTGGGCCGTGTTCCGCCGCGGCGCGCTCCGACGCCGCGGCGAACAGGTCTGCCTGGCCAGGCGGGCCAGGCAGACCCGCCGCGGGCACGTCGTCAGGTGCGAGCCCGTGCAGGCGCGCCCATGCGAATCCCGGGTCCGCGCGCCAGCCGCCGAACAGCAGCCGGTGCACCGCCGCGACGTCCCAGCCCGTGGCGAGCCGCACGCCGTCGGCGATAAGCCGCTGCGCGGTCTGCTGCGACCATGTGACCCAGCGCGGCCGCAGCGTCTCGTCTACGGCCGCGATGCCGGGGGCCGGCGCCGTCCGCCCGCCGTCCCCGAACGCGACGGCGGCGGTGCCGTCGTCCGCGACCGCGAGCCCGAGCAAGTCCCCGCGGCGCACTCCGGCGTGCCGCAGGGACGCCTCGAGATCGTGAGCCTCCACCAGCGTCAGCCCGCCGCCGCGGCCCACACCGGGAGTCCGGCGTGGGCGTCGTCGGCCGCCTGGACCGTGAGGACGACAGGGTCGGCATCCGGCGCCCGCAGCGCGCGGACGCGGGCCAGGGGGTAGCCAGGTTCCTCGACGGCCACCACGAGATGCCCGCTTGTCACCGCGAGGCCGCATGCCCAGACGTCGGCGAGCCAGCCGAGCGGCAGCGCGGCGCGCAGCCGGCGGGCGGCTCCGGTCCCGGCCAGCTCGAGCGTGCCCCAGCCCGGGCCGTCGTGCGAGGTCACAAGCACCGCGTCTTGGCCGATGCCTAGCCACCGCTCCGCCACGGGCGCGAAGCGGCCCGTCAGCGCGGCGCGCAGCGCGGGACGGGCGGCCGCCCGCTCGGCTGCCCGCTCCGGGACCGCCCAGGCGGCGCTCACCTCCCCGGCGAGCCTGAACTGGAACGGCGGCCCGAGCGCGAGCAGTTCCATGAGCTCGACCCGCCGCAGCTGGCGGCGGAACGCTTCCTCCATTCCCGGCGCCGCGCCAATCGCGCCCGGCCGCATGCGGGGACCGGCCGTGGCAGGCATCCGCGGCATGGATGTCAGCCGCGCATGGCTGGCCGACAACTGGGCGCGCAACTCCTCCGCCTGGGCATGCCCGACGCTGAGCGTGTCCGCGGCGCTCCGCGGCCCGGCGCTCAGCACGGCGAGGTCGTCGGCGTGGCTGGCCCAGGTCTCGGTGAGCGTGATGCACTGCGGCTTGTCCGCGCCGAGCGCGCCGAGCACGAGCTCGGCCTCGAGGTCGGGGTGCGCGGGCAGCGTGAGCCGCCCGGCTTCCCAGCGCACGGTGTGCGTCCGGGTGCCGCACGGCACCGGCACCTCAGCCGCCGGCAGGCAGTCATACCAGTTCACGATGTCCGCCAGGTGAGCGGGACGCGAGCGCGCACCTCGGCGGTGCGTCCGCAGACGAGCACCTCGACAGAACTCGCCCCCGGTGCCACCGGCGGGCGGACCGCCGCATAGAACGTGGTCACGCCGCTTGAGTCGCTGGTCCAGCCCCAGCGCGATACGAAGTGCCATTGCCCGCTGTCGTCCCGCAGCCAGCACGGGGGCAATTCGTCGTAATCGCGAGTCTGTGTGCCGGCGCCATGGTACATCCCGTGCACGGCCGTCCCGTCGCTGTGGCTGATCAGCCCGGCCAGCGAGATTACGAGGCCGTCCACTTCGGGCAGCGTCACGACGAGATCGGCCATTGCCACCTGGCCGGCTTCGTGCGCGCGGTCGCCGTTGCCTGAAAAGTAGGCGTCAGGCCGCTCTTCGCGCCCGGTCTCCTGGCAGGCCAGGAGATCTGCCCAGCGTTCGGGCGGTTCGGCCGGAGGGATGGTGAGACCGTGGCCGGTCACACCGAATCGCTCGCACAGCCACCGCAGCCGCCCGCCCGTCAGGCTCGGGACGGGCAGCGCGCCCACGGCGGTGAGCGCAGGCACCACGGCGGCCAGGCGGGCCAGGCCGTCGGTGATCGCCGGACGATGGCCCGTAGCGATCAGCGAGTCAGCCTGCGCTTGCAGGAAAGCCTCACCCGGGCTCAGGGCGACTGGTGTGACGGTGATCTGGGCCTGTGGCGGCGGCGCCGTCAGGTCTATCCGCACGGACGGCCCGCCGCTCGAGACATCCAGCCACGTCGTCGCCGCCGCCGGGTTCGGCCGCAGCTCGGCCTGGCCGTGGAACCAGCCGCTTCCGCCGCCGCCGCCCAGGCCCACGCGGTAGCGCGCGCCGGCCGAGTCGGCCGCGGTGAGTGCTGGGGGAAACCCGGGCTGGCTCGCACCCCTCGGCGGGCGCGGGATTCGGGGAGCGGCGAGCTGCGGCGGCTGGTGTCTTCCGGTGTGCACTGCCGCGGTCAGCCACGTCCGCGTGGTTGTCATGGCGACGGCGAGCACGAACACATCGGGGTGACCATCAGACCGCAGGACATGCCCGGCGGGCGTGACCGTGACCGGCCCGATGTCATGCGAAGCGCCTGCCATCGCCGACGTCGCGGCCCAGACCCTGCGGCGCGGGGAGAGGCGCGGGGAGAAGGAAGAAGGGCCGCGGAGCGGAGGCCGCGGCGAGTCGTCCCCTGTGGTCAGCCGCGTGTCCAGGGCGGTGCCGAAGTCGTCGGCAATGGTCAGGGCCAGCTCAGCGTCCAGCGCGCCGGTCCAGGCGAACGCCGCCGCCACGTCGCGCACCAGCTCGCCGGGCGGAGCGGCCCCGGGCGCGACTGGCCCGGAGCGCCCTCGGCGCGCTCGCCGCAGCTCGGTCTCGGCGAGCAGCCGCAAGTAGGTCTCCGCGTCTTCGCTGTCCATGTGTCCTCTAGCGTCCTCCCGTCGCGCCGCCTGCCGCTACCAGCGCACCAGGAGGTTCGCCGTCGCATGCTGTGTAAGCCCGCTGACCTGGAGGGTCAGCGTAGCGGTCAGGTGGCCGAGCGGCGGCAGCAGTGCCAGCCGCAGCAGCCCCTCGGGTCCGCCGGCCGGGCTGATGTCCTCGAAAGCGCCGAGGTGCCAGCCGCCCGCGTCGTCCCTGGCCCACCAGGAGAACCCGGAGTCAGTCGGCTGACCGGGCGGGAAGCTGCGCGTGAACGGCCGCAGTCCTTGGACGAGGATGTGCAGGAAGGTCCCCGACGCCCCGCTGTGCAGCCCCGCGATCGCGAAGCGCGCACCGTCGAGCTCAGGCAGCGCGGCCCCGATCGCCGCCGTCCCCGTGACCGGGACCGGCTGTTTCCTGCGCCCGTAGCGTGCCAGGACTTCCGTCCAGCGCGCCGGCACTTCATCCGGCGGTCCATGCGTTGGCAGGCCGAGCAGCTGGCCGAGAGCCGCCAGCCGCAGCGGGGCGGGGCTGAGCGGGGACAGCGCGCCCGCCGCCTCCAGTATGGCCACCGTGTCGGGCAGCGCGATCGGGGCATGGCCCGCTGGGTAACCGTGCGAGAGCGCGGTGAGCATCGCCTCCGCCTGCCGGGTGAGCAGCCGCTCACCGGGGCTCTCGGTAAGCGGCTCCCCGACGCCGTCGTGCGCCGTGGGGCCTGCCTTGGCAGCAGTGAGCTCCACGCGGAGCACCGGGTCGTTCGGGCGGCTGATCACCAGCCAGCGGGCGGCGGCAGGCGGTGCGGGGTGGATGATGATCGTCCCCGTCCAGGCGCTGCCTGTCCAGGTGCCGTTGAGGTACCCGAGCCGGTAGCGGGTGCCCAGGTTGTCAGACGCCGTCAGATCGGTGGGCATCGGTAGTTCTGATTCCAGTGATCCGAGGGCGGACGGGAAGTACAGCGTCGCGGGGGCGAGCGCTCGGTCGGCGGTGAGGACCAGCGCCATCACGCGCGATCCGGGGGTCGCCCGACCCGCCGGGAGGACCCGCCATGGCCGAGGCTTGCGCCTGGGCGGGATGAGCGGGCTGCCAGGCTGGAATCCCGCCAGCCGTCCGAGCCGTGTCGCCACTGCCACAGGTGCTGTCGGCCTGCCGCGCACGAGCAGCGCGAGCTGCAGGTCGGTGAGGATCTCGTGAACCACCTGGTCGGTGACGACGCCAGCCTCGACCAGGACCTGCGCGGCGCGCTGCACGCGGTCAGCCTGCGCACGGCCGGCGCGCGGATCTTCCGGGAGGCGCAGCGCAGTCTCGGCGAGCAGCCGCAGGTAGGTTTCCGCCCGCTCGCCGTACTTGTCGGCGTCGTGCCCGACCGGGCTGTGCTCGCCCGCGCTCTGCTCGGCCGCGGCCTGCTCGCCCGCGCTCTGCTCGCCCGCACCGGGCGGTTCGCTGCTGCGCACGCTCCTACGGTAAGGCGGCGCCCGGCCCGGTGGACGGGGGAATTGCCCGGGCCAGGCGCCGCGGCGCCCGGGCGGCCGGGGAAACCGGCCGGGCGCGGGCCGGGCGGCTAGAGCGGGAACTCACCGCCTGGCGGCCTGCGACGGGGTTGTTAACCCCGCTTGCACCCCAATTTTACCGGCGCTTACTGCAGTTTCGGTAAAAAGTTACTGAAGAGTACCTGTGGGCCCGCAGTTTATGCACCGAGGTCAGCTACCTACCAATGTATCGCTCGATGCGGCCTGCGCGGGGACATGTGCCGCGGACCAGACGCGGACGATGTCTCGCATGGACAGGAGCCCGATGACGTCATGGCCTTCGACCACGACCAGATGCCGGAAGCCGCCGCGCACCATCGCCGCCGCGGCGTCCTCGAGAGTCCAGTCGGCGGCCGCGAAGACCAGATCCTGCGTGCAGTGCTGTGCGGCCAGTTCTGTGTCGGGGCTCTCCCCGGCGGCCACGGAGTTGAGGATGTCGCGCTCGGTGAGGATGCCGACGCCCGAATGCTCGGGATTCACCACTACCGCCGCGCCTACCAGTCTGGCCGCCATCATCCGGGCGGCCTCGCGGAGCGTGTGGGCCGGGCCGATCGTGAGGACCCGCCGGGACATTCCTTCTGCCACCTTCATGGGCACCATCTCCAGGGCGTGTTCAGGTTCCCGGGCCGCTCGCACGGCATGCACGACGGAGCGGGCCGCGACTGCCCGCGACCAGGCATTTTCCCAGCTCATGCCGCACGCGCTGAGCTTGTGAACTTGTGATATACCCGCTCGCCGACCATGAAACGCGCCCGTAACACATATTTGCCCGGAATGTCGGCGCCCTCCCGCCGCGCCCCGCGCCCACCACGGAGTCGCGCCCACCACGGCGCCGCGCCCACCACGGCGCCGCGCCCACCACGGCGCCGCGCGCCGTGCGCCCACCACGGCGCCGCGCGCCGTGCCACCCCGCCGCGCCCCGCGCCACCCTGCAACCGCCCCACCGCGCCCACCCTGCAACTGCCCCGCCGACCGCCAGAACTCGTGTCATGCCAGCCTCTGCTGTGCACTTTGTATAGGTCCCGGATGCTGGTGGCGAATTCGCGCCGCTTGTCGTCGACGATCACGGCGCCCGCCCCGGCAAGCAGCC
>Ga0335073_10008994_pt1 | contig 14008 bp, 5 predicted proteins | sample Lox_Sample_22_FD_207093 | JGI IMG/M metagenome (GOLD analysis project Ga0335073, IMG submission 207093) | Soil microbial communities from Loxahatchee National Wildlife Refuge, Florida, United States - Lox_Sample_2.2 | ecosystem: Environmental > Terrestrial > Soil > Wetlands | place: USA: Florida... | reverse complement strand
AGCTCAATGGCAGAGCATCCGGCTGTTAACCGGAGGGTTGTAGGTTCGAGTCCTACCTGAGGAGCCATTCTTTTCTGCCCCACGGATTGATTACGGGCTGCGCTGTTACTCGTTGATGGCTCTCCTCAGGTTACCACCCACTCTGTATGTTGTATCCTCTGGAGACCGGATGCCTCAACAAGCAATTTCGTTTGTCGCCCTGATTTTCTGCGCGCTCGTCGCTCCTTTGTTTGCGCAAACGCCCGACACGGCGACAATTCACGGCCTGATTACGGACCAGAGCCACGCTTCGATTGCCGGCGCCAAGGTAACCGCGACGAACAATTCGAGCGGACTGCATTGGACGACGCAGACGAACGGGTCGGGGCGTTTCTCACTTGGTGGGCTCCCGGTTACGGGGAACTACGACGTGGTGGCACACAAAGATGGATTCGCAGACGCAAAGATTTCCGATTTGACTTTGATTGGTGGAACCACGGCCGACGCGGACCTCCAAATGGCGATCCCAGGCGCGCGAGAGCGAGTAATCGTGACCGGAGTCGTTGGAGAAGTGCGAACGGATGAGCCGCAACTGGGAGATCTCCTGAGCAAGCAGCACATGCAGGAGACTCCGCTCTACAACGAACGGATTACGTACCTGCCGTTGCTCGATGCCGCGAACCGTCCCGCGATCAACCAGGGAGACGTCTTCATGAACGAAGACCTCTTCACCACCAACGGCACAGGCCGCCGCCAGCAGTGGTTTGAAGTAGACGGCGTGAATGGCGTGGACATGTGGGGCCGGCAGACAATTTTCTCGAATGTGCCGCTCGACGCGGTTCAGGAAATGACCGTCCTGACAAACGCGTTTTCGGCGGAGTACGGGTTCACAGCTGGAAGCGTGGTGAACATTGTGACCGAGAGCGGCGGTAACCAGTTTCACGGCGATGTTTACGGCCTGTTTCGACCTTCGGCCCCGGAGGCGAAACTTTCCGGCTTCAATTCACAAACTGCCACGAGCGGCAACGACATTACAAATGACACTCTGGCGCAACCCGGGTTGGGTTTGACCGGGCCGATCGGCGGCAGTGGACGCACGCATTTTTCAACCGAGTTTCAATACACCTGGCAAAATCGCGCATCTCCCGTAACCTCGTTGATCGCGCCCGGAAACTTCATTGGCCATTACCGCGGCTGGCTCGGATTCATTCGGCTCGATCAACAAATCAATCAGCAGAACAATCTTTTTTTTCGCAGCGATGTGGACAGTTTTTTCGACACGAATCCTAACGGCATCGTTGGCGGAGCGAATCTTCCAACCGTGGACCGCATTTTCAAGCGGCGCACCTATACGGAAGAGTTGGGAGAAACGGCAGTGCTCAGTCCGACGCTGCTGAACAACGTTCGGGCGCAGTTTCAGTTGGCATCGCCGATAACCGAATTCGACCCCGTGATCGACGGGACCGAATTTTCCGTGCCCATTCCGAGCGTTGGCACTTTTGCAAGCGGAACTTCGCAATCGGCGCTGTTATTGAACCGGCAGTACGAGTTCAATGACACGCTCGCTTCAGTCCACAGTCGCAATAGTATTCGCTTCGGTGGGGATGTGATTCACGCTCACAACGGCGGAGACAGCAAGGAATTCGGCGGGCCGATTTACCTGGGCGAATTCAAGTACAACACCTGTACGCAATCGCTGGCACAGTGCGAGAGTCCCGCATTCCTCGACAACATCGCCAACGTGCAGAGTTACACCCAGAGTTTTGGCAACGCCGCCTACACCGTGGATGACACGCTGTGGGCGCTCTTCGTTCAGGATGACTACCGCCTGCGCCAGGACTTGACGATCAACTTGGGTCTGCGTTACGAGCGGCAAACCTTCACCGATTCAACCAAAGATTTCGCGCCGCGCGTCGGCTTCGCGTACAACTTCCATGGAGATGGCAGGACAGTGATACGCGGTGGTTTCGGAATTTACTATTCGCAGATCGTGGATAACTCCGAAGCCAATTATGCACTCACAGGGCCAACGGGCGTCTTTAATTACACAGCGACGCCGGGGCAGGTCGGTTTCCCAGCGGCGGTTTCGGATGCGCCCTTGCCGGCATTTCCAGCAGGCGCGCTGGTACCGCTTCGCAGTCTTTACATCCGGCCCGGCGAGAGCGCGTACCTGAATCAGTTTTTCCCTGCATCGCTGTTGAACGGTTACCCGAACGTTTTGCTGAATCCGTATACCGAGCAGTGGACGATCGGCGTCGAGCGCGAACTTGCGCCCGGCTGGGTTTTGAGCGCGGATTATCTCGGCTCGCACACTATCAAGATCAATCGCCCTCTCGACGTTGATCCGCCAGCGCCTTTTATTCGCACGGCGCAAGGCCAGTTCCGGGGAGCGGCTTTGAATAGTTCGGGAGTCGAGCAGTGCGTTCCGAATGCAGCGATCGGAAACACGGCGAAGACATCGCTGGCTGCATGCGCTTCGAACGCGGCGAACGCCACGCGCCCGCTCTGGATATATGACGCAACAAACGGAATTACTCCGGCGTACAGCACCATCCAAAGCGACGTGAATGACGGCGTCGCGTACTACAACGCACTCGACGTGGACCTGAGCCGGCGCTTCAGCCACGGAATCACTATTCTGGCAAGCTATACCTGGTCGCATGCGATCGACAATGTCGATCCGGATATTCCCAGCCAGAACCCGAACGATCCGAACTTTCCGGGAAGAGAGGAAATCGGGAATGCGATTTTCGATCAGCGGAACCGGTTCGTACTGAGCGGCGTTTATGAGGCGCCATTGAAGATTCAACTGGGAGGCGTTGCGACGCTGGCCTCAGGTTTGCCCTACAACTACGTGACGGGAACGACGAACAGCGGAGACGTGGGAGGCACTACAGACCGCCCCGTGATCAACGGCATGGTCGTGCCACGCAACGCCGGCCGTGGAGGACCGATTTACGATATCGCTCCGTTTATTGAGCGGCCGTTCGCGCTGCATGGCGAGCGGGTACAGCTCGATTTGCGGGCGGAAGCATTCAACGTGCTCAACCATGCGAATTTTGTCGGCTACAGCGGAACTTATGGCAACAATCCAACCGCTCCGGTGGGATTTGGCTCGCCGCTCGCGGGCATCACCAACCAGCTTCCTGCGCGCGAGTTTCAGTTTCTGGTAAGGCTGATATTTTGATTCGCCATTCTGTTCGGTTTCGCGAATAAATCACTACTTCCGCGTAAGCCGAAACTCGATCATCATGCGCTCGTTGCCCTTGTCATCGATAAGATAATGGCGATGGAGCAGAACGCGGCCGTTATCCTCAAGGTGTGCGCGCGCCACGGTCTTGCGCCCGGGATCATCGGGATCGAGAGCTGTGGACCATAGGACGATGTTCTTGCCGTCAAATGTGCCGTCGCTTTGGCGAATGGACATAGTCGTCTGCCGCGAGTCGAACCAGACGGTGGTGAACCGGTTTGTTTTGGAATCGAAGCCAGAGATTCCAGTGCCGGTGGATTTCGTTCCATCCGCATTGAAGAAGGTAAAATCGGACTCGAGAAATTTGCCGTCCTGGATCATGTACTGCTTGCATGTGCCTTTGGTCACGATTGGGTTTCCGTTTCGCGGAAAAAATGTTTTAACAACGTCCCAATCGCCGGCAAATTGCGCCAGCAGCTTCTGACCGGCGCCCGGGGCGTTCCCCGGCTCGTACTGGTTATGCGTTTGCTGCGCGACTGCCCCGGTAGCAATCAGCAGCGTCGCGATGATCCATTTCCATTTCGTCATGGCACGTGATGATAAGCGAAAATCGCAAGCCTTGCACACCTGAAGAGGACTATTCGTATACCGCAGAGATTGCAACATCTCCCGTCCCGGTTACCAGATCAGCTTCAACCCAAACTGAACCTGACGCGAGCTTGACGACGTACTGATAATTGCTGCTGCTGTGCCAGAGGTCTTTGTCGTCGTGCCTGAAGAGGTAAACGTAATCAGATTTGGCGTGTTTAAATTTGCGCGATTCAGCAGATTGAAAATCTCCGCCCGGAATTGCAGCGCCAGCCGCTCATGCAACGTTGTTGTTTTAAACGCTGAAAAATCCCAGGTCGCCAGACCGGGGCCGATCAAAGTATCCCGGCCCAGGTTCCCGTAGAAGCCACTATTAGGAGGCGGCGCCAAAAATGCATTTGGATTGAACCACTGCGACGGTCTGCCCAGGATCACGGGTCCCGAAAAATCCGGGTTCACAAACGGCCGCACCGGATTTCGTGTGTCGCCGTTATTAGACGGGTTGTAGCTGAGTTGCGGCGTGAACGGAAATCCGGATTGAACGGTTACGATGCTGTTTACTGACCATCCACTCACGAGCGCGTCGGCCCAACCCTCTACATTATTCGCGAGGGCCTGACCCTTCCCAACCGGCAACGTGTAAACCGCATTGATGGCGGCCGCGTTCTGCACGTCGTAGGTCGCCAGGCCATAATCAGCGCGCAAGTTGAAGGGATTCGATACCAATCCCGGAGCATTCGCCGCAGCGGTCGCGTTCAGCGAGTCGCCATCGTCCAGGGCCTTTGACCAGGTATAGACGCCACGCAACGAAAAACCATGCCTGAAGCGTCGATTCGCATCGACTTGCAACGCATTGTAATTGCTCGTGCCCAAAGAGAACCACGTCCAGGTGTTGGCGAGCGCGGGATTCGCCCTGACATTGGTCGGAACGTAATATGTCCCCGCCGGAACTGGCGAGCCAGCCAGTGGCGCTGGGAAAGTAGCGGGATACGTCGCCGGACAAGGCGATGCTGGACAAATGACCGGGAACGGCTCGTTCGCGTCGACGCCAATCATTTCGTGATATCCGTGGCTCCCGACATAGCCCACCGTCAACGACATATCTGGAGTAATTTCCTGCTCCACTCTTAATGACCATGAAATCAAGGTCGGCGTGTTCATGTCCGGCTGAATTCCGCCGGGAACCAGCTTTGCGCCGGTTGGCGGAGCAACAGAAGGATTGATCGGCAATGAGGAAACCGGAAATGGTGCGGTAGCGCTCCCGACGCTATAGCTTGGATTGAACGGCGCGTTCTGGTCGGTGCGATACCCAAGTGCATCTTGAAGATCGCTATATATCCCAAAACCCGCGCGGAACACGGTTTTTTCGCTGAACGGGCTCCAGGCTAGTCCGATTCGCGGCTCCGGAAGAAATTTTGCGTTGTTGATAGTAAACAGCGAATCTCCAACATGTGGAGTGGTTGAAACGATTCCACTGGTGAAGGTGTAGTTTGCGGCACGGCCGTGCGCTTCGTTCCATCCGGTGGTGAATTCGTCGCGGAAGCCAAGCGAAAGAGTCATTCGCGGAAATACGCGAATCGTATCTTCCGCATACCACGCACCAAAAAGCGAACGCCAGTTCATCTCGGTTGGCGAAGGGTCCCAAAGAAAACTGGTCATGTTTCCCAAAAGAAAATTTGCCAGGCTCGAGAATGTCGCCTGGCCATACTGGCTCAGTGCAAGGGTTTCATTCGATTGAAAGGGCTGGAACCACGCGCCAAACATCAGTTGATGGCGTCCGCGCGTCAGCGCCACGCGATCTTCAAATGTATACAGATTGCGGGCGACACGAAGATTGCTTCCGTTATTGCTGCCGGCAAGTCCGATCGCGGCCTGTGGGTTCGATGCCGCGCTCCCGCCTACCACCGCCGCGCCGACCGGATCTCCGCTCAGAAAGCCGGAAACACCTGCCGCCGGCGTTCCGGGCGTGGGTTCGCCCGTAAAGAAATACCCCGCACGCGAATAACCCACCCGCGCTACGTTCACCGCGGAACCTGAGAAAGAATGTGCTTCATCAAGGCTAAAAACTTGTTCCCTCAAGGTCATGATATCCGAGCTATAGGGATCAGCGACGGTTTCGGTGAAGTCATCTCCATCATCGATCGTGTAAACCGCGGATAACGAATCTCGCGATGAAACATTGTGGTCGAGTCTCAGGGTTCCGAAATCCTCGCGAATCGTCTGCAAAGGACTACTCGCGTACTCCGCGATTCCGCACGCTGGATCGCACGCCTCGGTTGGCGATTGCGGCCACAGATTCAACAAAGGCTGAACTGCCGGAACGGCGCTGGCGCGCGAAGCATTGTCCGGAACAAAAGCCACTGAGGTCTGGTGCAAGTTCTGCCGCAGTCCTTCGTAATTTCCAAATATGAATGTTTTGTCAGTCTGAATGGGACCGCCGAGGGCCACTCCGAATTGGTTCCTCTGGAATGGCGGCGCGGAGCCTTTATCGAAATAATTAGGCGCATCCAGCGCATTATTTCGCAGAAATTCGTACACGCTGCCATGCAGTTCGTTAGTCCCAGATTGCGTGACGATGTTCACTTGCCCGCCCGGGTGCTTACCATACTCAGGGCCGTATGTGTCGCGCAGAACATTGAATTCCCGGACCGCGTCCACCCCGAGCAACTGCCCGCTGGTGCCGCCCGGCTGCATGTTGTTCTCCGCCGCTCCAGTGAACTCGATGCCGTTTAGCAAGAAGAGATTTTGCTGCGGGCGATTTCCAGAGACGGAAAAATCGTTGCCCGTCGTCGAATTCGAAATGCCAATGCCGCCCGTCTTTTCCCAGGTAAAGTTCACGACGCCGGGATTCAACGTTAACAGCAGGTCGTAGCTGCGCCCATTCAGGGGCAAGTCGTTGATCTGCGTTTCTCCCACCAGACCCGAGATGTCCTGCGTGGTCACATTCACGATCGGGACATCTTCATCCACCTTCACTTCCTCAGTCACTTTTCCCACTCGAAGACTTAGGTCGGCGCTTGCATCCTGCCCGACTGCCAGCCGAATGCCCGATCTCACGGCTTCTGCAAACCCCTGCTTGGCCACTCTGATTTCATATAGTCCTACCGGCAACGCAAAAAAGCGGTAACGACCGCCTTGGTCCGTTAACGAAGTTCGTGCGAGTCCGGTATCGAGACTCTTCACCGTGACTTTGGCGCCAGTGACTGCGGCTCCGGATTGGTCCGCGATTATTCCCGACAGGTCCGCAGAGACTTGAGCCGCAAAACATGGCATGCAAAAGCAGAAAGCAATCAACGTCAGGATAAGAAGAGAGGATAAATTCGGTTTTTTCGCGCGGCCGAAAAAAACTAATTCGGCCGGAGCCAGCCACAATCCACGTGCAATGCTACGCATTCTTTCTCTCCACAGAGATCATTCAGGAAGCTTGAGACAGAAGTGTATATTAGCGATTGATTATTAGTCGAATACGATATGAATGTACGCGAGTTTAGCGCCAGTTTTTGGTAGCGGCAGATGAATCGCGGTTCTCGTTTGACCATCGCGGGTTTTGCGCGGTAGGATTCGCTTCCACATGGCCCGGAACCGCAATCCTCAACCTTCTGACCCACAAAGGGAAGAAATGCTGAAACCCCGCGAGGCAGCCCTGGAGCTTCGCATCAGCTTTCCAACCATCAAACAATGGATTTACAAACACAAGATTCGCACCGTCCAGACCGCTGGTGGACATCACCGTATTCCCCAGAGCGAAGTGGACCGGCTGCTGTATCGAACAAGGGCGAAGACGGCGCCCGAGCGAGCGCTTGTAATGCGTCGTCTCAGCGGCAGAAATCAGTTAGTGGGAAGGGTTGAAAGCGTGCGGATCAGTGGCCTTATGGCAGAAATAGTGCTTTCGATCGGCGAACAGCAGATCACATCGATCATCACCGCACGATCCGCACGGGAAATGAACCTTAAACCGGGGCAGACCGCGGCGGCTCTCATCAAGTCTACGGAAGTCATGATTCTCCGAGTGTGACGTGAGCTGGCAATCCGCGAGTTAATTTTCTGAACTGCGTCATCCTAGGATTGGTGGACAAATTCCTTAGCTCGGGTGCTGCTGCAACGATCCAGCCTGATGAATCACCATTCAGGATAGAGGTTCCGCTCTAGGACGGTTCCGGAAAGCCCGCATTTGGAGCGGCTTTTGGAGCTCGTCTTTGGCATGGAATTCCGTTGCTTTGGAACTGGCCACGTGTCAAATAGGCGGCTGAGCTCCTGATGAACTGGTATATACTGGCCGCGTCAATTCGCGCTTTTCACGGGCATTCCAATGGCAAGTCATCCTAAGCCTGTTCCGAAGGGCAGCGGATTGTCTGACCCTGCGGCGCCGGATGGCCACGACCCAGCCGCGCTGCTTACCCCCCCAGTGTCGGGCACTCCTCCGACCTCAGCCGACGCTCCTACTATCGTCGACTCGAATCCTGCTGGGGCCGCAAGTTCTCCCGGGATTGACCGCCGGAACGCTTCTGATCTCCCTACCTCGGTCGATGCGTCGCCCGCCCAGACACTTGCCGGTGAGATTTCGTCGATACAACGAATTCTTTCGCCGGGAATGCTGTTAGGCCGGCGCTACGAGATTGTCTCCGTGTTGGGGCGCGGCGGAATGGGGGCAGTCTACAAAGCGAAGGATCGCGAACTGAACCGCATGGTCGCGCTCAAAGTCATCCGGCCGGAATTGGCGCAGAACCTCGGCATCATCGAGCGCTTCAAGCAGGAACTGTTACTGGCCCAACAGGTCACGCACCGAAACGTTATCCGTATTTATGATTTGGGGGAAGCCGACGGATTGAAGTTCATCACCATGGAATTCGTCGACGGCGAAGACCTTCGGACTCTACTCTCGCAAAAAGGGAAGCTAACGCCGGCAGAAGCCGTGGATGTTATTCAGCAGGTCTGTCGGGGATTGGACGCGGCGCACATTGTAGGAGTGATTCACCGTGATCTCAAGCCGCAAAACGTCATGTGCGAGAAGAGCGGCCGGGTTCTGGTGATGGATTTCGGCCTGGCTCGGAGCGTGGCGTCGGATGGACTGACCAACACCGGGGCGCTGGTGGGGACGATGGACTACATGTCGCCCGAGCAGGCGCTCGCTCAAAGCCTGGATCAGCGCTCAGACCTGTACACCCTGGGATTGATCTTCTACGAGCTGCTCACCGGCAAAATGCCTTTCGCGGCAGAAAGCGCCGTCGCGAGTCTGATCAAGCGTACCCAGGAACGGGTTATCCCGGTTTGCGAAATTGACCGCGAGATCCCCCGCACCCTGAGCGATATCGTCAGCAAATGCCTGGAGCGCGATGTGCGGGTTCGCTATCAGAGCGCTGCCGACTTGTTCAGCGATCTAGAGGGGTGGCAAGGCAAGCGCGCCGGAGCGGCCCTGAGTTTTCATCCCAGAGTTGGACCTTGGGCCCGCACGCTGCCATGGCCTTGGATGGCCGCTGGCACCACGATTATTGTGCTGGCGGCGATTGCCTGGACCTGGCGCCAGAACGTGCTGTCCGCGCCGGCTAAGCAGGGTGTTAATTCCGCTCCGCAAGTCTCGCTGGCCATTCTGCCCTTCCGCAATGCGTCTGGGGACAGCAGCCTCGATTGGCTTGGGGCGAGCATATCCGAGATGTTGAGCACCGACGTTGGCCAGTCGGCCAAGCTCCGCACCGTTTCCCAGGACCGTTTGCACCAGGTGCTCGCGGACCTTCGCATCACACCGGATGCTTCGATAGAACCGGCGACCCTGCACCGAGTGGCGGAGTTCAGCAACGCGGACACCATTGTCTCCGGACAATACGCGAAATTCGGAAACCAGATCCGCATTGATGCACGGCTTCAGGACCTGAAGCACGATCGCAACATTCCGATCAAAATCGAAGGACTCGATGAAAAGGATATCCCCGGCGCAGTCGACCGGCTGGCAGCCCTGATCCGCGACAACCTTTCGTTTTCGCGGGATGTTATTAAGGAGCTCAAGGCCAGTTCTTTTGCACCTAGCTCTCACTCGGTAACGGCGCTCCGGGAGTTCAACCAAGGGGTCCAATCGCTGCGGGATGGAAAAAATCTCGAAGCCGTAGGGTCGTTTCAGTCTGCAGTGAAAGAAGACCCTGAGTTTGCCCTGGGTTATTCGAAGCTCGCCGAGGCCGATTCGGCGCTAGGATACGACGGTGACGCCGAGCAGGCTTCAAGGAAAGCAGTCGAACTCAGCCAGTCATTGCCCCTCGCGGAAAAGTATTTAATCGAGGCCACGCATGCCCGCGTAATCAAAGATGACAAAAAAGCCATTGAAGCATTCGAGAATCTGTCCACGACAATGCCCGGGGACGCCGATATTAAATCAGCATTGGCCAGCTTGCAGACCGAAGTCGGTGCTTATGACAAGGCGCGCACTGAGCTAACGGAACTCCTGCAATCGGACCCGAAGAATACGAAGGCTTTGTGGCAGTTGGGCGTGGTTGAAATCATGAGCGGCAACCCGCAGGCCGCCCTGGATCCGCTGAACAAAGCTCTCTCGCTGACCGTCGAGACGGATAACCAGGAATCGAAGGCTCTGGTTCTGCAATCGATGGGCATTTCGTACAAGAGGATGAACAAGCCCGATGAGGCAATGCGCGATTTTCAGGATGCTATGGCCATCAATCGACGCCTGGGGTTAAAGCGCAACCTGGCGGGCAATCTCGTGGAAATGGCGATCATTGAGAACAACCAGGGAAAGTTCGATGTCGCCCTCGCCGATTACAACCAGGCCCTTCAACTTCAGCGCGAAATCGGCACGAAAAAGGAAGTTGGGGACACGCTCATCGACCAGAGCGTTGTTTATCAGGCCAAGGGCGATTATGCGAATGCCTTGCAGAACCTGAAAGAGTCCCTGCAGATTCAGCGCGACGCGGGCGACGAAAATTATCAGGCGCTGTGTCTGAATAATATAGGTGACGTTTACCTCGATGAGGGCGACTCCGATAATGCCCTTACTTACCTTCAGCAGGCGCTGCAATTGCGCGAGAAATTAAACCTACCCAGCGGCATTGCCGAAAGTTCGGCAAGCCTTGGGGAGGTTTATGTCGCTACTGGGCAATTCGATCAGGCGCTGACGGCATTCATGCGCTCTTTGGATCTCTGGCGCAAACTCGGCAACAGCCGGAATGCAGACGACGAGTCGCACGATATCGGCATGGTGTTCGAATATCAGGGCCGCCCCGGCGCTGCTGTGAACGCGTTGCAAGATGCGGTGAAAGGCTACCGCGCCCTAAACGACCAGAGCAGCGAAATGGTCGAACTGCTGAACGATCTCGCGGACGCTTTGGCGAAAGCAGGACGGGGCTCCGAGTCCGGGCCGCTGCTCGAGGAAGCACAGACACTGGCGCGCGCGTTGAAGAACGAAGGAGTGCAAGCCGAACTGCTTAACACCCGGGGCGATATTCAACTCTATAGTGGGGATTATCGTGCCGCTGGTAATTACTACGATCAAGCTCTGCGCACAGCGTCGCGGGGAACTGACCCGGACGAGGTCCTGATTTCGAAGCTTCACGTCGCAGAGATATCGCTAAAGACGGGACGTGCGAAATCTGCAATTCCGGAATTTCGCAACCTAATGCAACAAACGGAAAAGCGAAACCTGAAGTATCTCGCGCTCGAGAGCTCGGTGGATCTGGCGGAAGGCATGATCGAGATCAAAGACTACTCTCATGCCGAGCAGGAGTTACAACTCGATGCGACAACAGGTGAAAAACTCGGCGTGCGGGACCAGAATGCCCGCATTCACTACCTCCTGGGCAAAGTTTTCGCCGCCAATGGAAACACGGTTGACGCGGACGCGCAGTATAAACAGGCGCTCGGCTTAATCGACGATATGCGCAAGGAGCCAGGAGCTGAAAAACTGTTAGAGCGCGCCGACCTGAAGTCGATTGCTGTTACCACCTCGCACTCAGATAAAAATAACTGAGATCAATATCCGCGGCCCGGATGAAAAGCCGGTCTCGATGGCCGGCTTTGCCCGATTCGATCTGCCAACTGATTTCCGACCTACTTCGTAACTAACGTCGGCCAAATTGCTGTTTGCGGCAAATTGTCGGCGTTAGCTTCGCTTACTTTTGCCGCATTCGTGAGCACTGTTTTCGCCGCCGCGGTCACTTTCACCGTGATCTGAATGAGTGCGCCGACCGGGTTCCTCGGCGTCCAGGCATTGAGCGCGCCGATGCTGCAGGCGACCGTACCCGAACTGACCGAGCACGGCATATTCGGCGGAACAATGGAACAGCTTGGCGATCCACCGCCGAAACTGCAGGAGTCAACGGCGTAACCGGCGCTTACGAACGACGTGCCCGCCGGAAGCGTATCCGTTACGGCTACGTTTTGCGCGGTGTTTGGACCCTGGTTAGCCACTCCGATCAAATACGTCAAGTTCTTCCCGGTTTGAACCGTGAGAGCTGAAACCATTCCGATCCCAACGCCGGCCGCTCCAACAATCTGATATGAAATCTGCGCCGATCCCGAGTTGCCGGCATAATCCTGCGCCGTAGCGGTGAATTTGTAGGTTCCGGGCGATAAATTGGTGTTCACTCGCGCGCCGGTTACGGTAACCGAAGGCGGTCCAGTCGGCCCCGGTTCGCTTTGAGGTCCGCAGTATTGAATGCCGGAGGCCACACCGCCGCTTAGCGGATCGCTGCACATAAACGCCGCGGTGAGGGTCGAGTTCTGCGCGTAATAACCGCCGGTGGGACTCAGCGTAAGTTGAGTGACCCTCGGAGCGGTGGTATCTACGTTGAAGGGCATCGTCTTGAAGGTCGCCAGATTCTGATTTTCCGTCGATGAGGCGCCGATCATAGATGGGAACTGCAGCTCTTCGAAGAAGGTGCAATCGGTCGAGAAGTAATGCACCTCGTAGGCGCCGTCGCCCGGAACGCCACTTAGGGTCTGAGTCGGGGTTGTGAACGACGGTGGAACCGTGCCCACCGCAGGCCATTGCCCGTCGCTCGGGCACGGAGTTGGGTTGGGAACAGCAACGTCGCCGGAAACAGGATAGGTTGTATCTGGCGTCTGACCGAGGTTCTCCCATCCGTAAGTGATCGACATGTTCGGCGCCGCGACCCAATTGTTCAGGTTCGGAGATGGAGCGCTGGGCGGGTTGGTTGTGAACGTGGCAGGAACAGACGTGGTGTTATTCCATAGATGAATATTGGCCAGCGTGTTCCATAGCAGCTCACAGCAACCGGAAATAAAGGTCGAATTTGAGGTGTCGCCGGTCCCGCCCAGTTTTGCAGGCGGATCCATGATGACTCCAATTTGAGTAAGAATACTGTGCGGACACAGTTCGCCGGTTTCTGGACCAACCAATGTGCAGCCCGAGGATCCAGATGGTGGTGGCGTCCACGTATCGCTGCCCATTGCCAAGGTAGGCGCTGTTCCGGCAGGAACAGAAATATTGCCACCAGCAATGTCCATGATCTGTCCCCAATAAAGATTTCTTGCGGACGAGCGAGGACAGCTGTCACCCATTGGGGTTGAGTTACCGTCGTTCGTGCACTGCAAAGTCATTGCTGCGCATAGCGGATTTCCATTGGAATCCGTTCCCTCTCCCGGAGCGAGCAAGCAGCTGGTGGTGGCGAGGGACGTCCCTTCCACCATGGCTTGATATGTCGATTGCGTGATGCCCCGGTTGGTAACAAATGGAGTCGTATTAGCGATCACGGTGAGGGTTCCACTGTTGAAGGCAGTCATGAAATCGAAATGGAAATCCAGGTAATTGCCTGTAGCGCCGTTAAATAGGAAGTCCTGAACCAGATTTGCCGGACTACCGGGCTGCATGGTTTGACCTTGCTGAGTCGTCTGATTGCTGGACGCAGCCTGCGCCAAGGCAATGCCGCTTGCCTGCGCAGAATGGAGGCCGCATGGAGCCGAGCACGTGCCCGGGAAGCCATTGCTGTAAATGGCATTCAGGTCAGCCACCAAAGTTGCCGTCGGACTTTGGGAAGTGGGATCAATGCGCCACACCTTCCCGCACCCCGATACGGAACTGACGCCCTCAATCCCAATGGGATCAGTCGAAGTGGTCGCGTAAAGATGCCCGGTCGGATCGGACTGCAGATATTCCGGAAAATCGGGGACTAGTACTCCCTCGCCGCAATTTGATGTTGATGTGAAAGTGTAATAGGCGGCAGTGGTGTAAGGTGTGCCGGCCGCGCTTGGCGGCACGAGCTGCACAATTTGGTTGGCAGTCGACTCACTTTG
>Ga0335073_10008993_pt1 | contig 14008 bp, 11 predicted proteins | sample Lox_Sample_22_FD_207093 | JGI IMG/M metagenome (GOLD analysis project Ga0335073, IMG submission 207093) | Soil microbial communities from Loxahatchee National Wildlife Refuge, Florida, United States - Lox_Sample_2.2 | ecosystem: Environmental > Terrestrial > Soil > Wetlands | place: USA... | reverse complement strand
GCGCTCGTCACCTACGACCAGTATCCCAACACGATTTTCGACTTTTCCACGAACAACGATCAGCTCTTCACCCAGCTCAAGCGCCTCGAGCTCGGGTCGCATTCGACGGCGATCGTCTCCGATCCCACCACGGCCGGCCCTTTCATCAACGGCCAGCCCGTGCCGACCGCGACCGGCGAGCCGCAGCACGGCTCGAAGCGTCCTCAGAATACCGACTCGCTCGACGACGCCATCTACGCCGCCGGAGAAATGCTGCGCACCCGGCCGCGCGACCGCCGGAAGATCATCTTCCTCATCTCCGACGGCAGCAATTCGAAGAACAATCATCACACCTTTGACGAGACGGTCCGCATGCTCCTCGAAGCCGACGTTTCCGTCTACTCGATTTCGGTGACGCGCTCGGTGCCCATCGGCAAATCGCTCGTGCAGCGCGGCGTGGCCGCCATCGACAAGTACTCGACGCAAACCGGCGGCGATACTTTTTTTGCCTCGAAGGACGAAGATCTCGAGCGGCTCTACTCTGACGTCACCGAGCAGGCGCGCAACGAATACACGCTCACTTTCTATCCCAACGCCTCCCAGTCGAGCCTCACCAACGATTTCCATTCGATCGAAGTGCGCGTCGAGCGGCCCGGCCTCGATGTGACGGCGCGTTCCGGCTACTATCAGAGCGCGATCGCCGCGGGACGCTGACGATTTTTCGGCGCGCCGCGCGCGATGAAATATTCCGCTCCCGCGATGCATCGGAAAATTTCCGCAACGGCACTCGCGCGGGTTTTTTCTGCTTGACTTGATTCGTGGCAGCCTTTATAGATGAATGAGCGAGTCGAGCTGCGACGCGAACTTCCGGCGCGCTTCTCGCGGGGAGAACGTTCCTGGTAGTTATGCGCGGAACCGATCCGGGCTTCTGGTTCGAACGAAGCCTTCAGAAATAAAAGCGGGGCAGCCGAAAAGCCGCCCCGCTTTTTTATTTGCGCCGTTGTCCCCGCCGTTCTCTTCTCCGTGTTTTTCTCTGTGCCCCTCTGTGCCTCTGTGGTGAAGGTTTTCTCTTCTCTCTGCGTCTCTTCCTCGGCGTCTCTGCGCCTCTGCGGTAATGGTTCTTCCGCGCGCGTGGAGCCCAAGAAAGCACCGCGGAGACGCAGAGTTCGCAGAGAAAAATTAAGTCCGTGGCATCGGACGAATCGGCACCAGCGTTTCGTGCGCCGGGCACATCGCCTTGTAATCGCAGTACGCGCACGCGAACGTCGGCTTCGCCGGAAACACCCCCGCGCGAATCAGGTCGGCCACTTCCGCGATTTTCTGCTTCGTGGCCGCCAGTGCTTTTTCGTCGCGCGTGGTGGCCACCGCTTCGTTGTTGACGAGATTGTAGAAAACCAGCCGCGAGGGCTCCAGATCGAGCACTTCCCGCGCCGCCAGCGCATAAATGCCGAGCTGCAAGTCGCCCGCCGCTTTTTTCGCGTCCCGCATTTTCCCCGTCTTGTAATCGATGATCTCCACCGCGTCCTTGCCCGCGCGATTTACCTGGTCCATGCGCCCGGTGACCACGATCTCGTGCTCGAGCGGCAATTCGAACGGCTTCTCCTGGTAGAGGACGTCCGCCGGCGCCGCGATGTAGCTGTGATAGAAAGCTTCGAGCTGCTCGCGCCCCGCCTTGCGATATTCCTCTTCCTGGTATTCGTCCGGGAATCCGGCCGAGGTCCAGACGCGGTCGAAGATGGCCCACATTTCCTCGAGCGGCACGGACTTGCCGCGCTTCCGCACTTCGCCGACGAATTCCTTGATCGTCGCGTGCATCATGTTGCCGAATTGCGCTTGCGGATTCGGGCCGCCGCGAACGCCCCACGAATAGCGGAACAGGTATTTCATCGGGCAGGTTTCGTACGCGCCGATCGCGGAAGCGCTGAGCTGCAGCGGCTCGGGACGCGGCGGGTGAAACGCCCGCGCCCAAAGCGCGACTCGCGAATACGCCTTCGAATTTTCCCGCAGCGAACGAAACAGCGGCCCAGGATCGGGCGCGGCCACGTCGAGTTCGTCCGGCGCGTCTTCCTCCGGCACGAGGACGCGCGGCGCCGTCTGCGCCGTATCCAGCTTCTGAATTTTCGGATTGCGCAGAAAATCTTCCAGGAAGGGCGACGCTTTCTTGCGCTTGTTGACGATCGTCGAAAGCGTCAGCCGCTGCTGCGCGCGCGTCACCGCCACGTAGAAAAGCCGTCGCTCCTCCTGAATCTGGAAATCGCCCTGCGGCTGCTCTTCCTTCATCAGGTCGACGGGAAATTCGAAGACCGGACGCCGCACGCCGGAAGGGAAGTCGTGCTTGCTGAGCCGCAGGATGAAGACGTGCGGGAATTCGAGGCCCTTGGCGGCGTGGACGCTCATGAGCTGCACCGCATCGTCCGCGATCTCTTCCTCGATCGAGATGTCGCCGTCGAGCTCGTGGAAGAAACCGAGGTACTCGATGAAATCGCGCAGGCGCGTGTCGTCGCTCTTGCGCTCCCACTCCTTCACGAATTCGGCGAGGCGGTCGACGTACTGGCGGTCGGTTTCCGAAGGCGCGAGCTCGAGCGCCGAGATCAGCTCGTTGAGCAGCTCCGACGCGGTTTTCTTGCGAGCGCTCAGCCGCAGCGCGTGCATCGTAGCGACGAGTTCGGCGAGCTTGGGCTTTTCGGCTTTCGCGGCTTCCACTTCGTCCCACAGCGCGCCGCGCGGCCGCTTTTTGTCCGCGCGCTCGGCGAAGCGAACGAGGTCGCGCGGCTCGAGTTCCCAGTAGGGCGCGGCGAGGATGCGCGCGCAGGAGACGTTGTCCGCGGGCAGCGCGATCAGCCGCAGCCACGCGAAAAGATCGCGCACCAGCGTGTTGCCCAGGATCGACGACTTGCGGATCACGAAGGGAATCCGCCGCCGGCGCAGCACGCCGACCAGCAGCTCGCGGTGCGAGTGCTTGCGGTAGAGCACTGCGAAGCTTTTCCAGTGCGCGCCCGCCTCGTGCAGCCGCTCGATTTCCGAGGCGACCCAGTGCGCCTCTTCATCCATGTTGGCGAATTCCGCGATACGGATTCTTTCGCCCTCCGGATTGTCGGTGGTGAGGTTTTTCGGCGGCAGCAGCGGCGAGCGCTCGTTGTTGGCGATCATCTCGCCGGCCACGCGCAGGATGCGCCGCGTCGAGCGGTAGTTTTTCGAGAGCGAGACGAAGTGCTCTTTCGCGCTGGCGTCTTTTTGCAGCGCCGCGCCCGAGGCGGCGGCTCCGCAGAACTTTTTCAGGAAAATCGTGAAGCTGCCGAACGACGCGCCGCGAAACCGGTAGATCGCCTGATCGTGGTCGCCGACGGCGACGATATTCCGATGGCTGCCGGCGAGCAGCCAGAGCAACTCGATCTGCGCGATGTTCGTGTCCTGGAATTCGTCGACGAGGATGTAGCGGTATTGCGCGCGCATGCGTTCGAGCAGCGCCGGATCGGCGTGCAGCAGCTCGACCGCTTGCAGGAGCTGCGCGCCGAACGTGTGCAGGTGTCGTTCGCGCAGCAGGCGCTCGCTCACGCGATAGACGCGCGAGAGCTCCTCCTGCCGCGCCAGCTCTTCTTCGGCGACGGCGCGCGCGTCCGGCTCGAGCGACGATTTCCGCGCTTCGTATTCGCGGCGCAGCTTTTCCACGTAGCGCTGGTAATCGTCGGGCGTTACGAGCTCGTCCTGGCAGCGCGAGAAAAACGTCTGGAAGTCGCGCAGGAATTCCGCGGGCTCGGCAAGCCGTCGGAAAATTTTCAGGTCGAGTTCGGCGATGTTGCGGCGCAGCAGGATGCGGTGATCGATGTCGTCGAGCGGCTGAATTTCGGGATTCGCTTCGCGCAGGATTTTTTCGAGGCAGAAAGAATGGAACGTGCTCAGCCACACGCCCTCGGCGCGCTCGCCCGCCGCTTTCAGCACGCGGTGCTTCATCTCGGCCGCGGCTTTATCCGTGAACGTGAGCCCGAGAATATTTTCACCGGCGAGCTCGGGATTCGCCGCGAGCAGCGTGGCGATGCGTTCGGTGATCACGCGCGTCTTCCCGGTGCCCGCGCCCGCCATCACCAGCAGCGGACCTTCGCCGTGTTCGACGGCGGCGCGCTGCTCCTCGTTGAGCGGGAAGCCCGAGGCGGACGCCGGGCGCTCTTTCGGGTTGGTCGTGCTGGCCATGCGGAAACGATATTCTACCAGATTGCGCCGAGGCGAACATAAGGCGAACAATGAGTGGCTAGTGGCGAGCCCGCCTGCCGGCTGGCAGGTGGTTAGTGGCTACAAAACGGCCGACCGAAATAAATCGCCGCGTAAGCGCGCAAAGGCGCCGAATGCCTCCCGGAAACGCGCTTTTATCCGCCCGACGACGTACACCTGGAGTACGCTGTCGGAGCGCCAATTCCGCTGTTACCAACGGCGCTCAGGCGCATCCAATGCAGGCGATGACTCCGGGCATGCTGCTCCAGACCGCCGCCATACTCGTGCTGGGCCTGATGTGCGGAAGCGAATTGAACGTGGCGCTCTTCGGCCATCCGATTCTCAACCGGCTGCCGCTCGAAGTGCACATACCTGTTCGTTCCGCGCTCGCCGCTCTGCTGGGACGAGTGATGCCGTTCTGGATGCCGGCGTCGGCGATTCTAAATCTTCTGCTCGTGCTGCCGGTCGTCAAGCTAAACGAACGAGCGTGGCGCTTGGCCGTGGCGGCGCTCGCAATCCAGGCGCTTGCGTCTTTGTTTTCGCTCATCGGGCCGGTGCCGATCAACAATCGAATCGCGCGCTGGACAATTGCTTCCCTGCCGAAGGGCTGGCGGGCGGAAGAGCGCCGCTGGGATGTGTATCATGCGTTGCGAACCGCCGCGCTCATTGTGGCCTTCGTCCTCTTGATTCTTTCCACTCAAGCAAGCTGATCGGCTTCGGCTGTCGTAATTTGCTCTTTCCGGCCGCGCCGCTAGAATATTACGGCGGTGCTGGAGGAAGGCAGCGAAAATGACGACCGTTCTGATACTGAAGGGTGGAGGCTACGGGATAGGGTGGCGCGCCATTATCGGCGTGGGCCCGCGACGCCAGCATTGGACCGCAACGAACGATTTGCCGCGTCCGCTGGTGCCGCCTGCGGACGGTGGCCTTGAGCCGGATCCGGCAGAGAGCTTTTGGACTCGCTTTTCGCGCTGGCTGCGGCGGCTCTACTACACAGTTGTAATGCGACCGTGAAGAAAGATCGCGAGGGGAAAATGAGCGAAGAGAGAACGACGATGGTGAATCGCGAACATTTTCAGACGGCGTATTCGGGAGACGCGCCGCCGTGGGACATCGGCAAGCCGCAGCCTGTGTTCGTCGCAGTCGCGGGCAAGATCGCGGGCTCGCTGCTGGATGTGGGCTGCGGCACGGGAGAGAACGCGCTGTTTTTCGCGGCGCGCGGATGCCAGGTGACCGGCGTCGATTTCCTCGAGCCGCCCATTGCCGTGGCGAAGCGCAAGGCCGCCGAGCGCGGAGTGGCCGCCACCTTCGTCGTCGAAGACGCGCTGAAGCTGCGCGATTGGAAGGAGCGCTTCGACAACGCGATCGACTCTGGCCTCTTTCACGTTTTCTCGGACGAAGACCGGCCGCGCTACGTCGAAGGATTGAAGACGGTGGTCAAGCCGGGCGGCCGATTTTTCCTGGCATGCTTCAGCGACAAAACGCCGGGAACCAACGGGCCGCGCCGCGTCACGGAAAAGGAACTGCGCAACGCCTTCGTGAACGGCTGGGAAATCGAATCGATCGACCCAAAAGAATTCGAAGTTCGCCCCGAATCAAAGCAACTATTCGACGGCGGCTCGCCGAAAGCGTGGTTCATGATCGCGAAGCGGATGGCGTGACCGCCGCCCCTGTAGCGACTCACCGATCCATCGTTGCGAATTTGCGCGCGTGAATCGGCGCGAATCCGCCGGGCTACTCGTATCGTAACGCTTCGACTGGATTCAGGCGCGCCGCCTTCCAGGCGGGATAGACTCCGAAAAAAACGCCGATCAAAGTTGCAACGGAGACGCCGAGGAACACCAAGAAGAACGAAACCGAGGCGGGGAAAGAAGAAAAAGCCAACCGGATGAGGAGAACAACGGCCGAGCCCAACAGCACACCCATGGCTCCGCCAACACCCGCGAGAGTCACCGCCTCGAGCAGAAACTGCATCAAGATGTTCGTGCGGCGCGCGCCGATCGCTTTGCGGACGCCGATTTCACGCGTCCGTTCGGTGACGCTGACCAGCATGATGTTCATCACTCCCACGCCGCCCACCAGCAGCGCCACCGAACCAACAGCCAACATGACTATAAAGATGCCGCTCGAAATCTGTTTCCAGAGATCGAGAAAAGTGTCGGTGGTCATAATCGAGAAATCGTCGTCCTGATCGGACGAAAGCTTGCGCATGCGGCGCAAATAGCCGCGGATTTCGTCGAGGACGAGCGGCAGGTTGTCCGTCGTGTCGGCCTTCGCGAAAAGCATGAAGTCTTTGAATTCGGGATGGAGTTTCCGCATCGTGGTGAGCGGAAGGATCGCGATATTGTCGTTGGGGTTGCTTCCGGTGCCGAGCGCCTGCTTCTGCAGCCCGAGAACGCCAATGACTGTGAAGACCTGGCCCTCGACCAGGACTTCCCGGCCGAGAGGATCCTCTCCTTTCGGAAAAAGCGTTTCAGCGGTGTCGTGTCCCAGGACGACGACGGGTGAGTGGTGCTGCTCGTCGGTATTGTTGAAAAAGCGGCCGCGGTCGAGATCGAAGTTGCTGATGTCCGCGATGGACGGCGTGTCGCCCTGCAGAATGACGTTGGACGCGCGGTGGTTGCCGCGGCGCACAGCGCTCGATCCAACTCCCAGCGAGAGATCTTGGATGTCGGCGAGCGGGGCTGCGGCGGCCACGTGCGGCAAGCGAGCGATGCCATCCGCCCATTCCGCTTTGAGTTCCTTGCGCTGGAGCACGGCGGGAGACTGCCGGCCCAGAGTGGCAAAGGAAAACCGGTAGCAGATGATCGTGTTCGATCCAAGCGACTGGACGGAATCGAGGACATTGGAATTCAGGCCATTGATGACGGCGCCGATGACAATGATCGTGGTTACGCCGATCATGATGCCGAGCACGGTAAGGAACGAGCGCAGCGGATTCCGCAGCACCACCTCGAGAGCCAGCGCTACGGATTCCTTGAATTCCCCGGAGCCACGCATTTTGAGCACGACTATGCCTCGTTGGTTATTTAAACGCATCTCCCCGCCGGTTTGTATCGCCCCTCTGGCCTGGACTCCGACATGGAATGATATTGCTTGCTTGAGCCCATTGGTGTTACCTTGCGTGCACTGTAAGGACTATGTACGACATGCAGACAGAGTGGCTGGGGCTTCGGTCCCGGATCGAGCGTCGCCTTATAAGAGTGCTCGACATTTCCAGCATCCTGGTCTGTGACCTAGTTGTTATCGGGTTCGGATATGCGGCGGTTTCAATCGCGCGTCATTTGTCTAGTCCCGATAGCCGATTCTTCAACATTGCCAAGCAATTATCTGAGGCAGCGTTTCTCCTTCTGTACGTTATTATGGTACTTGTGGACTGTGGGGAGTTCCTGTTAAGGGAAGCTCGTGAGAATAGGTCGACAATCGTTAGCAGTTAGCCGCCCGGAGTGGCAACCGGGCGTGGTTTTGTTCCGCTCGGCCTTAGCTGCCCTTGTGATCGTATGCGTATTACAGGCTGCCGCACATTGGGAAGATCAGGCGAGGGGGCGGGTGGCCGCGTACCTCTTAGCTGCGATACTGGTCGGCGGCATTCTTCTATCTTGGCGCGCTTCCTATCGCTCGCTCGCGGCTCATGTAAGCGCTGGCGTGACGCTGCTGCGGTTGCAATTCAAGACTTCGAAACTGATTTTCGACGCCGAGAGAATTAGAAGGTGGGAACTCCTAAGCCTTGTAGAGAAGCTTGAACAGCAGAGGGAGTATCTAAAGCCCTTGCTGGGATCGCCTCAATTTGGAGCGCTCGCCGGTTCCATGCTGGTCTTGTTCTTCCGCGGAGAAGAAAGCCCTCTCGCGGCGCAAGTTTTCTCTAATTCACTGCGGGCAATAGGGCTCAGAATTAACGTCCGCGAATATCTGGCGGACGAGCGGCAGTTCGTCGGGGAACTTGGCAAGCATGCTGGCGAACTCGATCGTATGGTCTTGATTGTTGGCCAAGGCTCAAGGGAAGCCGATGTTGAGTGGTGGGTTCCATTCCTGGAGTCTCGTGGGATTCGGGTTGCCGTGATTCCGTTTGCTCTTGTCTCAAGGTCGGGACTGACGCTTTTCCCGGAAGAACATTTTCACCTACTTCCGACGGACGTTTACCTCACGTTGAAGGAGTATCTCGAATCGGCGGCGAGCCTGGCCAAGGGGCGCTCCGACGGGCAACTCAACAGGCAGCCAACTCAGTCGCCTGTATACCGCTAACCCTCGCGCACTCGTTTGCCATGCCATGTCTCCGCGTTCGCTGATCCGTCTCTGCAGCGCCATTCCTTCGCGTCGTCGTTCAATAATCCTGAATGTGGGGGCCCAAAAGGCGTTGCACAGATTCCCAGAGCCGTATGCTGCCAGGCATCTCACGGCGCAAGTGATGCAACTCAATCGCAGGCCTTCGCGAAAGCAATCTGCTAGCCGCTTCAAAAGGCAACCCCAGCAAGAGCGTCATCCAACTCTTCGCTTTAAGCGGCTCGTCCGCTAGCTCTCCAGCATCACTCCCAAAACGTAGAATGCTTCTGAGGCAGATCACTTGAGGTTGATCACCAAAACTCTTCTTAAGCTCCGCCGCGACCATTTCCCATTCAGCCTTGGCAGCACCTACCTTAGTGCCCTTGCCGTAAAATATTTTCCTTTCAGCCTTTCGAAGGCGCTCTCGCAACGGAGCGAGTTCGTCCCTTAGTCGTTTCATTTCCTGAATAATTCGACTCCTGTGCGAAGCACGTTCGAAGACAACTGCCGCCAGCGGAGATAGGCGACGCACGTCCGAGGCGTGTGTCTCCTGCACTTTAAGCGCCGCCAAGAGCTTGCCTCGCACCACATCCTCCATAGCGACAACATCTTCTATAACGGATTCCCGGACCGCGTCCGGCACGAACACGAGACCGCTAACTTCCTGATACGCAATGTATAGGAACGTCCGGGCTATGAACCTTGCCGCTCTACGCTGTCCCTCTTTTTCCTGCAGTTCTCCCGGAATCGTGTGTGGTTCGAGATCAGTATGGAGGAAAAGGCTAAGGTCGAGGTCATCCAGGTCCCCATAGTCGACGCCTTCTTCGGGGCTCTCTGGTACGCTGGTCAAGTTTTGAAACTCGTGATGATTGAGCGCACTTGCCAGCATATCCACGAATCCCGGGCTTTTCTCTAGCTTGCCCTTAGCCGGTACAGCACGTTCACGCCCGGCGTAGTAAGTCCGTATATGGCACCTAGCGACTTCTACAACTCGGCGAAAGGTCTTGTCGTCGGTGGGACTACGGAGTTGAAGAAAGCCTGACTTGATGAGTAGATCGCCCAGCTCTGGGAAGCGGCCCCCAATGATGCCTCGACCAAGAGCGGTCGCGGAATCATACATACAAAATAATTCGATCAGTACTGCCAAGTCTCGAATGGAAGACCAGTAAGGGTGCCCTTCTAGTGCGAACGCTGCGGACAGAACAAGGTTCTGCGTGACCAGGCGAGAGTCTGGCCGTCTGGGTCGTCGAGAGGCTGCAGGACCTTCAAGGCGCATAGCAGACGATGTGAACGACCTTCGTATTCTAGTGCATAAAATGCACGCAAAGCGATGTTTGGGAGTTCCCCAGTAAGTGCCTGGGATTAACGCGCCCGCGATTAGCGCCGTAACGGAAAAGTGGAATCGGTGTCGAGTTAAGTCCATTTAACAACTGGCGCAATTTTCGCACGCTCGTTAAGAATCTTGCGAAATCGTGATTGGCGCGTGGAATTTCGTGAAATCGATGTCGTGCCGTCGACGACGAGTCCGCTGGCAAGCGTAGCGGGGAGAGCCGAGGGTGTATCACTTTTCCCCCCTATAGCCTACCCCCGAGCTAAATTGACCGGGCATTTCTACGTGCCTATACTGAATTTTCGCGTTGGTGCGGTTGAGGGAGGTGCGGCATGGAAAATCCGGTGATATTGAGTGCGGTGCGTACGCCTGTGGGCAAATTCATGGGCGGGCTGGCGCCGCTCGCGGCGACGGAGCTTGGCGCGCGAGCGGTGGCGGAGGCGGTGAAGCGCGCGGGCATCGACGCCAAGCAGGTGGACGAAGCGATTCTCGGTAACGTGGTACAGGCGGGGCTGGGGCAGAATCCGGCGCGGCAGGCGGCGCTGGGCGGCGGGCTCGATCCGCGCGTTGCGGCGATGACGATCAACAAAGTATGCGGCTCGGGGCTGAAGGCGGTGGGCCTGGCGGCGCAGGCGGTGGCGCTGGGCGAATCGGAAATCGTGGTGGCGGGCGGGATGGAGTCGATGTCGAACACGCCGTACCTGATGAAGGGCGCGCGCGCCGGCTTTCGGCTCGGCAACGCGGAACTGCTCGACTCGATGATCACCGACGGGCTGTGGGACGCGTACGAAAATTTCCACATGGGCATGACGGCAGAGCTGGTGGCGGAAAAGTACAGCATCGGGCGCGTCGAGCAGGACGCGTACGCGCTCGAAAGCCATCGGCGCGCGGTGCACGCGATCAAATCGTGCTTCGTGAGCGAGCAGATCGTGCCGGTGGAAATTCCGCAGCGCAAAGGCGCGCCCGTGATTATCAAGACGGACGAATCGCCGCGCGAGGATACATCGCTCGAGGCGCTGGGGAAGCTGAAGCCCGCGTTCAAAAAAGAAGGCGGCACGGTGACGGCGGGGAACGCTCCCGGGACGAACGACGGCGCGGCCGCGTTGGTGGTGACGAGCGAGCGCACGGCCGCGCGCCTCGGCAAGACGCCGATGGCGCGCATCGTGGCGCAGGCGGTGAGCGGCGTTGAGCCGAAGTGGGTGATGATGGCGCCGGTGGACGCGGTCGAAAAGCTGCTGGCGAAAACGGGATGGGATCGCGAGCGCGACGTCGATCTCTATGAATTGAACGAGGCGTTCGCGGTAGCGGCGATTGCGGTGACGCGGCAAGTGCGGCTCGATCCGGCGAAAGTGAATGTGAATGGCGGCGCCGTGGCGATCGGGCACCCGATCGGCGCGTCGGGCGCGCGGATTCTGGTTACGCTGCTGTATGAATTGCAGCGGCGCGGGTTGAAGCGGGGGATTGCGGCGCTGTGCCTCGGCGGCGGCAACGCCGTGGCGCTGGCCGTCGAGCGCGCGTAAAGCTAACGCAATAGCGTCATCTCGGACTCTCTTGCGTTTTGAGCACATGGACCCGTCCGAGGGTTTCCTCAGCTTACCTATTCTGATATATGAGTATGTAATGACTGAGGGGGTTTCTTTCGCATGAAAGGTCAGCCGAAGCTCGCCAAAATCATACGGGAGCGCAGAGTAGCCAACGGGCTTTCCCAGCAGGAGTTAGCGGTGCGCCTTGATATATCACAGCCGCAGATCTCTCTTTGGGAGCAGGCTAGGTCAAAGCCCAGCGAAAAACAGATCAAGGCGCTCGAGCGGATACTTGGCGGAATAACTCGAGAAGAAGAACGTGAGGTCGATTCACAGAGTCCAATTTCGGCCTGGCTTGCGAGGGGAATGGCGAAGAGAAACAAGACTGCCACCGAGCTTGCGAGGGAGGCCGGGCTTAGTGTCCCCACAATTTACAATTTGTTGAGCGGCCGCGCCGAGAATCCTCATCCCGGAACTATCCAGTCTATAGAGGCCGCACTAAAGGAAAAGTTCGATTCGGGTGGGGAGACCAATGGCACCAATGGACTGGATGCCGTCGGCGAGCTTATCGATTTCAATCCGCACGATCCAAAGGAAATTCCGAATCTGCCGGGTGTTTATGTTTTCTACGACATCAGCCAACGCCCGATCTACGTTGGACAGGCAGCGAATATCGCCGATAGGGTAAAGGACCATCACGAAAAGTTCTGGTTCAAGCGGCCGATCGTGGAATTGGGCGCATACGTTGAGATCAAGGATAAAACCTTGCGCAATCAGGTCGAGACCGTGCTCATACAATTCCTGAAGAGTAATGCCGTCATCAACAAAAACAAAATTGCCCGCGACTGAGCGTACGCTCTCGACAAAGCCGGTGGCGCGGCCGTCGAGCGCCTGTCATCGTCATGCGTTCGCGGCCGGGAGCTGCGGCGGGGCGGGCGTGGCGAGGTCGTGGCCGCAGTTGGCGCAGAATTTGTCGCTTTCGACGATTTCGCGCTTGCAGTTGGGGCACGAGGGGCGCAGGTCGCAGCGGCAGCTCGGGCAGAAATTGAAGCGCGGGCCAACGGTCGAGCCGCACTTCGGGCAAGGGTAGGGCAGCGGCTCGCGGACCAGGAAATAGATGATGAAGCCGACCGCGAGGTACGCGGGCATCAGGACGATGCAGAGCAGCGTCCACAGCGCGGAATTCATGCCGCGGCGCTTGGCGTCGCGATTGACGTAGCCCACCATCAGAATCCACGGCGCGATGACGAGCGAGCACACCGCGACCAGTCCCGCGATCGCCAAGGACGAAAGCACTGGGTGCTCGGGCGAGGGCCAAGTCACGCCGTTGTTCGACGCGCCGTTGAGATTGGCGATGATCCCGGCGGCTTCCGCGATCGCGAAGAGCGCGGCGACGGTGATAACGAGCCACTTGGGGATCAGCTTGAGCTCGTCGCGGAAGCGCCATTGTTCTTTTTTGCGGCGCAGGCGGATGAGTCGCATGCGTTCGTTCCAGGCGCTGGTGACGCCGGCGCCGAGTCCAGATTCTTTTCCGTTCATGGCTCCTCCGCTTTCAGAGTTCGTGCGATTTCGATAAGTCGGCAGCTGGGCCGAATGCGAAAACATGCTGCGGGTGAAGCTGCGCAGCGGTATGGCGCTTCGCGCCGTCGTTTTATGTCGGAGCCGAAGCCTGTCTGCTGACAGGCGGGCTCCGACCCCCTAAGGCCGAAACCCCGGGCTAAAGCCCGTTTAAGGGGGTGTCCTTTCGCGGGGCTGAAGGTCCGCCGGCCTAAGAACCGTAGAGATTCCGCCAAGGCCGCCGAATCTCGTCCCGCGCTGGTGCCAAGCAAGTCGTGGTAAAGCAGATCCCTCACCCCCGCTGCGGGCGGGGGATTCGGGATGACAGCGCGCCTGGTTTGGCGCGACCAGCAGAGAGTCGACCGTTGCCAGACAGACTCTCAAGCCCTGCGCCCTTTTTCCCATCTGCCACCTACCACCCGCCACCTGCGACCCGTCCCGCCCTGGCTCATGTCAGTCGAGATCCTGGAGTTCGCCTTTGCGGCTGGCGAGGACGGCGGCGGCGGCGAAGAGAGCGGGGACCGCCCACCAGAGCACGACGCCGACTTCCCAGACGGGCTTGGGCACGCCGAGGTGCTCGCCGGCCCAGGCGAAGCCGCGCCAGACCCACGGCGCCGAAGCGACACCGAGCGCCCAGGAGACGCCGCCGACCGCCCATAGCAGCTTTGTGCCGGTGCTGCGCTCGCGGAGTTCATCGGCGCGCAGGCGGACGCGCATCTGCGTGCGGCTCGCGAGGCCGCGCGGCATTTCGATTTTGGCACTGCGCAGCGACGCGAGTGCCTGCTCGGTCTGGTCCGCGGCGGCCGCGCAGGCATCGCACGCGCGGAGATGTTCGGCGAGCCAGGCGCGGTCGGCATTCGAGAGCGCGCCTTCGATGCGCTCTTCGTCGATCAGGCGCTTGGCGCGCGCGTGCGTGTCTTCGCTCATGTTCTTTTCTCCGGCAGTAATTGGCGCAGCGCTTCGAGGCCGCGATAGAGGCGCGATTTCACGGTGGCGAGCGGCGCACCGGTAATCGAGGCGATTTCCTCGAGCTTCATTTCTTCCTGGAAGCGCAGGACGAGGACCTCGCGAAAGGCGACGGGGACGCTGCCGAGCATCGTTTGCACGCGGGCATCGCTTTGCTGCTGCACGGCGAGCTGCAGGGGCGACGCTT
>Ga0335073_10008992_pt1 | contig 14009 bp, 13 predicted proteins | sample Lox_Sample_22_FD_207093 | JGI IMG/M metagenome (GOLD analysis project Ga0335073, IMG submission 207093) | Soil microbial communities from Loxahatchee National Wildlife Refuge, Florida, United States - Lox_Sample_2.2 | ecosystem: Environmental > Terrestrial > Soil > Wetlands | place: USA... | reverse complement strand
CAAAGGCAGACTAAAGAGCCTGCCGCGGGTTACTCCGTTCGCAAGGCCTGCATGGGATCCAGCGCCGCCGCCCGCCGTGCCGGCAGATAGCAGGCCGTCATGGCCACGGCGCAGAGCAATACGGGGACGGAAGCGAACGTAATGACATCGGTAGGCGTCACGCCGAAGAGTATGGCCGACATCAGGCGGGACAGTCCCAGGGCGACGACCACGCCCGCGCCGATACCCGGCAGGGTCATCGCTGCCCCGTCGCGCAGCACGGCGCGCATTACGTCATTCTTTTGCGCGCCAAGCGCCATGCGGATACCGATCTCGCGTGTTCTTTGTCCCACAACGTAAGAGAGCACTCCATAAATGCCGATGCTGGCCAGCAACAGCGCGCCGGCCGCGAAGATGGAGAACAACATCATGGCAAAGCGCTGCCGGGCGATGGAGTCGTTCACCATCTGCTGCATCGGATGCATTTCGTCAACCACCATTTCGCTGTCGAGCTGCGTCAGTACGCGGCGGATGCTGGGAAAAACGGATGCGGGATCGATGCCCTGGCGTACGCGCACGAAGGGGTTAACGCCCTGGGCGACGGTGGGTAGCATCTTTCCGGTCAGTTGCGCGAACGGCTCGTAATATTCGGCTTCCACGTTGTTAGTCAGGTCGGGCGCAAGCCCGAACTGCTTGACGTGTCCCACCACACCCACGATCTCGTCGGTGCGCTCGCCTTCGGTGCTCTCGGGCGGAAAATAGACGTGCTTGCCGATGGGATTCTGCCCGGGGAAAAAGCGCCCGGCAAAGCTTTCGTCCACCACGATAACGCGCGCAGCGTTTTCATTGTCGGCCTCGGTGAAGAAGCGCCCGCGAAGCAAGGGTATGTGCATCAGCTTAAGATAATCCGGCCCGACGGCGTAGCGTAATGCACTGGGCAAGTCGGCCAGACGCTCCGGCCGGCTCATGCCATCGACCCAGAACGGCTCCTCATCGTCACCCTGCATCGGGACTGCGCCCCAATCGAACGAGGCGTACTCCACGCCGGGGACAGCGCGCACTGCGGTTTGCATCTGCCGGAAGGCCGCGTGAATCGCGTCCGGTGACTGGCGCGAGAGCGACATGGAAGGTGTGATGTTGAAGACGATTACGCGGCGCGCGTCGAAGCCGGGATCGACGTTCCAGAGCCGCACCAGGGTGCGAATCATCAGTCCCGCACCCACCAGCAGAATGAGCGCCATCGCCATTTCCAGGCTTACGAACACAGCCTGCACCCGGGCGTGTGCGCCCACCAACGAGCGGCCACTTTGATTGAGCGTTGAATTCACGTCGGTGCGCGCGCTGCGTAGCGCCGGCGTCAATCCAAAAATCACTCCCGCCAATAGCGAAGCCAGCAAGGTGAACAGCAGGACGCGGCCATCAAGCCCGACGTTCTGCGCCCGTGGCAGCATGTCCGGAATTGCGGAGACGGCAGCTTTGGCTCCCCAATAGGCGAGCATCAAGCCCAGCGCGCCGCCAATCGCCGAAAGGGCAAGGCTCTCGGTCAGCAATTGACGGACGAGCCGGCCCTGTCGCGCGCCCAGCGCCACGCGCACTGCAAACTCACGCCGGCGAGCGGTGGCGCGCGCCAGTTGCAGGTTTGCCACGTTCACGCAGGAAATGAGCAGCACGAACAACACCGCGCCCATCAGCACCCAGAGCACCGGACGCACGTCGCCCACAATCTCGTCCTTGAGCGGAACGATGGTGGTCTTGATACCGGCGTCCACATCAGGATAATCAGCTTGGAGCCTGCGATTGACGCGCTCCATGTCCTGCGCCGCCTGCTGGAGCGTCACCCCGGGTTTCAGCCGCGCGATCGCATCCATGCCCCAGGAGGCTTGCCGCTCGCGAAAGTGTGGGTCGCTGTATTCGCCCACGGGAGTGTAGATATCGCTGGGGGCGAAGTTCTGCTGCCGCAGTTGGAAGCTGGAGGGGATAACGCCGATGATCGTGCGCGGTACTGCGTCGAGGACAATGACTTGTCCCACAATGTGGGGGTTGGAGGCGAACTTACGCTTCCACAGTCCCTCGGAGATCATGACCGTCGGATTGGCGCCGAGCCGGTCTTCATCAGCCGAGAAGGTGCGCCCCAGGGTCGGCGTCACGCCAAGGATCTCGAAGAATCCCGCCGACACCATGCGTCCGCTCAGGTTTTCGGGCTCGCCGGCTCCCGTGAGCTTGGCGTCGCCGTTGCGATAGGCAGCCATGGCGTCGAAGCTGCGGTTGTCGCGCTGCCAATCGAGAAAATTGAGATAGGAGATTGAGCCACGGGTGAAGTGGGGCTTGTTATGGAAAAGCGCCACGAGACGGTTGGCGTTGGGGTACGGCAGCGGTTCGAGCAACACCGCGTTCACGACGGAGAAAATTGCGGTGTTGGCGCCGATGCCCAGCGCCAGCGTAAGGATGGCGACCGCGGCAAATCCCGGCGACTTCATCATCTGCCGAGCGGCATACTGGAGGTCATACAGCAAGTTGCGCATCAGGGCACCTGGTAAGTTCTAGATAACCGGGTGCAATCAGGCAGCCGTGCGAGATTGCTCCCAAGCCTCTGAAACTCTGAGCTTTACCTTACATCCTCGGTACGTGGCGAGGGCGTGGTTTGTTCACCCGCGAACTTCTGCGTTCAGAAGCGAACAGAGCAGATTGGAACCGAAAAAGCAGACCCCGATTTCACGCTATGGGAGCTGGCGTGGTTAGTTGAGCACAACCACATCAACATCTCCGGCACGCTAGAGAGTTTCCTTCGCGACGCCACTGAGAAGGTTGTGGTGAAGCCAATTACGGCCGAGATCGCTGCCTTGGCTGCTCGCCTACCCAGCACGTTTCCCAAAGACCCTGGCGACCGGCTGATTGCATCTACTGCCATCTCGCAAGGGATGCCGCTTGTCACAGCGGACGAACGTATCCGCAAGTCACAGGTGGTGTCTACGGTCTGGTAGCGCCACCGCGATTCACCTTCCATTGCCAGCCCGAGTTGACGAGTTCCCGAGTTGCGGGTATAACTCAGCCAATACCCCTGTTCTTAACATAGGGTGTCCCACAGCCTGCAGCGGTTCTGATCGTGAACAATCCGAAGGATGCTTGCCCGATGAACAAAAAAGCCACCGAAAGTGTTAAAGAAGACGGATCGAAGCTTAACAAAGCAAAGGTCTTGCGGGCAGCAGCGGCGGCGTCCGAGGTGCGAAGGAAGGGAAACAGCGCAGCCAGAGTGGTGGACGACCCGCGTTTTGCACAGGCTGTGCAAAACTATGAGGCGGGTTTGAAAGCGCTTCAGGCACACAAATACGACAAGGCCAAGACATATTTTGAGAAAGTGGTCGCCAGCCCCAGTCCCGAGTTGGGCGACCGCGCTATGGTCCACCTGACCACCTGCAACCAGCAGTTGTGCCGGGCCTCAAATACCTTCAAGACACCCGAAGAGCAGTTCGATTACGCCGTCTCGTTGCTGAATATGGGCGACTACGTCACCGCCCGCGAGAACTTTGACGCGCTGACCACGCACCATCCCAAACTGGACTTCATCTGGTACGGAGTCGCGGCCCTGAACTGCCTGACGGGCCGCTTCCCGGAAGCCATTGCCAATCTGGGTGAGGCCATTCGCCTGAATCCGGCCAATCGCTATCAGGCGCGCAACGACTCCGATTTCAGGAACCTGGCCGACGATCCGCGCTTCACCGAGCTGCTCTATCCCGACACCAGCGCCGAGCCGTCGAACGAGCCGGCGAAGTGGCGTTATTGATTTCGGGGACATCTAAGTCAGCATGCCGAGTTATAGCAAATCCCTCGAGGGGCGGGCGGTCAGGGCTGTCGCCATGGGCGGAGGCACAGGGCTGTCTACGCTGTTGCATGGCTTAAAGCATTACGTCAGCTTGTCCGGCGAAACTGTCGCGGGCGGCGATCTCCCCGCGATCTCGGAACTGTCGGCCATCGTCACCGTCAGCGACGACGGCGGCTCCAGCGGGCGTTTGCGCAAGGAGCTCAACCTGCCCGCTCCCGGCGATATCCGCAACTGTATCGTGGCGCTTTCCGAAGAGGAAGCTCTGCTGTCGCGGCTCTTCCAATACCGCTTTCCTTCGGGCGAAGGACTCGGCGGACACAACTTCGGCAACCTGTTCCTCTCGGCGATGACGGCCATCACCGGCGACTTCAGCCAGGCGGTGAAGTACTCTTCGACGATTCTCGCCACGCGCGGCCACATCTATCCCGCGACCACCGCCAATGCACAGCTCTACGCCATCATGGACGATGGCTCGTTTGTTCGCGGCGAAACCAATATTACGGCCAGCGACCGGCGCATCGTCGAGCTGCGCATGGCGCCCGCCAACGCGAAGCCGTTGCCCATAGCAATTGAAGCCATCGTCAACGCCGATCTGATTACCATCGGGCCGGGTTCGCTCTTCACCAGCCTCGTGCCCAATCTTCTGGTACGGGATGTGGCGCGGGCAATCGCGCAATCGCATGCGGTGAAAGTTTTCGTCTGCAACCTGATGACGCAGGCGAATGAGAGCCTGGGGCTGAGCGCGTCGGACCACGTGCGCGCCTTGTACAAGCACGCGCGGCATGAGTTCTTCGATTACGCCCTGGTGAACCGCTCGCCGGCATCGCCGGAGTTGGCCAGGAAGTATGCGGAGAAGGGACAGTCGGAGATCGAAGCCGATATCGACGAAATCGAGAGACTCGGCGTGCGGCCTGTGCTGGGCGAGTACCTGATGGAAGAGGTGCATCCCAGTGAAGGACTGGTAGCGCGCCACAATACCCATCGCGTCGCCCAGGACCTGCTGCGGCTTATGATGGAAGCGCGCGCGATGCCGCTAGCGATCGTGCGCGATGCCGGTACCTAAAGGGAAAGAGAATCCGGTACGGAGGTACGGACAGCGCGGAGGTGTGTTGTTTTTCTTCGGCCGGTTCAGCAAAGCCAATGGCCAAAACAGTTCCCGATCAAACCGACCAGGACTTCGCGATCACCATCCTCGCCGCCGGCAAGGGCACGCGGCTGAAATCGCGGCGGCCGAAGGTACTGCATGAGATCGGCGGCAAGCCGCTGCTGGCCCACGTAGTCGCCGCCGCCTCGCAGGTGGTTCCAGCCGAGAACATCTTCGCCATCATCGGTCACGAAGCGGAAAAGGTCCGGGCTGCGCTCGAATCCACGGGCATCCGCTTTGTCCTGCAGCGCGAACAGCGCGGTACCGGCCACGCCATGATGGAAGCGCGCAAGGCGCTGGCGGGCTTCCAGCACGTACTGGTTCTTTCCGGCGATGTTCCGCTGATCCGTCCCGAGACGATTGCCCGGATCCGCGACTTTCACATCGCGCATAAAGCGGCGATGACGATACTAACGGCTGAAGCGCCCGATCCGGCCGGCTATGGTCGAATCTTCCGCCGAATCTTGAAAGGCAAACAGACGGACCGGGTCGAGCGCATCGTCGAGCAGAAAGCGTTGCGCGGCAAGGAAGCACAACAGCGCGAGATCAACTCCGGAATCTATGCCTTCGCGACCGGGCCGCTCTACAAGCACATCAGCAAGCTCGGCACCGACAATGCTCACGGCGAGTACTATCTCACCGATATCGCCGCCCTGCTGCGGAAAGCCGGCGAAAAAGTGCTGGCGCTGCGGGCCGAGGATTCCAGCGAGGTGCTGGGCGTCAACACGCGTATGGAGCTGGCCGAGCTGGATGCCAAGCTGCGCGCGAACAAGGCCCGTGAGCTGATGCTGGCGGGCACAACCATCTTCCGCCCCGAAACCTGCGACATCGACGCCGATGTAGAGATAGGGGCCGATACCGTGATCGAGCCGTTTGTGCAGCTCATCGGGCGTACCAAAATCGGCGCCGATTGCCGCATCCGTTCGTATTCCGTCATTACGAATTGCGAGATCGGCGATAACGTATTGATCCTGCCCGGTTGCATTCTGGACGATTCCATCGTTCGCAACGGCGCGCAACTCGGACCGTATTCGCATCTTCGCCCGGGCAGCGACATCGGAGAAGACGCACACGTCGGCAACTTTGTCGAGACCAAGAAAACTCGGCTGGGCAAAGGATCGAAGGCCAATCACCTCACTTATCTGGGCGACGCTGAAATCGGAGAGGGCGTGAATGTTGGCGCCGGCACCATCACTTGCAACTACGATGGCGCACACAAACACGTGACTACAATTGAAGACGGCGCTTTTATAGGCAGCGATACGACCCTGGTTGCTCCCGTACGTGTGGGCCGCGACGCTTATGTCGGCGCAGCGTCGTGCATCACCGAAGACGTGCCGCAAGATGCGCTGGCCGTCGCTCGCGCCCGGCAGCTCAACAAAGAAGGTTGGACAAAACAGCGCCGCGCCCGCACGAATCCGGCTTCGAAGTAGAAACTTCCAGCAACATCTGGAAATGCGAGCAGCGTTCGCGGGCGGCTCCAGTGTGAGCGCAGCTTCCGAATTCCCGCCACAGCTTTCGATTTCTCCCTGCCCGCTCTGAAATCCTGCCATCCAAACTCTTTGGAGGTCTTATGCCGAAGAGCACTGATAAAAATTCAATTCCCGATATGCCTGGAACAAACCCGAGCGTCAACCCGCAAACCGGCGCCATCAATCCTTCCGCTCCTACCGTGGGAACGGAAGGCTGGGGCAATACCAGCGATGAGCGGCACGTGCTGGCGACGAACGATCCCGCGGCCACGCGCACCGGACAGATGAAGGGGAAGCCCGGCGATAAAAAAGCCGAGGCAACGCGGCTGGCCAGCGAACGCCCCACCAGTAATAAGCGCCGCGAGAACGCTCCGGGTAACGATCAGGCTGATCTTTCGCGCCGCACCAGCGGGTCAGCATATTCCCTGAACACCAGCGGTGCTGCCGCCGATCATGCTTTCCGCTGCGCGGACGTGGGCAATGCCGACTGCCGTTGGGAAACAAGCGGCAGCACGGGAGATGAAGTCCTGCGTCGCGCTGAAGAGCATGGCCGCCGCGACCACGGCATGACCGACTGGACCGAAGCCATGCGCACCAAAGTGCGTGACCACACTCACCGTCGCGAGGCGGCCTGACAGCTTATGCCCGCAAGTGATAGGGGATGGATACGACGGTGATCCGCTGATTGCCATTGAAGAGCAGCAGCGCACGGATGGCTTCCGGACGGTTGTTGTGCAGCAGGTAGTGATACCAGTGGCTCTCGACCAGCTCGGGAATCAGCACGGTGATGTTACGGTCCGGCTGCGCAATCTGCTGCTCAATGGCGTATTCCACGATCGGCTTCACAATAAAACGGTACGGCGAATCCAGCACCACGAACTTCGGGAGCTCCAAGCCCGCGGCCTTGGCCGGCAGCTCCACCACGCTGGGCCATTGGCTGCGTAGCCGGTCGGTCTCTTCTCCGGAGCTCACGTGCAGCACGTGGACTTCGCGCGACAGCGTCCACGCATAGCGCAGGGCCTTTTCGGATACCAGACTCCAGCGATCGATTGGCAACAGGACGATGGGTTCATGCAGATCGCCCGTACTTACCGGCGTGGCAGTATTGATCTCCTGCCCCACCCGTGCGTAATGGCGCTGCACGGCGCGCATCATCAGAATCAGACCCGGAATCAGCAGGACGGTGATCCACGCCCCATCGACGAATTTCGTCACTAGGACCACAAGCGTGGTTACACCCGTGGCGAAGGCGCCCAGTCCATTCAGCAGCATGCTGCGTGTCGAGCCTGGTCCGCCCACCCGTTTCCAGTGCATCACCATTCCGGCCTGCGAAAGCGTGAATGCCAGAAACGCGCCCACGGCATAGAGCGGAATCAGGCGGTCCGTCACGCCGCGAAAAATGATGAGGAGAAAACCGCTCAGCAAGGCCAGAGCGTAGACACCCTGGGCAAAGATCAGGCGCCGTCCGCGAATCACGAACGCGTGGGGCAGATATCCATTTGAGGCGATGGCTCGCGCCAGGCGGGGAAAATCGGCGAAGGCGGTGTTGGCCGACAGCGACAGCACCACGAGGATGGATCCGATGCTGATCCAATAGAACGCGCCGCGGCCTGTCACTGCCGCGAGCAACTGCGAAAGCACACTGTTATAGCCGGGGCGGCCAGGATCGGTGGCGGCGATTCCGTACGCGGGAACCAGATAGGCGATGCCCAGCAGCATGACGACCAGGATCGCGATGATGATGGTCAGCGTCAGCTTCGCGTATTTGGTGGCGGGATCGCGAAAGGCCATGACGCCATTGCTCACGGCCTCGACGCCGGTCATAGCCGTGCAGCCGCTGGAGAAGGCGCGCAGCAAGAGCCAGGCGCCGATTGCGCCGGTGGCTCCTCTAAGCTTCGGCAACGTCACCATCGGCGTTGGATGACCGCCGGCGGCCAGCGTTTTGAATAGCCCGACCGCAATCAGGCTGAGCAGACATGCGATGAATACGTAAGTCGGAACCATGAAGACTCCGCCCGACTCCTGCATGCCCCGCAGATTCACGAAGGTGATCAGAATCAGAATTACCAGGCACAGGCGCGGCGTGTACGACTGTAGCGACGGGACGGCCGAGACCAGTGCGCCTACCCCGGCGGAGATGCCCACGGCTGCCGTCAGCACGTAATCAATCATCAGCGCAGCAGCAGCCAGCAGCCCGGCGCCGTCGCCCAGATTCTCGCTCGCAACCGTGTACGAGCCGCCGCCCTGCGGATAGGCCGCAATGGTCTGGCGGTAGGAAAAATACACAATGCCAAGCAAAATCACGATGCCAAGCGTGACCGGCCAGATATAGACAGCACCGGCCATGCCCAGCGGAATCAGCAGCGTGAGCGCGGCCTCCGGTCCGTAGGCGGCGGAGCTCAGCGCATCCAGACCAAAGATCGGAATGCCCTTCAGCGGCCCAATGCGCTCGGCCTTCTCTTCTTCGGTGGCCAGAGGACGGCCGAATAGCGCGTCGGCGATACTTACGCGTGGTTTTTGCGGACGGGCTGCAGCAGCGGAGGGATTTGCCACGGTGCCAGAAAGAATAAATGCTAAATCGTAATGCTGTCTTGAAGATTGCGTAACAATCGCACGTGCGGAGGGTCTTGCCGTTGGCATCCGAGCGTGCCGTCCTGCGGAAGCGCCGTCCGCAAGCTAAAGGCGCTCAATCGGGGTTTTCTTTCGCCAGTTGCACCGGAATCTCGATCATCGGCCGCCCCATGCGCGCGGCTTCTTCGGGAGTGATTCCGGCCATCTGCATACGCCGGTTCTGGATCTCGCGCAACTGCGCCAGCACCGCGTGCTCCTGCTCAACGTACTCTTCCTCTGTGATCGAGCCGTCTTCCAGCAGCGACTGCAACTCCAGTAGGCGTTCTTTGATGGGCGCGTCGTCGGTATATTCTTCTTCGGCCGCGCGCGCCAGCGTTCGCAGGATGAACTTGAAGCCGGAAATCGGAGACAGCAGCAGATCGTCGATCAGCAACATAGGCAGTCCTTACGCAGTGCTGCTGGGCTCGAGCTTCAGGCGGATGTTTACGAAGTTGTACGGCGGCCACGGCCCCGTGTACTTGAAGTTCAAGCGTTCACCAAACTTCTTAGCCACCTTATTGACCGCGGCATCGAATTCGGCTTCGCGCTCACGCTCCAGCAGGAAGGCCGCATTCAGGATCATTTTGTCGCCGATAGGCTTATTGTCGCGCGAGGCGACGCAGATTTCGCGCAACGACTCGTAGATTTCGCGGACGTATTCCGCGGAGCGTTCCTCCAGCGCCTTATCGATCATGCGGCCTAGCTGCATGCGTGCAAAGTACGTCGACTGCAGGTGCTTGCGTGTGATCTCCTGATGGAAGCGATGGATTTCGTCGTGCTCGCTCTGCAGTTCCTCGATGATGCGCTCGCGGTCCCAGGTGACCTTGAGCCCGAACTCCACTTTGCCGGCCATCTGCTTCAGCACGTCTTTGACCGAGGGATAGATGCTGCGCAGTACCTCACGAATATCGTCGTCGGTGCGAAACACCGTGCCGAAGCTCATGGGGATGATGGTGTGGTTCTTCATCACGGTTTCGATGACGTGCTCGTGGGCCAGCGCATTCTCGCGCGTGGGATCGAAGATAAATACCGTGGTGCGGCTCACGACGGCCGAGATGTCGCCATGGGTGACCACGTAAACCATCTCACCACGGCCGCCGATACCCAATCTGCCGAATGAAACCGGCTCGCGCGATTGAATGATGCCATAAACATAACGGCCGTCCTGGCGAAGGTCGGGAACAGGAATGGGACCGGTAGCAAATTCCGCCGCGACGGCCGGCTTTGGCTGCCGCGCCGGCGCCGGCAGCACGGCAATCGTCTGCGGCTCCCGCACCTTTTTTTTCGCAGCCTTGGCCTTGCGTGCCGTTTTAGCCGGCTGCCTCATGGTGCTCATAGTTTTCCCTCAATAATGCGAAAATCGTTTCCAACAGCTCCTTGATATCGATTGGCTTGAACAGAACGGGAATGCCAAGTTGCTGAGCGCGGTCGGTAGCATCCGGTGTGGCGTATCCGGTCAACAGCACGGTAGGCATCAAGGGATTGTGTTGACGGGCAAACTCGATGACGTCGAATCCGCTCTCCTGCTTCTCCAGTGACAGATCGCAAAGCAGCAGATCGATCTCCTCCTCAGCAAGCACCGTGCGCGCTTCCTCGGAGGAGAGCGCGGCACTGACGTCGTACCCTTGCTGCTGGAGGATGAGCCGGTACGTTATCAACACATTGGGCTCGTCGTCTACCACCAGGATGTGGCACTTATGCTTCATTGCGGTCACCGGTCCTTGCTCATTGGGCTGCGGGCAGCGCAATACTGAACACCGTTCCCTTCCCCACCTTGCTGCGCACGCGCAGCTTGCCTCCGTGATTCTCGACAATGCCTTTCACGATCCACAGGCCCAGCCCGGTTCCGCGCTCGCCTTTGGTGGTTACGAAAGGCTCGAACATGGTTTGCACAATACTCCCGGGGATTCCACAGCCTGAATCGGCAACGGAAATTTGGATGAATTCTTGAAGTTTGTTCTTGCGAACGACGCGGGTGCGTACCCGCAGCCGGCCGCCCTTGATCATGCTGTCTTTGGCGTTGACCACCAGGTTCGACAAAACCTGGCGGATCTGGTCTGCCGAGCCTAACGCCGCTGGCAAAGTGCCCAGCTCCATTTCTACGCCGACTCCAGCGCGCTCCAGCTGGCGGGCAAACAACATCAGCGTGTCTTCCACGACCGAGTTGACGTCGAAGTTCCCTACCTGGTCGGTGTTGCGGTAAAGGCCGAGCATCTGCCGGACAATACGGGCCACGCGCTCGGTTTCGCCTTTCAGTATGTCGTACACCGGCGCCGCTTCCGGCTTGATCTGGTCGGTCAGCAGGAAGATGCAGTTTTTGATCGCTTCCATCGGGTTGTTGACCTCGTGCGCGATCGTCCCTGCAAGACGGCCGGCGGCGGCGAACTTTTCCATCTCCAGCATGCGCCGCTCCATCTTTAGTTGCTCCAGGCGGCGCACGGCGGTCAGGTCGCGCAGCACGGTTACGGTGTAGGCGACCATGCCGCGCTCATCGTAGATTTTCCCGGAGCGTGCGTCGTACTCCACTTCCTGAAAGGTGCCGGGATTGGTGAGCTGGATGGGCGCGCTTTCCCGATCGGAGAACGAATACGTAAACTTCGTAATGTATGCATCCAGCTTGGCCTGGTTGCGGACATGCAGCGCACTGCGGCCATGTTCGGAGCCCAGCAATTCCTGCGCTAGCGGATCGAGCAGCGCCACTTTCGCATCCCGATCGCAAACGATGATGGGGTCGCCGACGTTCTCGATCACCAGGTTCAGGCGGTCCCGGTCCTGGCGGACCACTTCTTCGGCCTGGCGCAGTTTTTCATAGTTGGTGCGGAGCTCTTCATCGGCGCGACGCAAATCGGTGACATCGCGCAGCACCGTGACCATGCCGGTGCGTCGCCCGTCCGGCGCGACGCTGGGGGCCGAAACCGCCTCGAACAGCACCTCGTCGCCTTCGATGGCATCCACCAGCGTCATGTCGCGCGAGGAATCGTTGCCCGACACGGCCATCGACGACAACGCCGCCGAGAACAGCAGGTTGTTGAGCTCCACCGCCCGCACACGGCCCTCGCTTACTTCATCGGAAAGCTGAAAATATCGGCCCGCAGCTTTGTTCTGGGTAATCACGCGGTGCTGCGGATCGGTGAGGATCACCGGGTCGGTCATGCTTTCCATCACCGTCTGCATCTGCGTGATGGTGGTCTCCATATCGACCATGCGGTTTTGATAATGCTCGACCTTGAACAGACGTGAAAGGTAGCGATTCGCCAGCTCGATGAGGTTGCGCAGTTCGGCAACGTCGCTTTCCGTCGCCCCGCGTTTCAGCTCGATGATCGCAACCGCGGCATAGGCCCGCATATCGCACACCGGGCACACCTGCTGCTGCAGTTGCAACTTCGTGCGGCAATGAAAATTTTCTACTGCGATGCACTTGCCGGCGTGGGGGCGCTCCGCCTCCCAGCAGGCGGTGCGGTTGCGATAGATTAGCGGGTAATAATAATAGGCCGGGCTGCGCCGGCTGCGGCCCTCAATGAGCGCAGGCTGCAGGCTATGCAGGGCACGCGCCAGCGGAGTCTCCATGGCAAACAGCGAGCTCTGAAAGCGCTGCACGAAATGCCGCGAACAATTCAGCGAGGCGACGGGAGTGATTTCGGAGGTTTCGAAATCCACCTTGGCAACCAGGGCGCGAGGATGACCGAGGGCCACAATCTCCTCCAGCAGAACGGGGAAGATCTCCTCGCTGCGTTCTACTCCGAGCAGGCGCAGCGCTGAGCGGCGGCCCTTCCCAACTTGTTGGGGCACCTCGGAACGCACTCGCATCTCGGGGGAAGCCACGGCTACATCACCTCGTGGTTGCTAGGTGCGGGCCACGGGTCTCCGCGTGCGGACCGGGCGCCTGGTGGTTTCAACTTTGGTGATTTCTTCTTCTTCGCCGGCCCCGAGTTGCGGACGCGAAACCAGGCCGGTGAGCCCCACAGCATCGGCGTACTTCAGATAGGTGTCGATCGAAGCCACCACGACGCGCGCCTCTACCGTAATCAGGTCGATGCCTACGAGGGAAATGCGCACCCAGGCGTCGATCACGATACCTTTGTCCAAGACACGATCGAGTACATCGATGAGGCTCGATCCGCCGGAAACTCGTTCAACAGCCATTACAGATCCTCCTGCCGATCTTCGTTCCTGGGTCTTTATTTCTTCCGGGAAACCTTTCCAGATGTCTTTCGTTTAGTCGTCGTTGCCCGCGGTTCTGTGTTTGGCCCGGGCCGCGGCAGTTGCCTTCGCGTTGCTTCCGGCAATGCCGCCTGGTGGGTGAGGTTCGGGTCGAACTTCCACCAGTTCAGGCCGATCTCCTCCGCCTTGTCCACGGAACACACGAGCAGCCGGATGCGGATGGTCAACAGCTCGACGTTGGCCAGCGATATGCGCACATCGCCGGCGATGACCAGTCCCTTGTCCAACACCCTATCCAGGATGTCGAGCAGATTGGCCGTACCCGAGACGGTCGGTACACGTTCCATGGGAGATCTTCAAAACGGCGCGGAGTCGTCGAACTCTCCACTCTCTCCAAGTGCGCCAGCGACAGCACTGGCCGGAGTGTGAGCAGCTCCTGGAGCTCGACGCAATCGCGTATCCTAGTCGACACGATCACCGAGTGTCAATTTCAGACACTACAACTCTACGCGAAACGGTGCCCCGCAAGAAAACAGGTACTCTCGTTCATATTAGATGCAGCCGGGTTGCCTGAGCGGTGGCCAGCTGGGTAAGTGGGGTGTATCATTGGCGCTAAAATTCCTTGCTGGTTCGAGCAGGACCCCCCGTGAAGAGATGGTTTACGTTCCCGTTCTTGGCCCCTGTGGCGGTCTCCATCTGTTTGGGGCAGGTGTCGCCCTCCGCTGGTCCTCTCGCCCAAGGTGGCACCGCGCCTAGCAATCAAGCGCATCGAGTTCTTGCCGTGGAGTTGCTTAGGTCGCTTGACTCCAGGAAACTAAAGGTA
>Ga0335073_10008991_pt1 | contig 14009 bp, 15 predicted proteins | sample Lox_Sample_22_FD_207093 | JGI IMG/M metagenome (GOLD analysis project Ga0335073, IMG submission 207093) | Soil microbial communities from Loxahatchee National Wildlife Refuge, Florida, United States - Lox_Sample_2.2 | ecosystem: Environmental > Terrestrial > Soil > Wetlands | place: USA... | reverse complement strand
TCGTCTACGCGTCGTCGGTGGCCGCTTACGGCTTTCACCGGGATAATCCGATCGGGATGACCGAGGACTGGCCGGTACGCCCCGCGCACCGGTTGTTCTACGCCCAGGAGAAAGCCGAGCTCGAACGCTTGCTGCAGGCCCGGGCCCTGGCCGCCGGACCCGGCAGCCCGGCCCTCTACCTGCTGCGCCCGTGCATCGTGGCGGGCCCGCACGCCGTGGGCGCGAAGAGCCTGCCGCACGGCCCGCTCGGTGCACTGGCCCGCGCTCTGGCCCGGTGGGCCGGCCGGACCCCGTTCCCGGTGCCCGCGCCGGAACTGCCCGTGCAGCTCGTGCACGAAGAGGACGTGGGACAGGCGCTGTTGCTCTGCGTCGCGGCCGCCGGTCCGCCCGGTGCCTACAACGTCGCGGCCGACGGCGTCGTCACGGCCAGCACGCTCGTCCGCGAGCTCGGACTGCTGCCGGTGCGTGTTCCGCCCCGCGCGGCGCAGGCCGCGGCGCAGGCGGTGGCCGCGCTGCCTTTCCTGCCGCCGGTCGCGCAGTGGGTGGAGGCGGCCAGCCATCCGGCGATCATGGACACCAGCCGCGCGAAGCACGAACTCGGCTGGGTCCCGCGGTACACCGCGCTCGAGACATTGCGGGATACGTTGCGACTGTACCGTCAGCGCGCGAGCGCGTCGGAAACCCCCCGTGCGGACCTGGCCAGATCATAGTTCGACGGATCGAACCGCCGGGTCTGCCAGGCGTAGACCCAGGTGAAGTCCGGCCAGAGACTGACGTTGCGGCCGTCGGCGTCCAGGTACCAGCTCTTGCAGCCGCCCGTTATCCAGACGGTAGGGCGCATCTTCCGCTGCACTTCCCTGTCGTAGGCGGCCTGCGACGCGGGCCGGACCTCGATGCGCTCGAACCCGTGGCGCCGGGCGTGCCACAGCGCGCGGGCCACGTACCTGATCTGCGCCTCGATCATGAAGACCTGCGAGGTGTGCCCGAGCCCGGTGTTGGGGCCGGTCAGCACGAAGAGGTTCGGGAATCCCGCCGTCGTGGTGCCGCGGAACGCGGTCTGCGCGGGTCTGGCTGACCAGCGCTGCGCCAGGCTGACGCCATCGGGGCCGAAGATCCGCTGCGCCATGGGGAAGTCGCTGACGTGGAAGCCGGTGCCGAAGATGAGCGTATCGGCGTCGTAGACGGTGCCGTCGCTGGTCACCACGGACTTCGCCGTGATCTCTGTGATGCCGTCGGTGACCACGGAGACGTTCGGCTGGGTGAGCGCTGGATAGTAGTCGCTGGAGATCAGGATCCGCTTGCAGCCCATCCGGTACGACGGGGTGAGCCTGGTGCGCAGGTCCGGATCGCCGACCTGGCGGTGCAGATGACGCAGGGCCAGGACCTCCGCCTTCCGCATGATCCCCGGATTCTTGACGAAGCCGAGCGCGTAGGTCTCCCGCCCGAGGTAGATGCCGGCGCGGGCGATCCGCTGGGTCACCGGCGCGTGCCGGAACAGCCAGTGCTCGAGCCGGGAGACCTGACGGTCCCGGCGCGGCAGGATCCACGGCGGAGTGCGCTGGAAGACGGTCAGCCGGCTGACCAGGGGCTGTATCCGCGGCACGAACTGGATGGCCGAGGCGCCGGTGCCGATGACCGCCACGTTCCGCCCGGTCAGGTCATAGTCGTGGTCCCAGGCGGCGGAATGGAAAACAGCGCCCGCGAAGGTCCCGAGCCCGGGAATGCCGGGGATCAGCGGGTCGCTGAGCGGTCCCGTCGCGGTGACGAGAAAGCGCGCGGTGAGCGCGCCGGAGGTGGTCTCGACGTGCCAGACGTCAGCGGCCGGGTCCCACCGGGCGGCCGTGACCTCCGTGCCGAACCGGATCTGCCCGGTGATCCCCTCGTCGGCGGCTACCCTGCGCAGGTATGCCCAGATCTCGGGCTGCGCGGAGAAGCTGCGGGTCCAGCCGGGGTTCGGGGCGAACGAGAAGCAGTACAGGTGGGAGGGGACGTCGCAGGCCGCTCCGGGATAGGAGTTGTCCCGCCAGGTGCCGCCGAGGTCGGCGGCCCGTTCGAGCAGCACCACATCGGTGATGCCGGCGCGCCTGAGCCGGGCGGCCATGCCGATGCCGCCGAATCCGGACCCGATGATCGCGACCGTGACGTCAGGCATCCGCGCCTCCCGTACCCGCGGCGCCTGTAGCGCCGAGCCGGTCTCGCATGCCGCCGGCGATTGCGGCGCCGTCGAAGGCCCGCGTGCGGACCGCACGGTTCAGGCGCGCCGCCACCGCGCGGTCGACGAGGCCCGGCGCGTGCCTGGCGAGCCGGAATGCGGCCGTGCCGGCCCTGGTCGACGCCACGTCCCGTGGCGCGCTGCGCGCCGCGGCGGCCCGCACCACGGTGAGCACCGTGTCCCGGACGCTTTCGGCTGGCACTAGCCCGTCGAGCGCCACTCCCGCCGCACGCGAGCGGTCGTGGATGGCCGTGCCGACGTACCCCGGGTAGACAGTCGTCACGCCAAGGTGGGTGCCGTACTCCATCCGGAGCACGTCGGCGTAGGCGGTCAGGGCCCGCTTGGAGACCGTGTACGCGGCGCTGAACGGCATCGTCACGCCGGCCAGCAATGAGGCGGTGACGATCACCCGGCCGCGAGCGTCCAGCAGGTCCGGTAGCGCGGCCGCCGTAACCCGCCAGGTGCCGAGCAGGTTGACCTCGAGCGCCTCCCTGACCTCCGCGACCGCCGGCTGCCCGACGTCCACCACCGGCCCTACGCCCGCGTAGTGAATGAGCGTGTCCAGGCGGCCCAGCCGCTTGACGGCCTCCGCGACCGCCACGCGGACCTGCTCGTCGTCCATGACGTCGCAGACCAGCACTCCCGGGGCTGATACCCGGTCGATGCCGATCGCGTCGCCGCCCAGGTACCGCAGCACGCGGAGCGTCGACGAGCCGAACGCGCCGGCGCCGCCTGTGACAATCGCCGCGCGCCCGGCGAGCGCCGAACGGGCGGCAAGGCTGCGGAGGTTCTCGCGAGGCATGGTCCTCACCTTCCGGCCGCGGTCGGGTGCTGCTGCGCACGGCCGCGATGAACGTTACAATGAACATTGTCACAATACAAGTGGTAACGTTTTTCGGCATGGGCGAGTACCGGATCGACGAGCTGGCACGGCTAGCGGGAACCACCGTCCGCAACGTTCGCGTCTACCAGGATCGAGGGCTGCTCGCCCCGCCCCGCCGCGACGGGCGCGTGGGCATCTACACGGACGCCCACCTGGCGCGGCTCCGGCTCATCGGCCGGCTGCTCAGCCGCGGGTATACGTTCGCCAACATCGGCGAGATGCTGGCCGTCTGGAAACGCGGCGGCACCCTTGCCGAGATTCTCGACCTCGAGTCGGCCGTTGCGGATCCGTGGTCCGACGAGGTGCCCGGCTACGTCACGGCTGAGCAGCTCGGGGAGTTGTTCGGCGCGGGGAACTCCGCAGAGAACCGGGCCAGGGCCGCGGATCTCGGCATCATCCAGCCAGACGGCGCGCGTTACCTGGTGCCCAGCCCGAGGCTGCTGAGCGCCGGCGCCGAACTGGTAGCGGCAGGCGTGACACTGCCTGACGTGCTCGACCTCGCCGAACGGCTCCGAGCCCAGGTGGACGCCGTAGCGCACGATATGGCCGCCACGGTGGCGGGCCAGGTGGTCGCTTCTCACCTGCGGGACGGCGGACCGCACGGCGAGGACATCGCCGAGGTAGCGGCTATCGTCCGGCGATTGCGGCCGCTGGCTCAGGTTGTGCTCGACGCCATGCTGGCGCAGGCGATGTCCCGGCACGTCCAAGATGCCCTTGGCGACCACTTCCCTGAGCTGCTCGACTACCGGAAGCCGCCCGAGGGCGGCCAGCCGGCCTGACTGCCGGGCCCGGCGGGTGGTCCTGTTTATCTGCGCGGCGCGGTGCTAGCTTCGGGAGCGTCCCGGGCTATCAGGGGGTCACGATGCCCGTTCAGCTTGTCAACCAGAGCCCTCGGTACGGCAAGGCTCACCTCATCGAACCCGCCCCGCTGGGGTACCTGCAGCTGGCCGCTGACGTGGAGGCGCCGCACTGGCCCGGCCCGGTGCTCCACCGGAGCAGGGATAAGCAGCAGCTCTTCGGCGTCCTCAAGTGGCAGGCCAGGAAACTTGCGGAGCTGGAGGCGGTCCAGACTGTCACCGTCTACGACGCCCTCGGATTCACCCCGCCAGGCGGTGACGTGAAGGGCCAGGCGGCGCGGCTGGTGCCGGCGCGGTTCGACGTGGTGATCCTGGTCGAGACGGTCTCTCCCGACGCCGTGAGGGACGTTCGCGCTACCCGGGCCTACCAGGAGCTGGCCGGCACGCTCACCGAGCGGGCGCGCCGCGTGCACCAGATCGCGGCGAGCAACGTGCGCCGGGTGGGCGACGTCGACAAGAGCCGTCCTGGCCTGTTCGTGTTCAACTACCTCGTCGGCGACGACCTCGGCCTGGCCACTGAGCTCTGGGAGTATCTCTCCGGCTGGTACGCGGCCGAGACCGGGCTGGACAGCGCCACCCTGCTCGCGCCGCTCGAGGGCGAGCAGTCGGATTATGTCCTGATCAACCACGCCCGCTGGGACGGCAGCCTGGCCGCGTTCGCGGCCCGCCAGCTGCCCAAGAGAACGTTCCGCAGCTACCTGCTGGCCAACCTGAAAGCCAACCACGTCGCCGCCATGCCCGTCCTGTATCGCCTGGCCTTACCCGGAGCCCTGCTTGGCATATCAATCAATGCTTGATATAGTTAGCAGTAGAAGGAACGGATAAGGAGGTATGGCCATGGCTGCCACCGTCCATGAGGCGCAGCAGGAGGAGTTCCTGTCCACGCTGCGCAAGGGCCAGGAGATCGCGCTCGACGCGCTCAAGACCCTGGTCGAAACCATTCAGTTCGTCACCCCCCCGGTGCCCGTCATCCACATGCCGACAGCGCACGAGGTTGTGGCTGTTAGCAACCAGCTCGCCGAGCAGCTGCTCGCCAACCAGCGGCAGTTCGCCGACGAGGTCATCACGGCGCTGTCCCCGCTGCTGCCTGGCAAGGCTGGCAAGCCCGCCGCCAAGAGCGTCGAGCGCAAGCCTGCCGGCGCTGACAAGGCGGGCAAGTCCGCCGCGTAGGGCCCGGGCACGCGCAGGCCGCAGCAGCACCGGGAACCGCCGGAGCCGCTGCGGCCTCCGACGATGAAGCATGAAGGAGGCGGCCGTGACAGATCTGCTGCAAACGCAACGGGAGGCGCTTGGCGCCTTCGTCCGCCAGCAACGGAAACGGGCCAACCTGTCGCTCCGCCAGCTGGCGGAGCTGACCAGCCTGTCCAACCCCTACCTGAGCCAGGTGGAGCGAGGCCTGCACCAACCGTCGGTGCGGGTGCTCAAGGCGATTTCCGACGCCCTCAACCTGTCGGCCGAGACACTGCTCGCCGAGGCGGGCCTGATCGACGTGATGGCAGGCAGCAGTCGGCACGAGTCGCCGGCCGACGCAGGACCGCCGACCTCGACCGAGGACGCGATAAGGGCTGACCAGCGCCTCAACGACGAGCAGAAGGCGGCGCTCATCGCGGTCTACCGGAGCATGCTCGGCTAGCCGCGGGCACAGCGCTGGCGGACTCAGCGCTAGCGGACTCAGCGCTGGCGGACTCGGCCTCGGCGAACCAAGGGCTACCGAGGTCCCTCACCAGCAGGCGGAATGACTCTCTCCCCGGCGCACCCCAGCCGGCACGCTGCCGGTAGGCGAATGGCGAAGGTGAGGTGGGTGCGGTGACTGTGAACGCGGCACGCGATACGACCTGGCCGTCGCCGCCCGATCCCGGCGATCTCAGCAGGCGGCTGACCGCGCGGCGGGCCGAACTGCGGCTCAGCCTCAGCCAGGTCGCCGAGCGCGCCGCGGTCAACCGCCGCTACCTGGAGTACCTGGAGAACTTCCCCGGCCGGCCGGACTCGGGCACGCTGCGCCGGCTGGCGGCGGCGCTGCGCACCACGCCGGCCGCGCTGCGGACCGGCACCGGTCGCTGATCGCCGCGCACGGCGATGAGCCGGTCTCGTTCGAGGCCGACCACCTCGATGAGATCCTCGGGTGCGGCTGGAGCGTGCTGGTCCGCGGCCAGGCCCACCGGGTGCTGCAGCCCCGCATCCAGCCGGAATAGGGCTGCGTTGCCGCCGCAGCTGCGCCGCGGTGGTGCTGCGGCGGCAAGCTCACACGCTGTCGGCGGTGCTGGTCACTGCCCTGGCGACCAGGCCTGCCCGGGCGCGCTGCAACCGCACGGCGAGCACCCGCAGCAGCCGCCCGGTGAGCTCATAGCCGAACAGCGGATCCTCCGTCGATCGCGCACGGACGGCGGCCGCGTCGAACTCGAACGCTTCCACCGCGGTGACGCAGACCGCGCCGCACGTCCACCGGTACGGCGGGAACAGCCAGGACCAGCCGACCAGCTCCCCGATCCCGGCGCTGTCGATGATCATCCGCCCGTTGCCTGGCACCTGCACGTCCAGGCTGACACGGCCGGACCGGACCAGCCAGAACTTGCCAGCATACCCGCCTGTCTCGAAGATCCGGTGTCCGGCGGGGAACGTCACGTCCGACGCCGCCGCGGCGAGCGCCTCCAGCTGCCCGGACGGCATGCCGCGCAAGAACGGGTGACCGGCAAGCGCCGGCGCGGTGACCTCGATCATGCGACTGCACCCCCTCAAAGCTGGTCTTTCAAGACCAGTGTGCGGCGCCGTGTCCCGCGGCAGCAGGGCCTAAAGGCCCGCACGGTGGTGACATCCGGCCGTGACGCCGGCCAGGGGGCCGGCAGAACACTGAGGAATGTCAGATAAAGCGAAGCGGACCTTAAGACAAGGGCCCGCGTCATTGAGGAGGCTCACGATGCGCCGCGACTCTTCCCGTACCCTGATCGGCGCGGCGAGCGCCGCCCTCGCGGCGGTGCTGCTGATCGCCGGAGGCCTGCTGCTGTGGGGCTCGGCCTACGTGCACAACACTGTCCAGAGCCAGCTCTCTGAGCAGCAGATCATCTTCCCGCCGGCGGCCGCGTTCGCGCACCCCAAGGCCGGCAGTGAGATCACCCCGAACATGATCCCGTCGGTGTCGCAGTACGCCGGGCAGCAGCTGCTGACCGGGCAGCAGGCCGAGGCCTACGCCGACCACTTCATCGCCCAGCACATCACCGACATGTCCGGCGGCAAGACCTACTCCCAGCTGTCGGCCGCCTCGATGGCGCAGCCGAATAACACCCAGCTGGCCGGCCTGGTCGCCACCGTCTTCAAGGGCGAGACGCTGCGGTCCATGCTGCTGAACGCCTACGGCTGGTGGAAGGTCTCCCAGATCACCTACATCGCCGCGCTGGCCGCCTTCGGGCTCGGCACCGTGGCCGCGTTCGTCGCCGGGTTCGCCTTCGCTACCGGCCGCCGGACCAAGACCGTCGCCGAAGTCCTGCCCCAGGCCGGGGCTGACAGCCCGGTCAAGGCCGCATGACACCCAGGCAATCAGCATTGCCGCAACCAAAGCTCACCCCCGGCCGAGGCGGTCACCGCATCAGCCGGGGGTGATCCCATGACAACCGCAACCGCCAAACCGCAGGCCAGCCATGTTCGGCCTTCAGCCTTCCCTCTCCCGAAGGACTTTCGGCCCTGACTCGCGGAGCTCCTGACGACGAGACTGCAAGCAAAAGGCGAGGGAATCAGGGACGTGAGGACAATGACAGCCGTTGTCAGAGACGTGATGACCAAGCAGGTGATCTGGGTGGAGCGGGACACGCCGTTCACGGCGATAGCCGCCGCGCTGCGAAAGCACCGGGTCAGCGCGTTCCCCGTGCTGGACGAGGACAGCCGCGTGATCGGGGTGGTCTCCGAGTCCGACCTGCTGAACAAGATGGCCCTGGGCGGCGGTGAGGACCACATGCCGGGCATGATCGGCGGCATCCTGCGGCACAAGCAGCTGGAGAAGGCGCGCGGGGTCACCGCCGCCGAGCTCATGACGGCCCCGCCGGTGACCGTCTCCGCCGAGGACACCGTCGAGCACGCCGCGCGGCTCATGTACCAGCGCGGGGTCAAGCGGCTCCCGGTCGTGGACGCGGAGAACCGCCTGGCCGGGATCGTCAGCCGGGCCGACGTGCTCGCCGTCTACGGCCGCGCGGACGCCGAGATCGCCGAGGACATCAGGAGGAGCGTCCTGTCGACCGAGGAGTCTGCCGTTCCCGGCGCGTTCGACGTCTCGGTGGCCGAGGGCGTGGCCACCCTGAGCGGCCAGCCGCAAACCCGCGAGCAGGGGCACGACATCGTGTTCCGGGTCCGGCACGTCCAGGGCGTGGTCGCCGTCCGCGACCGCCTCGACTACCCGGCTCCAGGGCCGGATGCTTTCGACGTGGCGGCCAGCTTCGCGGTCGACTGAATACGGCAATGAACCGCTCTATGTCGGCCTCAGAACCCGACGCCCATCCCGCCACTAGGCAGGGTCTGGACTTAACCGGAAATAACCTGCGGACGCCAAGCGACGGATGAGATCAGCCTCGCCGAAGTGGTCACCCGGATGGCGCTCGGAGAGGCGACTGTGGACGTGACGGTTCCGGAGGCCATGGGCCCTTTGCGCAATGACGCCTCCACGCAGCGGAGGCCGCACGAAATGCGACCCTGCCCGGTTCCTCAGCTGGGCCCGGCGCCAGACCATCACCGACCCGACTCATGTCGCCGCCGCTGCCCGGCTCCGGGCGGCCTGCCAGCACGCCCGCACCGTCAGCAGCGGCCCGGCCGGCGAGGAGGGACTGCTGCGCAACCTGGCTGACTACGACGCCCGCTTCGGCATCGACTTCGGCGCCGCCAGCCAGCCTGGCAACGCCGGCGGCCCCGGCGGGGAGGTGGCGGTGTGATGGCCATGCCGGCCGATGCCCTCAAGCAGATCGAGTACTACGCCACCGCGCTCAAGGCGCCCCGGATCCGGGACAGCGCGGCCCGGCTGGCAGACCAGGCCCGCGACGCCGGCTGGAGCCACGAGGAATACCTGTCCGCGGTGCTGTCCCGGGAGGTGTCCTCGCGGGAATCATCCGGCTCCGAACTGCGCATCCGCGCGGCCGGGTTCCCATCGCGCAAGGCAATCGAGGAGTTCAGCTTCGACCACCAGCCCGGGCTCACCCGCCACATCATCGCCCACCTGGCCACCTCCCAGTTCATCGCCAAAGGCGGCAACGTCGTGCTGCTCGGCCCGCCCGGCACCGGCAAGACGCACCTGTCCATCGGGCTGGGCATCGCCGCCGCCCAGCACGGGCACCGGGTCCTGTTCGCCACCGCCGTCGACTGGGCCGCCCGCCTGCAGGCCGCCCACCAGCACGGCCGGCTGGCCGCCGAGCTGGCCAAACTGCGCCGCTATGCGCTGCTGATCGTCGATGAGGCCGGCTACATCCCGTTCGAGCATGACGCGGCCAACCTGTTCTTCCAGCTGGTCTCGACCAGATACGAGCATGCCTCGATGATCCTCAGCAGCAACCTTCCGTTCTCCCGCTGGGGCGACGTGTTCAGTGACCACGTCATCGCCGCAGCGATGATCGACCGCATCGTCCACCACGCCGACGTGCTCACCCTCAAGGGCAACAGCTACCGGCTCCGCAACACCGACATCGATACCGCTGCCTTCCCACCGGGCCAGCGACACGGCACAATAACCACAACCACAGTGGCCTGGTTTTCAACGAGCGCTCCTGGCCAGACTTTCGAGGAGCGTCGACAAGAGTAGATTTTTCGAACAAGCACCGACAGACATAGGGCGCTACTGAACTAGACGGAACAAGGTGATTGCGCACCGGTCCGATGGAGCATTACCTACGTGGATACGGTGTCTGGGCACAAGGTCCCTGCTGTGAGCTTCCGTGGAGTCCGTCTCATGCGGTCCGGTGTCTCGCCTGAACCAGTATCGAGTCCCTACCACACGCAGAGTTCATCAGCGAATCAGTCATTCAGGCCGCTCAGCCACTCACTGGCACGGAGCGCCAACATGCCGATCCCGTGGGTTGCATCCCGGCCATGCCGGACGCGGTCAGTGGGTTGACGAGACTATTACAACTCAACTAACTGGATATCCAATGCTGCCCGGAACGCCGGGTGCACTACGAGCATCCCATCGGGGCTCTTCAGGGGATACACCAGTCTTCGGATATTCGCTTGGACGGAATAGGAGTACTTCACATCAGGGAAAGTCGGCGATGAGACGCCTAGGAAGCCAAACCATATAAGCAGTTCGATGACCGAGTCGTCGGCAACAAATCCACCGCCCTGGATGCGGCCCAGCGCTTCATACAAAGACATCGAACTTGGAGCACCTTGGAAGACGTACAGAATGTCTTGATATTCGGGATGAGTGTCCAGAATTTCGAACATGGTCGCTAGCAGTATATCTTCAGAATAACTCTTTTCGGCCTGAACGATATCTTCAGCGAGAACACGATCATGACCACGATTAGTTGCAACGTCGATTGCCCTATTTAGGAACTGCAAAAGATCTCTCGGGCGCATGAGAGTTCTTTCGACAAAGTAGGAAAATGAGTCCTGAGCTCCCACTAGGGGATCACATATCAAAGGCCAGATCTCCGCAAAGTCCTCCTTGGTAGCAGCGCTATTCGCAATCCTCAGCCGCACGATCTCTTTAAATAGTTCCGGATCCTCCCAGTCAAGCTGCAATGCCGTATCTTTACCTTTATCCGGCATTTCATTCCGGAGATGTTCGTAAATATCAGAACGCAAAAATACTAGGCACTTCAGCTCAATATCATTGGCCTCAAGCTGATGCTGTAGTTTTCGAGTAGCATCGAGCAATGATCTTACAATAAGCATGTCAGTCTCAGTGGTTCCGCGGACTGGCCAACCTTTATCCAAGTTGTCCACCAAGACCCAGACACTCTCTTTCGAGCGAAGATAATCACTGACAGCGTCGTTTAGCTCACGAACGTCGCCTTTATAAATAAGCTCAGTGAGGCTGGCGCCTATCTCCTGTGCATCCGATGCCTGAAGTTTAGAAGTTATGCCATCTACTTGGCGAACCAATCTCTGAGAAAAATCCGCATTCCATCCCTGGTCGTGTCGATCGTAGACACGGGCCAATCGAGCATAGCGTTCATACCGGAGAGGGTCGATGCGGGCTGTAGATCTATCCTTGTCAAGTGCTGCCCTTGCCAACTCGCACAGCAAAATGTAGTTCCAGAATGCTACCATGGTATGCTCTCGAAGTCCTGGAGCCGTTCCCATTCGCTCCAGTAGAGAGTCTTTGAGACGCTTAAACTGATGACCTTCGGGCTTGAGATCGAGCACCAGACGGTCATTCCCACGGCCTGCCCGCTCCCGTACGTCGTAAAATATCGCGGTCTTCCCAGACCCCTTGCGGCCAACTACCAGACGAGCGTGGCCTCGTCGCGCTTGCACAGCTGGGCCTGTGCTTACAAAGTATGAATGAAGACCAACTACCTCATTTTCAGCAGCCACATCGCCCAGGTTGGCCTCACTGAGGAGACTGCCTGATTGAGATTCACGGACTGTGGACGTGGAGTGAAGCGCGTCAATTACACTACGAAGCGAAGGCGCAAGCAAATTCGCGATCATATTCGGATTACGATATGATTTTACTACATCGCGGTAGTCAATCGGTTGCAGCGCCCCTTCTTCTTGCAGCATAACGACTATTTTCTGTTGCGCCATGGCCATTCCGCAGATTATCGCACATTGACCATTGTGGGCCGTAGCCGCCTCTCCTCGACTCGGATGGAGCAGGTTGGCAATGACGCCCACTGAGGCGGCAACCTGGCGACGTGCCTCATGAAGCGATAGTCTTGGTGTTTCTACAGGATCGTATGAACGGAAGCCCAGAGGGGACATCTTTAGTGTGGAACTTAGCTGAAGCGCCCCCTCGGTCTCTATCGGTCCTTTCAGCACATAAAGAGGGGTTTCTCTACTGATGCGGGATTCAGGTTCGGGCAGCGCAACCCCTGGCAGCCGACTGACCAGTTGCTTACGCAGATTGTCGGAGTTAGTGAAATCTATATAGCCAACTGTGTCCAGCAAGCCCAAGGAGTCGAACGTACGTTGGTTAATTTGAAATGAAGTATCCCGAATGGGGAGGACTGGAAGTCCGAGGCCAATAACAAAGCCAAGCTCAAATAGAACATTAAAGTTTAGCGTGGTAACGTCACAAACTACCGAGGCGCTATTGCGTGCCGCTTTACATATCTCACAGAAAATTATTTGCCCCGGGATTGGGAGCATTGTCCAGCTGATCCAGTTCCACTTACGATTAGTTGACCGTAGACCGTTCACCGCGGTCTCTATAGTGGCTGCTATTATTTGGGGATTGGCCGGGTATGCAAAGAATACGTTTTTAAGGGGAGATTTGGAAAACTCTTGATCGCACTCGCCATTTACATATTCACAATACTGTGGAGGAGTGAAAAGCTTCATATTTTCCTCGCTAGGTTATTCTCGATCCTAGCGGACGCCTGTGCGACGGGCAAGTATGTGTGGTGCTCATATCCGTCACACGAGGTTCTGGCGCCGCTTTCCAGCGCGACACCCACCGCAGGGCCAGCCAGGACTCTGCCGACTCCCCCTAGGGCGGCGGCCCCTGTGTCACGCCGCGCTCCAACACAACAGCCCTAGCGCCCCGTACGCCGGCGCTAGGGCTGTTGGTTTGTCTGGGCCTAACCTCTTGATCGTGCTCAGGAATGTGTGCCATGCGTCGCCGGTGAACGACATCACCAGGCCGCGCTCGTTGTCTTTGGTGTCGCACACCAGCACGCGGCCGACCTTGTCGGCCAGCTCTACACAGTTCCCTCCGTTGGTACCGGAGTAAGTGCTCTTGCGCCACGCGGCGCGGTCGTCGCGGTCCATCTCTCCGCCGTCCGTTCAATGAGAGCTAGCGATGCTGCGGCGGCCAACGCCTCTGACTGGAGCCACCGGAACCGGGCCGGCACGTCCGCTACCGTCGCGGCGTCATCGATTACCCAGCCGTCAGCAATATCATCCGTGCTCACGCTACCCGCCGCACCTGAAATTGTCGCAATCACGAACGAACCCACGAGCCCGACATGCGCACCCGGCTGGTCCAGCACCTGAACGGTGATGCTCGGCCGACGCGCCAGCTCTGCCAGATTCGCCAGTGCGGCGCGGCCGCCGGTGAACTGGCAGCATTACTGGTACTGCCAGCAATGCAGCTACCCCGACCGGACCAGCGACCTGCGCAGTGTCGTGAAGATCTCGGATTTCTACTCCGACCGGCAATGGCATTCCATCAGCACCCGCTGCGGCATCAACCGGCCGCTGGGATTCGAACACGATCTCATGCTGACGCTGCCCGGCGGGCCCGCCCCGGTCGTTCAACCCGGCCGGACCATGCGGCTGTTCTTTTTCCGCGGGCCCGGGCCGGACTTCAGCGAGCGGGACCGGGCGGTGCTCATATCGCTGCGCCCGCACCTGCACCGGGCGTACCTGGACGGCGAGCGGCGCCGCCACCCCGTGCCTCGGCTCACCCCCCGGCAGGCCGAGCTGCTGCACCTGCTGGCTGCTGGGCATACCAACACGCAAATCGCCCGCCGCCTAGGCGTGACCGAGGGAACCGTGCGCACCCACCTGGAGAACATCTACGAGAAGCTGCATGTCTCCAGCCGCGCCGCCGCCGTCACCCGCGCCCTCGCCGATCGTGTCACCTAGGGATCGGCGGCAGGGGAAGGGCTGGCGTCTCCGGTCTTCCCCGTCCTTCCCCTCTGACGCGATATCCTTTGCGGGACGGCGCCGGGTCCAGGTTCGGCGAAAGCCGATCGCAGAGCGACTCCAGCGGGGCGGCTCAACGGGGTAGCCGTGAGCGGGACACTGAAGCACGAGGAAGACGGCTATCGATAGCACACCGGATGAGCCAGCCCGCAACGATGCCTCGCGGGCTGCCAAGAACGCGCACCGAGGCACCAATTGGACCACCCCGGGTTGGTCCAAGGTGCCGCATGGCGACCAGCCTGCCGCAGTCGACCTAATGCCTCTGGAGCGA
>Ga0335073_10008990_pt1 | contig 14010 bp, 10 predicted proteins | sample Lox_Sample_22_FD_207093 | JGI IMG/M metagenome (GOLD analysis project Ga0335073, IMG submission 207093) | Soil microbial communities from Loxahatchee National Wildlife Refuge, Florida, United States - Lox_Sample_2.2 | ecosystem: Environmental > Terrestrial > Soil > Wetlands | place: USA... | reverse complement strand
GCGGCGCCCGCTTCCTCGCCCAGGACACGGCGAAGGACGCCGACTGGGTCCGCGTCATGGCGGAGATCAAGTCCGCTTTCGGCAAGCTGCACGGGCTGGTGAACAACGCCGGCATTCTCGGACCGATGCCGAGCAGCTTCGAGAGCGAGGACCTGGAAGCCTGGCGCAAGGTGCAGTCGATCAACATGGACGGCGTGTTTCTCGGCTGCAAGCACGGCGTGCCGGCGATCCGCGACGCCGGCGGCGGCTCGATCGTCAACCTCTCCTCCATCGCCGCGCTCGGCGGCACGCCGGAGCTGTCGGCCTATGGCGCGAGCAAGGGCGCCGTGCGCCAGTTCACCAAGACGGTGGCCGTGCACTGCGCCCGCAAAGGCTACAGGGTGCGCTGCAATTCGGTGCATCCCGGCATCATCATGACGCCGATGGGCGAGAACGTGCTCCGCACCGACGAAGCCCGGCGGCGCAGCCTGCAACGCATACCGCTCGGCGAGTTCGGCACGCCCGAGGACATTGCCGCCGGCATCCTCTATCTCATTTCCGATGAATCGCGCTACGTCACCGGCGCCGAACTGGTAATCGACGGCGGCATCAAGGCGGCGTAGCGGATGGGCGCCGCAACAGCGCGCGGAGCCGCACCAGGGGAAAGCACAAGGCGCCGAGCGCGAGGTAGGCGAGGAAAGCGGCCTCCTGGGCGAGCCCGCTGCGGCGCAGCGCGGCCTGCAGGGCCGCCTTGACGAGCCCGGCCACCTCCCAATAGGCGAGGCGCAGGATGCGGCGGTCGCCGGCAAGGGCGTGCTTCAGATAGAGCGCGCCGCGGGCGGTAACGTAGTTCCGGCGCAGCCGGTCGCGTTCGTGTCTGGTTCTGCGGCCGTGATCGTGGAACAGCAGCACCTCGGGCGAATAGGCGGCGGCAAAGCCGGCGCGGCATGCCCGGTAGACGAAGTCGGTATCCTCGCCGGCAGGAAGCGGGGCGCCGGCGCCGAAATCCGCATCGAAGCCGCCGATCCGCTCGACCACGCCGCGCCGGAAGGCCATGTTGCAGCCGGGGATGATGTCGAAGAGCGAATCGCCGGTGACGCCGCGACGCTCGCGGCTGGTGCGGATGGTCAGGGGCAGGTCGTCCGCGTTGTGCAACTCGGCCCGCCCGCCGAGCAGCGCGAGCGCCGGGTCGCCTTGGAACTCGCTCCAGATCGCCGCGAGCCAGTCGGCGGCAACCAGGCAGTCGTCGTCGGTCATGGCGATGATCTCGCCGCGGGCGCGGCGCAGTCCGGCATTGCGGGCGGCACCGAGGCCCTGCACCCCTTCGAACACATAGAGGAGGGGAACGGTCGAGCGCCGGGCGAAGGATTCGATGAGTTTCCTGGTCTGGTCGCTGGAATTGTTGTCGACGCAGATCAGTTCCCAAACCAGGCGGCCGGTGTCCATGGCCAGCAGGCGCTCGAGGCAACTGGCCAATTTGCCGGCGCGGTTGCAGGTCGCCACGACCACGCTGATCGCCGGCGCGAACGCCGCTTCGGGCTGGATCGCTGCCGCGTCGGGTCTATTCATGCTGCCCCGCCTGCCGCTCCGTGGACGCCGTCAAATATCGCGAGAACGGCATGGCGATCTGGCCGGAACATAAAAAATTGCCGGGCTTTTGAGGGCCCGGCAAGTCTAACAGGGAGGCTTCACGTCTGGGAGACGTAAATAGGTTTCACGCGGATGGGAGTCTGCATGAAACCCCGCATTCGGGCATCGCGCCCGAAAACCGGGAACCAATGGTGCGATGCACCATCGCTCCTGCCGAATATTTAGTCTTGGACTGCCCGATTCTCTACAGTCACTATCTCAACACCGCCATGCAGCGCTCGCATGGCTTTGTCGAGTCGCCGTGCGATCCGCTCAAACGACCCTAATAGTGCCAATCGGCGACCTTGCGCACCAGGAAATCGCGGAAAACCGCAATTCGCTTTGAATTGCGAAGTTCCTCCGGATAGACGAAATAGGTATCGAAGCTCGGTCCTTCGATCGCCGGCAATATGCGAACGATGCGAGTATTGCCCTCAGTCAAATAGTCGGGGATGGCGGCTACACCGAGACCGCTTTCCACCGCCATCATGATGGCGAAAGTATTGTTCACCTGCAGCGCCGAGTCGCGTTTTTGCCCGCCGCCAAGGCCGGTGGTCACCAGCCAGTTCACATCGGCGATCGGCGGCGGCGCCTCCTCACCGTAGGTGATGAGGCGGTGGGTGGCGAGGTCTGCCAGCGACTTCGGCGAGCCGTGTTTCTTCAGGTAATCGGGCGCCGCATAGATGTGGTAGTGGACGGTCAGCAGCTTGCGTTGCACCAGATCGGGCTGGGTCGGTTTGCGCATGCGCAGGGCCACATCCGCCTCGCGCATGGACAGGTCGAGCTCGTGGTCGCTGAGCACCAGGTTGACCGAGACGTCGGGGTAGAGTTCGAGGAACTCCTTGACGCGCGGCGCCACCCAGGTCGAGCCGAAGCCGACCGTGGTGGTGACCTTGAGTTCGCCGCGCGGGCGATCCTTGCTGTCGGTCAGCATGGCCTCGGCCATGGCAAGCTTGGCGAAGACCTCGTGCGCCGTCCGGTACAGCACCTCGCCCTGCTCGGTCAGGATCAGGCCGCGGGCGTGACGATGGAACAGCGAGGTCTTGAGACTTTCCTCGAGCGCGCTGATCTGCCGACTGACGGCCGACTGGCTGAGGTTGAGGGCTTCCCCCGCGTGCGTGAAACTTCCAGCCTCGGCGACGCTGTGGAAGATACGAAGCTTATCCCAGTCCATGACTCGGTTACTTTAGACGGCCGGGCCGCTTCGTACCAGCATCACGTGCCGGCGCGCTCGGCAGCGGGGCGGCAACGCCGCGCTATTCGGCGGCCGCCTTCTCGCCGGCGTGGTGCGCCAGGTGCTTTTCGGCGTCGAGCGCGGCCATGCAGCCGGTGCCGGCGGCGGTGACCGCCTGGCGATAGATCTTGTCCTGCACGTCGCCGCAGGCGAAGACGCCGGGAATATTGGTGCGCGTGCTGCCCGGCTTCGTCACCAGATAGCCGTCGCCGTCGGTTTCGAGCTGGCCACGGAAGATGCCGGTATTCGGCGTGTGGCCGATGGCGATGAAGACGCCATGCACGCTCACCTCGCGCACCGCGCCGGTCGCGACATGCCGGAGGCGGACATGGGTGACGCTCGGCGGCGCGGCGCTGCCGCCGATTTCCTCGACCACGTGATCCCAGATCACGCTGATCTTCGGATTGGCAAACAGACGGTCCTGCAGGATCTTCTCGGCCCGAAAGGCGTTGCGCCGGTGCACCACGGTCACCTTGGCGGCGTGATTGGTCAGATAGAGCGCCTCTTCGACCGCGGTATTGCCGCCGCCCACCACCAGCACTTCCTTGCCGCGATAGAAGAAACCGTCGCAGGTGGCACAGGCGGAAACGCCGAAGCCCTGGAACTTCCGCTCCGACGGCAGACCGAGCCAGCGCGCTTCGGCGCCGGTGGCAATCACCAGCGTGTCGCCGCTGTAGGTGTCGCCCGAATCGCCCTTGGCCTCGAACGGCCGCTGGCCGAGGTCGCAGGAAACGATCACGTCGTGGATGATCTCGGTACCGACATGCCGGGCCTGGGCTTCCATCTGCTGCATCAGCCAGGGCCCCTGGATGATCTCGGCGAAGCCGGGATAATTCTCCACGTCCGTGGTGATGGTGAGCTGCCCGCCCGGCTGAATGCCGTGCACCATGATCGGCTTCAGCGAGGCGCGGGCGGCATAGATCGCCGCCGTGCAGCCGGCCGGCCCGGAGCCGAGGATCAAGACCTTGCTGTGATGGTGCTGTGGCATCGCTAACTCCGCTCGCCGTCGGCCCGATTATACGGACTCCCCGGTGCCTCAGAAGCCGAACATATGGTCGAGGCAGAAGGCATCGTCATGCTGCGCCAGACCGTGGAAGCCGAACAGTCGGCAGGTCGTATCGCGCACCTGGACATAGGCGCCGGGACCCGCCGCCTGCCGCTCGGCTGCGCTGAAGGTCGCCTGGTAGCGCCAGTGGTAGGAGCCGCCGCAGGCGATGGCGACCTGGCGGCTTGCCTGCTGGCGGCCGGCCGCGTCGAACAGGTTGAGTTCGGTGCTCGAGGTGGCGGCCCAGGGCAGGGATGCCGGATAGATCAGATGGCAGATCGTATCGGCCGGCGGCTCCGCCAGGCGCAGGAAGAGCCGCGTCGAGAGGCCGGGCGGGGCGCCGGTATAGGATTGCGGCTCGTCGCGATAGACGATCGGCGTGTTGTAGATATGAGCGCCGAAGCTGGTGTCCGCCGCATGGCCGCTCCGGCGCAGGCGATAGCGGCCGATGGCATGCAGCCAGCCGTCCGCCTCGCCGCCGTCGCGGAAGTCGTAGAGCAACTCGACATGGCCATAGCCCTGCGGCAGGGTGACGGCGGCCTCCTGCAGCCAGGCATCGATGTCGAGCGCCAGGGAAGCACGGCGCGCGATGCGGCCGAGGAACCTTTCCGCCAGGGTGCGGCCGTCGGCGGCGACGAGCAGAATCCGGAGCGGCAACTCGCGCTGCGCCGTCGACATCGGCGTCGGCAGGATGGTGCTGGCGAAAGCGTCGGTCGGCAGCACCGGCAGCGGCATGATATAGCCCTTGCCCATGCTCCGCGCGAGCTCGGGAATGAACGGATCCGGCTCCAGGTCGATGCGTTCGACGTTGGCGTGGGCGATATGCCGCCGGCCGCCGCGGGCGATTTCGTAGCGCGGACGGACGAAATGCCGGCCGGCCTGAACCTCGATCTGCTGCGGCCAGCGCGCTGCCGGCAGGAGCTTGGCCACGTCGAGCGGATAGGTGCCGAAAGGCGCGATCTCCGCATCCAGCCAGACGATGTCTTGCGATCCCATCAGGTTGAGGCCGACCGCGCCGGGCGGAATGGCCACGGGATGCGAATTCTGCACCCAGAGCACGATCTTCTCGCCATCGTCCGGCGCCGGCACGCCGGCATAGAGATCGGCCGGCCAGGCATTGGCATCGTGCGTGCAGGAGAGCGACCTGCCGTCGTCGCTGACCGTATCGAGCGCGTACTTCACCACGTCGTGCCCGGCCACGCGGATGGCGTGGATGAAGAGCGAGCCGGCGAATTCCTTGAGGTCGAAACGCCGGCGAATTTCGCGGCTGTCGATGGTGACGCTGCCGTTCGCCGCGGGCAGCGCTTCGGTCCAATGCGCCAAAATGCGCCCGGCGCCGTCGAACAGGCAGAGCCAGAGCGCCGGGTCGGCGGCGCCATAGCCGCCCCAATAATTCACCGAGACGACGCGGGTATGCAGATCCGCGCTGTCGCGCAGCAGCGCGAAGTTGGTGGCGAAATTCAGCGGGTCGAGATACTTGCGCCGGTTCGACAGCATTGCCTCGGGCAGGCGGAGCGCATCCAGGGTCAGGACTTGCATGCCTGCCGGCCGCAGCGGCGCGATCTGCTGCAGGTGCCGCGGCGCGTCGAAGGCGGCGACGAACAAGGTCTTCGCCTTGCTCGCGGCGAGCTCGCTCACCAGCTTCGCCCGGCAGCCGAGCACGGTGCGCTCGACCGATTCCAGCCGCTGCCCATAGATGTCGGCGATATCGATGCCGGCGAGGCCATAGAGGGCATCGAAAGATTCGACGGCGCCCTCGGGGTCGTAGATCGCCACCGGCCCGCCCGCCCGGAGGCGCCTGCGCAGGTCCGGCGCGGCCTGGGCGGCCAGCGGATGGCCGAGTGCCTTGAACAGCGTGCTGCCGCCGGTGTTGTTGCCGGGCCGGAAGACGCCGCCGAATTTCGGATTGGTGAAAGTCTCGATCCGCAGCGACATCAACGTTCCTTTGCCGGTGACGCTGCCGCGCGGCCCGTTTCAGGCAGCCAAACCAAGGCGTCGCCTGATTTCTGCAGCGACCAAGCCGGTATCATTTAACGGTGCATATGTCCAGCGTTCGAGCTTGCCGGCGAAGGGGCGTGTCAGGCCGTCGGCCCGCAGCCCCGCGTGAAAGGCATCGAACTTGCCGCCGCCGCCCGGCAGCGCGATGACATAGACCGGTTTGCCGGTGGCGCAGGCCTCGGAAACCATGGCCACGGAATCGCTGGTGACAAGGATGAAGTCGGCGAGGCCGAGGTAGCCGAAATAGGGGTTCTCCCCCGTGCCGTTCCAGATCACAGCCGGCAGGCTGCGCAGGCGTTCCTGCAGGATGCGCTCGTTGTCGATGCCGGTGCGCCGCGACGGCGTCAGCATCAGGCCGCATCCCGTTGCCTTGCAGAGGGCGACCAGGTCTTCGGCAATCCGGCTCGCGACGCCGGCATCGAGGCGGTAATAGGCACTGCTGCCGCCGATCAGCACGGCGACGCGGGGCTTGGGCAGGTGGGCGACCGCTGCGCCGAAGCGCAGCGCGCCATCGGCCAGCAGTGCCGGCGTCACCCGGTGCAGGGCGCCGCGGGTGGAAACCACGTTGGGGCCCTTGAGGCGGTCGTGACGCGGCGGCACCACCAGGTCGAAGCAGCGGCGCGATACGCGCGGGTGCTGCAATTGCACGGTGAAGGTCTGGCCGCGGCTCGCCCGGCGGATCGCCAGGGTCAGCGGCACCGACTTGCGGCCGCAGCCGATGACCAGGTCCGGCCAGGGCGGGTCGAGCCGATCGCTGCCCGCCCCGAGCGAAGCGAACGGCCGCGGCCACCAGCGCGCCGGGAGCCAGGTCCAGGGGACCAGCGGCCGCACACGCTTGATCACGAACGGCACTTCCAGCGCCTCGGCCAGGCCGCGCGCCTCGTTTTCCATGCCCGGGCCGCCGTCGCTGACCACCCAGCAGGATTGCAGCCGCCTCATCGCCTCGACCGGCGCTCGCGGCCGATGGCCGGACGGCGCTGTGTTGATCGGGCCGTCGCCATTCCTGTAATATTATTGCGCGACATATTCTTTCGCGCTTCCGGCGCCAGAGGCAACTTCATGCAACGGGTAAAGCTCGACGAAATCGACCGGCGCATCCTCGCCGATCTGCAGGACAACGGCCGCATCACCAATGTCGAGCTGGCGCGGCGCGCCGGCATTTCCGCCCCGCCTTGCCTGCGCCGGGTGCGCGCGCTGGAAGAGGCCGGATACATCCGCGGCTACCATGCCAACCTGAATGCCGAGGCGCTTGGCTTCGGCGTCTCGGTCTTCGCGCTGGTCGGCCTCAGCAGCCAGGCGGAGGCCGATCTCGTCGCCTTCGAGGAGCGTGCGTGCGGCTGGCCGCTGGTGCGCGAGTGCCACATGCTGGCCGGCGAGGTCGATTTCATTCTCAAGATCGTCGCCAAGGATTGGGACACCTACCAGCATTTCCTGACCGGCGAATTGACCGCTGCGCCGAATGTCGCCCACGTCAAGACGTCGCTGGTGATCCGTTCGTCGAAAGTGGTGCCGGGGGTGCCGCTGGAGACCGCCGAAGGCATCATGGCCGTCGAAGAAGCCTAATCGCCGAGCCGGTCGCTATTTATAGACGACCGAGACGATTTCGTAGGATTTGGAGCCGCCCGGCGTGGTCACCTCCACCGACTCGCCGGCCGACTTGCCGATCAGGGTCCGCGCCAGCGGCGAGGTGATCGACAGCAGGCCGGCCTTGATATCGGCCTCGTCGGCGCCGACGATCTGGTAGGTCAGTTCCTCGTCGGTGTCCTCGTCGGCCAGCGTGATTGTAGCGCCGAACTTGATCTGCTTGCCGGACAGTTTGCTGACGTCGATCACTTCCGCCCGGCGCAGCTTGTCCTCGAGCTCGAGAACGCGCGATTCGATGAAGCCCTGGCGCTCCTTGGCGGCGTGGTATTCGGCGTTTTCCGACAGGTCGCCATGCTCGCGCGCCGACGCGATTGCCTTGATCACGGCAGAGCGCTCCACCGATTTGAGGTGCTTCAGCTCTGCTTCCAGGCGTTCATACCCGACCACCGTCATCGGGACCTTTTGCATGGCGTATCATCCATCGTGCGATTACTGATCTCACGGATCACGCGGCCTCGCCCGGCGAGCCCTCAGGTCAAAAAATTCCCGGCCGCCGCGGCTCTCCACCGCACCCGGCCGGCGATCCGGTTCCAAATTTCACGCTTAAGAATAGGCTTGCAGAGGGGTGACTTCAAGGCTCCCGGATTGCAGAGCGGCAATCCCCTGCGCCGCGGCGCGCGCGCCGGCGACGGTCGTATAGTAGGGAATGCGCTGCATGAGCGCGGCCCGGCGCAGCGCGAAACTGTCGCGGATCGCCTGCGCTCCCTCGGTGGTATTGAACACCAGCGCGATCTCGCCGTTCTTCATGGCATCGACGATGTGCGGCCGCCCTTCCAGCACCTTGTTGACGCGGGTGACGGCGACGCCCATGCGGCGCAGATAATCGGCCGTGCCGCTGGTCGCGGTCACCTTGAAGCCGAGCGCGACCAGACGTTGCGCCGGCGCCAGGATGTTCGGCTTGTCGCGGTCCCTGACCGAGATGAAGACGGTGCCGCCGCGCGGCAGGCTGGTGCCGCCGGCGAGCTGCGACTTGGCGAAGGCGGTATTGAAGTCGCGGTCGAGGCCCATGACCTCGCCGGTCGAGCGCATCTCGGGCCCGAGGATGATGTCGACGCCGGGGAAGCGGGCGAAGGGAAATACCGCCTCCTTCACCGCCACGTGGTTCAGCGGCCGCTGCTTCAGCGCGAAGCCGCTCAGGTTCTCTCCGGCCATGACCCGCGCCGCGATCTTGGCGATCGGCATGCCGATGGTCTTGGCGACGAAGGGCACCGTGCGGCTGGCGCGGGGGTTCACTTCCAGGATGTAGATGTCGTCGTCCTTGACCGCATATTGCACGTTCATCAGCCCGACCACGCCGAGCGTGCGCGCCAACGCCTCGGTCTGCTTGTGGATCTCGGCGATGACGGCGGGCTTCAGGCTGTAGGGCGGCAGCGAGCAGGCGCTGTCGCCGGAATGCACGCCGGCTTCCTCGACATGCTCCATGATGCCGGCGACGAAGACGCTGCTGCGGTCCGCCAGGCAATCGACGTCGACCTCGGTCGCGTCTTGCAGATAGCTGTCGATCAGCACCGGCGAATCGCCGGAGACCTTGACCGCCTCCACCATGTAGCGGTCGAGCGCGGCATGGTCGTGCACGATCTCCATGCCGCGGCCGCCGAGCACGTAGGACGGACGGATGACGACGGGATAGCCGATGCGCTCGACCACGGCGCGGGCCTCGGCGGCGCTGAAGGCGATGCCGTTCTCCGGCTGGCGCAGCTTCAGCTTGCCGAGCAGCTTCTGGAACTGCTCGCGATCCTCGGCGAGATCGATCGCTTCCGGCGAGGTGCCGAGGATCGGCACCGCGGCCGCCTCCAGGCCGCGTGCCAGCTTGAGCGGCGTCTGGCCGCCGAACTGCACGATCACCCCGAGCAGTTTGCCGGCGCGTCGCTCGACCTGGATGACCTCGAGCACGTCCTCGACCGTGAGCGGCTCGAAATAGAGCCGGTCGGAGGTGTCGTAGTCCGTCGACACCGTTTCCGGATTGCAGTTGACCATGATGGTCTCGTGCCCCGCCTCGGCCAGCGCATAGGCCGCGTGCACGCAGCAATAGTCGAACTCGATGCCCTGGCCGATGCGGTTCGGTCCGCCGCCGAGAATGATCACCTTGCTGCGCGCCGAAGGGTCGGCCTCGCACTCCGGCGGCTCGGTGCCGTCGCCGACATAGGTCGAGTACATGTAGGGCGTACGCGAGGCGAATTCGGCGGCGCAGGTATCGATGCGCTTGAATACCGGGCGCACGCCGAGCGCGAGGCGTTGCCTGGTCACGGCGGCGGCCGATTGGCCGGTGAGCTGGGCGAGCCGCGCGTCGGAAAAGCCCGCGCCCTTCAGCTTGTAGAAGCCGGCGGCGGTCGCCGGCAAGCCTTTCGTCCGCACCTCGTTTTCCGTCTGCACGATGCGCTCGATCTGGCGCAGGAACCAGGGTTCGTATTTGCAGGCGGCATTGATCTCGGCGACGCCGAGGCCGCGGCGGAAGGCTTCGGCGATCACCAGCAGGCGGTCGGGCGTCGGCCGGGCTAGTTCGGCGACGATCGCCTGGCGATCGTTCTCGTCGCCGCTGACGCCGGGAATGGCGATCTCGTTGAGCCCGGTGAGGCCGGTTTCCATGGAGCGCAGCGCCTTCTGCAGGCTCTCGGCGAAGGAGCGGCCGATGGCCATGGCTTCGCCGACCGACTTCATCGAGGTGGTGAGCAGCGGCTCGGCGCCGGGAAACTTCTCGAAGGTGAAGCGCGGCACCTTGGTGACCACGTAGTCGATGGTCGGCTCGAAGGAGGCCGGCGTGACCCCGGTGATGTCGTTCTGCAGCTCGTCCAGCGTGTAGCCGACGGCGAGCTTGGCGGCGACCTTGGCGATCGGGAAGCCGGTCGCCTTCGAGGCCAGCGCCGAGGAGCGCGACACGCGCGGGTTCATCTCGATGATGACCAGCCGGCCGTCGGCCGGGTTCACCGCGAACTGCACGTTCGAGCCGCCGGTCTCGACGCCGATCTCGCGCAGCACCGCCATGGAGGCGTTGCGCATCACCTGGTATTCCTTGTCGGTCAGCGTCAGGGCCGGCGCGACGGTAATGGAATCGCCGGTATGCACGCCCATGGGATCGACGTTTTCGATCGAGCAGACGATGATGCAATTGTCCTTGCTGTCGCGCACCACCTCCATCTCGTACTCTTTCCAGCCGAGCACGGATTCCTCGATCAGCACCTCCTTGGTCGGCGAGGCATCCAGGCCGCGGGCGGCGATCTCCTCGAATTCCTCGCGGTTGTAGGCGATGCCGCCGCCCGTGCCGGCCAGGGTGAAGGACGGGCGGATGATGGCCGGCAGGCCGATCTCGGCGAGGCCGGCGCGCGCCTCCTCGAGCGAATGCGCGATGGCGCTCTTCGGCATGTCCAGGCCGATCTTGCGCATCGCCTGGCGGAAGAGGTCGCGGTCTTCGGCCTTGGCGATGGCCTCGCGCGAGGCGCCGATCAGCTTGACACCGTACTTCTCCAGCACGCCGAGCTCGGCGAGCTTCATCGACACGTTGAGCGCCGTCTGGCCGCCCATGGTCGGCAGCAGCGCGTCGGGCCGCTCCTTGGCGATGATCTTGCCGACCATCTCGGGATTGATCGGCTCGATATAGGTGGCGTCGGCCAGATCCGGATCGGTCATGATCGTGGCCGGGTTGGAATTGACCAGGATGATGCGATAGCCCTCGGCGCGCAGCGCCTTGCAGGCCTGCGTGCCGGAATAGTCGAATTCGCAGGCCTGGCCGATGACGATGGGCCCGGCGCCGACGATGAGGATGGAGTTGATGTCGGTGCGCTTAGGCACTCTTCCGCTCCATCAGGGCGACGAAGCGGTCGAAGAGATAGTGGCTGTCCTGCGGCCCGGGCGAGGCCTCCGGATGGTACTGCACCGAGAACACCGGCTTGTCCTTGAGCCGAAGGCCTTCGTTCGACCCGTCGAACAGCGAGACGTGGGTCGCTTCGACCGTCGGCGGCAGGCTTTCCGGCACCACCACGAAACCGTGATTTTGGCTGGTGATCTCGACCTTGCCGGTGGCGAGGTCCTTGACCGGGTGATTGGCGCCGCGATGGCCGCGATCCATCTTCTCGGTGCGCCCGCCCAAGGCCAGCGCCAGCATCTGGTGGCCGAGGCAGATGCCGAAGATCGGCACTTTCGTCTGCAGCAGATCGCGGATGGTCGGCACGGCGTACCGGCCGGTCGCCGCGGGGTCGCCGGGACCGTTGGAGAGGAAGACCCCGTCCGGCTGCTGCGCCATGATCTCCTGCGCCGTGGCGGTTGCCGGCACCACGGTGACGCGGCAGCCGCTCGCCGCCAGGCAGCGGGCGATATTGCGCTTCAATCCATAGTCGACGGCGACGACATGGTGGCGCGGATTGGTGAGCCGGCCGTAGCCCTTGCCGAGGGTCCAGCCGGTTTCGTCCCAGCCGTAGGTCTGCAGGCAGGTGACTTCCTTCGCCAGATCCATGCCTTCGAGGCCGGGCCAGGCGCGCGCCTTCGCCTGCAGCGCGGCGAGGTCGAACTTGCCCTGCGGATCGTGGCACACGACGCCGTTCGGCGCGCCGAGGTCGCGGATGCGCCGGGTCAGCCGGCGCGTGTCCACGCCGCCGATGCCGACGAGGTCGCGATGCCTGAGCCAAGTGTCGAGCGGGCGCAACGCGCGCCAGTTGGCGGGCTCGGTGATGTCGGCGGCCAGCACCAGGCCGCGCGCCGCCGGGGTGATGGTCTCGATATCCTCGTCGTTCGCCCCGACATTGCCGATGTGCGGGAAGGTGAAGGTGATGATCTGGCCGGCATAGGAGGGGTCGGTCAGGATTTCCTGATAGCCGGTCATCGACGTGTTGAAGCAGACTTCGCCGACCGCTTGGCCGGCCGCGCCGACGCCATGCCCCCAGAAATGCGTGCCGTCGGCGAGCATCAGGACCGCACTGGCTCCGGTCGGCGGAGGCGCGGCAAACCTCGATTTCGGGTCGCTCATGGGAGGGGCTCCTGGCACCGAACCGGCCGCCGGAGCGGTTGGCTGTGCGCAAAACGCTGCGCAACATAAGCAAACGGCCGGATGGCGTCAAGCCTGCGCGACCGCAGAATTTCATCGCTATTTCAAATAGTTATACAAATAGAATCTTGCCTTCCCGGGACCTGCGGCCTATGATTGCGGTTTCATGCCGCAGCGATTGGTGGGCCATGTTGCGCGAGCGCCTGAACGACGCCCTCAAGGAAGCGATGAAGGCGAAGGACCAGCGCCGCGTCTCGGCGCTGCGCATGATCCTGGCCAAACTCAAGGATTTGGACATAGCCGCGCGCACCGCCGAAAGCCGCGAGGGCATCGGCGAGGGCGCCATCCTGCAGGCGCTGACCGCGATGGTGAAGCAGCGGCGCGAATCGATCGCCTTGTACAAGCAGGGCGGCCGCGCCGATCTCGTCGCCCAGGAGGAAGGCGAGATCGCCGTGATCGAGAGCTTCATGCCGCGTCAGCTCGACGAGGCGGAGATCGCGGCGGCGGCCGGTGAGGCCATTGCCGCGGTCGAGGCGAAGAGCGTCAAGGACATGGGCAGGGTCATGGCGGCGCTGAAGGCGCGCTATGCCGGCCAGATGGATTTCGCCAAGGCCGGCGCGGTGGTGAAGCAGTTGCTGGCTTGACGCGCGTCGCCGGAACGCCGCTGATTCCGGCCAGAGAGGGACAGGAGTTTCGCGACACGGCATGGCCTTTCCTCCGCGCTTTCTCGACGAGCTCCGGGCTCGGCTGATGCTTTCCTCGCTGGTCGCGCGGCGGGTCAGGCTGATCAAGCGCGGGCGCGAATACAGCGGCCTCTGCCCATTCCACAACGAGAAGTCGCCGTCCTTCACCATCAGCGACGACAAAGGCTTCTTCCACTGCTTCGGCTGCGGCGCCCACGGCGATGCCATCGAGTTCGTGCGGCGCAGCGACGGCCTGAGCTTTCCCGAGGCGGTGGAGCGGCTGGCCGGCGAGGTCGGGCTGCCGATGCCGGAAATGGCGCCCGGTGCACGCGAGGAAGCGGAGCGCCACGCCAGCCTGCAGGAGGTGGCGGAAGCCTGCGCCGCCTGGTTCCAGGGACAGCTCAACGCCGCCGCCGGCGCCCAGGCGCGGCGCTACCTGGAAACCCGCGGCCTGGCCGCCGAGACCATTGCCCGTTTCCGCCTCGGCTATGCCCCGGCCGGCCGCCAGGTGCTGAAGCAGGCGATGCTGGCGCGCCGGATTTCCGAGGCCGCCCTGATCGAAACCGGCATGCTGATCCGCCCGGAAGAGGGCGAGCGGGACAGCTACGACCGCTTCCGCGACCGCATCATGTTCCCGATCGCCGACCGGCGCGGCCGGGTGATCGCCTTCGGCGGCCGCGCCTTCGGCGACATCAAACCGAAATACCTGAATTCGCCGGATACGCCGCTCTTCCATAAGGGCACGGTGCTCTACAACCTGGCGCTGGCGCGCGAGGCTGCGCGCGACGGCGGCCAGCTCATCGTCGCCGAAGGCTACATGGAC
>Ga0335073_10008989_pt1 | contig 14010 bp, 12 predicted proteins | sample Lox_Sample_22_FD_207093 | JGI IMG/M metagenome (GOLD analysis project Ga0335073, IMG submission 207093) | Soil microbial communities from Loxahatchee National Wildlife Refuge, Florida, United States - Lox_Sample_2.2 | ecosystem: Environmental > Terrestrial > Soil > Wetlands | place: USA... | reverse complement strand
AGCTGATCCGCTCACCGATCGTGAGCGGCAAGTGTTGCGCCTGGCCGGCGACGGCCTGGCCAGCGGCACCATCGCTGCACAACTCAACCTCTCCGAGGGCACGGTGCGCAACTATCTTTCGGAAGCGATCAGCAAGGTCGGTGCAGCAAATCGCGTGGAAGCCGCGCGCATTGCCCGAGCCAAGGGCTGGCTGTAAACGACCTTTTAATGCTGGAGCATCCGCAACGAACGCCGAAGGACCTCAAATCGTGGTGAGCGCGGCAGGATTCGAACCTGCGACCCATGCCTTAAAAGGGCATTGCTCTACCAACTGAGCTACGCGCCCACGTTGTCGCCGGAACTAGTGTACCAACAAATTTCGGCCGCGCGCCGTGGCGCCAACCGGACAAGCCTCGCACTGGTCGAGGGGGTATCTGATTGTTCCCCCTATTGCCGTTGACAATGCTGGCATTCCGCCCCATACTCCGAAAAAAGTCTGTCGTCAGCGAAGCAACATGCAGTAACCATTTTTTGAAGTTACTCGTGAACGAACAGACCACGGCATCTCATCGTATTTCGATCCTCGGAGGAGTCATGAACGCCAAACAAGCCACCAGAAATCTAAGTTTGCCCATAGTCTGGGTTTTGAGCGGCTGTGCGCTAGCGCTTCTGGCGGCAACGGCTTTGTATCTGGGAACCGGCGCTGGTTCAGCGGTTCGGGCACAAGCTTCCCGGCAGTCCAGCGGAGCAGGCAGGCTGCTTCCCGTGAGCGCAAGGCTGGCGAACGTTCCTGCAAGCCCTGCCGGCCAGCAACTCCGCAAAACGAGTGGCCCAGCGGTGAACGCGTTTGACCGCTTGCCTTTGGCGTTCGATGCGAACCAGGGACAGACCGACCCGCAAGTGAAATATCTGGCTCGCGGTCGCGGCTACAGGCTTTTTCTGACCTCGAATAAAGCTGTTTTGTCGATGAGCATGCCGACTGCGTCTCCGATCAAAGATGCCTTGTTCCGCCGCAGCATGGGCCTAACCCGGTGGGCCGAGGTAAAGCGGGAGCGGGAGCGGGCTGCCAGCACCCAGATGGCTGCGCTGAGCATGGAAATGGTCGGCGCCAATCCGAATCCGCGGGTTGTGGCGCAAAATCGCCTTCCTGGCGTGACCAACTATTACATCGGCAACGATCCCAGCAAATGGCGCACCGGCGTGCCGCAATATGGGCGGGTTGCATACGAGCAGGTTTATCCAGGCGTGGATCTGGCTTTTCACGGCCAGCAGCGGCAATTGGAGTTCGATTTTCTCGTCGCGCCAGGAGCGAACCCTGCGCCCATCGCTTTGCGATTTACCGGGGCGAAGAGCATAGCTCTGGATGATTCGGGAAACGTCGTTCTTAATTCGGCTGCCGGCAATGTCACCATGAATAAGCCTGTGGCCTATCAGGAAGCGAACGGCGCTCGCCAGCTTGTCGAAGCCCGCTTCGTGGTGAAGAACAATAATCAGGTTGGCTTGGCGCTGGGAAACTATGACCGCAGCCGCGAATTGGTGATCGATCCTGCCCTGAACTATGCCACGTATCTGGGCGGCAGCGGAGAGGATGAATCCCTCGGCATCGCGCTGGATAGCAGCGCCAACAGCTACGTCACCGGTGACACGGATTCGGCGAATTTTCCCTCAGCGGGTGGAGCGACCAACGGCGGCAGCTTCGATATCTTCGTGACCAAGTTGAAAGCTGACGGCTCGGCGATTGTCTACACCACACTGGTGGGTGGATCTGGCACAGATTCAGGCTTCGCCATTGCGGTGGATGCACCCGGCAATGCCTTCGTGGCCGGCGACACGACCTCCACCGACTTCCCGGTTTCGGGCAATGCCGCGCAGTCGACTTACGGCGGTGGGGCTAGTGATGGCGTGGTAGTCGAGCTTAATTCCAGCGGCGCGCGCGTCTATTCCACGTATCTCGGTGGAAGTGGAGCGGATGACGCCTTCGCCATCGCGCTGGATAGCGCCAGCAATGCATATGTAGGCGGCGAAACCGGCTCGTCCAGCATTCTCGCCTCCGGTACGGTCAATGGGAGCTTGAACCAGGGGAGCAACGCGTTCCCTGGAGCATTTGACGGCTTTGTGGCCAAGATAGATACGGCCACCACGGGAGCAATGGCCTACTTCACCTATGTTGGCGGCAGCAACGATGATCTGATCAGCGGCATCGCGCTCGACGCGCCTGCCAACATCGTTGTTACCGGCAGCACGATCTCCACGGATTTTCCCGTTACCGCCGGCGCATTCCAAACCACTTGCGGAACTGACGGCAATTGCAATACCAGCGGGGGTGTCGCCGAGAGCGACGCGTTCTTGACGAAAATCGGCTCCGGGACTGGCGCCCTTCCGCCGGTGGCCTCGACCTATCTCGGCGGTAGCGATTCGGATGGTGGAGTCGCGGTAGCGGCGGATAGTTCAGGCAATGCCTACATCACGGGTTTCACTTTTTCGGGCGATTTTAAAACCCAGAACCCGTTTCAGACCCAAAACCTTACGCCATCCGGCTCTTTCACCGCTTTTGTCACCAAGGTCAATTCGACAGCGACGACGCTGACTTTCTCCTCCTATCTCGGCGGCAGCAATGCCGAGGTCGGCAACTCGATCGTGATCGATCAACAGTCTCCGCCGAATCTGTACCTCACCGGCACGACTCTCTCGACGGACTTTCCCAGCGTCGACCCTTTTCAGGCCGCGTTTGGGGGCGGCAATGCAGATGCCTTCGTCACCGAGGTGGATGGCAGCGGGGCGAGCATGGTCTACTCGTCTTTCTTCGGCGGCAGTGGGGACGAAAACTTTGAAAACCCCGCCGCGGTCGGGGGTTCGATCGCGGTCGTCACGGCCACTGTGGGCACGATCACCACTGGTACCGCCTACCTCTCGGGAATTACAAACTCGGCCAGTGGATTGGCGAAAAATGCCCTGCAATCGACCTTCGCAGGCAGCGGAACATGCGGCACCGCCCCAAACACATTTCCCTGTACGGACGCTTTCGTAGCGCAGGTCAGCGCCGCCTCCGGTACGACCAGTCCGGACTTCTCGGTCAATATCAGCCCGACCAGCGCAACCGTAACCGCGGGACAGACGACGAGCTCGATCGGCGTTACGGTGACATCGCTCAGCAACTTCACCGGCACTGTCACCCTCGCCTGCTCGAATCTGCCGGCACAATCCAAATGTACTTTCGGAAGCACTTCTCTCCCGGTCGCTCCGGGAACAGGAGGTGCTACCACCGTGACCGTCTCAACTACCGCAGCATCGTCGGCGCGGCTCACAAACGGACGTTCGAACTTCACTTACGCCTTGTGGTTGCCGATTGCGGGAATGGCCTTGTTTGGCGCCGGATTCCCCGCGCGCAGAAAGAAGTCTTGGCTGCTCCTGGGTTGCCTCCTGCTAGCCGCAATCATTGCTTTGCCCGGTTGCAGCAGCAGTAGCAGCGGCGGTGGTGGAGGGGGTGGTGGTGGCGGAACTCCGCCGGGCAACTATACGATTGGCGTGACCGGAACTTCCGGCGGCACAACGCATACCGCCAGCCTGTTCTTAACCGTACAGTAGGGACGGACGTTGATCTCTTCCCCGCAGTTCCCGGCACGCTCCGGGTCGACTGCGGGATTTCTTTGCTCAATCATAACCGGCAAGCTCGGAGTGTTCGCGTTGAAAGCGATCTGCCGAATGGCGGCGCTGGTGCTTTGCATCGTGGCCGCCGCCTGGGGTAAAGACAAAAAGCCTCTTCCGGTGGTCCGCTGGGCGGAGGAGCAGCCCGGCTGCACCTTCAGCCGCGACGACGATGGCAAAGACCGCTATGGCTTGTGGAAAGATGACCTCGGCATCACGCTGGCGGTCGATACCCAAGAATTGCAAAAGACCCATCACCGCCCGCAACATCTTTTTACGCTGCAGCTGACCTTTCACTATCGCGGCAATGGTTCACTGCAGCTCGGCACTGCCCGCATCACGCTGGAGTTTCTCACCCACGCGAAAGTGGTTCACAACGCGCTCGACCCGGACAATCTTTCCACTTCATTGCAGAACGATGCCAATGAAGTCAGCGCCGAGTTCGAACGCGATATGCGTAAGCATCCCGATCAAAAGGAAGAACAGAAGCAGGCAAAAGAAGAACTCGTTCACGCTTATCAGAAGGATGTGACGGAGATGCAGGAGTTTGTGACTGCGCATGGCCTGCGTCCGGCTACCCTCGATCCTGGCAATCGCGAAGTGAGCGGCTGGCTATTCTTCAGCACCGAAGACAAATGGATCGGGGCATGGAAAAAGCAGGAGCAATTTGTATTCCGAGTTCCTGTGAACGGAATGATCTTCGAGTTCCCGTTCCGATTGCCACCGGCTGAAGGAGAGATGACTTTGCGGAAAAGGCCGTGAAAAGATAAAGCGATTGCGCTGCCTTACACGGCCATGCGGCGAAGTTCGGCCTCTTTCTGGGATAAATATCGCAGCACAATATCGCGCAGCGAAACCACGCCTTTGACTTGTTTGCCATCGGCGATGAGCACATGCCGGAAGCCGAACTCGCGCATCAGAAAGAGGCAGTTCTCAATGGTCTCGTCGCTGCCGACAGACTTGGGATTCGGCGTCATGACCTCAGAGATTTGGGTGGTTCCGGGCATGCGCCCAACCGCCACTACACGATTCATGATATCGCGTTCCGAGAAAATGCCCACCAGCTCTCCGTTGCGCAGCACCGGCAGCGCGCCGATATTGTGCTCCATCATGAAGCGGGCGCCTTCGAGGACGGTCTTGTCGGCATCAATGGAATACAGCCGCCGGTCTTTTACCACATCGTATATCTGGGCCATCGCAAGCTCCTTGCACCCTGGACTGTGGGAGCGGCCAGACCTCCCGCGCGAAGCCATAAATTTACCACATGCCGAATCGGCTGTAGATAAAACGAGGTGAGACTGACCACTCACAAGCGGGCCTTTTTGCGAAACCGCCAGTGTGAACTTCCTCTGGCTTCTGTTATCTTCTTGGGCTTCGCGAAGTTAAGAACCCTAATTTGGATGGCTAGGAAAACCACGAATGACTGAAGTCGCCCGTCCCGAACCCTCGCGCTTTTATCGCTGGATGGTTTTGATCTTCATGAGTCTGGCAATGTTCGGGAATTACTACGTCTACGACTGTATTGCTCCGATCGCCGACCTGCTCGCGAAACAACTGGGTTTCTCCAACTCAAATATTGGACTGCTCCAAGCTATTTACAGCATTCCCAACGTATTCATGGTCTTGCTCGGCGGCTATATCGTTGACCGGATCGGCACGCGCAAGGCGATTTTTATCTTCGGAATGCTGTGCTTCATTGGCGCGGCCATCACGGTTTCCGTAGGAAAGTTGCCGGTAATGGCGACCGGACGGCTGATTTTTGGTATGGGCGCGGAATCCTTGATCGTCGCCGTGACCACGGCAACCGCCAAATGGTTCAGAGGCAAGGAATTGAGCTTCGCTTTTGGGATCAATCTGATGATTGCGCGAGCAGGCACATGGCTCGCGCAAAATTCCCCAACCTGGGCCCGATTCGCTTACAGCAATTGGCGGACGCCCCTGCTGATTTCTGTCGGCTTTGCGTCATTCTGTGTGATCGGCGCCTTGATCTATTGGATTTTGGAGGTCTATGCAGAAAAGCGGATGGATCTTGGACATCAGGGATCGACGGACAAAGTCATCTTCAGCGATATTTGGAAGTTCGGGGTGTCGTACTGGTACATCGTCGCTTTGTGCGTCGTGTTTTATTCCGCAATCTTCCCTTTCGAGACTTTTGCCATCAAGTTCTTCATGGAAGCCCACGGCACCAGCCGCGAACTGGGCGGGTTTCTGGTCAGCATTCTAACTGCGGCCACAATGTTCGGCACGCCGTTGTTTGGACTTTTCGTTGACCGATTCGCCCACCGTGCTCTGCTCATGATGCTGGGTTCAATGCTGCTGATCCCGGTTTACCTGATGATGGGATACACGCGAATCAGCTTGTATGTGCCGATGGCTATGATGGGAGTCGCCTATTCCCTGATTCCAGCGGTCATGTGGCCCTCGGTGGCGTACATTGTGGAGCAGTCCAAACTGGGAACCGCTTACGGGCTTATGACCATGATCCAAAACATTGGATTGGCAGGACTTAACCTTCTGGTGGGCTGGGCCAACGATTACGGCCACGCGGGCGCGGACAATCCCGCGGGCTACCGTCTGGGTATGTGGATCTTTTCGGTTCTGGGAGTTCTCGGGGTTCTATGCGCCTTCCTTCTGCTGCAACGAGAAACTGGACCCCACGGACACGGGTTAGAGAGTATAACGACAGCTTCAGCGACTCCATGATCCGAGCTTGGAGCGGGAAAAGGCCCGACATGAGGAAGCAGGGTTGACGTCGCTGGTTGGCCTAGATAGCCTGCACTCAACGGCACTTAAGTAACGAAACGAGAGGACCAAACGGCGTGGGATAGAGATTTTTACCAGTTGGAGACAGATTGTAAACACGCGGGCAGCCCGCAAGCAGTACAACGAAAGAGAGTTAAGCCGCATCTGACATAGTGCGGCCGGAAAGGTAACTTGGCCGGCGCAAAGAAATTGCAAGAGCATCGGCTCTCCGAACGTGAGGCCATTGAACGGGCCCGGCAGGGAGACGGTGAAGCGTTTGAGGTGCTGTACGACCTGCATAAGCGGCGTGTGTATTCACTATGTCTGCGCATGACGGCCAACACGGCAGAGGCCGAGGACCTGACCCAGGAAGCCTTTCTGCAGCTGTTTCGCAAGATCAGCACGTTTCGCGGAGAATCCGCCTTTTCCACCTGGTTGCACCGCATGGCAGTAAACGTTGTGCTTATGCATTTACGGAAAAAGAGCCTGCCGGTCGTGCCCTTGGAAGACACCTTGGAGACCGATGAAGAGGCGCCCAAGAAAGAACCGGGCGCGCCCGACCTCGCGTTGACAGGTTCGCTCGACCGGATGGAATTGCAAAAGGCGGTGGAGGCTTTGCCGCCGGGTTACCGAACGATTTTTGTGTTGCACGATGTAGAGGGCCACGAGCATAACGAGATTGCCAGCATGGTGGGATGCTCGATAGGCAATAGCAAGTCACAGTTGCACAAGGCGCGCATGAAGTTGCGCGAGTCCCTGCGAACGAGCAGAGCCGAAAAGGCCACCAAGCCGTAAGCAGGGAAAGTAAAGTTGGGGAGAGAGAGAATGAATTGCGCCGAGTTTCAAAGGGCCCTGCCGGACTTCATCGACTTGCAACACGATGCAGAAGGCGAAGCTCATCTGCAGTCCTGCCCTGGCTGTTCCAGCCTTATGGCCGATCTGAAAGCCATCACCGAGCAGGCAAAGCTGCTGCAGGCCGGTGATGAGCCCAGCCCTCGCGTCTGGAATTCGATTGAAATCGAACTTCGCAAAGAAGGCTTAATTCGCCCACAGCGCCCTGAGCTGGTAGTTGCGCGGCCCGCGCGGCGCTGGGGAATGGCCTGGCTCATGCCGGTTGCTGTGCTGTTGGTGCTCGGAGTGGTGTTCTGGCGCGAGCGAGATACCGAATCGAACCGCCTCCGCCAACAGGCAACGAACGCATCCCACACCGCTGTTGCTCAACGGGCCCATATGCGCTTCGCCAATCTCGATGACGATCAGCAATTACTGGATGCCGTGGGATCACGCTCGCCTGCGCTGCGAGCGACGTATGCCGCCGATTTGCAACATGTGAATTCCTATATCCGGGATGCCGAGCTTTCTGCGGAAGCCGACCCCAACGACGAAGAAGTACAACAACTCCTGATGGACGCCTACGAACAGCGGGCTATGGTTTATGAGATGGCGTTGGACCGTTCTCTGCCATAATATGAGGCAAAGCAGGGCGGGCCCGACGCCAGGGCATTCGCCCAGAGGGTTGCCATGAAGAGCGTGGAGCAAGGGGCGACGTTGACAGTAATTCTGGTCCTGGCAGTGGCGAACTACGCCGTTGGCCAAAACCGGCGGGAGTTGCGCTTCGTTGTCGGTTCCCGAGCCATGGTCTCGGTTTCCAATCAATACGGCCCGATCTCGGTGAAAGCGGGTCCCGGCAATCAGGTTCTGGTGACCGCGGTACTGCACTCCGACAAAGTCGTGATCGACCCCAGTCAAAGCGGCAGCCGTGTGGAGATTCTTTCGCACCTGCTCGATGGCGCGACCCCCGACACTGGCCGCGTAGACTTCGACGTTATCGTTCCCGCCGATGCCAGCATTGACTTGCGTTCAACCAACGGCACATTGCATGCGGAAGGTCTGCATGGCGATGTCACGCTGGAGGGCGACAGCGCGAACGTGGATGTGCGGGACATCAGCAATGCCCACGTACACGTTAAGACCCTGAACGGTCCGATCGTCTTGACCAATGTGCAGGACGGGCACGTGGAGATCACTTCGGTCAGCGGGGAAGTGGCATTATATTCCGTAGCTGGGCCTCTGGTGCAGGTCAGCTCCACAACCGGGGCCATTCACTACGACGGTGATTTCGGCGACGGCGGCGAGTATTATCTCTCAAGCCATAGCGGCAACATTGAAGCCACAGCTCCGGCCGACGCTTCCATCGACGTGATCGCGCGTTCTGTCAGAGGACAGGTTGAGAACGACTTCCCACTCGAACCCAAACACAACAACTTCGTGGTCCGTGCCGGGAGTGCCTTCCAAGGCACGATGAACAAGGCCGCAGCGAAGGTCAGGCTGTTCTCCTTCAGTGGTAAAATCCACCTCAAGAGACACTAAGGAAATAAAAGACCACAAGAAATCTGGCAGGGCTTCGGTAAAGTTGCGGTCGAGAACGCAAGCGAAGCCTGCAACGGGCCGTTCCGCCTCGCGTTCCGCGCCACGCCTGGTGTTTTTGGTCGGTTTTATGGGCGCCGGAAAAAGCAGCGTGGGCCGGGCGCTGGCCGAGCGGCTGGGTTGGGTTTTTGAGGATTTGGACGAGCGCATTGAAGCCGGCCAGGGACGCAGTATTGATCAGATTTTCCGGGAGTCGGGCGAAGTCGTTTTCCGGCGGATCGAACATGCCGCCTTACGCGAGTTGTTGAGCGAAAGCCTGGTTTCCGCCCGTGCAGTGGCTCTAGGTGGCGGGGCGTTTGCACAAGCCAAGACGGCCGCACTGGTGAAGAAAAGCCGCGGGACGGTGGTTTTTTTGGACGCGAGGGCCGAGGAATTGTTCGAGCGCTGCCGGAAGCAGGATTTGAATCGACCGTTGTTACGCAGTTTGCAGGAGTTCCGGCGGCTCTACCTAGCGCGCCGGCCATTTTACGCGCAGGCGGGGCAACACATCATGACTGGTGGCAAAGACGTAGCGACAATCGTCGAGGAAGTGATCCGCAGCCTTGCGCTCCAAGGCGGCAGTAAGGAATCAGCGAAGTGAGAGTGAAAACGGCGTTGATCGGGGGGTTGCTATGTCTGGCCACGTTTGCGCCAGCGGAACCGGGCAAGGAAAAAGAGAAAGCGCCTGAGGGCAAGGTCGTGGATTCAGGATCGTTTGGGGTTTTCGTGAACGGGCGGCGCGTGGCGACGGAGACTTTTTCGATTACCGAGAACAATAACGGGAGCGTGGCCACCTCGAGGTTCAAGACAGAAAGCGGCATCGACTCAGCGGAACAATCGTCCGAGTTGCAACTCACTGCAGGTGGAGACTTGCGCAGGTACGAATGGAAGGAAATCAGTCCGGGCAAGAGCCAAGCCGTCGTCCTTCCCAACGAGACCCTCCTGGTAGAGCGCTCTTACGCCAATCCTGATGCCAAGCCGGAGGAACATCCGTTTCTTCTGCCGGTTTCTACCAGCATCCTCGATGATTATTTCTTCATACAACGGGAAATCATCGCGTGGAAATTTCTGGCCATGGCCTGCCACCAGGAAAATGGCAAAGTGTCCTGTCCAGTGGCCCAAAAGGCGCAGTTTGGAGCGCTGAACGCGCACGCGCGCTCTTCCCTGCTGATCAGCATGGAGTTTACCGGCAAGGAGAAAGTCCCAATTCATGGTGCGGAACGGGAACTGAATCGTCTCACCCTGAAAAGCGAAATAGGGGAATGGGCGCTTTGGCTGGATGACCAGTTCAAGCTGGTGCGCATCCTAGTGCCCGAAGATAACACCGAAGTCGTGCGCGACTAAGGCCAGATTTCCCGGCGAAGGAAAAATGCTTTCACTGATTGATGCACGCGCAGCGCGGGTGCTGTTTACGCTGCTGCTATTTGCGCTGGCTCTGGGGTTTCTCTACGCCGCTTACCGCACGTTAATCGCCTTTCTGTTCGCCATTTTCTTCGCCTACCTGATGGATCCGGCGGTCTCGCGCCTGGCGCGCCTGGTTCGCGGCCGTGGCCGGGCCATTGCCTTGATTTACCTCCTGCTGGTGCTGCTGGTGGTGACATTTTTCTTCTTCGTGGGACCGCCGATCGCGCGAGAGACGCAGCGCCTGACCCAGGCTTTGCCCAGCCTGACCGCCCCCGATTCGATGCAGCAACTTGCCGATAAATTCGGCCAGGAACACGGCTGGAGCGGGCTGACCATTGGCCGCTTCAAGGATTTCCTTGCCACCCATAAAACCGAAATCAGCGGGCTGGCGCAACGCGTCGGCTTGCGGGTCGCGGATGTGGCCCAACAATTCTGGTTGCTGATTGTAGTTCCTATTCTGGCCGCATTCTTCCTGCGGGATGGCCGCAACTTCACCGAAGTTTTGTTGTCCACCATCGGCGCGCGGCCCCAGCGCGAACTGCTGGAAGGGGTGTTGGCCGATCTGAATCAAATGCTGGCGCAATTCATTCGCGCACAACTCACTCTGGCGGCTCTGTCTTGCCTGGCTTACATTGCCTTTCTTGGATTGGCGCGAGTGCCCTACGCCCTGGTATTAGGCACTGCGGGCGGGACCCTGGAATTCATTCCTGTGGTTGGGCCACTGGTGGCCGGTGTTCTGATCGTGGGAGTAGCCCTGCTCACGAGTTATTCCCACTGGCTGCTCCTGGTGGCTTTCTTGATCGCCTGGCGGCTGGTGCAGGATTACGCCATCAGTCCACGCATCATGGGAACGAGCGTGGAGTTGCACCCGCTGGCGGCTATTTTTGGCGTTCTGGCTGGGGGCGAAATTGCCGGCGTGCTCGGCATCTATTTATCGATTCCGGTGATGGCCACCCTTCGCATTCTCTTCCGGCGCTGGCGGCTTTATGCTGAAAAGCGCCGCTTCGGCCCCCTGAACGAATATTCCTTTGGCACGGAGATTTCGCCGAGAACGTAGGCATTTCGGAATGCTTGCGCATGGCCGAGGCAGGCGTTTAGAAAGCTCAGTTTCAAGTTCCTGGTTCTCAGTTCTCAACTAAACTGCACCCGCTGCAACCGCTCGTACGACCTTTACATTTCTAAGGAATTCGGCGGCATCTTCCGGTAAGACGGTGTTGATAAACATCCCGGAGCCGAGCTCGAATCCGGCCACGCGGGTCAGGCGAGGAATTACACTTACATACCAGTGAAAATGGTTCGCGCCGGTGTATTCGGCGGGGGCGCTTCGAATCGTATAATTGAAATCCGGATCGTCGAGGCCGTAATAAAGTTTGGCCAGCAGGGTACGCAGGGTCCGCGCCAGGTCAACGATTTCTTCTTCGCTGATCTCTCCGAAGCTCGCCATGTGGCGCCGGGGATAAATGTGCGTGCAGAAAGGGCTCGCCGAACCGAACAGCTCCAGCGCGACAAAATGGTCAGACGCGATCACGATGCGCTTCTGCTCTTCCAGATCTTCCATGAGCATCTGGCAGAAGATACACTCGCCGTATTCGTCGTAGTGGGTCAGCGCTTCATGAAAGCGCTGGCGAATCTGGTAGGAAATCACGGGAGTCGCGATCAGTTGCGAATGAGGATGCTCCAAACTGGCGCCCGCCGTACCACCGTGATTTTTGAAGATGGTGATGTGAGCGATTCTGCGGTCGATGGTGAGCGCATCGTAGCGGGTCTTATACGCCTGTAGAACTTTGACTACATGTTCATCGGACATAAGGGCCATGCATTGCGCGTGGTCGGGCGTATCGATGATGACATCGTGCACGCCGAAACCTCCGATGGTGCGGCGGGAACGGCGAATCGTCCGGATCGGCTGAACGTTCGGCGATAAAGCCGCAAACTTGTTGCCTACGACCCGAACCTTCCAGGAACCGTCTTCCGCCGCATAGCGCATGACCTCCGGCGGTGTTTTGCTCTCGTTGCCCGGACAGAAAACACAAGTGGGCACTAAGGAAGCCTGGCCCGGGCGCTGGCGCCGGGTAGCCAGTTCTTCCGGCCGTTTGGCCCTTTCTGTGGCGATAATCACCCATTCTTTGGTGAGGTAATTTTGCCGGAGTTCGGCCATTTGGCCCTCAACTGGCTAATCGGCTCTGGCAGCAATCTCTCTAGTGACCTCAGTGCAGCAAAAGTGGTGCGAAGCCTGTTGTAGAATTCTGAACAATCTCTTATGCAAAGCAAAATCCCTATCGGAATCCTCGGCGCGACTGGAATTGTGGGTCAGCGCTTCCTCCAAATGCTGGAACACCATCCCTGGTTCGAGGTGGCCTGGCTGGCCGCGTCGGATCGTTCGGAGGGACGCCCTTACGCCGAGGCCGCTCGCTGGCGCCTGAAGACGGCAATTCCCGCTCGCGTGGCGGCGATGAAAGTCTCTCCGGCAAATCCTGAAGGCGCGCCTAAAGTCATCTTCGCCGCGCTCGATGCAGTGATCGCAGCCGAGCTCGAACCGCGCTTCGCGGAAGCGGGTTGTGCGGTCATCTCCAACTCGAGCGCCCTGCGTATGCAAAAGGATGTACCGCTGGTGATCCCAGAAGTGAATCCTGATCACATCAAAATGCTGGAGTGTCAGAGATGGCGCAAGAACTCCGGCGGCTATGTGGTAACCAATCCCAATTGTTCAGCCATTGGCCTGGTTCTGGCTTTGGCGCCCCTGGAGCGGCGGTTCGGCCTGCAAACCGTCATGGCCGTGACCATGCAGGCCGTGAGCGGCGCGGGATATCCGGGCGTGGCCTCGCTTGATATTCTCGGCAACGTGATCCCTTACATTTCTAAAGAAGAAGAAAAGATGGAAGAGGAAACGCGCAAGCTGCTGGGGCGGCTGAATGGCTCGGGCGTGGTTCCTGGAGCGTTCGCCATGAGTGCGCAGTGCAACCGTGTGGCCGTGGAAGATGGACACACAGAATCCGTCTCTGTGAAGCTGAAGAAAACCGCCCGGCCGGAGGAGATCATCGCAGCGTGGAACGAGTTCCGCAGTGTTCCTCAGGAGTTGCAACTTCCCAGCGCCCCCGAGCAGCCTGTGCAATATGTAAGCGCCAATGATCGCCCGCAGCCGCGTTTCGATGCTGACTGCGGCAAAGGGATGACGACCAGTGTGGGACGTCTGCGTCCCTGTGGTGTGCTGGACTGGAAGTTTACGGTGCTTTCCCACAACACGATTCGCGGAGCCGCAGGGGCGGCGCTTCTCAATGCCGAACTCTTGAAAGCCCAAGGATATCTGGGATGATGGGGCCAATCCTTCATGTAACGCTTGGAGTTGGCTACCTCCTTGACTCCTCGACGGAGAACCTCCGGCGATGATCGTCATGAAATTCGGCGGCACCTCAGTCGAGGACGCCAAAGCCATCGATCGCGCCGCCGCTATCGTCAAAGGCCGCCTTGCGCAGCAGCCGGTGGTTGTGGTCAGCGCCATGGCGAAGGTGACAGATCAGCTCTTGGCGATGGCGCGGGCAGCGGGTGCCGGAGATCGCAAGACCGCGTTGAAATTCTGTCGTGCTCTGCAGGAACGCCATTACAACACGGCCGGCGAGTTGCTGGGCACGGCCTTGTTCACCGAGTTTCACGGCGATCTTGGCGCGGATTTCGAAACTTTGGATGAACTGCTGCGCGGCATCGCGGCGGTCGGCGAACTCACTCCTCGCACCACCGACCACGTGGCGGCCTTTGGCGAGATGCTCTCCAGCAAGATTGTGGCTGCGGCTTTCTCTGCGTTCGGCTTGCCCTCAGCTCTGGTGGATTCGCGGCAAT
>Ga0335073_10008988_pt1 | contig 14010 bp, 12 predicted proteins | sample Lox_Sample_22_FD_207093 | JGI IMG/M metagenome (GOLD analysis project Ga0335073, IMG submission 207093) | Soil microbial communities from Loxahatchee National Wildlife Refuge, Florida, United States - Lox_Sample_2.2 | ecosystem: Environmental > Terrestrial > Soil > Wetlands | place: USA... | reverse complement strand
CTTCCGCCTCCGGTGAGCCAGGCGGCGGCTCACCGGCGTCAGGTCAAGGCCGATGACCGTGGATGCCGGATTAAGGGCCGCCCGATGCTGGGCGGAGCGGGTCCTGGCCCGCGAGCGGAACGCGGGCAAGATCACTGCCGGCCGTACGTGCTTGCTGCCGTGCCCGGCGTTTCTTCGCGGAGCGGGTGACGAGAATCGAACTCGCACTATCAGCTTGGGAAGCTGACGTTCTGCCATTGAACTACACCCGCGAGCGGGGAGCAGCGGCCCGGCATCCGGGGCAGGCCGCTTGCTCGCCCCGACATCGTACCCGAGTCCGGAGCAGGCCGGGCTCGCCAGCGCGGCATTGTGCGCCGGCTGCCCGAACAGCGGGATGCCCGATCCGGGCTCCGGCCGGGCCTGCGGGCCGCGCACGATCGCAACGGGCCCGCCGCATAAACGGTAGGTTGCCAGGGTGCTCCTCTCCGACCGGGACATCAAGACGGAGGTCGAGTCGGGGCGGGTGAAACTCGACCCGTACACGCCCGGGCTCATCCAGCCGGCGAGCATCGACGTCCGGCTGGACCGGTACTTCCGCGTGTTCGAGAACCACCGGTACCCGCACATCGACCCGGCGCAGGAGCAGCCCGAGCTGACCAGGCTGGTCGAGCCGGCCGGGGCCGAGCCGTTCGTGCTGCATCCCGGCGAGTTCGTGCTGGCCTCCACCTACGAGGTCGTGTCGCTGCCGGACGACATCGCGGGCCGCCTGGAGGGCAAGGCGCTCGCGGTCGACACCCCGATCCCCACCCCGGACGGCTGGCGGCTCATGGGCGACCTGCGCGTCGGCGAGCAGGTCTTCGGCCGGGACGGCAACCCGGTCACGATCGTCGCGGCCACGCCGGCGCTGCTCGGCCGGCCCTGCCGCGAGGTGGTGTTCTCCGACGGCCAGTCGCTGGTCGCCGACCTCTCCCACGGCTGGGTGACCCGGACCAGGTCCGAGCGCCGCGGCGGCCGCCCAGGGGCGGTACGGACCACCGCGCAGATAGCCGGGTCGCTGCGGGCCGGCGACGAGTGGAACCACCACGTACCGCTGGCCGGGCCCGTGCGCTACCCCGGCCAGCCGCTTCCCGGCGACCCGTACCTGCTCGGCACGCGACTCGGCGCGGCCGCGATGACCGGCCCGGGGGGCGGCCCGCCGGTCCCCGGGATCTACCTGCGGTCGTCGGTCGGGCAGCGGCTCGCGCTGCTGCGGGGCCTGCTGAACGCCGGCGGGCACGGCGACGGCCGCGGGCGATGCGAGTTCGTCAGCGTCGACGAGTGTCTCGCAGACGCGGTCGCCGAACTGGCGGCCGGGCTAAGCTGCCGTCCCATGATCTGGAAAACGGCAGTGACCTGCCGCGGCGTGGAGCGCCAGCCCGCCTACCGGGTGAGGTTCGCCCGGCCGGGGCACCCGCCGCGCTCCCGGGCCGTCGTCGGCGTGCGCGAGGTCCCGCCGCACCCGGTACGGTGCATCCAGGTCGCGGGGCCGGACGGGCAGTTCCTTGCCGGGCCCGGGTTCATCCCGACGCACAACTCCAGCCTGGGCAGGCTGGGCCTGCTGACGCATTCGACCGCCGGATGGATCGACCCCGGCTTCTCGGGGCACGTGACGCTGGAGCTCTCCAACGTCGCCACGCTGCCGATCAAGCTGTGGCCGGGTATGAAGATCGGCCAGCTGTGCCTGTTCCGGACCAGCTCGCCGAGCGAGCACCCCTACGGGTCGCCGGTGTACGGCTCGCGGTACCAGGACCAGCGCGGGCCGACCCCGTCGCGGTCCCATCTCAATTTCTACCGGACCGATGTCTGACCGGGATTTCACGGCGTCGTTACAGCGCCGAATTATCTCGGCAACCGTCCGGTTGAACAGTTGACAGACGAGTTTGAACGGACGGAGTGTCCCGTATGCCCCTTTGGAGAATCCGGATCGCGGTGCCTGACGATCCCGGCAGCCGCTCCGCGCTGAACGAGGTGCTCGCCGGCCAGCCGACCGCCCGCCTGCGCGAGGTCCCGGCGCGGGGCGGCCGGGAGGCGAAGGCCGGCGAGATCGTCGTCGAACTCCCGCAGGACGACGGCCTGGTGACCGTGCTCTCAGCGCTGCACCGGATCAGCCCGCAGGTGTTCGTGAGCCGCGCCGACATGCCCGAGCCCGCCTCCTGACCTGGCGCCGCCGGGTTTTCCGCGTTACCGTCGGGCTTTACCGGGCAGTAACTCTTTAGGTCAGCCGACGGCAGCCGACGAGGAGGACCCGTGAGCGATCACCAGGAATCCGGTACAAGCGTCCACGTCAGCGAGTCCGAGGCACGCCGGGTCGCCGAGCAGGCGAGGGAGTCGGAGTGGGCGCTGCCCAGCTTCGGCAAGCAGCTGTTCCTCGGGGACTTCCAGCTCGGCCTGATCAGCCCGCATCCGCGGCCCAGCGACGAGGCCGCGCGCCGCGGCGAGGAGTTCTGCTCCCGGCTGCGGGACTTCTGCGAGGCCTCGGTGAACGCGGCGCTCATCGAGCGGGAAGCCAGGATTCCCGATGAAACCGTCAAGGGTCTGGCGGCTATCGGAGCGTTCGGAATGAAAATCCCGCCCGCTTACGGGGGCCTGGGACTTTCCCACCTGTACTACAACCGGGCGCTCATGATCGTCGGGTCGGCCTCGCCGGCCGTGTCCGCGCTGCTGTCCGCGCACCAGTCGATCGGCGTGCCGCAGCCCGTGGCGCTGTTCGGGACCGAGCAGCAGAAGGAGCAGTTCCTGCCGCGGTGCGCGAGCGGCGAGATCAGCGCGTTCCTGCTCACCGAGCCGGACGTCGGCTCCGACCCGGCCCGGCTGAGCACGACCGCGACCCCCTCGGCCGACGGCAGCGAGTACCGGCTCAACGGCGTGAAGCTGTGGACGACCAACGGCGTGGTGGCCGACCTGCTGGTCGTGATGGCCAGGGTTCCCAAGAGCGACGGGCACCGCGGCGGGATCACCGCGTTCGTGGTCGAGGGCAGCGCCGAGGGGATCACGGTCGAGCAGCGCAACAGCTTCATGGGCCTGCGCGGGCTCGAGAACGGGGTGACCAGGTTCCACGAGGTCGCGGTGCCGGCCGCCAACCGGATCGGCGGGGAAGGCCAGGGCCTGAAGATCGCGCTTACCACGCTGAACACCGGCAGGCTCTCGCTGCCCGCCAACTGCGCAGGGGCGGGCAAGTGGGCGGTCAAGATCGCGCGGGAGTGGTCCGGCGAGCGGGTCCAGTGGGGCCGGCCGGTCGCCGAGCATGAGGCCGTGGCCACGAAGATCGCGTTCATCGCCGCCACCGGGTATGCGCTGGAGGCCATGGTCGAGCTGTCCAGCCAGCTGGCCGACGACAAGCGCCGCGACATCCGGATCGAGGCCGCCCTGGCCAAGCTCTGGTGCTCGGAGATGGCCTTTAAGGTAGCCGACGAGCTGGTGCAGATCCGCGGCGGGCGCGGCTACGAGACCGCGGCGTCGCAGGCCGCGCGCGGCGAGCGCGGCGTGCCCGCCGAGCAGATACTCCGCGACCTTCGGATCAACCGGATCTTCGAGGGCTCCACCGAGATCATGCACCTGTTCATCGCCCGGGAGGCGGTGGACGCCCACCTCGCCGCGGCCGGCGAGATGATCGAGCCCGGGCTGCCCGCGGGCAGGCGCGCCCGCGCCGCGGCGCGGGCCGGCGGCTTCTACGCCCGGTGGCTGCCCACGCTGGTGACCGGCGAGGGACAGCTTCCGCGCAGCTACGGGGAGTTCGGGTCGCTCGCGCCGCATCTGCGGTACGTGGAGCGGGCCAGCAGGAAACTGGCCCGGGCCACGTTCTACGGCATGGCCCGGTGGCAGGGCGGCCTGGAACGCCGGCAGGGCTTCCTTGGCCGGATCGTCGACATCGGCGCGGAGCTGTTCGCGATGAGCGCGGTGTGCGTGCGGGCGCAGATGGACGCCTCGCAGGCGCCCGGCGCTCGCGGCAAGACCGGGTACGAGCTGGCCGGGGCGTTCTGCGCGCAGTCCAGGCAGCGCTGCGACGAGCTGTTCGGGCTGCTCTGGAAGAACACCGACGCGGCCGACCGGTCGCTGGCCCGGCAGGTCATGTCCGGCCGGTACACCTGGCTGGAGGAAGGGATCATCGACCCGTCGATTCCCGGCCCGTGGGTGGCGCCGGCCGCGCCCGGGCCGTCGAAGTACGACGACGTGCACCGGCACATCGGCTGACAGCCAGCTGAGATCAAGACAGAGCGAGAAGGGCCTCAGAACGCTCCGTCTCACAATGACGTGGTTACCGGGGGCCGGTCCTGACCCGGGCGAGCTCGGCGTCGCGCTCGGCTGGACGACGCGGAGCCGGTCCAGGCGGCGCAGGAAGGCCTCCTGGATCTCGAGCATCTGCGACACCTGGCCGACGGTGAACAGCGGCAGGTTCTCGCCCACCCCGGCGGAGGTACAACCACGACGCTCCGGTGGAGCGGCGGCTGGCCAGCGGGCGCCGATCCGCTGCAGGCAGGGGCGAGCGAGCGCGGGCGGGAGCTAGCCGCGCAAGGCGGGCCGACGCAGCGAACCGGTCACGGGCCGGCGGTGCAGTGGCTAGCCGAGGCGCTCGATGATCGTGGCGTTGGCCTGGCCGCCGCCCTCGCACATCGTCTGCAGGCCGTACCGGCCGCCGGTGCGCTCGAGCTCGTGCAGCAGCTTGGTCATCAAGATCGCGCCGGTGGCCCCGAGCGGGTGGCCGAGCGCGATCGCGCCGCCGTTCGGGTTGGCCTTCTCCAGCGAGGCGCCGGTATCGGCCGACCAGGCCAGCAGCACCGGCGCGAACGCCTCGTTGACCTCGAACACGTCGATGTCGTCGACGGTCAGCCCCGACCTGGCCAGCGCCTGCTCGGTGGCCGGGATCGGGCCGGTCAGCATGAACACCGGGTCGGCCCCGGTGACCGTGAGCGCGCGGATCCGCGCCCGCGGCGTCAGGCCGTACCGCTGCACGGCGTCGGCCGACGCCACCATGAGCGCGGCGGCTCCGTCGGATATCTGCGAGGCCGTGGCCGCGGTAAGCTCCCAGCCCTCGCGCAGCGGCTTCAGCTCGGCCATTTTCTCCAGGGTCGTGTCCCGGCGCGGCCCCTCGTCCGTGGTCACGCCGGCGACCGGGACGGTCTCCCGGGCGAACCGGGCCTCGTCGATCGCACGCACCGCCCGCTGGTGGCTTTCCAGCGAGAACTCCTCGAGCTGGGAGCGCTTGATACCCCACTTCTCGCAGATCATCTGCGCACCGCGGAACTGGGAGATCTCCTGGTCGCCGTAGCGGTCACGCCAGCCCTGACCGAACGGGCTCGGCATGCCCTTCTCCAGCGGCAACGCCACGGTGGTGCCCATCGGCACCATGCTCATGTTCTCCACGCCGGCCGCGATCACGAGATCCTGGGTTCCGGACATGACGGCCTGGGCCGCGAAGTGAACGGCCTGCTGCGACGAGCCGCACTGCCGGTCGATGGTGACCCCGGGAACGCTCTCCGGCAGCCCGGCCGACAGCCAGGCGTTCCGCGCGATGTCGATGGACTGCGGCCCGACCTGCGAGACGCATCCCATGATGACGTCGTCCACCGCGGACGGGTCGGCACCGGTCCTGGCGACGAGCTCGGTCAGGACCTGCGCTGCCAGGTCCACAGAGTGCACCTTCGCCAGCCCGCCGTTCCGCTTGCCGACGGGGGTGCGCACCGCCCCGACCAGGTATGCCTCCGACACGATCTCCGCCCTCCGCTAGCCGTAGCCGCCGACCGGCCGCCCCGGCGCGCACTCCCGCGCGAAACGCCCCGGTTGGCCCTTGATTCGAGGTTACTCCGCGGTTCGGGGCGCTCCATAGACCCGCCGGGCAAGATCCGCCCGGCGCAGGATTCCAGTCGGATTCCGGTCTCTCTTGGTGTTCGGAAGGCTACTATCCGTGATGCAACGAGGTTCGCCGGCATGCCAGGCGCGGGGGCACCTGTCACAGCGGTCCGGCGAAACATCGGCCACGGGTGGGCTGGCGCGCGGGGGCACTGCGCACCGCCGAGCCAGCTGGCATGGCAACGGGGGATAGACGGGCATGGCAGCGAAGATCGTCGAGGATACGACGGGCCTGGTAAGCATCGGTCAGCTCGCCAAGGCGGCGGGGGTCAGCAGCCGGACGATCCGGTACTACGAGGAACTCGGGATCCTGCCCGAGCCGCGCCGCTCACCGGGCGGCACCCGCAGGTACCCGCGCGAGTACCGCGGCTACATCGACACCGCGCTGGCCCTGAAGGACCTGGGCTTCCGGCTCGAGGAGATCAAGCCGCTGGCCAGGCTCGCGCTGGGCCGCTCCGTCAGCGCCAGCCAGCGCGACCAGGCGGCGAGGTTGGTCGACGACCGGATCGAGGCCCTCACGCGCCAGGCCAGCGTCCTGCGCCGGCTGCGGGAATCGGTGCAGGGCCCGGACGCGGCGACGGCGGTGCCCGGCGTGCTCGGCTCGGCCGGCCTGGCCGTCGTCCCGCCGATGCGCGGCGACGGCGCCGCGTAACCGAGCCGCCATCCCGCACTTGCGGTGACGGCGCCGCGTAACTGATTGGCAACATGCCGCGACGGATAGGGTGATTTCGGGCCGCCGCGGCTTATGCTCGAATTGCCGACGAAGACCCCCGGGAGAACGCCATGGCCGATGGACTAATCCTGCTGGCGTTCATCGGGGTGCTGGTGGCCCTGTTCGTGACCCGGGTGCAGAAGCGCATGCGGATAGCGTCCACGGCCAAGACCTGGTACATGATCATAACCGGGGTCGTCCTGGCCGGGCTCGTGTTGTGGGCCTGGTCCCTGCAGAAGTGACCTTGCGGCCCCGGTGAGGCACGGTGACCGCCCGGCCCCCGGGTGAGACGCCAGCGACCGCGGCCCCGGTGAGACGCAGGGTCAGGGCAGGCCGGAGCCGCCCTTGATCGGAATCTCGAACCAGACCGCCTTGCCGTCCTGCGTGGGCCGAGACCCCCACCGGGTGGCCAGCTGGTCGACGAGGTACAGGCCGCGCCCGCCCTCGTCGTTCTCGCCCGCGCTGCGGATCCGGGGCAGCCGGAGGTCGGGGTCGAATACCTCGACCCAGACGGCGCTGTCCCCGCGGCGCAGCCGGAGCGTGAACTGCCGGCGCCCGGCGGGCGCGATGAAGTCCTCGGCGAGCGGCGAGCCGGCCCAGTCGTCGAGGCTGCCGGGTTCGGCGGTCACGGACTCCAGGGCGAACTCGTGCCGGGGACTGGGCGAGACCGCGGCGTGCAGCACCACGTTCGTCACCACCTCGGAGACCAGCAGGCAGGCCAGGTCGGCCTGGCATTCGTCCATGCCCCAGGCGAGAAACGTCTGGTTGGCCAGCCGCCTCGCCTCCGACACCCGGATCGGCTCGGCCGGGAAGTTGCGCTCCCGGGATGCGAGCTCCACGGCGGAGGTGCGGACCACGACGATCGCCATGTCGTCGTCGATCTCCCCGGGTACGGCCTGCTCGGCGGCCTCGGCGATGGCCTCCACGCTGCCCGCGGCCACCTCCCGCACGGCCTGGCTGAGCATCTCCAGCGCCTCTGCCTCGGTGTAGTGACCCTTGCCGTCCGCGCGCTGCCGCCGGTCGGTCAGGCCGTCGGTGTAGAAGACCAGCGCCGAGCCCGGAGCCAGGTAGCGCGTCTCCTCGCGGTAGGTGGGCAGGCCCGGCATTCCCTTGCCGCGCACGCCGAGCAGCACGCCCTTGTGCTCGATCTCCATCTGGCCGACCTCGCTGCCGGTGATCAGCAGCGGCGCGTCGTGGCCCGCGTTGGCGAACGAGAGGGTCCGGGACCAGGCGTCGTACACCAGGTAGGTACAGCTCACCGTCGGCGGGTCGGTGGCCTCGCCGGGAGCGGGGTTTGTCGGCTCCAGCGTGCGGACCCAGTCGTCGAGCCGGCGCAGGATCTCTGCGGGCGGCTTGTCGTCCTGGGCGAAGGCCCGCAGCGCGGCCCGGAGCTGGCCCATGATCGCGGCCGCCCGGGCGCCGCGGCCCTCGACGTCGCCGATGACGATGCCGACCCGGCCGGCCGACAGCGGGATGATGTCGTACCAGTCGCCGCCCACCTGGGTCTGGATGCCCTGGCCGTGAGTCTCGAGCGGCTTGGCCGGCACGTACTTGTAGGCGACCGTCAGGCCGTCGATCGCGGGCGGGTCGTGCGGCAGCAGGCTGGTCTGGAACGCGAGCGCGGTGCGGCGCTCCTCCTCGAACAGCATCGCGTTGTCGATCGCGATCGCGATCCGGCTGCCGACGGTGCCGAGGAAATCGCCGTCATCGGCGGAGTAGGAGCGCTGATCGCGGTCCGTCAGGCCGGACAGGGCCAGGCTGATCACGCCGAGCACCTCGCCGCGCGCGATCAGCGGCGTCGCGATCACCGACCTGAGGCCGATGTTGTCGCACGTGTCCAGGCTCGACTGGCGCGGCGCGGGCCACTCCTTCTCGGTCACGTCGGCCACGACGACCGTGTCGCGGCGCGACATCGCCTGCTCGCAGAAGTGCCCGGCCGGATAGCTGACGTGCTCGCCCACCTGTGCCCAGGTGCCCTCCGGCGGCCACCATCCCCGGGCGTGCAGCTGTGCCCGCCGCACGAGTTTGTCGCCCTGGTACAGGTCGACAAGGCAGTGGTCGGCGAACTGCGGCACGAGCGTCTCCGCGACCTGCCGGAGCGTGACGCCGAGCTCGAGCGATTGCGACAGCCGCTCCCCGATGCGCTCCAGCAGGCGGAGCCGGTCCCGCTCGGCCCGGCTGCTGGCCATGGTCGCCTCGCGAGCCAGGATGAGGATGCCGCTGATCTCACCGGTACGGTCGAGCAGTGAGGTGGCCCGGGCCCGGATCAGCAAGCGGGCCCCGTCCGCGTGGCGGGTCGCTAGCGTGCCCTCCCAGGACCGGCCGTGGGTCACCTGCGACACGAGGTCGTTGACCCGGCGCGCGTCGCCCTCCTCGAACCCGACCGAGAGCAGGGGCAAGCCGATCAGGTGCGTCGATTGGTCGGGGAGGCCGAACAGGTTTTCGGCATAGATGTTCGCGTACCGCAAGCAGCCCTCGGTGTCGGCGACCAGCACCGCGGTCGCGAGCTGCTGCAGGATGTCGGCAGGATCGGGTCGCGGCCGCAGGGCGGCCGCCTCGGAGGCGGCGGACCTCATCTCGGTCCCGCCGCGCCAGCGGATCGTTGCGTATGAATCCATAGATCAGGGCTTGGTGACGAAGACATGCGCGGCCACCTGGCGGGGCAGTTCCGCCTCCAGACCGCCGATTCCATGGTCACCGATCACCCGCACACCGTCGTCGCTGGCCGCGAGCGTGATCTCGCGCCCGGGCTGTATCCCGATGTTCTTGAGTCTAAGCATCAACTCCGCGTCGCTTTGGACCTGTTCACTGATCCGCCGCACCACGACCGGCTCGGCCTCGCGCGACGCGACCATTGTCATGGCCACGGCGTGCTCGCGTCCGGCCGTAAGTGCGCGCTTGCTAGCATCAGCCGGAATGCCGAGTTCCGCAAGTCCGGGAATGATATTTCCGTGCGGGCAGCGGACCGGATAATCGAGGAGTTCAACGAGCCGGCGCTCGACGCTGTCGGAGATAACGTGCTCCCAGCGGCAGGCCTCGATGTGAACCTCTTCCCACGGCAGCCCGATGATGCCGACCAGCAGGCACTCGGCGAGCCGGTGCTTGCGCATCACCCGCATGGCGAGCCTGCGGCCGGTCCCGGTGAGCGAGAGCTGGCGGTCCCCCTCGACCCGCAGCAGGCCGTCGCGTTCCATCCGCGCCACCGTCTGGCTGACCGTAGGGCCGCTTTGTGACAGGCGCTCGGCAATGCGGGCGCGCAGCGGGACGATACCTTCCTCTTCTAGCTCAAAGACCGTGCGAAGGTACATCTCCGTGGTGTCGATCAGCCCGTGCGCCGTCAAAGGCCCTCCCTTCTGGAACGATGCTATGCCGCGAGGCCGCTTCGGCGAACCACGAAAAGTGCCCGGCATGCGGCGTCCGCGGGACGGACAGCCGGCCGGGCGTGCGGCGCCCGCGCGGGGCGGGCGGCCGGCGTCAGGGCGCCAGGCGCTCGATCACCCAGCCGTCGCCGTGACGGCGATACCTGAACCGGTCGTGCAGCCGGTTCACCCGGCCCTGCCAGAACTCCACCACGTCGGGAATGACCCGGTATCCGCCCCAGAAATCGGGCATCGGGACGTCGGTCCCCTCCGGCCATCTGCGGGAGAGCTCGGCGTAGCGCTCGTCGAGCTCGGCGCGCGAGCCGAGCACCGTGGACTGCCTGCTGGCCCACGCGCCGACCTGGGAGCCGTGCGGGCGGGACCGGTAGTACGGCTCGCTTTCGGCGGTGGACAGCGGGGACACCGTTCCCTCGACGATCACCTGCCGGTGCATCGGGTACCAGGGGAACACCAGGCTGGCCCGCGGCACCTCGGCCAGGTCCGTGCCCTTGCGTGACGTCCGGTTGGTGTAGAACACGAACCCGCCGGCGTCGTGACTCTTGAGCAGGACGGTGCGGGCCCGCGGCCGGCCGCTGGCCGAGACCGTGGCCAGCACCATCGCCGTCGGCTCGGGCAGGGGCACCGCGACCACGTCGGCCATCCAGGCGCCGAACTGGGCCATGGGGTCATCGGCCAGCATCGCCTCGACGAGCACGGGCTCGTCCGTCGCGGCGGGTGTCTGTTCCACGGCTAGTGATCCTCACACACCCGGCGGGCGGGCCGCCACCCGGTGACCAGGGCTCCCGCCGGCCCGGCCGCCGGCGTAGACGGTGCCCGGGAGGGTATCGGCGGGTCTGGGCGGGGTCCGCGGCCGGCCGGGTTACCAATCGCTGTCCGGGCGCGATTGAATAGGTCGGCTGGCCGCATGGCGCTCCCGGGCCGACGAGGGCCCTGCCGGTGACCCAAAGGACGGAGGAGCCAGATGTCCGATTTCACGCCCGGTCTGGAGGGTGTCGTAGCGTTCGAGACGGAGATCGCCGAACCCGACCGAGAGGGAAGTGCGCTCCGGTACCGCGGGGTGGACATCGAGGACCTCGTCGGGCATGTCTCCTATAGCCATGTGTGGGGCCTTCTTGTGGACAACTCGTTCGAGCCCGGGCTGCCGCCGGCCGAGCCGTACCCGATCCCGGTGCACTCGGGGGACATCCGGGTGGACGTGCAGAGCGCGCTCGCGATGCTGGCCCCTGCCTGGGGCCTGAAGCAGCTGCTGGACATCAGCGACGAGCAGGCCCGTGACGACCTGGCCCGCGCCTCGGTGATGGCGCTGTCGTTCGTGGCCCAGGCGGCGCGCGGCCTCGGCCTGCCGATGGTGCCGCAGAAGCGGGTCGACGAGGCCAGGACGATCACCGAGCGGTTCATGATCCGCTGGCAGGGCGACCCGGACCCCAAGCACGTGAAGGCGATCGATTCCTACTGGGTGTCCGCGGCCGAGCACGGGATGAATGCCTCAACGTTTACGGCGCGGGTGATCGCGTCCACCGGGGCCGACGTGGCCGCGGCGCTGTCCGGCGCGGTCGGCGCGCTGTCCGGCCCGCTGCATGGCGGCGCCCCGGCCCGGGTGCTGAGCATGATCCAGGAAGTCGAGCAGAGCGGCGACGCCGACGCGTGGGTCAAGTCGGCGCTGGACCGCGGCGAGCGGCTGATGGGGTTCGGCCACCGCGTGTACCGGGCCGAGGACCCGCGCGCCCGGGTGCTGCGCCGGACGGCCAGGGAGCTCGGCGCGCCCCGGTTCGAGGTGGCCGAGGCGCTGGAGAAGGCCGCCCTGGAAGAATTGCACAATCGCAGGCCAGACCGGGTCCTCGCGACCAACGTCGAGTTCTGGTCGGCGGTCGTCCTCGACTTCGCCCAGGTACCCTTGCACATGTTCACCTCCATGTTCACCTGTGCGCGGACCGCCGGATGGGCGGCGCACATCATGGAGCAGAAGCATGCCGGCCGGCTGATCCGGCCGAGCGCGCGGTACGTGGGCCCGAAGAGCCGTCCGGTGTCGGAGGTATCCGGCGCGTCCGGTGTCCTGGATAAGGAAGTCTGACCTTTATGACAGAGATCGTCATCCCCGGTGACCTGCGGCCTGCCGACGGCAGGTTCGGCTGCGGCCCGTCGAAGATCCGGCCCGAGCAGCTGGCGGCGCTGGCCGGCTCGGGCGCGGCCTACCTCGGGACGTCGCACCGGCAGGCGCCGGTCCGCTCGCTGGTGCAGCGGATCCGGGAGGGGATGGCGGCGCTGTTCTCGGTGCCGGACGGGTACGAGGTCGTGCTCGGCAACGGCGGCACCACCGCGTTCTGGGAGATCGCCGCGTTCGGCCTGGTGGACCACAAGGCGCAGCACCTGTCGTTCGGGGAGTTCTCGTCGAAGTTCGCCAGGGTGACGGCCGCCGCGCCGTGGCTGGAGGCACCGACGGTCATCGAGTCGCCGCCGGGGACCCACCCCCTGCCGCGGGCCGAGGACGGGATCGACACCTTCGCACTGACCCACAACGAGACGTCCACCGGCGTGGCCATGCCGGTGGGCCGGGTGCCGGGCGCCGACGGCGACGCGCTGGTGATCGTGGACGCCACCAGCGGCGCCGGCGGCCTGCCGGTCCGGGCCGGCGAGGTTGACGTGTACTACTTCGCGCCGCAGAAGTCGTTCGGCTCCGACGGCGGCCTGTGGCTGGCCCTGATGTCCCCGGCCGCGCTGGACCGGGCCGGGAAGGTCGCGGCAAGCGGCCGGTACATCCCCGAGTTCTTCTCGCTGAAGGTCGCGATCGACAACTCGCGGCTGCAGCAGACCTACAACACCCCGGCGGTGGCCACGCTGTTCCTGCTGGCCGATCAGGTGGAGTGGATGCTGGGCCAGGGCGGCCTGGCCTGGGCGACGGCCCGGACCGCGCAGTCCTCGGCGTCCCTGTACGAATGGGCCGAGAAGGTGCCCTGCGCCACCCCGTTCGTGCCCGACCCGCTGCAGCGCTCGCAGGTCGTCGGCACGATCGACTTCGACGACGCGGTGAGCGCCATGGCGCTGTCCGCGGTGCTGCGGGCCAACGGGATCGTCGACACCGACTCCTATCGCAAGCTCGGCCGCAACCAGCTGCGGATCGGCATGTTCCCCGCCGTGGACCCGGCCGACGTGCAGGCGCTCACCGCGTGCATCGACTACGTGGTCGAGCGGCTTTAGCTAAGGGCGCCGCATGACGACGGAGCGCTCCGTCCCCGGCCTGCAGGCGGGCGAGCTTGACATGCTGACCGGCTGGCTGGACCTGCACCGCGCGGTCCTGCTCTGGAAGTGCGAGGGGCTCACCGACGAGCAGCTCAGGCGGCGCTCGGTGCCGCCGTCCTCGCTCTCGCTGCTGGGGCTGGTGCGCCACATGGCCGACGTCGAGCGCGGCTGGTTCCGCCGGGTCCTGCTCGGCGAGGACGCGCCCGGCCGGTACCCGACGGCCGAGGACCGCGACGCCGATTTCAACGGCGTCGACGGCGCGGACGTGCCCGCGGACTTCGCCGCCTTCGAGGCCGAGTGCGCCGCGGCGCGCGAGGCGGTCGTGGCCCGCCCCGACCTGGACGCGCTGAGCAAGGGACGGTCACGGGAGACGGGTCAGCAGTTCTCGCTGCGCTGGATCCTGACCCACATGGTCGAGGAGTACGCGCGCCACAACGGCCACGCCGACCTGCTGCGGCAGGTCATCGACGGCGCGACCGGCGACTTCTAGGCCGCCCGCGGGCAGACTAGGAGCGTGTGGCGGTACGGCTTACCCGGCGGGCACGCTGCCGCGCGGCGGCCGGCCCGGCCGCGGCTGCCAGCACGGCCGCCGCTGCCGGCCCGGCTCGCGGCCCTGGCCCTGGTGCTGACCGCCGGCGGGGCCGCGGCGATCGGCACCGCCAGCCAGGTGATAGCCCGCGGCTACCTGATGCGCCAGGCCAGCCAGGAACTGCGCGGTTACGTCGATCAGCTCACCAGCGGTCCGTTCACGCTGTTCCCGGGGTCCCGGGTCGCTCCGGGCGCTGCCCGCCAGGAGGCCGGCGCGCTGACCGTCGC
>Ga0335073_10008987_pt1 | contig 14010 bp, 13 predicted proteins | sample Lox_Sample_22_FD_207093 | JGI IMG/M metagenome (GOLD analysis project Ga0335073, IMG submission 207093) | Soil microbial communities from Loxahatchee National Wildlife Refuge, Florida, United States - Lox_Sample_2.2 | ecosystem: Environmental > Terrestrial > Soil > Wetlands | place: USA... | reverse complement strand
AGCACTCCGACGGCGTCGGCGATCTCGCGGACCGTGGTGGCGCCGATGCCCTTGCGGGCGAACATCTCGGCGGCGCTGGTCAGGATGAGTCCACGCCGATCCTGGACCTCGGTCATCGTGGCTTGCCCTCCGGATAGAGCCCCGCCGGCTGGCGGCGCGCGAAAGTCCTAATGTACCAAGCGCTTGATCAAGCAGCTAGTGAGGCGGCGGGCACCGTCCGGCCAGCGTAGTGCGGCCACCCGGGCGCTGGCGGCCGGCCCGGTCCGGCTAGCGTAGTGCGGCCCGGCGCGCGGTTGCGGCGTTGGTGGTAGCCCGGCCTGGTTGGCCGTATGCTCGATCCCATATTGGTTTCGGTGACCCCCGAGCACCGGGAGGTGCCCGTGCGTGTGGCAGTCAACCTGGCCCGCCGACGCCAGGCGCGGTGGGCGGTGCCCGCTGGCGCGGTCGCAGCGGTCGGGATCGTGATCGCGGGATCGGTGGTCGCCCGGGGCCAGGCCGCCCCCGTGCTGCCGGCCCGCACCACGGCCCAGCTGCTGGCCGCGGTCGGCGACCCGGCGGCCGTTCCCCCGGCCATGACCGCGGTGATCCAGGAGAACGCGTCGCTCGGCCTGCCCGACCTGCCCGGCGCCGATGATCCGCTCTCCGGCCTTTCGATGCTGTCCGGCTCGCACACGTTCAAGATCTGGTACGACGGCCCGACCCGGGTCCGGGTCGCGATCCCGGTGACCATGGGCGAGACCGACCTGCGCCGCGACGGGAACAATCTCTGGCTCTGGGACAGCCAGACCAACCGGGCCACCCATTACATCCTGCCGGCCGGCTCCGCCCCCGGGCCGAGCGCGCCGACCACCTCGAACGTGCCAACCCCGCAGCAGCTGGCCCGGCAGATCCTGGCCGCGGTCGGCTCCACGACCACCGTCGGCCTGCAGCAGAACGTGACCGTGGCCGGCCAGGCTGCCTACCAGCTCACGCTGGCGCCCAAGGACAGCCGCTCGCTGATCGGGCAGGTCAGGATCGCGATCGACGCACGCGATTCGCTGCCGCTGCAGGTCCAGGTGTTCGCCCGCGGCGCGTCCGGCCCCGCGTTCAGCGTTGGCTACACCTCGCTGTCGTTCGGCCCGCCCGCCGCATCCAACTTCACGTTCGCCCCGCCGCCCGGGGCCAAGGTTAAGACGGTCCCGGCTGGCTCCCTGGCCGGCCTGTCCAGCCTGCCGGCCGGTGCCGTCCCCGCGGGCGTGCCGCTGCCACCGCGGCCGGGCGCCCCGGTCGCCTTCATCGCGGGCAGCAACGGGAAGGTCGTAAAGGTATCCGTTGGCCGGCCGATGCCAGCGGGTGCGCTCAAGCAGTTGCAGAAGTCCGTGGCCGCGAGCCTGCCCGCGTCGATGCCCAAGGCCCAGCGGGCCGCGCTGCTGAAGAGCCTGGCCAGCGCTCCACCGGGCACCGCTTCCGCAAACTCCACCCAGGGCGGCGTCTGGATCGCGAACGCCCCGTTGTCGTCGGGATCGGCGTCGAGCGTCAGCTCGGAGAGCGTCGTGATGCCGCCGGCCGGCGGGCCCAACGTGATCGGCAAGGGCTGGCTGTCGGTGGCGGTGCTGCCCGCCGCGGGCGTGGCCGGCGCGGGCGGCCAGGCAGCGGGCGTGCTCAGTGCTCTGGAGCTCGCCGCCACGCCGGTACACGGATCCTGGGGGAGCGGCCGCCTGCTGCGCACGAGCCTGTTCTCGGTGCTGTTGCTGAGCGACGGCCGGGTACTGATCGGCGCGACCGTCCCCTCGGTCCTCTACTCGGCCGCGGCGCACCTCAGGTGAGTTTCAGCCCTGCCGCGGGACAGGACGAGGTCAGCTTCGGCCGCCCGGCCAACGGCACGGCTAACAGCGCCGAGCGCGCGGTAACCCGGCCCGCAGGCGTGCAGGCCGACCCCAGCGGGCTGGCCGTTGCCAGCATCGGGCTGGCCAAGCAGTTCCGCGACCAGATGGCGGTGGCCGGGATCGACCTGGCCGTGCCGAGAGGGGCGGTCTACGGCTTCCTCGGCCCGAATGGCTCCGGCAAGACGACCACGATCCGGATGCTGCTCGGCCTGATCCAGCCGACGAGCGGCAGCCAGCGGCTGCTCGGGGTGAGCATGCCCGCAGGAGCAAACACCGTGCTGCCCCGGGTGGGGTCGCTGGTCGAAGGCCCGGCCTTCTACCCGCAGCTCTCCGGCTGGGACAACCTGGCCAGGCTGGACGCGGCGGACCGGACCGCCAGCCCGCGAACCGCGGCGCCCAGGATCGATGCGGCCCTGGACCGGGTGGGCCTGCTCCCGGCGGCGGGCAAGCGCTACCGGGCCTACTCGCTCGGCATGAAGCAGCGGCTGGCCATCGCGGCTGGCCTGCTGCAGCCGCGCGAGCTGATGATCCTGGACGAGCCGACCAACGGGCTCGACCCCCAGGGCACCCGTGAGGTCCGCGCGCTGATCCGGGAAATCGCCGCCGACGGCACCACGGTCTTCGTTTCCTCGCACCTGCTGGCCGAGGTGGAGCAGATCTGCTCGCACGTGGGCGTGATGCGGGTCGGTGAGCTCGTGTTCCAGGGAACTCTCGACGAGCTGCGCGACCGCGGGACGGCCCGGATCCTGGTCCGCACCGCCGAGCCCGCGCTGGCCGCGCGGGTGCTTGACCGGCTCGGCCTCGCCGACGTCACGGTGACCGGCCGGGAGGTAACGGCCCAGCTTGGCGGCCGGGCCCCGGAGACCATCTGCGCCGATCTGGTGCACGCGGGAGTCCCGGTGTCCGGGCTCGACACCCCCCGGGCCAGCCTGGAGGACCTGTTTGTCGAGCTGACCGGCGAGGGCTTCGATGTCAACGGCTGACGTCTCGGCCGGCCAGGCGAGCGGGGCCAGCGAGCAGCTCGCCTCGGTGCTGCACTGGCTGCGGCTGCTGCGCTCGGAACTCAGCCTGACCTTCCTGCGCAAGCGCAACCTCGCGCTGCTGGCCGTGCTGGCCGCGGTGCCGGTGCTGCTCGGCCTGGTGCTCAGGTTCTCTTCTGGAGGGGCCGGCGGTGGCGGCGGCAACGGCAACCCGCCCGCGTTCCTGAACCAGGTCACCGGCAACGGCGTGTTCCTCGCGTTCCTCGCGCTCGTGGTGGAGTCGACGCTGGTCCTGCCGCTGGTGGTCGCGGTGGTGGCGGGGGACTCGATCGCGGGCGAGGCCAACCGCGGCACGCTGCGCTACCTGCTCGCCGTCCCGGCGGGCCGGACCCGGCTGCTCGGGATCAAGCTCGCCGCGACCGTGGTGTTCTGCGTGGGTGCCTGCCTGCTGGTGTCGGTGGTCGCGGTGGTGGTCGGCGCGATCCTGTTCCCGATCGGGCCGGTGACCCTGCTGTCCGGCATCCCGGTCTCGCTGGGCGCCGGCCTGCTGCGGCTGCTGTTCGTGGCCCTCTACCTGGCCGTGGCGATGGCCGCGCTGGGGGCGATCGGGCTGGCCATCTCGACGTTCACCGAGCACCCGATCGGCGCGATCGCCGCGGTCCTGGTGATCGCGGTGGCCAGCCAGGTCATGGACACCGTGTCACAGCTCAACGTGATCCACCCATACCTGCCGACGCACTGGTGGCTGTCGTTCGACTCGCTGCTTCGCTCTCCAGTGGCCTGGCCGGAGCTGGGCCGCGGCCTGCTCTCGTTCGTCGTCTACATCGTCATTTTCTGCTCGATAGCGTGGGCGAGGTTCACCACCGCCGACGTGACCAGCTGAGGGCCGGACGGGACGCGTCAGGTTTTCAGGCCCGGGAAGTCTTCCTCCCAGAACTCGGTGACCCCGCGGGCATCGGCCGCCCGGCTCGTCTCCCGCTCCCGGAGCTCGACCCGGCGGATCTTGCCGGAGATCGTCTTCGGCAGATCGGCGAACTCGAGCCGCCTGATCCGCTTGTACGGGGCCAGCCGCTCCCTGGCGTAGGCCAGGATGGCCAGGGCTGTGTCAGAGTCGGGCTGGTGGCCCGCGGCCAGGATCACGAACGCCTTGGGAACCGACAGCCGGAGCGGATCGGGCGACGGGACCACGGCCGCCTCGGCCACGGCCTCGTGCTCGATCAGCACGCTCTCCAGCTCGAACGGGGAGATCCGGTAGTCGGACGCCTTGAACACGTCGTCCGTCCGGCCAACGTAGGTGATGTAGCCGTCGGCGTCTCTGACCGCCACGTCGCCAGTGTGGTAAAAGCCGCCACGCATCGCCTGGGCGTCCCGTTCAGGATCATCTTTATAGCCGGTCATCAGGCCGAGCGGGCGCTTGCCCAGGGGCAGGCAGATCTCGCCTTCCCCGGCTTCCTCGCCGGTGATCGGGTCGACGAGCGCCACCTCATACCCGGGCAGCGGCCGGCCCATCGAACCCAGGCGCATCGGCGTGCCTGGTGGGTTGCCGATCTGCGCGGTGGTCTCGGTCTGGCCGTAGCCGTCCCGGACCGTGATGTTCCAGGCCCGGCGAACCTGCTCGATAACCTCGGGATTGAGCGGCTCGCCCGCACCGACGCACTCGCGCAGCGAACGCACGTCCGCGCTGGCCAGGTCGGACTGCACCAGCATGCGCCACACCGTCGGCGGCGCGCACAGCGAGCTGACCTGGCAGGCCGGGATGGCCTCCAGCAGGATGGTGGCGGAGAACCGGTCGTGGCCGAGGATCAGCGAGGTGGCGCCCGCGATCCACGGGGCGAACACGTTGCTCCAGGCGTGCTTGGCCCAGCCGGGGGAGGAGATGTTCAGGTGCACGTCGCCGGGCCGCAGCCCGATCCAGTACATCGTGGACAGATGGCCGGCCGGGTACGAGACGTGCGTGTGCTCGACCAGCTTCGGCTGGGCCGTGGTGCCCGAGGTGAAGTACAGCAGAAGCGGGTCGGAGCCCAGCGTCGGGCCGTCCGGCGTGAAGTCGGGCGCCGCGCCGAAGGCGCTGTCGTAGTGGTGCCAGCCGGGCGCCGCGTCTTCCGGGCCGACGGCGACCCGGGTCCAGGTCCCCGGGAGCCCGGCGAACTTCGGGACGTGCGCGGACTCAGTGATGACGTGCCGGACGTCGCCGCGCGTGATCCGGTCGGCCAGGTCCTCGGGCCCGAGCAGCGTGGAGGCCGGGATGATGACCGCGCCCAGCTTCATCGCGGCCAGGATGACCTCCCACAGCGGCGCGATGTTGCCCAGCATGAGCAGCAGCCGGTGGCCACGGTGCACGCCAAGCTCGCGCAGCCAGTTGGCCACCTGGTTCGAGCGGGTGGCCATGTCGGCGTAGCTCAGCCGGATGTCGCGGTCCGCGGTGACGACGCGCAGCGCGTCCCGGTCCGGGTGCTCGGCGGCGAGCACGTCGAACCAGTCAAGCGCCCAGTTGAACTCGTCGAGCTCGGGCCAGCTGAACTCGGCCCGGGCCGCCTCGTAGTCGTCGCGGTGTTGCAGCAGCAGATCGCGCGCTGCGCGGTAGGCCGCGGTGGCGCCGCTTGCTGGCCGTGGCTCGGTCATGCAGCCCATAGTGGCAGCTACCCTTCCGAACCTGCCAGCCCGGATGCGGGGCCCTTGGCGCCATGCGGGCCCTGGTCACGATGCGGAGTCGGGTCCTGGGCGCCATCCGCGAGCAGCACCGCGAGCCGGTGCCATTGCTCGCCGGTGACCTCGGCGACCGGCGCGCGCGGGTCGACCGTCGCCCGGACCAGCAGCCGTCGGCGATCCCGCAGCACGGCGTCGGCGCGGACGCCGGGTCGCTGGTAGGCCGTCCGCAGCAGGGCCCGCAGCAGCCGCTGCCCGTGCGGGGACAGGGTCCTGGGCCGCACCGACAGCCGGGCCGCATCGACCCGGGGCGGCGGGGCGAAGCTCGCCGCCCCGATCACCTGGGTCAGCCGGATCTGGTAGCGGGCTGCCCACCAGGCGGTCTCGGCGTCACGCGGGCGCGGGCTGGCCAGCCACCGCGCCGCGCCCCACTGGACAATCAGTTCGGCACCGGCCAGCGGCACGGCCGGGTCGCCGAGCAGCCGCCTGCACAGCGCGGTCGTCAGCGAGAACGGCGGGCTGGCCGCGACCAGGAACTCGCGTCGCGGCAGCGGGACCCGGCGCAGGTCCGCCTCGACCACGCGGACCCGCGACTCGCCCTCGAACCGCCGCCGCAGTCGCGCGGCCAGGCGCGGATCTCGCTCGACCGCGATCACGCGGGCTCCGGCTTGGGCCAGCGCGGCCGTGATCGCGCCACCGCCCGCCCCGAGGTCGAGAACGAGCCGGCCCTGGCCAGCGCCGCAGGCGCGGACCAACTGGGTAATCAGCGTGCGGTCACGCAGGAAGTGGGCACCGGCAGGGTTCGCCGCCAGCGGCGGCCGCCCTGACACGGCGGACCATGACCATAGACAAGGCCGTTCTCCTCGGCTGGGCTAGGTTCCCGCTCAACATAGGGCGCCACCGGACGGACGGCCACTGAATATCGGGGTGGCCGTCCGCTGCGGCTCGCGGTCGCGTGGGTCATCACTCGCGGGCCTGGCGAGCGAGCGGGCAGTCAGCGGGCGGCCGGAAATACTGGATTCGGCCCGACCGAAAACCGAATTACGGTCAGGTTTCGCTGGCCGTTACGGTACGGGAAGCGCCGAGCTAGTGCGGGACCGCGAACGTTCCGTCCGTCTTGCTGATATGCGCCGATCCTGACAAAGGCAGTCGTCAAGACGCAATCGCGGGTGCGGCCGGCACGAAGGCTAGCTTGACGTCAAGCCAACTTGACGCATGTTCGCGCACAGCGTTCAAAGCCGCTGCCAGTGGGCGGGCTGAGCCAGGGTCAGGAGTGTTCGCCCCACAGCTTGACCACGCCGACGATCAGCACCACCAGCGCGGGCAGGAACAACACGCCCGTGTGCGTAATCTCGCCCGCGATGCCGGCTACCAGGACCGCCGCCGCGACGATGGCGGCGACCCGGTTGGCCGGGACCGGTGAGAACGCGGCTATCGCGGCCAGCGGGGCCGGGGCGATGGCCAGCAGCAGCGACGACCACGTCGTGGCCAGGGGGTCGGCACCCACCAGCGCGGAGATCGTGATCAGCTGCGCGGCTCCGGCCAGGAGCATCGCGCCCCGCAGCCAGGGCCAGCTCGGCAGAGTGGGAACGGCGGGCGCGCTGCCAGTGGCGGCCGCGGTTGTCACGGAAGAGGTTTCACCAACTGGGTTCTCGGTGGTCATCGGTACTCCTGGTGCGCAGACAGTTATGTCGCGCCGACCAGCCTTCCCGGCTCACCTATCAATGAGCGTAGACCTGGCCGGGCCGCCCGCCAAGAGCCTTGCCCCCAGAGCTCGTACCCCAGAGCTCGTACCCCAGAGCTCGTACCCCAGAGCTCGTACCCCAGAGCTCGTACTCCAGAGCTCGTGCCCCGGAGCCTTGCCCCCGGAACTCGTGCACAAGAACCTTGCCCGCACCCAGAACCCTCGCCCGCCAAGAGGCTCGACCGTCGAACTGGTCGCGACTGCCTGGGCGTTCCCAGGAATTTCTGGGACAATCGCATGAACACGTCCGGTGCCGCCGCGGTGGCTCCGGGAGACTATTTGCTTAGTGCAAACTAAGTCATATCATGTATGTGTCGCAACGAAGCGGAGCATGAACCGCAAGGACCAACTCATGGAGCAGCCTGGGCCCGAACCGCGCCGGGAACAGCCTGACCGCGCGGATGGACCACCAAGGCCGCCCCAGCTGCATGGGCGAAATGCGCATGATCGGGCCGGCGAGCAGGAACCACCGCCGCAGGCATCGCGCTCGGACCAGCCGGCCCGGCCGCCCGGGGTTCGTGACTCCGGGCACCCCGTCGTCATCGGCTACGACGGGTCGCCGTCGAGCCGCAACGCGCTGGCGTACGCGGTTGGCCTGGCCCGGCGGCTCGGCCGACCGCTGCTCGTGGTCTACGTGGTCCCGTTCGGCGTGTACTGCGAGCCGATAACCGGACAGGTCATCTGCGCGACGCGCGAGCGCGGGGAACTCGATCAGTGGCTGCTGGCCGAGCTCGACCAGATCTGCGACACCGAAGGACTCGAGGTCAGCGTGATGGCGCGGCGCGGGAACGCGGCCAAGGAACTCGCCGCTGCGGCCGATTCCAGCAGCGCCGACGCGCTCGTCGTCGGTGCTCCCGGGCACCGGCTGCACCATGTGGCCGGCTCGACTCCCAGCTGGCTGGCGCGGCACGCCCGATGCCCGGTCATCGTGGTGCCATAACGCGTTTGACTCCCGGCGATCGTCGTAGGAGAGCGGTACGTTTCAGACGTGGCCGGCGAACCAGGTGAACTCCCCGATGTGCCGACGCTGCTGGCCGCCGCGGTGGCAGGAATAGGAGGCACCGAGCGGCCCGGGCAGGTCACGATGGCCGAGGCGGTCGCCCGCGCCATGGAGGGCGGCGAGCACCTCGCGGTCCAGGCGGGCACCGGCACCGGGAAGTCGCTGGCCTACCTGGTACCGGCGGCGAGGTACGCGACCGCCCTGGACGCCACGGTCGTGGTCTCCACGGCCACGATCGCGCTGCAGCGCCAGCTCATCGACCGCGACCTGCCCCGGCTGGCGGAGGCGCTCCAGCCGCTGCTGGGCCGGGCCCCGACGTTCGCGATCCTCAAGGGACGCCGGAACTATCTGTGCAAGCACCGGCTGCAGACCGGGGCCGCTGACGACACTCAGGACGCGCTGTTCGACGCTCGCGGGGTCACGGAGCTCGGACGGCAGGTGACCCGGCTGCGGGAGTGGGCGGAGACGACCGAGAGCGGCGACCGGGATGAGCTGGTGCCGGGAGTGGATGAGCGGGCCTGGCGGCAGGTCGCGGTCACCGCGCGGGAGTGCATCGGGGCGCAGCGCTGCGGTTTCGGCAGCCGGTGCTTTGCCGAGAAGGCCCGCGAGATGGCCGGCCGGGCCGACATCGTGGTCACCAACCACGCGCTGCTGGCCATCGACGCGCTGGAAAACGGCAATGTGCTGCCCGAGCACGACGTCGTGGTCATCGACGAGGCGCATGACCTGGTCGACCGGGTGACCTCGATCGCCACGGCCGAGCTCTCGGCTCCCGCGGTGGAGACCGCGGCCCGTCGATGCGGCAAGCAGGTCGCCGAGGACGCCGCCGGCAAGCTCAGGTATGCCGGAGAGGGGCTCGCCCTGGTGCTGGCCGACGCGCCGGGCGGGCGCATCGACGTGCTGAGCGAGCACCTCACCGTCGCGCTCTCCACGCTCAGGGAGGCGGCCGGGTCGTGCGCCGCCGAGATCCGCACCAGCGCAAAGAACTCCGGCGATGAGCCGGAGCAGCTTGCGGCGCGGCGGGCAGCCCTGGCCGGGCTCGACGAGTTGCATGACGCGGCCGAGCGGATGCTTGACGCGTTCGGGCCCGACGTCGCCGCCCGCCCGGACGTGGTGTGGCTGGATGTCCCGGCGGATCCCGAGGCACGCCGTCCGCCGACGCTGCGGGTGGCACCACTCGCGGTCGGCGGGCTGCTGGCCGAGCGGCTGTTCGGCCGCCGGACGGTGGCGCTGACCTCGGCCACGCTGTCGGTCGGCGGCTCGTTCGACCCGCTGGCCCGGCAGTGGGGGCTGCCCACGGTCGGCACCACGATGCCGTCGGCGGCGCCCGGCGCGGCGTTCATGCCGCCGACGAGCGCCGTCGATACTGTGCCGTCTGACGACGCGGAACAGGCCGGTGACGCGGATAAGGGAGCGGCCGAGCCACACCCTCTTAACTGGTCCGGGATGGACGTCGGCTCGCCGTTCGACCACCGGCGCAGCGCCATCCTGTACCTGGCGCGGCACCTGCCCGCGCCGGGCCGGGACGGGCTGCCCGAGCCGTACCTCGACGAGCTGCGTTCGCTCATCGGCGCGGCCGGGGGCCGCACGCTCGGGCTGTTCTCCTCGATGCGGGCCGCGCGGCAGGCCGCGGCCGAGCTGCGCGGCCAGATCGAGTTCCCCCTGCTGTGCCAGGGAGAAGACCCGACCTCCCAGCTGATCGCCCGGTTCGCCGACGACGAGGCGAGCTGCCTGTTCGGCACGTTGTCCCTGTGGCAGGGCGTCGACGTTCCCGGCCGGTCGCTGCAGCTGGTGGTCATCGACCGGATCCCGTTCCCCCGGCCCGATGACCCGCTGGCCTCGGCCAGGCAGCGGGCCGTCGAGGCGCGCGGCGGCAACGGGTTCATGACGGTGGCCGCGGCCCAGGCGGCCCTGCTACTGGCGCAGGGCACCGGCCGGCTGCTGCGCACGATGAGCGACCGGGGTGTGGTGGCGATCCTGGATCCCAGGCTGGTGACCAAGCGCTACGGCAGTTTCCTGCGCGCGTCGCTGCCGCCGTTCTGGCCCACCAGCGACCCCGAGGTCGTCCGCGGCGCGCTGCGCCGCCTGGCCGGCCAGCCAGAGAGCCAGGCGTGACCGGCCGGTTCAGAACGCGCTGGACTCGGCCCAGATGTTGATGCCCGCTTCCACCGCGTCCCGGTCGATCGCGGCTAGCTCGTCCTCGCTGAACTGCGCGTGGCCGGCCGCCGCGACGTTCTCCTCGAGTTGCGCGACGCTGCTCGCGCCGATGAGCACCGAGGTGACCCGTTCGTCGCGCAGCGCCCAGGACAGGGCGAGCTGGGCGATGGACTGGCCCCGCGCGCTGGCGATCGCGCCGAGCGCGCGCACGTGTGACAGCGTGGCGTCGGTGAGCTGGTCGGTGTCCAGCGACGTGCCGCGGCTGGCCCGCGATCCCTCAGGAATCCCGTTCAGGTACTTGTCCGTGAGCACGCCCTGGGCCAGCGGGGAGAACGCGATGCAGCCGATGCCTTCCTGGCCGAGCACGTCGAGCAGCCCGCCCTCGATCCACCGGTTCAGCATCGAGTACGAGGGCTGGTGGATCAGGACCGGCGTCCCCATCCGGCGCATGATCCCGGCTGCCTCTGCGGTCCGCTCGGCCGAGTAGGACGAGATGCCGGCGTACAGGGCCTTCCCGGACTTCACGGCCGTGTCGAGCGCACTCAGGGTCTCCTGCAGCGGGGTGTTCGGGTCGAACCGGTGGCTGTAGAAGATGTCCACGTAGTCAAGACCCATCCGCTGCAGCGACTGGTCCAGGCTGGCCAGCAGGTACTTCCGCGAGCCCCACTCGCCGTACGGGCCGGGCCACATGTCGTACCCGGCCTTGGTCGAGATGATCAGCTCGTCCCGGTACGGCCGCAGGTCCTCGCGCAGGATGCGGCCGAAGTTGATCTCGGCCGACCCATAGGGCGGGCCATAGTTGTTGGCCAGGTCGAAGTGCGTGATGCCCAGGTCGAAGGCTCGCCGGATGATCGCCCGCTGCGTGTCGATGGGGCGCTCGTCCCCGAAGTTGTGCCACAGCCCGAGCGACACCTCGGGGAGCAGGATCCCGCTCCGCCCGCAGCGGCGGTAGGGGAGGGACTCATAACGGTCAGCAGCAGCGATGTATGTCATTCCGCGAGTCTCTCACCGAGCGCCCGTCGCACTGCAACGATCATCTTGAACGTTACGGCCCGGTTCACCCTGGCGAGGTCAGAGGACGTCGTGCCCGGGGTGCGGCTCGGCCGGGATCGAGCCGAGCCGGCCGGCCTGGAAGTCCTCGAACGCCTGGACCAGCTCTTCCCTGGTGTTCATCACGAACGGGCCGTAGGCCGCCACCGGCTCCCGGATCGGCTCGCCGCCGAGGACCAGGATGTCCAGGCCCTGGCTGGGGCCTTCGGTGCGGTCGTCCGCCGCCACGGTGATCACGTCACCCGGCCCGAACACCGCGAGCTGGCCGGTGCGCACCGGCCGCCGGCCGGTGCCGGCCGTGCCCGAACCCGCCAGCACATAGCCAAGCGCGTTGAAGTCGGCCCGCCACGGGAGACGCAGTTGCGCCCCCGGCTGCAGCGTGGCGTGCAGCAGCGTGATCGGGGTGTGGGTCACGCCAGGACCCGGATGGCCGTCGACCTCGCCCGCGATCACCCGGACCAGGGCGCCGCCGTCCGGCGAGCTGAGCAGCGAGACCTGGCCGGCCCGGATGTCCTGGTAGCGGGGGGCGGTCATCTTGAGCCGGGACGGCAGGTTGACCCAGAGCTGGAAGCCGTGGAACAGCCCGCCGCTGGCGACCAGTTCCTCGGGCGGCTCCTCGATGTGCAGGATGCCGCCGCCCGCGGTCATCCACTGGGTGTCGCCGTTGGTGATCAGCCCGCCGCCGCCGTTGGAGTCCTGGTGGCGGAACGTCCCGTCGATGATGTAGGTCACGGTCTCGAAGCCGCGGTGCGGGTGCCAGGGCGTGCCCTTGGGCTCACCCGGCGCGTAGTTCACCTCGCCCATCTGGTCCATGTGAATGAACGGGTCGAGCGCTCTCAGATCGACGCCCGCGAACGCGCGGCGGACCGGGAATCCCTCACCCTCGTAGGCCGAGGGGGCGGTCGTCACCGAGACGACCGGCCGCTCCCGCGCGGCAGCGGGGTCGGGCTCGGAAATCCTCGGCAGCAGCAGGATGTCATCGACGGTAACCGCTGGCATGGCTCAATCCTCCTCCTCGCGGCCGGCCTTTCCGTGCCGGTCATCCCGCGCAACGATAGTTGAACGCGCAACATTCCCGGGATTCAGTGGGCGTGCCGGTGTGCTCATGGTGGTACACCCAGTGTGTTAAACTAGGCGCATGCCAACGACACGCCCGAGAGTGAACCTGACGCTCACCGAGATGGAACAGCGCTTCCTGGAGGCGATCGTGACCGAGGGCACAACCGACTACGAGATTTACACCGACTATCTTCGCCGGGCGGGGCTGTCGGTCGACACTGCACAGCCCACCCTGGCTGACGTGGTCCACGTGCTGCTGGAACTGGGGCTGCAGCGGCTGCACGAGGAGGCCGCCGAGATCAGCTACGCGGCCGAGGCCGCCGCCGAGACCGATGCGGACCGTGCGGTCAGGGCCTACCTGCGGCGAAATCTCCTCGCCATCGCAACCCGGGACGACGGATGACCCCCTCATCCGGGCCGTTGCGAGGACAGGTCTTCCACGTCGACGTGGAGGGAGCCGGCCCCCATTACTGGCTGGTGGTCAGCAACAACCGGCGCAACGCGCAGTTGCACGACGTTCTTGTCGTGCAACTCACCACTACGCCATCCAGGTCGCCGAGGCCCAGCCACGTATCGCTGGCCAAGGGCCAGGATCCGTTCGATGGCTGGGTGAAATGCGATGACATCGGCCCGCTCTTCCGGGACGATCTTGGGCCGGTCAAGGGAGCCCTGTCGCCAGCTACGATGCGCCGGGTTGACGTTGGCCTGGCGTTCGCGCTGAACCTGCCGCGGCTGGCCTGACCATCTGCACCCCGACCTGAGCTCTACAGCGGGAGACCGGCCTCCAGGTGGGCCAGGGCCGCGTCGACGCGGGCGAACGTGTCCTTCGTGTGGTGGCCCTCGGCCCAGGGCATGGTCGCGGACAAGATCACGCCGATCATCGCGCCCACCAGGTTCCGCACGGCAAAGTCGCCGGGGTCGCGCCCGGTCCGCTTGGCCGTGGCCTCGGCGATGACGTCGATCGTCCGGCTGAGCTCGTCGACCGCCCGGGCGCGCAGTTCCGGTATGGCCATGGTCATGGCCGCGGTCTCCTCGATGCTGGCCTGCTCCTCGTCGGTGAGCGTCGCGTAGGTCTCGGCCCAGGCGGCGCGGAGCGCGGCGATCGGGCTCAGCTCGGCCGGCTGCCGCTCGTACGAAGCGATGGCGATGACGTCCATGTCGTCCTGGAGCACCACGTCTTCCTTGGTCGGGAAGTAGCGGAAGAACGTGCTCGGCGAGACCTCGGCCGCCTCGGCGATCTGCTCCACGGTCGTGGCGTGGTACCCCTGCTCGCGGAAAAGCCGGAGCGCGTGCTCCCGGATGGAAGCACGCGTCCTGGCCTTCTTCCGCTCGCGCAGACCGCCGGGCCTCTCCGCGGCCGGGGCTTCGCTCATACTGTTCATTCTGTCCTCGCCGGTACGCCCGGCTCCGCACCGGCCGGGCTCTCCTTGAGCGTCGGCTGCGCGGCCGCCTCATCCGCCCCTGCCCGGCTGGGCAGGAAGGCCAGCCCCAGCAGGCCAGCGGCCAGGG
>Ga0335073_10008986_pt1 | contig 14011 bp, 15 predicted proteins | sample Lox_Sample_22_FD_207093 | JGI IMG/M metagenome (GOLD analysis project Ga0335073, IMG submission 207093) | Soil microbial communities from Loxahatchee National Wildlife Refuge, Florida, United States - Lox_Sample_2.2 | ecosystem: Environmental > Terrestrial > Soil > Wetlands | place: USA... | reverse complement strand
AGCGCGGGGGTTTGCCTGCCGGCCTGGTTCGCGTGATCCATGGCCCCGGTACCGGTGCGGCGCTGGCCTCATCGACGGTCGGCAAGGTGTTCTTCACCGGTTCGGTGGAGACGGGGCGGTCGGTAGCCGAGGCGTGCGCGCGCCGCCTGAAGGGCTGCGTGCTCGAGCTCGGCGGCAAGGACCCGATGATCGTCCTCGACGACGTGCGGATGGAGCACGCCGTCTCGGGGGCGATCTGGGGCGGGTTCGCCAACGCCGGCCAGACCTGCTCGGGGATCGAGCGCGTGTACGTGATGCGCTCGGTGGCCGATCGCTTCATCGCCGAGGTGGTCGCCGGCGCCGAGCGGCTCAGGGTCGGCGACCCGATGAGCTGGGACACCGAGATCGGCCCGATGGTTTCCCGCGATCAGCTCGAGATCGTCCGGGATCTGGTCGAAGATGCGGTCGCCGCCGGCGCCACGGTGCACTGTGGTGGCCCGGTGGGTTCGCCGGTCGGCCTTGACGGCGCGTTCTACGCGCCGGCCGTCCTCACCGGTGTCACGCACGACATGCGGATCATGCGCGAGGAGATCTTCGGTCCCGTGCTGCCGATCATCGTCGTTGACTCCGAGGCCGAGGCGGTGTCGCTCGCCAACGACTCCGACTTCGGTCTGGGCGCGTCGGTCTGGACCTCGGACCGCCCGCGGGGCGAACGGATCGCGGGCGAGCTGCAATCCGGGATGGTGTGGATCAACGACCACATGTTCAGCCACGGCGCCTGCCAGTGCGCATGGGGTGGCGTCAAGGACTCCGGCCTCGGCCGGACGCATTCGAAGTTCGGTCTGTACGAGTGCGTCAACGTCAAGCTGCGCGTGTGGGAGGGAGCGACGATGCGCGACCCATGGTGGCATCCGTACGACGAGACACTCGGGAAGGCGTTCCGCCAGAGCGCAAAGCTCCTGTACGGCCGGTCCTCGGAGCGCGCGGCGGCACTGCGTGACGGCGCCGTACCGCTGACGAAGGTCGGCGCGCGCATGGCGCGCGACGTTTTCCGCCGGTAGCGGCTGCGCCGGCGGTACCCTCAAGACGATGCCTGCCCAGGCCTATCGCGGTAAGGAGTGCGTCTGCCAGCTCCGCAAGGGAACGTGCGACCAGTCGTGCGTCCAGGGGATGCTCGAGACGCCGTTCTACATCGCGTGCCTCCGGCTCAGCGGCCGCCGCTGCGTGGTGGTCGGCGGCGGCGACGTCGGGCTCGAGAAGGTCGAGGGCCTGCTGGCGTGTGACGCGGACGTGACCGTGGTGGCGCCCGAGGCCCGTCCCGAGCTCGTGCAGCTCGCGCTCGAAGGCTCGATTCGGTGGGAGCGCCGCGAATACGCGTCGGGTGACCTGGACGGCGCGCTGATCGCGATCGCCGCCACCGACGACACCGACCTCAACATCCACGTGTTCGAGGACGCCGAGGCGCGCGCGATGCTCGTCAACGTGGTGGACGTGCCGCCGCTGTGCAATTTCATCCTCCCGGCGATCGTCCGTACCGGTCCGCTGGCCGTGGCGATCTCGACCGCCGGCGCCTCGCCGGCGCTGGCCAAGCGCATGAAGCGGGAGATCGGGGAGCTGTTCGGCGAACCGTACGCGCTGCTGGCGATCCTGCTCAACGACGCGCGCGGCTGGGCCAAGGCGACGCTCCCCACCTACCAGGACCGCAAGGAGTTCTTCGAGTCGATCGTCAACGGCGATCCCGACCCGATCGAGTTGTTGCGGGCCGGGGACGTCGAGGGCGTGAGGACCCTCATCGCCGACGCGCAGCGCGCGGTCGCGGTGTGACTGACCTCACCCATCTGGATTCCTCTGGCCGCGCCCGCATGGTCGACGTGGGCGACAAGCCGGCGAGCGAGCGGCGCGCGGTGGCGCGGGCGCTCGTGCGGGTGTCGCCGGAGACCGCGCGCAAGGTGGCCGCCGGCGATGCGCCGAAGGGCGACGTGCTCGGGGTGGCGCGGATCGCCGGCATCCAGGCCGCCAAGCGGACCGCGGAGCTGATCCCGCTGTGCCATCCGCTGCCGCTCTCGTTCGTCGGGGTCGAGGGATCGATCGACGCCGAGTCGGGGGCGATCACGCTGGTCGCCGAGGCGCGCACGACGGGGCAGACCGGGGTCGAGATGGAGGCGCTGACGGCGGCCTCGGTGGCGGCGCTGACCGTCTACGACATGGTCAAGGGACTCGAGCGTGGCGCCGAGATCGCCGAGGTCGTGCTGCTCGAGAAGTCGGGCGGGCGGTCGGGTCACTGGACCCGCGACGGCCGAGCCTGACGCGCGCCGGGGCGCCGCACCCCATGGTTAAGCCCCGAAACCGCCACCGGCCGCGGCCGGCGTCGGGACATAAGCGTTCCCCAGCTGCTTATGTCCCGAAAGCTCCGCCGGGTGGGCGGGTTTCGGGCGTTGTACATGCCCCGGCGACGACAGCGGCCGATGCTTCCGATCGGGCGCCGGGCGCTCAGGTGATGTTGAACTTGATCGAGATCGTCTTGCCCTTGAGCGCGCCGAGCTTGGGCGTCGCCCCCAGCTCGTAGCTGCCGGCCGCGAGCGGGTGGCCGTCGACCTTGCCGCTCCAGTGGAAGCTGTTCTTGCTGATGTGGTCCGTGTGGTGGAAGCTGCCAATCGGCTGCGGCTTGTGGCCTTTGCGAAGCAGCAGGACCTTGAACGTGGTCGTCGCCGCCTCGGTGTCGTCGTAGTGCACCTTCGTGCCCTTCGATGGTGAGAACGACTTCGGCGCGAGCTTGAGGTGGCTGTCGGCCGGCGGGAGGGCGTCGGCCGCGACGAACGGCATCGCGTACTCGGTCCCACCGGACTCGAACACGGCCCAGCCCTGGCCGGAGGAGTTGGTGGCGCTGGCGATCCCGTCCACGCTGACCGCGCCGCCCTTTTCGCTGAACAACGTGACCGGTCCGAACCACGTGCTCCCGCCGTCCTGGCCGTAGGCGAAGCGGAGCCCCGTCCCGTTATTCAGCCACGTCGCGTACAGGTTGCCGATGCCGTCCTGGGTGAGCGACGGCTCGAGCGCCGATCCGGAGGCGACCTTGACGGACCCGCCGAACGTTGCCGGCGGGGTGAACTTGCGGAACTGGGTCGTGTCGCCGGCCTCGTTCGTGAACAGCAGCCCGAGTCCGGACGGCCCGCTCGTAAGCGCCGGATAGTCGGCGTTGCACTGGACGCCGGCGAGTGGCGACCACGGGCTCCCGGGGCCGGGGCTCGTGTCGAGTGCGGCGTTGGTCGTGCTCGAGTTGATCGCGGCGTACGTGAACACGAGGCCCTCGTTACTCGGGCACGTTCGAGCCGATCGCGATCGGCTTTGAGAGCGCGGAGGCGCTTGCGGCGAAGCACAGCATCAGCATGCCGGCAATCACGCTGATCCGGACCGGTCCCATTGCGGCGGCGGCAATCTAACAGAGCAGTCCTGCGACCGCCACCGGCGTTCGCGCTCCTTCTCTGAAGGCTCGTTCGGCGTCGAGTTCGGCCGCGCCGCCCGCGCCGCCGATCACGACGTGCGGCCGCCGGGCGCCGGCGAGGGAGCGGGCCAGGGCCGTCTCGGGCTCCTGGCCGGCGGCGATCACGACCGTGTCTGCCGTGACGCGCCGCTCGGCGCCGTCCGCGTCGCGAATCACGACCACGCCGGGCTCGATCCGCTCGTACGCGATGCCGGTCAGGATCTCGACGCCGGCCATCCGCAGTTCCTGGACGACGGCCCAGCGCGTCGAGGGGCCGATCCGTTCGCCGACTCGCGTGCCGCGACGCATGAGAGTCACGCTCCCGCGGGCCGGTGGCGCGGGTGGCCCCGGTGATCGATCAGGTGCCTCCAGCCCGTACGCCGCGTAGAAGTCGGCGTTCCGGTGGCTGACGAGGTGCGCGACGTCGACCCCGATCCCGCCGGCGCCGATGATCGCGACGTTCTCGCTCCAGGAGCGGCCGTGCAGGAGCTCGGCGTAGCTGACGACGTGCGGCAGGTCGGCCCCAGGCAGATCGACGGGCCGGGGCAAGACGCCCGTCGCGACGACCACGGCGTCGAACTGGTCAAGCTCCAGCGTGTCCCGGACCGCGCTCTCAAGCCGCACCGCCACGCCGAGACGGGCCAACTCCGCCTCGAAGTACGCGATGGTCGAAGCGAAATCCTCCTTGCCCGGGATCCGGGACGCCATCCGGAACTGGCCGCCGAGCCGTGCCGCGGCCTCGAAGAGCGTGACCTCGTGGCCGGCAGCCGCGAGGGCGCGGGCCGCCTCCATGCCGGCGGGACCGCCGCCGACGACCGCAACCGAGCATGTGCGCTCCGCGCGGGCGCCAAGCTCGAGCTCATAGCCGGCGCGGGGGTTGACCACGCATGACACGCGCTTGTCGAAGATCGAGCGGTCGATGCACGCCTGGTTGCACGCGATGCACACGTTCGCCGGCCCGGCGCCCCGGTCTCGCGCCTTGCGAACGATCTCCGGATCCGCGAGGAACGGGCGTGCCATCGACACAAAGTCGGCGTCGCCGGTTGCCAGCACGTCCTCGGCGAGGGCGACCGTGTTGATCCGGTTCGACGCGAGCACCGGAACGTCGACCGTTCCGCGGATCGCCCGGGCCCATGGACGCCACGCGCCGTGGGGCACGAGCGCCTGAACCGTCGGCACGCGCGACTCATGCCATCCCATGCCGATGTTCAGCGCGTCGACCGCGCCGCCTGAGGCCATCCGCCGCGCGAGTTCGAGAACGTCATCCGCGGATGGGCCGCCGTCGACGAACGACGCCCCCGACATCCGGAATACGACCGCCTGGCCCGGACCGCTCGCCTCGCGCACCGCGGCCGCTACCGCCAACGCGAACCGCACTCGCCTGTCGAAATCCCCGCCCCATTCGTCGTCACGCAGGTTCGTCGCCGGCGCCAGGAACTGATCGACGAGGTAGCCCTCCGAGCCCATGATCTCGACACCATCGAACCCGAGATCGCGGGCGCGCCGGGCGCCGCGCGCGAAGTCCTCGATCGTCTCGAGCACCTCCTCGCCCGTCATCGCTCGCGGCTCGCACCGGCTGTATCGCGAGTACACCGCCGACGGCGCGACGGGGGTCAGCCCGAACGATGCCTCGTACGCGTACCGCCCGGCATGGAAGAGCTGCAGGAGCACGAGCCCGCCGGCATCGTGGACCGCGTCAGCGACCCGACCAAGCCGATCCGCGTCAGCCTCCTCGTTGACGAAGCTGTAGTTGCGCCCGCCGGCGCCGACCCGGCTGACCGCGGACCCGCCGGTGACGATCAACCCCGCTCCACCCAACGCCCGCTCCCGGTAGAACGCGGCCAAAGCCGACCCGCCGTCGTCGAGACCCTCGAGCCCGAGGTGCATCGAGCCCATCACGATGCGATGGGGCAAACGCAGCGGGCCGATCGCGCCCGCCCGCCACACGTAGTCGAACACGCGCGCTAGCGAAACGCCGAGGAAAGCGCGTCCAACGTCCCGGCGCCGGCGGCGCCCGCGATGTCCGAGTGGAACGGAGGCGCGATAGCGGTCAGCCCGCCGTCGACGACCAGCGTCGTCCCGGTCACGTATTCCGCACCCGGTGAGAGCAGGAACAGCACGCACTCCGCGACCTCGGCGGCGCTGCCCATCCGCTTCTTGGGGATCTTCGGCAGCACCGTGTCGAGCGACGGGACCCGCCCGGTGGCGTAGAAGTAGCTGGAGGAGTCGGTCTCGATGATCCCGCCGTTGACCGCGTTGACGTTGACGCCGAGCGGCGCGAGCTCGACCGCCATGTACCGCGCCCAGGTCTCGAGCGCCGCCTTAGCCGATCCGAGGTTCGCGTAGGTCGGGAACGTGCGGATGCTGCCGTAGCTCGACAGCACCACGACTCGGCCGCCTTCGGGCATCAACCTGACCGCCCGCTGGGTCCCGACGACGAACGCGCGGACGTTCAGGTTGAACGTGCGCTCGAGGTGGTGGGGCTTCAGGTCCATGAAATGGTGGAAGTTGCTGGCCGAGGCGTTTGAGACGAAGAAGTCCAGGCGACCGAACCGCTCCTGCACCTGGTCGAACATCGCCTCGATCTCCTCGAGGCTCTCGAGGTCCGCACGGATCGCGAGCCCGTCGGCGCCGAGCCGCTTGATCTCGGCGAGCGTGTCGCGCGCGGCCTCCTCGTTCTGCTTGTAGTTGATGACCGGGGTTACGCCGCGGGCCGCGAGCCGCATCGCCAGCGCCCGTCCGATCCCGCGCGAGGACCCGGTGATCAGCGCGACCTTGCCCTCGAAGCCCCGGCGAGGATCCGGGAGGAGGTTGTCGTCGGATGCGCTCATCCTCTCAAGAGGTCCCGTGCGATCGTGGTCTTCTGAATCTCCGCCGTTCCTTCCTCGAACCGCTGCGCGCGGGCGTCGCGGTACACGCGCTCGATCGGGCTGGTCGACCAGTACCCGATCCCGCCGTGAACCTGGAGCGCGGCATCGGTCACGCGCTGGAGCATCTCGCTCGCGAACAGCTTCGCCATCGCGGCCTCCATCGGCGCGTGCCCGGTCTGCTCCCACTTGGCCGCGGCGTGCCACACCAGGCGCCGGCCGGCCTCGACGTCGGTCGCCATCTCGGCCAGCTTGAACGCGATCGCCTGGCGCTCGGCGATCTTCTTTCCGAACGTCTCGCGCTGCTGGGCGTATTCGAGCGCGAGATTGAGCGCACGCTGGGCGAGGCCGATGCAGGTCGTCGCCAGCGAGATCCGGCTCGGCCCGAGGAACCCGCTCAAGGCAATCTCCACGCCCTCGCCCTCTTCCCCGAACCGGTCCGCGACGGGGACCGGCGCGCGGTCGAACACGATGTGGCCGTGATCGGTGCCGCGCACCCCCATCGTCTCGGCCATCTCACGCGCGTCGACGCCCTCGCCACGGGTCGGGACCATCAGCGCCACGGTCCCGTCGTTGCCGCGGGTGCCCTCGACGCGGGCGAACGTGAGCAGGTAGTCCGCGATCGTCCCGAACGTGATCAGGTGCTTCTCGCCGCTCAGGTAGTAGGTGTCACCTTCCCGGACGACGCTGCAGCGGATGTCGGCTCCGCTGCCCGCCCCGGGCTCGGTCAGCGTGAACGCGACCTTGATGTCGCCCGCCACCGCCGGCTTGATGAATCGCTCGCGCTGGTCGTGATTGGCGTGGGAGTCCATCGGCCGCCAGATGCCGTTGGCGACGTGGACGATCATCCGCAGCGACGCGTGTGACATCGAGAACAGCTCGAGCAGCTCGAGGTAGCGCGTGAACGGGATCCCGGCTCCGCCGTACTCGACTGGCGAGGCCAGCCGCAGATAGCCGCGGTCGCGAAGCTCGTCCCACAGCGCGAGCGGAACCTGGTGCTCGCGCTCGATCAGCTCGGTCCAGCGCTCGCCCTCGTTATCGACGTACGCGCGAACCTCCGCGTGCAGAGCGTCGAAGTCGGAGGCCGGTGTGGTCGCGGCGGTGGTCATGTGGTAACGAGTTCCCTGGCGTAAGCCCGGAGGATGAACTTCTGGATCTTGCCCGACGGCGTCCGGGGAAGCGTGTCGACCAGCTCCAGGCGTTCGGGCCAGTAGGTCTTGGAAACGCGGTTTGAGTCTAGGTACTCGAGCATCGTGTCGAAGTCCAGCTCGCCGGTGTCGTCGAGGACGACAAACGCGCAGGCCCGCTCGCCGAGGCGCTCGTCGGGCATGGCGACGATCGCGACGTCGCGGACTCCGGGGTGGGCGTGCAGGAGCTGTTCGATCTCCGCGACCGGCACCTTCTCGCCGCCCCGATTGATCACGTCCTTGACCCGGCCGGTGATGCGGACGTAGCCGTTTTCGTCGATCCGCGCGAGGTCGCCGGTGCGGTAAAAGCCGTCGTCCGTGACCGCCTCCGCGGTCAGCTCCGGCCGGTTCAGATAGCCGACGAACAGGCAGTCGGTGTGAACCTCGAAGTTGCCCTCCTCGCCGGCCGACAGCGGGCAGCCGTCATCGTCGACGACGCGGATCTCGACTCCGTCGAGCGCGCGGCCGTCGGTCCCGTATGCCAGCTCAGGTGGATCGCCGGGCGCGAACGCGCAGCCGAGGCAGCTCTCGGTCGTGCCCCAGGCACCGCCGACCTCGGCCCCGAGCACCTCGCGGGACCGCCGCGCGAGCTCGCGCGGGATCGCCGCGCCGGTGGCCACAAACGTGCGCAGCCGGCCCGGACCCTCTCCCTGGTCCTGCGCGACGCGGGTCAGATCAGCCAGGAACGGAGTAGCCGCCTGCACGAACGTGACCCCGAACCGCTGCATCGCGTCGAGGCCCACGTCGGCGTCCCAGACCTCCTGGATCACCTGGGGCACGCCGAGCCGGATCGCGATCCACATCCCGTATAGGAAGCCGGTCTGGTGGGCCAGCGGCGAGGGGACGTACACGACGTCGTCGTCACCGAGCCCGAAGTGGTCGATGTGGTGATCGGCGGCCTGCATCAGCACGTCGTGGCGGTGGAGCGCTCCCTTGGGCTCGCCCGACGTGCCAGAGGTGAACAGCAGCTGCGCAATCTGATGAGGATCGGACCGTGAAGTGGCGGCCGAACGGAACGGACTATTCCGTTCTGATAGAGCACCTTCGGGTACAGGTCCGTCGACCACGACCACGTGCTCGAGCGCCGACAACTCCGACCGAAGACCGGCAGCCATCGCCGCGTGATCGCGTCCGCGGAAAACACTTGGGACGAACAGCACGCGGGCGCTGCTCTCGCGGAGCATGAACGCGAGCTCGCGCTCGCGGAAGATCGGCATCAGTGGCTCGCACACCGCGCCCGCGCGCAGCGTACCCAGGGCGATCGTCACGAACTCGAGGCGGTTCGGGAGCTGGAACGCCACGGGCTCGCCCTCCAGCACGCCGAGCCGGAGCAACGCTGACGCGACCCGGTCTGACTCGTTCCTCAAAGCACCCCAGCTCAACTCGCGAACGGTGCCGTCGGCGCTGACCTCGACCACCGCTCGCTCGCCCGGTCGCTCGCGGGCGTGCCTGTCCAGATCGTCGAGGATCATCTCGGTTGTCCCAGCGCCGGCACGCCGCCGGACACGGCGGCCGGGATCCCGAGCGCGTTCATGTGATCGAGGAACTCGGGGTACGAGATCCGGTACGCGTGGGGGTAGGACAGCTCGGTGACGCCGTCGGCGATCGATCCGGCCACGGTCAGCGACATCAGCACGCGGTGGTCGTTGAACGAGGACAGGTTCGCCCCGTGCAGGCGCTCGACGCCCTCAAACGTCATGTCGTTGCCGTCGAACTCGACCTTCGCGCCCATCTTGCGAAGCTGGAGCATCGATGCGACGCGGTCTGATTCCTTGAGGCGCACGTGGGCGACGTGGCCAAGCGCGCTCTTGCCGCTCGCGCGGCTGGCGAGCACCGACAGGATCGGGACCATGTCGGGGATGTCGCGGCAGTCGAGCGGGCCGCCCTCGGGCGGGGTCCCGTCGTGGTCCATCGAGACCGAATACCCGTCCGGCGCGAAGCGGAACGGCACGCCCGCGGCCATCAGCGAGTCGAATACAGAGGCCTCGGGATGCCCGGCGATCGGCGTGGAGCTGTGGAAGGTCACCTTCGAGGGGTTGAGCGTGCAGGCCGCGAGCCCGAACACGGCCGAGCCGAGGTCGGGCGGGAGCACGACGTCGGTCGGGTTGGGCCGCTGCTGCGGGGCCACGTAGAACTCGCGCCAGTCCTCGCGGGCGATGACCTCGAGGCCGAACTCGCGCATCATTTCGATCGTCAACTCGAGGTACGGCCGCTCGTTGAGCTCGCCGCGGATCTCGATCGTCGTCGGCTCGAGCGCATAGGGCGCGAGCATCAGCAGCCCCGAGATCCACTGCGACAGCGTTCCGTCGATCCGTATCCGCCCTCCGCGCGGGAGGCCGGGATAGACCGTCACCGGCAGGTGCTGGCCCTCGTACTCGAGCCGCACGCCCATCCGCTTCAGCGCCCGCAGCAGCGGCCCGATCGGGCGGCGGCGGAAGTAGCGCTGACCGACGAACCGGACCGGGCGATCGCCGAGCGCGGCGAGGCCGAGGAGGAAGTACAGCGTCGTCCCGGAGCTGCCCACCGACACCTCGTCGCTGACCGGGGAGAAGGGGCCGCCGGTGACCCGCCAGCCGTCGCCGGCGTTCTCGATCTTCGTCCCGAGGGCGCGGAGCGCCTGGACGGTGAACGACACGTGGCGCGCGGAGGTGCGCTGCACGATCGTGCTCTCCCCGGGCGCCAGCGCCGCGAGCATCAAGGCTCGGTGGGCGTGGTACTTCGAGGGCGGGATCGCCAGCTCCCCCACCAGCGGAGCCTGGGCCTTCGCTACGAGCAGGCGCACCGGCGGCAGGATAACGTCGCCTTCACACGGCAACCCTGCCGCCGGCCATAGACCCACCGAATGGGGGGTCGCCCGCTTAGTGGCCGCCCCCGGCAAATACGAGGAAGACCACTAGGGGTGAATCAGCTGACCTTCGTCAATGGTGCCGAGGTCAGGACCGTCGTCCGGCCGATGCAGGCAGCGGCATCCTTCACCTTCGTGAAGGTGACCGACGTGCCGCTCACCTTGAACTTGTAGACCCCGGTCCCCGGGCACTTGCCCTCGCCGCCGGTGTCCTTGAGGCTGATCTTGTGGCCCTTGACCGTGTACTTGCCGTGAACAATCGCGTGGCCGTCGTCGGCGACGTGATAGACGCCGTTCTTCAGCTTGACCGTCCACGTGCCGTTGAGCGCGCCGCCCAACGCCGTCGAATTTGAAACGGTCGTCTTGTACGTGCCGTTCAAGCTCGAGCTGACGGCTGCCGCCGCCACCGAGCAAAACGCCAAGCCGGCAACAACCACCACCGCGGTGAAGATCCTCTTCATCGCACACTTCCTTTCTGCTCCCGGCCAGAGCGATTGACCGCGCGCGAAGGTACCGGCGGCGAGATTGCAATTGGGTTAGTGGGCGGTGTGCCCGGCGAGTTTCAGGGACCGGCCGGATACAGCCCCGAGAGCGCGATCGCGCCACCGTGACAGGCGTGGAGGGCCGGCTCGATCGGCACGCTCAGGGCCGCGCCACCGCCGCTCGGAGCGATCCTGACCTGTGTGGCGAGCGGCTCGCACGGCCCACGGAGCGGCTCGTCGGGGCCGGCGCTCGTGCGCAACGTCGTCACCGCGTACGCCCCGCCGCCGGCGGGGATCACGTACGGCGAGGAGATCCCGACGATCATGCGGGTCGGGAGCGGGTCACCCGCGGCGTCGAGGAGGGCGAGCGTGGGGAAGCTGCGGGTGTGGCAAGGCTCTCCGCTGACGTTCGTGAGCTCGAGGTAGTACGCGGTGGCGCCGTCGTACGGCGGGGAGGCCTGATCGAAGGCCGCGGTCAGCGACGCGGCGTCGCACGACGGGGTCGGCGCCACGACGGTCAGCCGGCCGAAGCTGATCGTCCCGTTCTCGCAGACCGGCGAGGGGTCCATCGGCGCTACCACGCGGTCTCCGCCGATCTGGAGCGCCAGGGCATGCGCCGGCGGCTCGCACTCACTGGCGTTCTCTCCAGGTCCGGCGATGTCCGGGCTGAACCGCGACTGGGCCTGAGCCCACTGCCCGGGCGCGAGCACGACCTAGTCCTCGACCGCCGGCGCGATGATTCGGGTCGCCAGCGGGCGGTCGCGGCGGTCGAGCAGCTGCATCGACAACGGCGGCCTCAGCGTGCAGCGCTCCGTCGAGTGATTCCTGACGGTCAGGACGTAGGAGACGGTGCCGGCGCCCTGGCTGAAGGGCACGGCGGTGTAGCCGGCGCGAAGCTGACCGGCGACGCAGGGCGGGGCCGTCGGAGGCTCTGCGGAAGCGGCACCGGAGACTCCCAAGACCATCAGCACCGCCACCGCGGTCGCCGTCGCCACGCCGGTCGCCACGCCCGTTCCCACAATCCGGGCCGCGAACATCTTGGGCGGACACCCTACCCTGTGCAATCCGACCCGTTCATGAGTTACCTGCCATGAAGACCGCGATCATCACCGTCTCCACGTCCGTCGCCGCCGGCCGCGCCGAGGACCGCTCAGGCCAGGCACTGGCCAAACTGGCCGAGGCCGCCGGCGCCGAGATCATCGCCCGCGAGGTCGTCGCCGATGACCGCAAGGCGATCGAGAAGATCCTGCGAAAGCACACGCGCAACGGGACCGCGCTGATCTTCACCACCGGCGGCACCGGCTTCACCCACGACGACGTGACGCCTGAGGCGACGAGAGCCGTGATCGAGCGCGACGCGCCCGGGTTCGCCGAGGCGATGCGGGCCGAAGCGCTCAAGCACACCCCGATGGGGATCCTGTCGCGCGGCGTGTCGGGGATCGCGGGCCGCACGCTCATCGTGAACTTCCCCGGCAACCCCAAGGCGATCGGCGAGCTGTTCCCGGTCATCGGCCCGACGCTCGGGCACGTGGTGACGACGCTGCAGCACGAGGGTGGACCAACACCTGGCCATTGAGCTACGGGGCCTCTACCGCCACTTCGGTGAGCGGGCGGTGCTCCGGAACGTGTCGCTGCAGGTGCCCGTGGGGTCGACGCTGGCGGTGCTCGGGCGAAACGGCGCGGGCAAATCGACGCTGCTCCGGATCCTCGCGACGCTGCTCCGGCCGCACGCCGGCGACGTGCTTGTGTTCGGCGAGGCGTTGCCGCGGCGGGGGTTCGCGGTGCGGGGGCGACTCGGGCTGCTGGCCCACGACCCGCTGCTGTACCGCGATCTGAGCGCCCGCGAGAACCTCGGCTATCACGCGCGGTTGTTTGGCGTCGGAGATGAGCGTGTGGAGGAGCTGCTCGATGCGGTTCGGATGGGGGCGCGCGCCGATGAGCCGGTGCGGCTGCTCTCTCGCGGGATGGTCCAGCGTGTCGCGGTGTGCCGGACGGTGCTTCATGCGCCTTCTTTGTTGCTCCTGGACGAGCCGCTCGCCAACCTTGACCCGTCGGCGGTCGAATTGGTCGCGCCGCTTATCGGTCGTGCGGCCGGCGCGACGCGCGTGCTGACCAGCCACGACCCACAGGCCGCGCTCGCCGAGGCCGATCTGGTGCTCGGGCTTGAGGACGGGCGGGCGGCGTTCTTGACCAGCCCCGACAAGGTGGATTCGGCGGCTGTGAACCGGCTGTACGTATGAGGACCGCCCTCACCGTCCTGCGCAAGGACCTGCTGCTCGAGCTTCGCGGGTTCGAGACGCTGCCGGCGATGATCCTGTTCGCGATCGTCACGTTCGTGATCTTCCATTTCGGGCTCAATCAGGACACGATCGACGGCCAGCTGGCGGGGGGCGTGTTGACCGTCACGCTGCTGTTCGCGGCGATGCTGGGGATCAACCGGCTGTTCGTCGCCGAGCGCGAGCAGGGAGGGTTCGATGCGTTCCTGCTGGCGCCGGTCGACCGCTCGGCGCTGCTGGTGGCCAAGGCGAGCGCGCTGTTCCTGTTCCTGGTCGTTCTCGAGGTGATCGCGGTTCCGGCGTTCGGGCTGCTCCTCCTCGGCCCATCGCTGGGTCCGGTGCTGCCCGGGCTGATCGTGGTGCTGGCGCTGGGTGACGTCGCCCTCGCCGTGATCGGCACGCTGGTCTCGGCGATCGCCGTCCAGACGCGGGCGCGCGATCTGATCGGCCCGATCATCGGGCTGCCGCTGCTGCTCCCGGCGCTGATCGGGATGGCGCGCGGCACAGGGCCGTTGCTCGTGCCGCACGCCTCGGGGTCCCCGCCGGGGAAGTGGGTGGCGATCCTGGCTCTCTATGATCTGGTGTTCGCCCTCCTGTCCTACGCTGTGTTCGACTTTCTCCTGGAGGACTAAGGCTTTGACGACTTACGGCCGCGGCCTTCGCGGCCTCTCCCTCGCCGCCGCCGCGACCATCACGGCGGCGCTTGCGCTCACGTTCTTCTACGCGCCGCTCGACGCCAACCAGGGCTTCATCCAGAAGATCTTCTATATCCACGTGCCGCTCGCGATCACCGCGCTGTGCGGGTTCGTGTTCGGCGGGGTGCTCGGCGCGATGTACCTGCGGACCGGCGAGCGCAAGTGGGACATCCGCTCGTACGTGGCGATCCACATGGCG
>Ga0335073_10008985_pt1 | contig 14011 bp, 10 predicted proteins | sample Lox_Sample_22_FD_207093 | JGI IMG/M metagenome (GOLD analysis project Ga0335073, IMG submission 207093) | Soil microbial communities from Loxahatchee National Wildlife Refuge, Florida, United States - Lox_Sample_2.2 | ecosystem: Environmental > Terrestrial > Soil > Wetlands | place: USA... | reverse complement strand
AGCCGGCGAGGTCGAAGCAGTCCTTCACCGAAACGGGAATACCCCACAGATTGCTGCGGCCATCGCCGAAGGTGCCGCCTGAACCGGGAGGGATTGCGGCGGCTCGCGCTGCCTCCTGCCTGGTCCATGCGGGATCGCGCCAGAGGTAAGTGTTTTTCCCGGAATTCTGGTTGGCATGGTTCAAAGCATCCTCGGCAAACTCCGCAGGTGTCGCCCTCTTGCCGACGAGGGCCTGTCTTGCTGCGCGGATCGTTGTCGAAGACAAGTTCATTAGAGCCATTGTAGGCGCGCAGTCCGAGACAGCACGTGCGGAGGCACGGTTCGGCGCAGATGCTGCCTGTCCCTAACCACGGTGGCCAGCGGAATTTGCAATTCAAGTGCGGTCGCCCTGGGTCCTGCTTACCAGAAATCAGAAGATGAGATGCAGAGACATCTGGATTTGTCTGGGCGACCCGATGGTGTGCTTCACGATGCCGAGGCCGACCGGGCAGTTATAGAGTCCGCCGGGTGCTGGTGCCGTGGTGCCGCAACCGCTGGGCAACGCGGCGGAGGTGGAACCCACGTAGATTGGCACATTGTTGAAGGCGTAGTTCTGATTCACGTTGTTTTGCGGAATGTCGAAGCTTGAGGTATTTGTCACGTTGTAGACGTCGAAGGTGTAGTGGAGCGCCAGGTTCTCGTGGATCGGCACATCCTTTACCAGCGAGGCATCGGCGCGCTTCTGCCACGACTGGCGGAAGATGTTTCGCTCGCCGCTGATGAAGTTGGTTTCGAAGTAGTCGCCCTGGGGGACGCCCAATTGGCCTGGCTGCAGAATTGGCACATTGAAGCAGTCGGCATTGAGAGCGGCTCCTGCACCGGTGGAGGGGTTATAGAAGGCGCCATTTTTGCCGGTTAGCGCATTCTTCGGTGTGCATCCCTGAGCCAGGGGGACGATGGGGTTGGTGATGCCGTCGAACGTGCTGTAGAAGATGCTACCTACAGCGCCCGAGTAATCGATGATGCTGTAGGGCTGTCCGCTTTGCACGATGGCTGTTCCGTGAAGGCCCCAGCTGTTCGCGAGCTTTCCGGGGAGCGATGAGTTGCCGAAGAATTTCGGCGAAGTGAAGCCATAGGTAAAGGCCAGAACGTGCGTGCGGTCGAAGTCGGCCGAGCCATAACCGCTACGCAGGTTGGTTGGGTTGTTGCCGTTGTAGAAGAGGCCCATGCCGCTCTGCTCGTCGGTGACGTGCGAGTAGGTGTACGACACGCCAGCCTGTATGCCGTGGCTGAGCTTCTTCTCGAGGTGCGATTCGAGTGCGTGGTACGCGGAGATGCCGGCGGTGGTGTACGACTCCGACTCGGATGAGTATCCGATATAGGGAACGCGGAGATCGACGTTGCCGCCTTCGAAGTTGTTCAACATTGTTCCGTAGGCGCAGGTTGTTTCGGTGGGGTCGTTGACGCATTCCGGGAAGAATGAATTCGGATCGAGAACGGTGTAGCCGTAGGTAAAGGACTGCGTGACGGAAGAACCATCCGCGAAGGTCAGGCCGCCGGGGTGCGTGGGATTGGAGGTGGTCGCAATTTGCGACTGATTGAAGGGCACGGGAATGACCTGATGGCGGCCAAGATTGCCTACGTAGCCGATCTCGACCATGACGTCGTTGCGGGGCTGGTATTGGATGTTCAGGGTGAAGTTGATGCTATAGGGAAGCTTGTTGGCCGGGTTGTAGACGCCCAATGTGAACGGATGCGCGCCGTTGATGATTGCGGCTGCATTCGGCAGGTAGTTCACCAGGTCGGATGCTTGCGGATTCGAAGGCGGAGCCGAGCGAGTGGGTCCCCACGGCGTAGCGAGGTTGTACTGCGAGTTGTCGACGGTGCCGGTCAGGCCGTTCCCGCCACAAATCGGGATGTAATACAGGTAGAGGTATGTCGGGTTGGCGCTGTTGTACGACGAGCTGAACGGGCATTGCTGCTGGCTCACAAAGGGCTCATTCTGCACTGAGCCGAACGGGCCGCCGGAGATTTCGCCGGCTGCATATCCTGGCGAGAGATAGGTGAAGAGTTCGCCGCGATCGTAATAGATGCCGCTTCCGGCGCGGACCACAACCTTGTCGTGAAACATCGGGGGCTGCCAGGCGAGGCCGAGACGCGGCGCAACGCCCCACTGCCGTCCGGTGAGCGTTGTATTGCTAACCCCCTTGGTGCCGTTCTTGTTGTTGCCCGCAATCACGAAGCCCGAACCGGTGATGGTGTCGGTGGCTGCGCTGTAGCTGTAGAGGCTCGGATTGAAGTTGTAAAGATTGCCGTACTTTTCCGTCAGGCCGCCATCCCAGTCGTAGCGGACGCCGGCAGTGAGGCTCAGGTGCGAGTTGATCTGGAACTTATCCTGGGCGTAGAAGCCGGTTTCATTGGCGCGATAGTACCGGTTGGCATCGCCCTGCAGGAATGTCGTCGCGGTGAAATTCTGGGTTGAGTACGGGGTTACCCAGTTGTTGGCAAAGGCGACGAAGTCGGGGGTGGCGACCATGCCTTTGCCGGTGCGCTCGTCGCGAATGTCGAGCTGCGAGTACGACCAGCTTCCGCCGAAGCTCAGCGAGTGTCTTCCTCTGGTCCAGATTGCGGCGACCGAAGGCATGATGCGGTTCTGGAACAAGCCGGTGTTGGAACCCTGCGATGCGGCATCGGGACCGATGGAGAGTGAAGGCGAGGTGCCGCCGTATAGCGGACCGGTGGGCAAGTCGAAGGCATCGCCGATGGCGTCGTTGATGGTGAAGCCGGGGAAGTAGCTGCCAAACGCGGAACTCATGCCGACATCGGTGGGACCGAAGGCCTGGTCGTTCGTGCTATACGCCTTTTCGCGCAAGAAGCCGATGGTTTCGGAAATGCTGAGGTCGGGCCGCAGGGTTTGCACGTTGTTGAGGGAGATGACCTGCGAGCCGGTGTCCATGCGCTCGGTGAAACCGGGCACATTCGAGAATGCGTATGGAGACGTGCTGGGATCGTGCTGGTAGTAGTACTTCACCGCCAGCGTATCTTTCTGGCTAGGGTTCCAGTCGAGGTTGGCAACCGCTTGATCGCCGATAAAAGTTGCCGTGCCGGGGAGAAATGCGTTGTACGGAGAGAACACGTTGGGGTTGGCGTTGGGCAACGGGCTGGGAATGAGGTAATTGCCTGGCTCGCCGGGGAGCGCGGGCATGGTGAACAATGTCAGTCCTACTGGATTAGTCGCCCACGTATTGGAACTCACCGCGACACCGGAAACGCCCTCGTTGTTCGTCCAGTTGTTGTTCACCACGTCGGCCAGGCTGGCAGCGGTACGGCTGCCGGCTGCAGAGGGCAATCCAGGAGGAACGACGAGCAATTCATCGCCGGTTTCCTGATCTGAGACGTGGAGATGCTGATAGCCGACAAAGCCGAAGAGCTTGTCTTTGATAATCGGGCCGCCAAGATCGCCGCCCAATGTGTAACGGTGCAGCTGAGGATTCTTGTCGGCGGCTGGGATGTTGTCGTCTTTCTTAAAGAAAAACGGCGCAGCGTTGATCCAGTTGGTGCCGCGATGCAGATATGTGCCGCCGTGCCAGTGATTCGTACCGGACTTGGTGCTCATGTCGATGTGAGCGCCGCTGTCGGAGCCCTGCTGCGCGTCGTACATCGAAGCGTTGACACGGACCTCTTCGATGGTCTCGGGCGCGGGCGTGGGGATCGCATTGCCGATGGCCAGGTAAACCGAAGCGCTGCTGGGAACCACTCCGCCGCCTGCATTGTTCGCCTGCCCGGTGTTGTTGACGATGCGGAAGGAGTCAACTTGGCTGGTGCTCTTGCCATTGAACAGATTGCTAGCGTCGACGCCATTGACGAGGAAAGCATTGGAGGTGTCGCGCTGCCCGTTGGCCCAGATGGGAGCGTTGCCAAGTCCGGAGTTGGCACCGGTGCCACCCGGCAACTCTGCGTTCACGCCGGACGACTGAATCGCGAGTCCGGTAAAGCTGCCGGTGGGCAGCGGAGTCTCCGAGATCTCTGCAGTCTCCATCACGTAGCCATTCGTCGTGTCGACGGCATTCATCAGCGGCGTGGCTTGCACTTCGACGGTGGTGCTGGTCTGCCCGACTTTGAGTGACGCATTTACGGTCGCGGTGCGGTCGGCTTGGACGGTGATGTGCTGCGTTTTCTGAACGTCGTATCCATCGGCCTTGTAGGTCAGCGTGTAAGAGCCGATGGGCAGATTCACGAAAAGGTAGACGCCGGCGCCATTGGTGGTGGTGCTGCGTGTGAGCGAAGTCAGTTCGTCGACCGCGGTGACGGTTGCGTTCGGAATGACTCCACCGGAAGCATCGCTGACGTCACCCGTGATGCCGCCGAGTGTTTGCTGCGCGAATCCAGCGAGGGAGTACAGAGCAGCGACTGACGCAAACAGAAAGAAACGCGAGAGCAGGTGCGAGGAGATACGCATGAAATACCTCAAAGTTGCTGGCCTCAGAAGTAGGTTTCTGCTGAAAAGAGTTTTGGTGTAAACGAAGAAGTGAGCCGGAAGCTCGGTCAATCAAAAACTGAGCACGAAAGCGCTGACGTCGATGACACGTGTGCTGCCTGGTTTGCTAACGGTGAAATCTGGAATCCTCAGCGTGCCCGAAGGGTAGCAGAATTTACATAAGTTTCATCTAAAGATTTAGGCTAGCGCGATGTGTGCCAGAGACTTACTGGCACGATGAGGTAGCTGACCCACATTTTTTCATGATTGGTGCCCGGTTTTCCACATTTCCTGATGACAAGTTGCCTCAGCCGACGGTAACAGTGCGGGTTTCTGTTGGCGCGCAGCTGGTTCGGGACTACCATATTGCAATGCTCAAATCCAGGCTGCCCGTACGCGCCGCTTCGCGGCATGCGTCGAGTAGCCACGCAGTTGCGCAGCACTGAGGTGCGACCAATGGTGACGCGCTGGGCCAAACTCGCTTTGCTTGCCGGGATCGGCCTGTATTACACGCTCGTGGTGCTTGGCAATCTCACCGATTTCGGCACGAACTACGAGTTCGTACGGCATGTCCTGTCGATGGATTCGACGATGCCGGGAAATCACGAAATGTGGCGGGCGATAACCGCGCCTTCGCTGCACCTCGCTTTTTACTGGTCAATCATCGGTTGGGAAACGGCAACGGCAGTGCTGGTGTGGTGGGGATTTATCGCTCTTATTCGGGCCTCGCGTCAACCCGCGGCTGTGTTCAACACTCAGAAGCGCATTGCTATCGTCGCGCTCGCGCTTTCGCTGCTGATGTGGCTCGTTGCATTTATCGCCATCGGCGGCGAATGGTTCGAAATGTGGCAATCGAACACCTGGAATGGCCAGGAGGAAGCATTCCGCATGTTTGTCGTGGTCGGCCTGGTGTTTCTGTTTTTCCTGCAGCCGGAGACGGAATCGCAGCCGTAAGTGTCAGGCACGCGCATGCGCCATCGACCTTCTTCGGACTGCGTACCATGCCAATCCGATCGCGATATAGACCAGGTAGAGATAGGGGAGCCTTGCATGAGCTGCGTCTGCAGTTGAACGCAGATCAGAGATGGCGATTAGCACCACGACCAGCGCCGCAATTACGCTGACGCCGGTGATGAGAAGCGAATGCTCTCCGCGAGCCCGCCGCGCAAACGGCAGCGCGATGGCAACCAACGCGTAGGCCGTGAGAAATCCGAACACCGACAAGGATCCGGCCAAGTCGTACGTATCCGCTCCGCTGACCCCACCCATGGTCATGAGGAGTGTTGCGAGAAGAATGAAGCCAGTGGAACAGATGATCGCAGCAGCCGGAGTTCCGTGCGCGCCGGTCTTCTCAAAAACGGACGGTAGCAATTTCTCGCGCGCCATTCGCATGAGCACGCGCGATGCAGCAGTAACGCAGGCGAGTACACAGGCGATCATGCTGATGAACGCGCCAAAATCGATGCCGACACCCAGTGGCGACACCCCGGCTTTTCCGGCGATCAAGTGCAGCGGGCTGGTGGACTCGCTCAGCTTGCCCGACTGTCCACGGAATCCCAGCACTTCAGAGTAAGAACAGAGGACAAAGAATATGCCCGCGATGACGGCGCATTGGATGACGGCACGCGGGATGGTACGCAGTGGATTGCGAGCCTCGGCGCCTAGCGTGGTCGCGCTTTCAAATCCCACGAAGCTGAACATCGCGAGCACCAGTGCAGGCCCAAGAGCAGAATACGAAACTCCGTGCAGTTGGAATTGCTCGATGTCGAGATGGAATCCGCGGCGAACCAGCAGAACGACGAGCACGATAAAAATCAGGCTCAGCGAGCAAACTTCGATCCAGAGCATGAGTTCGGCTGAGAGCTTGACGTCACGAAACGCAACGTAACCGGCTGCGGCGCAAATCACGAAGACGACCGGAATGGATGGTGGAACCCGATGGAGAAACTGCTGCGATAGCAGATTGGTGTAGTAGAGTGCGCCGCCGGCCACCGAGGTTCCAGTGGCGAGGTACGCGAGTAACAGGCCCCATCCTGCGGCAACTCCGAAGACGCGCGGTAACGTCTCCGCCGTGTAGGTGTAAAGCGATCCCGGCGAAGCAGACAACTGCGCGAACCGGCTGACGCAGAACCCGACCAGCAGGGTTGCACCGGTCGCGAGCAGGTAAACAAACCAGGTGGCATTCCCGGCAATGGCAAACACCAGCGGGATGGTCAGCGAGGGCGAAGTGGAGGGCGCCATCGCGGAAACGGATTGCGCCAGCGTTTCCATCGGGCCAAGCACGCCGGCGTGCAGGCCATATGCCTCCTTTGCCCTGTCGATCGGATACATTTCGGCGGTTGCGCTTGCTTGATCCGTCACGCTGCTCAGGTCCTCAGGTTGCTGGATTGTTGCTAGTCTTGCTTGCATGCGCACTTTGCGTCAAGGCGCGGAGTAGACTGAGGGCGATGAAACGCGTTGTGGCAATCATTCTTGCTGCGGGGTCGAGCAGCAGGCTGGGGCAGCCAAAGCAGCTGCTCATGGTCGACGGTGAAGCGTTGCTTCAGCGCGGCATTCGTATAGCTCGCGAAGCTGGTGCGGAGCCCGTGTTTGTTGTGCTCGGTGCACATCGGGAATCGATTGAAAAGAGCATTGACTTCGGGACAGCAGCGATCGTTGTGAACGAGCGGTGGGAGGATGGCATTGGGAGTTCAGTCCGTGCCGGAGTTGAGGCCGTGAGATCCGGGGTGTTCGATGACGCAGGCGTGCTGTTCCTGACATGCGACCAGCCGCGCGTAACAGTGCGGCATCTGCGCCAGATGATGGATAGGTTTTCGGATTCTCCTGAGGCTGCCGTCGCGTCTGTCTATGCAGGTGCACGCGGCATTCCGGCAATCTTTCCGCTCGCGGCCTTCGCTGAGCTATGCGCTCTTCAGGGAGATAAAGGTGCCCGCGGCCTGCTGCTGAATTCGCCCTGGCCGGTGATCGAGGTTTCGCTCGAGGGCGGCGAAATTGACATTGATCGGCCAGAAGATTTGACGCAGCTTGCGTGAACCTTAACGTTCAATGGTTGCTTCGATATAACCGTGCGGCTCGTCGATGGGTACGAAGATGTGGTTGGGATTGTCCTGGCCAAACGGCGTGAGGTCTACGAGAAGATGATGCAGGTTTGGCATGGTGAGGTGAATGCGAGCGATCTCCGGCGCAGCCGCGAGCGCGGCCTTTCCCATGTCGAACAAGGTGTGCTGCACGCTCATGCTGTAGTGCGTAGCGAATTCGCGAAGAAGGGCAGAGATCACACGGCTTCGCGCCCCTGCGAAATCCTGATGCGGTGAGACATAATCCCAGGTGATCGTCGCACATGTTCCCAGGATGCGGTCGGTCGTGGGCTTTAGTGTCGTGAGGCGATCTTGAATGTAGCCGGTGAAGGCTGATTTCGTCGTCTTCAGAATCGTCAGGCCGTCAACGCCGCTTGTAATAGACCATTCTTGTTGGTGAGTGCGTTGCGCGTGGACCGTTTGCCGTTCGTGACCACCGAGTTTGAACGTTGTCGCTTCCTCTATACCGTCGTTCGCAAGCCGCTCCCAGTTCTTCTCTTCGATTTCGATGCTTGTCTGTGTGATTTGCGGATTTTGCTTGAGCAGATAATCGCCCAGTTCGATCGCAAACTCTTCGATTGTCGCGGCATTGGAATTGCGCGCAATCGAGTAGACCGTGTTCTTCATCGTGTCGGTGGGCAGGATCCTGCTGTTGTCGGCGTGCGTGAAGCTGCGTTCGAAATCGCCCTGTAGCAGCACGTGCACGGTCCACTCCTGGAAGTCGTGACGGTCGGGGGTTCGCGTGATGCGCGAGAGGCGCACGCGAGACTTTCCATAGCAATTCTCGCCGAGTCGTGCCATGGATCAGCTTCCTCGATAGGTGGTGTAACTGTTGTCGCTCAGAAGCAGCGGGAGGTGGTAATGCAGGTCGTTGCCACAACGAAATGTAATGATGATCTCGGGATAGATGCTCGACCGCCCATGCCGCGAGAGATATGCACCCGTCTCGAAGGCCAAGCGATAAGCGCCGGCTGTTGCCTCTGGAGCGAGATGCGGGCAGCGGCCATCCTCGTCGGTTTCTCCGCGTGCGATCTCATCCCAGTGGCCGTCTTCCCGTCTTTCCAGGCGCACAACAACCCCGGCGGCGGGCTTGCCGAGGACCACGTCAAGCACGTGCGTCGAAATCCTGCTCATGACAACAACCACTTTCCAAGCCTAATCTGCATGATCTGCCGTTGCTGCTCTGCGGCTTCTCTCAATTCTGCCACGCGATCGTGGCCGAGCCTGCGTTTCAGAATCGCAAGCATCTGCTCCGCGCCTTTACCGGTAGCGCAAACGATGTAGGTAAAGCCGAATTTCTGTTCATATGCGAAATTGCCCTCGGCCAGTTCACGCATCACATCTTGCGAGGCATCGCTGGTGCCCGCCTGCTCCTGTTGCGACCAGGTCGAAGAACGATCCGATACGGGTGGGGCTTTGCGTTCGCCGATGCGCGGATGCGCCGCGAATGCCTCCAGCCAATCGGCTTCGCCCATCGCAGCCCAAACGCGATCCGCCGACTCGCTCAGGGCAGCTATATTGGCGATCGGGCGCAAGGCGACCATTCCTTCGGCCCACTTGCGCGATGCACAACATGCCAGTATGGTCTGCGTTGCAGATCGCTCGTCGGCTTTGTTCCATTGATCCAGGACGGCGCTCACTGCGGCAACTCCGCCGCCAGGCTCTGAAGGAATTCTTCCAGCAGATTTGCGCCGACCTGCCTCCGATACTCTCCCGTGGAACGAATGTCGTCGATTGGTCTCGCCTCTGCAAGCAGCGCCCGGCGAGCCGACTCGATCACAACACGATTGATCGAGTTTCCAATAAGTGCAGCCTCGGTCTTGTGTAGACGCACCGGGAACGGTGCCAGGCTTGCAGCTGCTAAGCGGATCTCGTGAATGAGTCCCTCATCCATCAGTGCGGCTGCTCCCAGCGCAACCTTTGAGATTGCCATCGCTCGACGTGTACCGACCTTGCGGATGTATTGGCGGTGCTTCGCGAACCTTCGCGGCAGGTGAATCGCAAACACCAGTTCATCCGCGTTCATGGCATTCTGCTTGTAGCCTGTGTGGAATTCGGTATAAGGGATTCGCCGCTTTCCGTGTACGGAAATCAGCTCGACCTCAGCGTCATAAACGAGCAGGGCTGGAGAGGAATCGGCCGCCGGCGAACCGTTCACCAGGTTTCCCCCAATGGTTGCGCGGGTTTGGTTGGCGACCGCTCCAATCCATCCGGCGGCTGTATTGAGCAGCGGAAACTCCGATGCGATGATTGCGGTGGCGCGCAGATCGCTGAAGGTTGTGCCCGCGCCGATAATCACCTTGTCGGAATGCGTCTTGATAAAGCGCAGTTCCCTCAGGTCCCACAAGCTGACCAGCCTGCCAGCGCTGAGCCGGCCTGCTGCAAATGCAACCATTAGCTCGGTGCCGCCTGCAATCGGGGTCCACTGCCCTGGCCCAGAAGCGATGAGGTCGAGCACCGCCGGGAGCGAGCCCGGCGCGACCAACTCGTGTTCGGCAGCGTTACCGCGCATGCGTCTCCTGGCTGGTGGCGGCGGAAAGCACCGACTCGAAGATCCGCATGAATCCCGTGCAGCGGCACAGATTGCCCGCCAGTCCTTCGCGGATTTCCGCAAGATTGGGGTGCGGATTGTGCGCGAGGAGGTGCTTCGCGGCCATCAGCATTCCCGGTGTGCAAATGCCGCATTGGGCTCCGCCACGTTGCAGGAACGCCTGTTGCAACGGGTGCAGTACGCCATCGCAGGCAAGGCCTTCGACCGTCTCGATCTCAGCTTTATCAGCTTGCAGAACCGGAACCAGGCAGCTGTTCACTAACTCGCCATTCATGCGCACCGAGCATGAGCCGCATTCCCCCTCGCCGCAACCTTCTTTAGTGCCGGTCAGATGCAAGTCTTCGCGCAGCACATCAAGCAGGCGCTTCATCGGTGGCACAGAAATCGTCTGATTTTTGCCATTGACGTTGAAGCGAATTGCGGAGAGTGGGCCGCTCATACGGTTGCGTGCTCCTCGATTTTGCGCACGACATGCAGCTTCGCGAACAGGTCTTCCGGTAGCAGAGGGATAGTGCTGAAGCACACGCCCGTCGCATCTTTGATAGCGTTGAGGATTGCCGGCGCCGGTCCGTCATGCGGCAATTCGCCAATGCCCTTTGCACCGAAGCCGCCGTGCTCAAACGGAACCTCTTCCCAGAAGACGTGAATTGGCGGCACATCCTCAGCCGTCGGCATGATGTAGTTGGTCATCTGGTTGTTGGCCATGCGTCCGTTCTGCATGACGACCTTTTCGTAAAGTGCATAGCCGATGCCTTGCGCGATGCCGCCTTCCACCTGGCCAGCGGCAAGCACAGGGTTGAGGATGCGGCCAGCCTCCTGCACCGACCAAAACTCTTCGACTTCTGCAGAGTAGGAGGTGGTGTCGACCGCGACTTGCGCGATGTGAACGGCCCATCCGTATGCCGGATACGCCTCGCCGCGATATTTCTGATCATCCCAATAGATTCCGGGAGGCGCTTCGTAACGGCACAAAGAGACGACCTCGCCGGTTTTTGCACGCAAGCCGACGCATGCTGCGAAGAATTGCTCGCGCGAGAAGAGTTCCGGCAGACCGGCCTGCTCGCGAAGCGTCATGATCAACTGCGACGATGCGCGTTCGATGAGCCGACCGATGACCATCGCCGTGCGCGAAGCGACTGTCGGCCCGCTGTTGGGAACGATCCGGGTGTCCGGTGGCGCCATCGTCACGTCGTCGTAATCGAGATGGAGAGTTTCCGCTGCGATTTGCGTCAGCACGGTATTGGTACCCTGGCCGAACTCGGTGCTCGACACGAGTACGCGTACCTTGCCATCTGTCACATCGATGCCGGCAAGCGAGTTAAGGTACCGTTCCCCTGATCCGGTAAAGCCCGATCCGTGATAGAACGCAGCGATGCCCATGCCGTGTTTGATTGCGCTGGTCGCATTCTCTTTTGCGAACCGGGCACGCTTTTCGCCATAACCGCTTTCTTCCAGTGCGCGATCGAGCAACTTGTCGAGCACCACGGGCTCGCGCATCAGTTGTTCTGTTGCCGTCGTATCGCCCTGGTGAAGGAAATTGCGTCTCCGCAGTTCGACGGGATCAATTCCGATCGCCGCGGCGATCTCGTCCATGTGCCGTTCGACGGCAAAGATCGTTTGGGGCGCGCCGAAACCTCGAAACGCGCCATACGGCACGCTATTGGTTGCCCACGCATGCGAAGTCACGCGCACATTCGGGCAGACATAGGGACCCGGCGAGTGCAGAGTCGCGCGCGATAACACTGTGGATGAGAGCGTCGAATATGCGCCTCCATCGGTGTCGATTTGGATATCCATGGCCAGCAACTTACCATCAGCATCGATCGCTGTGCGATGTCGCACGCGCGAGGGATGGCGCTTCGTGGTGGCGGCGAGATCTTCGATGCGGTCGTAGACGATCTTTACCGGGTGGCCGCTCTTCATTGCCAGCAGTCCAGCGTGCGATGCGATTACGGACGGGTAATCCTCTTTGCCGCCAAAGGCGCCGCCGGTTTCCGTCTGAATCACGCGCACTTTTTCCGGCGGCAAATTGAAAACCGTGAGCAGCGATTTGTGCACGTAGAAAGGGCATTGCAACGATCCCCGCACGGTTAGGCCGTCTTCGTCCGTGTATTCGGCGATTACGCCATTGTTTTCGATGTACAGATGCTCCTGCGCGCCGGTGCGGTACTCCCTTTCGATGACGTGCGCGGCCTGGGGCCACGCAGAATTGACGTCACCTTTCTCCAGCAAGAAACTCTTGAAGCAATTGTCCGCGCCCCAGACGATTGTTTGCTGCTTCTCGCTTTCTTCAATGGTGAAGACGGGCGGCAGCGGTTCGTATTCGATGTGGACAGCGTTTACGGCTTCACGGACCTTGTGCTTGTCAGGATGCGCAATCAGGAGGATCGGTTCCTCGCAATGGTTTACCTGACCATCAGCCAGGCAGGGCTGATCCGCGACGATCATCTGGATGCGATTCTCGCCGGGAATGTCGGCGGCGGTGACAACGATGAATTGGCTCCAGTCGATCTTGCGATCGAAACCGATGGAGCGGATCATCGCGCGCGGAACCGAACTGCGCACGGTTCCGCCATGCCACATGCCTTCCCGCTGGATGTCGTCAACATAGAGGGCCGTACCTCGCAGCTTGTCCACTCCTTCCTTGCGAGGAAAGGAGGCGCCGACGATGCGGTTTTTCGCATGCGTGCTCATGGTCGGGGAGAGCCAATCGCCGTACGGGTTGAGGCATAGCATACAACGATGGCGTGGAGTTGCAAAGCCGGGAGGGCTAGGAGGCGAGCGCAGTCAGGGTCCGCGCAAGCACGTGAACGCCACTCCCGATCCAGACCGGCGACGCATATTCATCGGGGCGGTGACTCACACCCCCACGGCAGGGGATAAAGAGCATGGCCACCGGGGTAATCCGCGCCATAAATAAGGAGTCGTGATAAGCGCGGCTGACCATGCGCTTGGAGCTTTTGCCCGCACCCTGCGCGGCCTGTTCCATTGCGTGGAGGATCGACGGATCGCAGGTTGCGGGCGGATCGGCATTGATCATCTCGGTTTGAATGGACACACCGCGCCGCGTTGCAACCTGTTCGCAGGCTGATCGCAGATTCTCGATGACGCGATCGCGCCGGGCGGCATCGATATCGCGGATGTCGGTCTCGAGGCGAACGCGGGATGGAATGCTGTTGACCGCGCCGGGAAAGACTTCGCAGACGCCGACGGTTCCTACCGAGTCGATTGCGCCCGTTGACGTTGCGGCCGATTCGAGCGCGAGGATCAACTCAGCCCCTGCCGCGAGCGCATCTTTGCGTCCGGGCATCAGTCTTCCACCGGCATGTCCACCTTCGCCTTCGATCAAGATCCGCATACTGGCAGGAGCCGCGATGTGCGTAACGAGGCCGATGTCGATTCCTTCCTGTTCAAGAATCGGTCCCTGTTCGATGTGCATCTCGACGAATTGATGGAATCGGCCTGCCGAAAGCTGAACAGAATCGAGAGCACCGTTGAATCCTGCTTCGCGGCGGAGGTCCTCCAGGTTGCGGCCCTCCTTGTCACGCAGCGCATTTGCCTGTAAAGGCGAGAGAACGCCTGCCATCATGCGGCTGCCCAGGCAGCCAATACCGAAACGCGTAGGCTCTTCGGCGGTGAAGATCACCAGCTCGATCGAGCGGCGCGGCTTGAAACCGAGTTGCTGCAATACGCGAATCGCTTCCAGCCCACCAAGCACGCCCACGGATCCGTCATACAAGCCCGCGTTGGGAATGGCATCGATATGGGAACCGGTGCCGATGGGAGCCAGGTTCGGCTCGGCTCCCTGCCATCGAGCGAAGGTGTTGCCGATGGCGTCCTCGTGGACATCGAGTCCGGCCTCGCGGCAGAGGCCCTTCACATAAGCGCGGGCGCGCAGATCGGCCTCGCTGAACACCACGCGTGTAA
>Ga0335073_10008984_pt1 | contig 14011 bp, 13 predicted proteins | sample Lox_Sample_22_FD_207093 | JGI IMG/M metagenome (GOLD analysis project Ga0335073, IMG submission 207093) | Soil microbial communities from Loxahatchee National Wildlife Refuge, Florida, United States - Lox_Sample_2.2 | ecosystem: Environmental > Terrestrial > Soil > Wetlands | place: USA... | reverse complement strand
CTATAGCTAGCAGATTTATTGGAGATGTCGGTTGTTCCTAGTTTCTGACGTCCGTACTCTCTGGGATCTATTAGTCGCTTCCAAGCGACGAGTCTGAAGATTTGGTAAGCCGATTCGTGGCTTTTTCAGGCATGTGCATCGTCGCGCTGGTCAAAATTCGGGCGGTAGCCAAAGCCATTAAGGTTAATTTTGCCTTTGAGAATAAGAAGGACAGTAGGTGGTACGATTTATGTTAATGGTACCAGAATGGGGCAGAATGTCACCATCTCGAGGGGATGGGCGGGGATTGGGTGGATATGGGGAAATATGGCGTGACGATCAATCAATCGCCAAGGGTTCGGTGGTTCTCATTCGCCAACCTTATCTGATCCCACAATACCCACAAATAATGGCGTTCTGTGAGCCGACAATCGAGTCACTCGGCATGGTGCAACTTTGCTTGACATTGTCGTGCTTCTCCTAAGTACATAAAGTCCCTTGTCCGCCATATCGGACGACCAATTCCCTATCTATCTATCTGTCGTACTTCGAAATGGCACCCTCCGTTGCAACTGCTACTGCTGTCGAGACTCAAACCGTCCAAGACCTCAAAGTCAAGGCTCAGGCTCAGACACGTGGACCTTTACCCTCATCCCACAGCCTCGACAAATTTGGATATAAACAGCTCACTCCTGTCATCGGCACAGAGTTCCCAGAGGGAGTACAACTCGCAGACCTATTGTCCGCCTCCAATTCCGATGACTTGATTCGAGATCTCGCAATCTTGGGTACATCTTCCTCTGATTGAACTGCTAATGATTCCAGTTTCTCAACGTAATGTCGTCTTCTTCCGCAATCAAGAAATCAGTGTCCAGCAACAGGAAGAACTCGGAACACGTCTCGGAGAACTCAGTGGAAAACCAGCTACTTCCAAACTCCATATCCACCCACTTACTCCCGAGGGCAGCGAATTGGGCGATACCGTCAATGTTATCAGCTCCGAACAATTCAAAGCCGTTTACGAAGGCGAAGACCGTTCCAAACTTGCAAGTCGTGGATGGCATATAGAGTACGTTTCTTCCATATCTACCTTACTAACAGATAGTATCACCTTCGAAGCAGTTCCTAGCGATTACGCCATTTTGCAAATCCATACTCCTCCCAAATCTGGTGGAGGCGATACTCTGTGGGGTTCTGCTTATGAAGCCTATGATAAACTCAGCGATCACTACAAGAAGTTCCTTGAAGGTCTCACTGCTGTTCATGATGCTACTTGGTTCAAAAATAATGCAGAGGGTCGTGGGCTCAAAAAACTTCGTGCGGAACGCGGTGCACCTGAAAATTACGGAGAGGACAATTTGGTCAATATTCACCCTCTCATTCGTACAAATCCTGTCACCGGATGGAAAGGTCTTTTCATCGCAAACGGGTATATCTCAAACGTGACTTTTACTGATTCAAGATTCACAAAGCGCATTGTTGAGTTGACTAAAGATGAATCTGATCAGGTACTCGATTATTTGTTCCGCCATATTGCCCAAAATCACGATCTTCAGGTTCGTTTCAGGTGGAATAAGAATGATGTTGCCATTTGGGATAATCGCAGCAGTTATCACAATATCACGTATGTCGTTGTCGGGATCCAATGCTGATGTATAGACTTGATTATGGTGATGAACTCAGGCTCGGTAATAGAGTTGTTAGTTTGGGCGAGCGTCCTTATTTCGATCCGAACTCGAAATCCCGTCGCGAGGCTCTTGCCGCTAACTGATCAGTATTATATCTCCGTACTTAGTACTATGTAGTTTGAATATAAAACCTATTAAAAACCATTTTCACTCTCATCTAAAAAGCACCAGACGGTGTAGGAATAGAGGTCGAAGCGAGCAGATCGCCGTCATTCATATCTTGTTGGGAATTGACATTCAATACGAATGGAATCTCAATTCCTTTTCTTAGCCGCCGGTGAGATTGGCCAACCCACACTTTGGCGAGCCGTGAATGGATGACTGTTTGGGACATCTCGTCGAGCGATCCAGATCGGCTTTACACAATCCAATCATTGAAAGAAGATCCGGTTAAAAGAAACCTTGCAATTTAAAAACACTACGGATTCTGCTTTTAAAACGCAGGAAAGATTACAAGAAAGAACATGAAAATTACTCACAGAAAACACTTTAGTAAGTCGAACACCACTTCACCCTTGGTCCAAGGTTGATCCAACCTTACAAATCTCATTGCACCCCCGAACGTCTGATCGCCTCACGCTCAAGGAACTCTTCAATTTCCCAATGACCAGAATCTCTAGCCAACATCGCTGGAGTCTGTCCATTTTTGTTTTTCATCTGGATCTTCGCATTGGCAGCTAACAGCACTTTCACCGCTTCCGAATGGCCATTCTCGGCTGCCCAGCTCAATGGCGTCTGTCCATATTTATCCTTTGAGTCGACTTCTGCATGCGCATCCAACAGCAATTTCACCACTCCCGAATGGCCATACTCGGCAGCCCAGCTCAATGGCCTTCTTCGGAACACGTCTTTGGAATCGACGTCTGAATTGGGCTCTCTAATCATTAGAAAGGTGTTCGAAGAGGACACAACTTGTCGCCTTCGTGAACTTGCGACGGAGTCAAATATGTACGACAGATTCTTGATAAACCGTACATGGAGAGTACATGTAGAACAGTGAACTTGAAAAATGGCTCGCCTTCAGGTCTACCCAATTCGAGCAACCGCCCGAGTATGTCTCTTTTTTCTTGAGATGATATGATGTCGAGAAGATCCTGCGTGAGAGACTCTTCACCACCACCATTACCAAGATGAATATGCTTAGCCCAATATCGGGCAGCATAGGGAGCTATCCTGTATTTTTCGATGCAGGCTTCGAGGCCGGCTTCAAGCAACTCGAGAGGGAAACCAAGGTACTTCAAACATGTCTTGGCGATGGAGGTGTTCGCATCCAATTTATTGAACCTGCTTTCGAGATATGTTTGAGTCGTTTCATGGACTAGCCGAATAGTCCCGTTCTCTTCGTTAACGACGAGAAGCCCGAGACAGCTGGAGAGCAAAGTATCGACGTCAATCAAGTCATCAGAGTCAATGTCCGAAATATCCGGGTCAAGGTCTACTGCGACCGCGTGGAGAAGTTGATCAACTTCGAGTAGTTCTTTAGCGTACGTGATCCAAGTAAGAGCAGTGCAGGCAATGACCTGCCGTTGCTCATCCTGCTTTAAGAAAATCCTATCCCAGATGGCTTGATACATATCGTTTAGCCCCTTGGGGAGGTTTTCCAGCGCCTCCTTGAGTTTCTTGACATTCACTTGCCCGAACAAAAGCTGCATGTGGAATCGAGCAACAAGAAACCTAAACAAGATCAGAACTCGTTTGTTTGCGTTCCTTACATTCCTTCTGCTTTTTTTACAACAGTGTCAACAATGAGTTTCCTGAGCTCCGTGCCAGGAAGAGCCTTATTACGGAGAAACTTGTCCTCTTCGATCTGACCATGAACAAAAGCCACAACATCGTCGTCTTCAGCAATAATATCGATCGTACCACAATCAGAGAAAAGGCAAGGGATGTCTTTAACGAATGGTCGACCCGTGACCATCAAACGAAGTTGGGGATACAATTGTTGCAGCTGTTGCAGGTCCTTTAGCAGCTTCTCTCGGGTACGTTCGCTAGACTCGTCCAGACCATCTATAACAACGAAAAAGTTGGTGAATTCAAGCAGGCCGGCTTTCAGAGCTTCCACAGATTCCTCATGGTTGGGAGAAGTCCAGTCCTTCATCTCATACTTGCTGTACAAATCTTGAACTTTGGGAGGTACAACACCTTTACGTTGAATCATGTGCTTCAAAATGCTGCGTAGGATATCATCAGGATCGAAATCTTGTCCATGGTCAAAGTAGACGAACGAGATCCCGAAGCCAGGATCCAGGACCAAGTTCTCTTCAAGGTAATTGATGGCAATGGACCTGGCACAACTTAATGGCATAAAGAGACGAAACTTACGCGAGGGTCGTTTTGCCAACACCAGCTACACACGATCATTATTTGGTTTGACAATGGGGACGATACGAGCACCCGGACACCACAAGACTTTAGCATGATCGCTGCGGCTCCAACTTTCAAAGGTTGGGTGGGTTAGAAACCACTGCCCAGTCCCTGGTTGACGCCGTTGAAACGTATCAATTTGTTTGGCCCAGAAATTGAGACTAGAAAGCCATGAAATGACTTTCCGGGTTTTTTCACCCTCAGTTTTATCTCTTTGTTCTACAATTAGCCGTTGCATTTGAGTACAGGTGCTTGCCTTCCACCATTTTATAAAGAGTTTCGTTGATCGCTTTGACAAGGCATCTACAATTAGATAGATTATGGGGAGAGAGCGTACTTGATATCGTTACTCTCGGCAATCTGAAGTAGAGTTTTGATGCGCTCGATACGGTCAATGCGATGCTTAACTTCTTTTTCGGAGAAAGGCCAGACTAGTGCTTTCTTCGCGGAATCAAATTTTCCAGTAGGTTGTGCGAGTTTTTTGGTCTCCAAGTCTTCTAACTCCGATTTCAATTGATGGAAGATTCCCTTGGGTTCACTAAGCGTCGTAACGGTTTCTTGCCAGTCCTCATCGTTTGCATGGCTATCCAGTGTCTTCAGGAGAAATTCAGTTGCGATAATTTCGTCGACCAACTGCTGCTGATCTTTCCTCACATTCTTGACGTCTTTGATATAATCGAAGAGTTTTTTGGAGTATTTCAAAACATCCGTCCCTACCATCCTTTCTGAGCGCGCTCTTGTAAACCTGACTCGACCCCACGGGGAAGACCAATTCCTTACGGGTTCTGTGGTAACCTTATCTGATGTTCGACGCGCTGAGTGCTCACTTCGATTCCGATATTCACAGTCGTTCGAAGGAAGGAATGGCGCGGTTTGGTAGCGATTTCGGACGGTGGTCGTTATCAAAAGCCACGTAATCCACGAACCTTATTTTCACCATCCTTTCATGAGAATTTCAACCCCGGCCGTAATTATCAGTCGACAGGTGTGGGTGTGAACAAGCTCTTAGAGCTCTTTTGGCCGAAATTCTGGTGCCAACGGTCGTTTTTTGTGTGCTGGCGGTCTATCAATTAGGGGGCTAAGCTTTGTTGAAACGATAAACGTTTGAAACGAAATGGCGCAAAAATGCCTCAGGGGCAAGCGCCTACAAGCTAAAGACAAGGTACACAGACCTCAAGGACCATCACCAGAGCACCTCTCGATTGCTTTCGAGTCATCAACGATATGTCGCGCTACTTCATGGTGGTCTATTTCTCGTTGTTGTTCCTCGCCATTTCAGTTTCCTGCGTCCCAACAGCTCCGACCCTCGTGGCCCGAGAAACGTACTTAACTATTCCGTCGTTGTCACCAAACCTCTACACATCCCCGCAGATATGGGTCGCTCGTGGACTCGTTGAATGCGGACCTTCTCTTTACGCAAATCCATGCTCAACCGTTGTTTTCACCACCACTCCTTTTCCCTTCACTTACAGGGTTTCCTATGAACAGAGTGTGGCCTGGCTATTGGTCACTACTCAGTACTACAACAATCCCGTCGGCATCACTTCAGACCGATTCAGCCCCACCATCAGCACGGGTTCCTTTACACCCCCTAGTACCTCAATGGCAACAAGCAGTATACTGGCACCCAGGAGATGGTCTGAGGATGCCGCTCCCATCGAATCGGATGCGCTTTCTAGGACGACACCCGCCACCGTCCAACGGCTTGGACTACCAAATCCCACTCATCTTTCCAACAACCTGCAAGAAGAATATCGAACAGTCTCCAATGACAATTTGCAACATTTTGCCCTGAATCGTCGAGCGGATTATGATGTTTGTTTCGGAATCCCTCAGGGAAGTGACTTCAAAACGAATTCATTGGCGGCAGTATGCAATTTTGTCGACAATATACAGGATTCCTTTGTCTCCTTGGCGCCGAATGAAGCAGCATTTATGCCATCATGGTTCGACTACCTGGTTAGCTTTCTCATCACCATTGTGTCCACGCTCCCCCTGCTCCTGCGCTTCAACGAACCGGAAACCGAACGAGGGGATGGCAATACACAGCCACACAGCAACACCGACGCTAATGCCTTTAAGGTTGTCTTTACCATCGCGAGTCTTGTATTTGCTACAACTCGAGCTAGCCTTGCACTATATCGCATCCAGAAATATGCTCATTCACTCGAGAGTATTCCATACATCACGCCACTTCTATGGACCGATTGGCTTCCCTTGTTGTCGCTATGGAAAGGACGTATACGTTTCTTCGCATTGGCGTTTATGGCAGGATTGTGGCTTCTATCAGCTTGGTTGTTTTTCGGTTACGTCTTCCTCGAGTATGGGAAAAGACAATACGAGGTTTTGGAAATGTCTACAAAGTGCGAGCCTGTGACAGACCAGCTTGGAATCTCCTGGGAAGCAGATCCTCGACGAACCGATTTCTTTTCATTGCACTTGACGTTTATGCTTACGGGGGCAACTGCGGGTTTCTGGATCCTTTGGCTGGTCTTGGGAAGTGGACGACTACACTCGACTGCGCAGACCAACGTGGGGGGCACGACAACTTATGGAGAACAGATAGAACCTCCTGAGATGGGAAATCGCAGGGAGTACTTGGAAGGACTAGATATTGTGGTCCTGCCTCTAAATCTGGCGCTTTTATTGATTCTCGTGGGGGGAATGATAAAAGTTGGTATCATGAATGACGCTGAATATTTGCTGTTGTTTCAGAATGATTGTTATGCAAGTTATGTTAGTACTCGAACAACCTTTTTGGGGGTGGATTTCCGCGATTGGCCAGCAAAGCTAGGGGCATGGTTGGGAATGACAGTCTAATATATCCTAGTCATCATTAGACCTAAATTTCATAAATGTTGTATTATTTGAGCATACAGACGATAACAGTACTGTTGCAAAGCCCCCTCTCGGTCACGCTAGTAGAATATGTGAATCTACCAGTAGTTATGTATATCGCAACAGTTTAATTTTATAAAGCTCATTCTGCGTGTCTTTTATGAAAGATGTTTCTCCTTGATTCCAGAGGCATTGGTGTCGTCTTCGATCATTTCCGCAACGTACTTCATCTCAATACTCAAATCATTCCGCACTTTCTCGGCCATCTCCGTTTCGATCACATCTTGCTGCCAACTCAATGCAATCGTCAAAGGGCCTCCCTTCACAGACGCGACGGAGAAAACAAATGGAGCCCCAATGATATTGCAACTTTGCGAAGATATCATCTTCTTAATTCGACATTCACCATTTCCCCCGTCGATGAAGCCAACATCCGATAGCTCGAAGGAATACTCTCTTTCTCGTCCGATCCTATTTTGACACCATTCTCCATAGTCCTCTATATACCGCAACAATCCTACCCGTTGATTCTTTGGATTCGAAGTGGCTATCTCAATTTCTTTGTTGCATGCAAGAACGGTATCCCACGAAAATTCACCGCCGCACAAAAAATGCCCAGTACGAAGGTCAGTCGAGTATAGTTGTTCAAAGTAGGTGGTGTAATTGACTATTTCACGGTCACTTGTTGCTGTAAATCGTCGAAAACTCGTTATCGAACCTTTGAATCGTTTGTACGTAGGATAATTCATTGCTAAGACTCGAGCAATAAGAATCGATAAAAGCGCTGTCAATTTAACATTATTTTTTTGGCATAGCGCCAAGAGTTTGCAGGTTAGTTGTGAGGCAACGTCCAAAATGCGTAATCTACCGACACACGGCTCAGCACGTATTGAAGGGCCCGTCCAATATAATTTGTTGCGCCAAGGCCAAACCGATTTGTAAAATTGATTTGCCCGGAAGAATGGGGAGATAGGAAAGGACTGAACATCCTCGAGAGCTGGAAGCAACTGTAACGCCGGAACGATTGCTATAGAATTGATCATTGGTACAGAACCAATCATTGCTACTCTAGAATTGGGCTGTTCGTTTTCGATTTTGAGGGAATCCAAGATATCTAATAGTTCCATGTGGAACGCAACCCCCGACCGTCCGTCTGCATTCGCAGGATGAGAAAGGAAGGTGATGGTAATTGGATTCTCGATTGATTTTGAGTATATAACGATGGCGCGCCATAGGGGAACACTGGGAGCCATTTGAAGTCCGAAAATTGGATGTTGATGCCAATCCTCTACAATGGAAGTGACACCAACCTGGTCGCTTCGTTCAACAAATCTGACAATGATCTTAAAATCGAAGTATGGTAGTCGGCACCATCTTGCGGTGGGAAAATTATCGCCGAGAGAGATTATCCCTAGAGAGGGATGCCGGTTTACCAGGCTGCGAAAGGCTGAAAATATTACCTTCTTGATGTCGTGGCACAATAGTCTTTCAGGGAGTTCGTAGTCTGCTGTTGTTCCCACGCTTTTGTAAAACTGAAGATAGTTGCGCGCAAGGTTGAATCGCTCCAGGTACCCTAACAGCCACTGTTAGCAAACAATAAGCCAGACGGGCTACCAGGCTCTCGCAAGTTTACGCTCATCGATATTCCATCCGCAGTCAAAAATTGCCCCAAGTCCCGGTTTTATTAGAATCCAACCAAACACTTTGGGTGGCTGAACCGGCGGAGTCCGGACCGGTGCGGCTATAGCACAGCCTCTACGTACGCGCTAACTACCCTGGATAAAGACAATGGCTGGAACAATCGGAAAGGAAGACGCCAATTATTAACGGATGAAGGACTTCCTAGCATATTACATCTCACTTTGACTCTAGTAATCGGAACGCTGCGGCTCATGTGACTGAAGGTAAATCATTATATCTGACCAATTTTTGCCCCTAGTGAAATACGGTCGTGCGACGAAACCGTAATTACTTCAGCGCTAGTGAATGGTATGCGGTCGCAGGCGGACTATTAGGTGTTATCACTGTTCCATTCCATTTCTGCAACCAACTGCCCGCAGGTAGAAAATTTAAATTTACATTATGCCTCAGAAGTGAGATAACTTGACGATGATGATGTAATTTTAGCCTCCATTCCCTGTGATGTCCGACCATAGTCCCCGTGTTTCTCCACAAAATCATATGCAAATTCCCCTATTTCTGCTTCATCGATACCTTCAATTTCTGCTTCTTCTGAGGCGCGAATAGCAAGACCTGGAATCCAGTTCATGACATACAAGATGACAAAAGTAAGTACAAATGAATAAGTAAACCCTGTGATGCTGTCGCACAGCTGGTAGACGACTTGAATCCAATGGTGGTTAAGCCATCCACCTGGTATAACCGTCATCCCATCGAGCGCGGCGATGTAATCAGCAGCGAAGAATCCACTAGAAAGTTAACGATTGATCGAGAGGTAGTCAGTACGTGAGAATATTACCACAGATCCCACCGATTGCGTGAATGGCGAAGATATCAAGAGCATCATCAACACCTAGCACCAATTTGATCTTGGTAGCGTAGTTGCAGCAAATGGCCCCCACAAAACCGAAAATGACAGCTGACCAAGGAGGAACGTATCCTGAAGCAGGTGTAATGGCGACAAGACCCGCAATAGCGCCAGAGCACCATCCGACTGTACTCCATTTGTGTTCGCGACGGTAGTCCATCAAAACCCATGTGAATCCGCCAACCGAGGCCGCGAGATTCGTGACGACGCAAGCCATTGTGGCGCGAAGGTTGCTTCCGAGGCCACTACCGCCATTAAATCCAAACCATCCGAACCAGAGGAATATTGTTCCCAGAACCACATAGGAGACATTGTGCGGGCGATATTTGACAGACTCTCCTTGACCGCAACGCTTGCCCAGCAAGATTGAGTATGCGAGAGCAGCAGCACCAGACGAAATATGAACAGGCGTTCCACCTGCGAAATCAAGGCCTCCCAAGACAGAGACCCAACCGTTCGGGTTCCACGTCCAGCAAGCAATTGGATCGTAAACGACCGTTGTCCAGATAAATATAAACACACAGCAAGGGAGTACACGACCTCGCTCTGCCGCGGCACCGATTGCCAGAGCCGGGGTGATAGCTGCGAACATGCTTTGGTAAATCGCAAACGTGAGATCTGGAACATTGCCTGTCTTTTGAGCCAATACGCCTCGGAAACCAATATTGTCAAAGTTACCAATGAACCGGCCGGCGGTCTTGGAGAAGGCAAGCGAGTATCCGAAGAGAAACCACTAGTAGCATATCAGCAGTGGCAGGGTAGATAACGCCGTACCTGGAATGACACAATTGCAATCGACATGAGAGACAACCAAATCAGGGAAAGGGCAGACTTCCTTCGGGCAAGACCCGAATAAAAGAATCCAACTCCAGGAATCATTAGCCAGACCAGGGCAGTCGATGTCAGCGTCCATGCGACATCCCCAGTTGTGAACCAAAGATTGAGGTTTGTATCCACTGTATTATCAGATCAGCTCCCTGTTATCTGGAGAATGGTATACATACATGAATCACCTCCGTCAGGTGCAGTTCCATTATAGACAATTGCTGGTAGCGACATGATTTGTGTGGATGATGGGCAATAGAATCTTATGCCGACACCACTGGGAAAAAGCTTGGCACTTCGTTACTAGCCGCAATATGCTGAAAGCTTTGAATGAGAAAATGGAATCTATCCACGGTACTTATATAGTGACTGCAAATGGCCCGAGTTGAGGCTGCGTCATTTGGGACCCCGAATTAAATAACTTGGAAACGAAAGGGAACCGACCATCGCCGAAAACGGGTTATGCTTGCGATCCCGTTGCGTGATTCTCGACGGATGACCGTTGATACGACAACGCCGTGGCCATCTTTGGTATATTTGTCCGAAACACAGGTTTTATATAGATCTAGCCACAATGTAGTTATTATGTCTCCATTCGCTTTGACGCGGTTTGAATGGATCATGTGTTTGGGTGGGCTGCACAAGTTTGAAACCATTCCAATCTGCACCGCCACAAGATACTAAAGATAGCAAGTGGAATGTCGACATGTGAGATGTCGGCTGTTTAGAATTCAGCCCGTATGAGAATCCGGCCTTTCCATATCTCCGATCGTCCGCGAATTACATACATATTGGGCCACGGGTGGGCGGGACTCAATTTACGATCAACTATACCATCATATATGTATTTTTATATTAAATTTAAAAGAGCAGTAGTTATAAACAATTGTTGCACTACGGAGACCAGGAACATAAGAAGCAAAACCTTCCCAAAGTCTGAAGTCTTATTTCACACTAAAGAAGCCAGAACACCACAAAAAGTACAAAGCAAAAGAATCCGCGATGAAATTCACCATCTTCACTCTCGTTATGTTATGTATCGTGTCGATCGTCACCGCTCTGCCCTCTGCTAACTGGAAACGCGACGCCTGTTCCAATGAGGCAAATCATTTTGCTTTTTCCGCTTGCTGTAACTCACCTTGTTGTTCGATGAAAGCTGAATACAGGCTTCTTCACTCTTTGCCTTCCTGATAGTTGCGACAATTGCAATGGGTGCTGTTGAGCCAGGACTGTCGAGAATCCAGATTCGTACGGAGGCGTTGACTGCCAAAACCGTATGAAAGAAGGTTGTTTGAGACTTGTGAGGCTTCATAATGTATCATGTGTATCGCAATGTACATGTCACGCAACTGGCATTATGTAACGATATCTAGGTAGCCCTCGAAATTTAGAGCCAAAGTATCCAAGCAACCAACTGCTCCTATAGCCTGACGCCGATATGGTTAGGACACTCTCTGTCACAGACTGGTAAGTTTGGAAATTGGAATAGGACCGCGCTTTCGGTGGTGGTAGGCGAAAGTGGTCAGGAAATGAACTTATTATATGATCGATAATCGTGTGGTGGCACAAACTGCTCATTGGTTGCAATGAAAACTCTGGAATATGTGTAGCCGCCGGGATCCAAATCTTGCACCGATCACATCACTTTGCCCCCGCACATCACCCTGCTTTGTCCCCGGCTCTTTTCATTCAATTGCTTTACGCAGAATGTCATTGCAAGAGATATTAGGGACTCGTCTAGTCGCTACAGTCAAACACTGCTGGGACTTGGGTTTAATCAAACCTCCCATTCCGCTAATCAAACCCAGGCTTGACTAGCTTCGGAGGTCCGAATGTACCGTTTCTGGGTCGCGATGCCATTGACAAGTCAGGTACACTTTTCAATTTTACATCGACGATTTGTCCAGTCCCTGAAATGGATCGATGAGCAAGTGGTAGTTACCCATCAGTACTCCCTAGTGATCGTTCAGTACCAAGAGCTTTTTGTATCCAGTGGCATTAAATCTGTATTGACTTACCTCTCAGTCCCTCGCCAATGTCACGCCTGGTCCCGCGAGCACCGGTCTTCTTTATACTATCGTGCTTGTCACGCAAGGAGTTATCCCATCTATTCTCGCATTTTTCCTTTGGAGGTACTCAATCAGTCATTCCATATTCTGAAAGTAGCCTACCGGGCGCCTTTGCCATCTTCGGCGTCGCTCTCGGAATTCGTAATGTTCAAGCGCAACTCCCAAATATTGTGTATGCTCTTTTAAGTGGTTTGAATGCCGCTACAGTTGGTCTAGTCGCCGTCGCTGCTGTTCAATTATCTGAACGTGCAATCACGAACAAGATGGAGCGGTTCATCATCGCCGCAACCGGCTGTGCTGGAATGCTCTATCAGACAGGTTCTACATTCACTTTGATAGCTAAGTCTCATAGCATTGTGGTACTATCCCGTATTGATGGTTATCTCGGGTATCACCATGATGATATTCGATTCTCGAATCATACACAAATGGATAAGAACAATAAAATCTCGATTTCAGAGAAACCAACAAGCAGAGAACGTCGAGCCAGGAGATGAGCCCGGCCGTAGCGAAGCAGGAGAACAACAATCTGAATTACAGCCTGTTCGTGTCGATACGGACAACCTGGAAACTGCCGTATCACAACGCAATCAGCAATCACAAGCCCAGCAACACAATAATATTGAGAACTCTGCGTCGAGAGTCAGATCCGACCAAGTGAAAGCTCCTTACTCTATTCTGACGGGAGTGGCTGTCTTTGCAATTTTCGTTATCAGTTTCATTGTGATCATAGTGATTCGAGGAGTCGTAGCGAACTTGCCAATTGGGTACCGATTCTTTGCGAATATGTATCTTGCTGGTATGTCTCAAGGGGTTTCTCGAAAGCTGATTTCCTTTAGGAACGATTATTTTCGGTGACAAACTTTCATAATAGGTATACTAACATATAGGCGGTGGGTGGGACCCCTAGCCAAAAAGTAGGTCGGACTTCAACTAACATTCTATAGGCCAGTTGTAATTCCCCTGTTGTCGGAATACGTGGTCAGCACTGGGTTTGTGTCTGCACGGGACTTTTTAATCGGTTTGGTATGCCAGCTAGGAGACTTATAACTGACCTTACTAGGCAATCATTCAAGCATTTCCCGGCCCAAATTTTGTACGTAGTTTCTAAAGACCGCTAACTTTTTAAGAACTTCGCAGTTTATCTTGGGGCCCTTGCGATCCCCTCAGACCCGGCGTTAGGCGCAGTACTTGGCTACCTTGGCATATTCATTCCCGGCCAAATTATCCTGGCCTCCTTGCTACCATTTTGGACGAAAATGAGAACCAAGCCACGTCTCAATTCCGCTCTCAAGGGCGTCGCTTGTGGCGCTATCGGACTGGTATACTCTGCTGTCTATCGGCTGTGGGGAATTGGTTTGCTTAATCAAGAGGCACAGCAAGGAAGTCCGCTTGGTAACGAAGCGTGGTTTGTTCTCATTTGCGCTGCATCGTTTGTGTCATGCAAATGGTACGGTATACGACCTCCGGTGGCTATTATCATGGGAGGATTGCTCGGCATGATTTGGTTCGGTGTTGTAGGGTCGGGGTAGTATATACCGTCGACGACGTCGTTCGTTGCTGTCACACCCACTTGCTGATTTATTGATTCTATATATTTACCCCCCTGTATAAATAATCCTCTATATACATATATTCCCTGTAGTCCTCAAGTGCAACGGTGGATAGTCGCTGTCATCGTCCACTCCCTCTGCCACAAT
>Ga0335073_10008983_pt1 | contig 14011 bp, 9 predicted proteins | sample Lox_Sample_22_FD_207093 | JGI IMG/M metagenome (GOLD analysis project Ga0335073, IMG submission 207093) | Soil microbial communities from Loxahatchee National Wildlife Refuge, Florida, United States - Lox_Sample_2.2 | ecosystem: Environmental > Terrestrial > Soil > Wetlands | place: USA: Florida... | reverse complement strand
CTCGTCCTAGGCGGTGGACCCGCCACAGCCGTCGTCCTCCGCCTCGTCTGGCCCGATTTGCGCTCGCAACGCCGCCGCCCCGGTAGTGTGAACAGGCCCTAGGTCAGTCGCGGCAACTTGTGGAAATCCACTTGCCTGGAGGACTCCGCGCACGGAAAAGAATGTTTTTTGCGGAATCTTAATGCCGGATTGATGCGGGGATCATGACCGCAGATTACAAAATTGTCATCTGTAATGTTTGAGCGTCCAGCTCTTGATGATGCGCGTGGTTTGAAGATCGTCCAGCCTCGAACGCGCGAAAATGCCTGCCAGCCCGCGGAGGGAAGATTCGTGAAGGGTCTCCGCTCCGCAGGGTAACCTGAGATCGTTGCCTTGAACGGGTGCACCTGGAGCTTCCGGACCACAGGCCGGACGGCAGCGAAGTGCTGCGCAGGCACTGGCGCGGGAACCACCGCGTGGATGAGCAGAATCACTCGAAACCTGACTTTGGACGGGGGATCCTATGCGGCGCGAGTTGAGCCAGAGACTTCGGTTCGCCGTTGTGCTGTTTGGCGCCATGTTGTCTTTAACGGTAATTTCGCCGGCGCAGGTTGACCGCAGCGGATTGAGCGGCACGGTGACCGATACTTCGGGCCGCGTACTGCCGCGGGCGCAGATTACGGTGGTTGAAAACGCAACCGGACTGCGCCGCGAGACCGTCTCCGACGACGGCGGCAATTACAGCATTCCCCAGTTGCCGGTGGGCGTTTATACGGTGACCTTCGAGCACCCGGGGTTCGCCAGGATCGAGTTTGTGGATGTGGAGCAGGTCATCGGCAGCACGCACACGCTGGACGCGACGCTGCAGGTCGCGGCCGGCCAGGAGCGCGTGCAGGTTTCATCGGCTTCGGCGCTGATGGACCGCAGCACCAGCGCGGTGACCGGGCTGATCGAGAGAACGCAGGCCGACGAACTGCCGCTCAATGGCCGCAACTGGGCTTCGCTGACTGCGTTCGTCCCCGGCGCCATCGACACCGGCGGCAGCAACCAGCGGACGATCCGCTTTGCCGGCCGCGGCCTCGACGACAGCGACTTTACCTACGACGGCGTGGACGCCACCAACATTGTGAACCAGACCCAGCGGCAGTGGGTGCGGCTCGCCATTCCGCTGGACGCGATCGCGGAGTTCCGCGTCGACTCGATGTTGTCGCCGGCCGCGGTGGGCGGCAGCGGAGGAGCGCAGCTGGACGTGAGCTCGCCCTCGGGCACCAACCGCTTTCACGGCCGCCTCTTCGAGTACCTGCGCAACGATTACTTCGACGCGCCGCTGCCCGAATGGGCCTCCAACGGCGAAGCGCAGCAGCCGCTTCGCCTGAATCAGTTCGGCGCGGCGCTGGGTGGACCCATCGTGCACGACAAGACCTTCTTCTTCCTCGCTTCCGAAGCCTACCGGCAGAACTGGGGCTATCCGGTGAGCGGAGACGTACCCAGCCAGTCCTTCAAAGCCACGGTTCCGAGCTCCTCGCCCGTGTATGCGATCCTGAACGGATTCCCCGGGGCGGGCCCAAAACGAATTCTGACGCCGTGGACGCCCGCCACCGACCCCGGCGACCCGAACTACATGGACTACGACCTGCTGACCTGCGCATGCACGCAGGTGGTCAACGAGGGCTCGGCGATGCTGCGCATCGACCAGCACTTCACGGAGAAGACCACGGGCTTCATGCGCTTCAACTACGACCGGTCGGTCGACACGCAGCCGCTTTCGGCCGCCGCGACCGACCTGCAGCAGAAGGTCTCCGCGCCGGTCAATGGCGCGCTGGAGCTGCTGCACATCTTCAATCCCCACCTTGTGAACGAGGTCGAGGCGGGCTTCAATCGCTCCACCGACAACCAGTACAACTACAGCGACGCCGGGATCATCTATCAGATTGCGATTTCTACCGGTCCCGGGCCGGGATTTGTCACCGAAAATTACAACTACGCCAGCGTCTATGTAGGCAACTCCCTCTCGGAGATCGACAACCTGACCTGGGTCCGCGGCCGGCATACCATCAGGGCCGGCGTGGAGTTCCGATCCATTCAAATGAACCAGAACTACGGGGAACACGGCACCCTCACGTTTTCCACCGTGGAGAATCTCGCCGATAACGAGATCAAGAAAGCCAAACTGACCGGCGCGCTGCCGGTCAACGATATGCGCAAGAACGATACCTTTGTCTACACGCAGGACGAGTACCGGTGGCGGCCGAATCTCACCCTGAACCTGGGCTTGCGCTACTCCGTCTTCGGTCTCTTCGACGAAGCGCACGGGAAGGCCAACCCCTTCGACTTCGCCACCTGCGGGGCGCAGGGATTCTGCGGGGTAGGCGCGAGTTTCGGCCAGCAGAACTACGGCGATGTGGATCCCCGCGTGGCCTTCGCCTGGACGCCGTGGAAGGCCAGCCAGACCGTGATGCGCGGCGGATTCGGCATCTACCACGAGGACGGGCAGCTGGACGATCAGAATCTGCCCGCCAAGAACGAGGTCCCTTCCTATTCGGCGACGGGTAGTTCGAGCACGCCGCTCTCCTACTGCCCGCCCGCAAACTGCGCGACCGCGGTCCCCTTCGGCGCGGGAACCCTCTCACCGAACGCGGAGCAGCGGAACCGCAAAGACACCTATGTCGAGCAGTGGAGCCTCTCGGTGCAGCGGGAGCTGACGGCGAACTTTGTGGGCGCGGTCTACTACATGGGAAGCCACGGCGTGCATCTGCTCGAAACCAACGTGGTGAACCTGATCGACCCGGCCACGGGGGCTGCGCAATATCCGGCCTTTGCCCCGGCCATTGGCTGGCGCGGCTCCATAGGCATGAGCTCGTACAACGGTCTCTCCGTGGCGCTGCGGCGGCCGTTCTCCCGCGGCCTGCTGGTGGCGGCCAATTACACCTGGTCGCACGAGATCGATAACGGCTCCAACGGCAGCGGCGACGGCGACGAGGTTTCGCCGCAGAATCCCCTGTGCCTGGCCTGCGACCGCGCCAGCGGGGCCTGGGACTCCCGTCATGTGGTCAATGGCAATGCGGTTTACCAGCTTCCTTTCGGCGTGGGCAAGCCGATGCTGAGCCAGCCGGGGATTGCAAGCGCCCTTGCCGGCAACTGGGAACTGACGACCACGGCGCTGGCGCGCACCGGCTTCCCGCTGAACGTGCTGATGCCCTCGAGCTACATCGCGCCGGACGGGGCCACGGGCACGGAGCGCCCTGACCTTGTCCCCGGCGTGTCGCTCACTCCGCCCCGAGGCAGAACGGTGGCCGAGTGGATCAATCCCGCGGCCTTTGCGGCCCCGGCCGGAGCGTTCGGCACCGCTCCCCGGGACCTGGTGCGCGGGCCCGGGACCTGGCAGATCGATCTCGGCACCAGCAAGGACATCCTCCTGCCGGAGAGGTGGACGCTCGAATTCCGCGCGGAGTTCTACAACGTTTTCAATCACCCGCAACTGGGTCAGCCGCAGTCCACCTTCAACCCTTCGAACACCACCGGGTTCGGCAGCATCATCAACACGGTGAACACGGTGTCGCCGGTGACCCCGGTGGGATCGGGAACCCCGCGCGAGATGCAGTTCGCGCTGCGGTTCGAGTTTTAAGCCCAGCGGGTCAGGCCGAGGTGAGCGATGAAGATCCTGGTCATTGAAGACGAAGTCAAGACATCGGGCTTCCTGAGGAAAGGTTTGAGCGAAGCCGGCTACGTCGTGGACGTGGCCGGCGACGGGCCGGAGGGCCTGCACCTGGTTCTCGAGGTGGATTTTGACCTGGTCATTCTCGACGTCATGCTGCCCGTGATCGACGGATGGCAGGTGCTCACGCGGCTGCGCGAGGCCGGCCGCAAGGTGCCGGTCCTGATGCTCACGGCGCTGGACGCGGTACACCACCGGGTGCGGGGCTTCGAGATGGGCGCGGACGACTACCTGGTCAAGCCCTTCGCGTTCTCTGAGCTGCTGGCCCGGGTGCGGTCGCTCTTGCGCCGGGCCCCTCCGCGCACCCAGGAGACCCTGCGCGCGGCCGACCTGGAGATCGACCTGTTGCGCCACCGCGCCACCCGCGCCGGCCACCGCCTGGAGCTCACCGCCAAGGAGTTCTTGCTGCTCAGCCTGCTGGCGCGCCGCGCCGGCGAAGTCCTCTCGCGCACCCTGATCGCCGAGATGGTCTGGGACATGAACTTCGACAGCGACACCAACGTGGTGGATGTGAATGTGCGCAGGCTGCGCAGCAAAGTGGACGGGCCTTTTCCCCTCAAGCTGATCCACACCGTCCGCGGAGCCGGCTATGTCCTTGAGACCGAGCCCTGAAGCGCCGGGGGCGTTGCGCCTGACCGGCACGCTGGCGTTTCGGCTGGCAGCCGCCTACTCCCTGGTGGGGCTGCTGCTGCTGCTGCTCGCCACCGCCAGCCTCTACATCGTGTTGCGCACCGAACTGGACAAGAGCACGGAACAGTTCCTGGCCGACAAACTGCACGTGCTCCGCACCATTCTGGCGGAGCGCCCCAATGACCGGGACGCGCTGCGGGAGGAGATTCAACTGGAGACCGCGGCCCGCCACTACCAGCAGTTCTACATCCGCCTGCTGGACGATCGTGGCGCGCCCATCCTGACGACGCCGGAGATGGCCGAACAGCTCGATATCGCGGAGCTCGCTCGCCGCACCCGCAACGATCCCGAGCATCCGGTTTCGATGACGGGGGTCCGGGGACGGGCGTTCCGCGTCGCCAGCGCAACGGCCTGGGCGGGCACTTCGCCGCCGCGCGCCGATACCATCCAGATCGCCATCGATATTTCTCAGGAGCAGGAGCTGCTGAGCCGCTACCGGTGGTGGTTTTGGGCCGTCCTCCTGGCCAGCTCGGTTCTCTTCCCCCTGCTGGGCTACTGGATTGCGCGCCATGGGATTCGTCCCGTGGAAGAGATCGCGGCCACGGCGCGCAGCATTACTTCGACCAACCTGCGCGAGCGCATCCGGGCCGAAGGCTATCCGTCTGAGCTGGGATCGCTGGCAGGGACCTTCAATGAGATGCTGGACCGCCTGGAAGAGTCCTTCGAGCGGATCTCGCGATTCTCGGCCGACATCGCGCACGACCTGCGCACCCCGGTGAATAACATCCGCGGCGAAGCCGAGGTGGCCCTGGCGCGCGCCCGCACCGTGGACGAGTACCGCGAGGTGATCGAATCGACGCTGGAAGAGGCGGTCCGGCTTTCGGACCTGATCGGCGACCTCTTGTTTCTGGCGCGCGCGGAGAGTCCCTTGACGGACCTGCGCCGCGAGCGCCTGAACGTGGGCCGGCTGCTGAGCGCGGTTCGCGATTACTATGAGGCTTCCGCCTGCGACGGAGGCATTGCGCTGATCGCGGACGAGGGCGCGGAGCCGGTGACCGCGGAACTGGACCGGGCGCTGATGCTGCGGGCGGTGAGCAACCTGGTCTCGAACGCCATCGCGCACACCCCCACCGGAGGCAGGGTGACTCTGGCGGCACGGACCGAAGGCGCGGCCGTTCGCATCGAGGTCTCCGACACGGGCGCCGGCATCCCGGCCGAAGCTCTGCCCCGCGTCTTCGATCGCTGTTTCCGCGTCGATCCCTCGCGCTCCCAGGCTTCGGGCGGCACCGGCCTGGGTCTGGCCATCGTGCAGGGCATCATGACGCTCCACGGCGGGCGCGCGGAGATCACCAGCCGCTTCGGCCATGGAACCTGCGTAACCCTGCGCATCCCGATCCCTGCGGCAAGCTGACCGTTCTGGACGGCGCAGTCGCGCCTGGACGCTTGCGCAGGGGACCGGCCCTCACCAATCCGCGGGCGTGAGGCCGCGCCTGGCCATGGCAGCCGGAGGCAGGCGCGTCAGTTGCGCGATGTACCGCAACGATCGCGGCCACATCCGCGTGAAGGCGGCTGCTGCCGGAGCGGCCATCATCGCCGCGGCCAGGGCTCCGGCGCAGCGCATGGGACCGCGAAGCTGGCGATGGAGGCGATGCGCCAGCAGGCCCGGCGTCTCGCCTTCGCAGTACAGGTTGCCTGCGACCCGGGCGCTGTGCAGGGCGATGGAGATGCCGTCGCCCGCGAACGATGGGATGACGGCGGTCTGATCGCCCAGCAGCCAGAGCCCGTCTTCCGACTCCGACCGCAGCAATCCGTACGGTATCGAGTAGATGGCGAGAGGACGCGGCAGAAACGGCGTCGCGCCGTCAAGCCGCTCCGCAAGCGGCTCCGAGTGACGCAGGATCCAGGCCAGCAGCGACGACCAGTCATTTTGGCAGCGCGACAATACCTCGCGCCGGACGAGAAGACACAGGTTGGCGGCGGAGTCTTCCGTGAGCAGCAGCCCGGCATAGCCGCCGGAGAAGAGAAAGACTTCCACCCATCCCTGCAGGAGGTCTTGCTGCGACGGGGATAACTGCCAGTACATCTTGAAGGCGACGCAGTTCCCCTGCATCGAAGCGGGTCTCGGGTGACCGCGCAGATCGTGCTTTCCGGTTGCAAGGAAGGCCGCGCGCGACTCAATCGTTGAGCCATCCGCAAGCCGCGCGGACCACGCGCCGTCCGCATGCTCGAGCGCTTCGACCCGGCGCCCGCGATGCACCTGCGCCCCACAGGCCACTGCTCTGTCGAGGAGCGCCTCGTCGAGTCTTCGCCGCGTGAGCGAAAGCGCGGGAAAGGGCAGATCGGCCGCGGCCAGGCGGCGGCGCGCAGCAAGCCGCACTCCATGGATGGGGCGAGCGCCCAACCGGTCGAGATCCACCTCGAGTTCCGCAAGGTAGCGGATTGCCTCATGACTGAGAAACTCCCCGCAGACCTTGTGCCTGGGAGAAGCGTTCTGCTCGATGAGCGTGACCGCCCGGCCCATGCGGGCAAGGTGACAGGCCGCCGCCGCGCCCGCGGGACCGCCGCCGATGACCGAGACCTCGCATGCGCGCATGACGCACCTGGCTGACATCATTTCATCCGCGAGACACACAGGCGCCCGGGCCGGCGACGAAAGATCGTGACCTGCGAGGGCGGCAGACCCGCGCGGCTCGTGTACTCTTCCCAGTCACGGGAGAGAAAGCTGCGCAGGATGGACACCGGGCCGTCGTGGCGGACAAAGGGGTGCCAGCGCATGACGCCGGCGAGAGCCTTGAATCCGAAGTAGGAAACAAGGCTCCGTTCGAGATCATTGATCAACCATCCAAGTCTGGCGGTTCTCTCCATCCACTGCAGAAAGCGTACGATCTGGTCGTCGCTGAGATGATGCGTCAACAGGGAGCTGACCACCACGTCGACCGGATCGCCGGGCGCATCGGTCAGGATGTCGGCGCAGATCCATCGCGCCTTCGATGCCGCACCGCTCGCTTGCCGGGCGGTCTCGACTGTCGCGGGGTTGCAGTCGATTCCCGTCAGCTCCACCGCGATTCCGCGCCTGTTGGCCCACGTCTCGATGCGGCGCAGCGTGTCGCCGAAGCCGCAGCCGGCATCGAGGATGCGGAGCGGTCCGGGATTCTCTTCCGCCAGACGGGAGAGCCAGCTCAAGGTTGGTCGATAAGCCAGCAGCATCCGGTTCACACGGCTCAAGTCCCGCAGACACCGGGCGCAGTCCGATGCCGGACACGGGCCGTCCATGAGTTCGGCGGCCTCAGAGCGTTTCTGAATGGAAGGCATCTCAGGCAGCATGGAAGCGCATGATCTCCGCGGTCAAACCGGGGCCGAAGGACATGGCGCAACCCTCCTGGCCTTGCGCGGCGGTTCGCATCAGCTCGTGCAGGACGAACATCACGGTTGCGGAGGACATGTTGCCGTAGTCGCGAAGGATATTGCGCGACGTCGCCAGCGCATCGGGGCCGAGGGCAAGGCCGGTTTCCACGGCGTCGAGAATCGCCCGCCCGCCGGGATGCACCGCCCACAGGCTGCACCCATGGCCATTTGAAAACGAACCTGCGCACCGGCGCATGGCTTCGGCGATCTGCTGCGGAACCCGGGTGGAAAGGAACATGTCGAAGCCCATGTCGCCGATGCGCCAGGTGATGGAGTCGCGGGTCTTCTCAATTTGAAGGGTTGTGAAGTCAACCAGCTCGAAGCCCGATGGGGCAGAGCCGACCAGGGCAGCGGCACAGCCATCGGCGAAGAGCAGGAAGGAAAGCACGTCGTTCAGGTCCTGGGTCTGATGAAAGTGAAGGCTGCACAGCTCCAGGTTCACGAGCAATACCAGGTCGCCGGGATTCGATCGCACGATGTGCCGCGCCAGGCGGAGCGCGTTGATGGCGGCATAGCAGCCCATGAATCCGATCATGGTCCGCTCGGTGCCGGCGGGAAGACCGAGATAATCGAGAATCTCAAAATCGAGACCGGGCGCATACAGGCCCGTGCAGCAGGTGACGATGACGTGGCGAACGCGCGCCAGCTCGTCCGCCGTGGGCGACAGCCGGTCGAGCGAACGCCGCAGCAGCCGCGGCGCGGATTGCTCGAAGATCTGCATCCTGCGTTCGGTGGTGGGAAAGCTGCCCGAGCCATAGACTGAAAAGGCGTCTGCCGGGCGGGCAGACGGGTCAGGATTGGCGCCGAGACAGGAGTAGCGATGCTCGATGCCGGACTTCGATGCCAGCTTTCTGAAGACCGCCTTGGCCCGCTCATTGAGAAGCATGTCTTCGGCGAACTGAACAAACTTCTCGTGAATGTCGTGATCGGGAACAGCCACTACGACTCTTTGCAGATAGGCGGATACCATAGATGACCTCGGCGGGTACTTCCTTGTCTTAGACCGCGGGAGGCGCCAACCGGGATCGGCGATGCGCCGGCAGCCTGGTCTTCAGGGGTTTCCTGCGCCCTTCCTTATTCTCAGTTGGATGCACATGCGGAGTTGTCAAAATCGCGTCACCGAAATGTCAGCGGATCGAGCGCGGGGACGATGGATGGCGGGCGAACCCATTGCCCGCCGGCAAGGCGACGGCCGTGCGCCGCTGCGTTGACGGTTTTGTCTGCCCCTCCCTTTGAGGCGGCGGGATTCGCCTACGTCGCGTTTGGCCCCAAAACCGGCCAAACTCGGCTCAGGATGACAAGGCATTGATACTCCGAATGACGCGGGAGACTAGACTGTCTCCAGATGGGGTCAGGATGCCTTTCGACCGATGGGACCAGCGGGCGCGTCGCCTGGTCCGCGGCGGTATGGACGCTGGCGCCATGCGGGGGTTCACAGCCGGGAGCGAGGGAGGGCGCGATTTGAGGTGGACGATGCGGCTCGTCCTCATGCTGCTCTTCTCGGCGCCTGCAGCCGCGTATGCGCAAAGTGGCGGCATTCTGGGCCAATGGGAAGACCCAGGCGGTTCGGTTCTTGCGATTGTCCGATGCGGCAAGGATGTATGTATCCGGATCGATGCCATCAGTCCCAGGGCGCCGGCCTTGACGGACATTCATAACCCGGACCGCTCGCTGCGGAGCCGCCCGCTCTGCGGACTGGAGATCGGCAGAGGCTTTCAGATGACCGGCGATCGACAGGCCCAGGACGGGACACTCTACGACCCAAAGTCCGGGAATACGTACCACGGCCAGATGAAGATGGTTGGCGGCGAGTTGCACCTCCGCGGCTATATCGGGTTCTCGATCTTTGGCAGGACCGAGATATGGAGACGCCCGGCCGGCGAGGTAAGAGCGTGTACGGCGGACCGGCAAACGCCAGGGCATTCCGCCGGCCTGTGAACTTTCATGCTGCTCTGGCGGGGCGCTCACGAAGGCCGGTTCCGGAGTGGCTCCGGACCGGGAGTTCGAAGAGGCTGCACCGCACAGCGGCGGCGAGGGGCAGGCCGCCGGCACGTTGGGCACGGAAGCATCCAGGCAAAACCAGGGTAGGTCTATCCCGGAGCCGCTACCACATCCCGCGTGAACGCCCCGCCAGCCCCAGATCTTCATCGGCAGTCCGAGCCACGCGCACAGGTCTTGACATTTCCACTAAGATGACTTATTACATAGACAGCTTATTATGAAGAAGCCCGACACAATGCAGGGTTCTCTCGATCTGCTGGTGCTCAAGATTCTCTCGCGCCGGCCCGACCTCCACGGCTACGCCATTCTGACCGCGATTCGGCAGACCTCCGGCGACGTCCTCAACGCCGAGGAGGGCTCGCTCTACCCGGCCCTGCACCGCATGGAAGAAGCGGGATGGATTCGCGCGACCTGGGTCACGAAGGAAAACGGACGCCGCGCGCGCATCTACCGCCTGACCGCCGCGGGCAAACAGCAACTTGCCTCGGAAGAGGCGCGCTGGCATGTAGTCAGCGCCGCGATTAACCGCGTGCTCCTCGAAGCATAGGGATGAGGTGAATCGATGGCACTCTGGCGGAAGTTCCGCAACGCATTTCGCAGCGACGCGCTGAATCGCGAACTCGACGAAGAGTTTGAGTCGCATATCGCCGAAGCCATCGCGGAAGGGCGCGATCCGGAAGAGGCCCGCCGCTCGTTCGGGTCGCTGCTGCGGCAGCGCGAGGCCAGCCGTCGGTTTCGGGTTCTTGCGTGGCTCGATGCTCTTCGGGCGGACATGATCTTCGGTATGCGCCAGCTGCGCCGCAACCGGGTCACGACGACCGTCGCCGTTTTCTCCCTGGCGCTGGCCATGGGCGCGAGTGTTTCCTCCTTCCGCCTCATCGACGCGCTCCTACTGCGCCCCTTGCCCATCACGACGCACGGGCGCCTCTGCGTCTTGTCCAGGTCCTGGACCAACTCCGATCGCTCCACGCTTCGATTCGACGGCTGGGCGTATCCGGACTTCGCACGGATGCGCGACGCCGTGAAGACGGATGCGGATCTGATCGCCGTGTCTTACACCCAACGTGCGGACCTCACCTACTCCTCCGAGGAGGCGATGGAGAAGGCGTTCGTTCAGTACGTCTCCGGATCGATGTTCCCGAGCTTCGGTCTGCAGCCGACGCTTGGGCGGCTTCTCGGGCCTGCCGACGATCGCACTCCCGGCGCGCACCCCGTTGCCGTTATTTCCTACGGCTACTGGACACGTCGCTTTGGGCGCGATCCAAAAGTGATCGGCCGCACCTTTCACCTCGGTGATCAGGTGTTTCAGATCGTCGGCGTTGGTCCCCGGCCTTTCACCGGAACCGAACCTGGCATCATGACCGACATCTTTCTGCCCACGATGATGAACCGCTGGGTCACGCGCGTCGACGCGACCTGGCACCGCACCCTGGCCATCGTGCACCCGGGCGTGCCTCTCGAGCCGTTGCGCGCGAAGCTCGAATCGATCAGCGACCACTTCGAATTTGCGCGCCTGCAAGCCGACGCAGGCGTTTCGAAGCAGGCCCTCAGCAGTACCATCCATGAAAAGCTCTACATCGCGCCGGCCGCTGCCGGTGTGTCGGTGATGCAGGAGGACTATCGCACTGCCCTCGTATGCCTGGCGCTCCTGGTCGGGCTGGTCCTGCTCATCGCCTGCGTAAACGTAGCCAACCTCATGGCGGCGCTCGCAGCCGCGCGCGCACGCGAAATGGCTCTGCGCGTCTCTATCGGCGCCGGTCGCTGGCGGCTGGTACAGCTTGTGCTCGTCGAGAGCGCGATGCTGGCCTTTGCCGCATCCCTGCTCGGCGCAGCCCTGGCGCAGTGGTCCGCGCCGTGGGTTGCCCACAGCATCAGCACACCCGATTACCCCGCGCGCTTCAGTATGCCGGCGGACTGGCGCGTGCTTGGCTTTGGCGTTGCGCTCGGCATGCTCGTAATGTTGCTGTTCGGCCTGGCGCCCGCGCTGCGCGTATCCAGCGTGCAACCGGTCAGTGCGCTCAAAGGCGGCGAGGATCCCCACGCGCGCCGCCGGCTCATGCAGGTTCTCATCGCAGCTCAGGTCGCCTTCTGTTTTCTGGTGGTCTTCGCCGGCGGGCTCTTTGTGGCTACATTCCAACGCATCGAACACCGTTCACTCGGCTTCGACCCCTCCCACCTGCTGCTGCTCGAAACGTTGGCCCCGCAAGGCCGCATGCCCAACGCGTGGGCGCAGATGGCCGACTCACTTCGCACCTCGCCCGGCGTCGCCATGGTCGCCGAGTCGGGCTGGCCGCTGGTCTCATCGGGAGCTTGGAATGGCGACATCTCTGTCGCAGGCGCCCCGCCCGGCAAAGAGTGGGGCTACTTTCTGCCCATCTCGCCCGGCTGGCTCGCCACGATGAAGATGCCGCTGCTGGCCGGCCGCGATTTCAACCCGCGCGATGCCTTTCCCGGAGCGGCTATCGTCAACCAGACTTTTGTGAAGGACTTCCTGAAATCGGATCGCCCCCTCGGAATGACCTTTGAGAAGGTCGAGGATGATGGCCGGCGCGAGCGCTGCCAGGTCATCGGTGTCGTCGCTGATGCTCCCTACCGCCGTGTTCGCGAAGCCATCCTGCCCGTCGCGTTCGTTCCGTTTCGCGCGCTCGACGCCCAGGGCATTGCGGGTATGCAGTACAGCGGAACATTTGCCGTGCGCACGGAAACGGATCGCCCGCTGGCGTTTGCCGCCGAACTGCGCCGCAAGATCTCTGAAGCTGACCCCGGATTCCGGGTAAGCAATGTGGAAACGCAGCAGGAGTTGCTCGACGTGCAAACTGTCCGGGAGCGGTTGCTGGCAAGGCTTGGCGTATTTTTCGCGGGGGTAGCACTGCTGCTCGCGGGTATTGGGATGTACGGCGTATTGAATTACTCCGTCCTGCAGCGCCGGCGCGAGATCGGTGTCCGCCTGGCACTGGGAGCGCATCGCGGTCATGTCGCCGGCATCGTAGCGGCCGAAGTGTTCCGCATCGTACTCCTGGGAGCCGCCGCCGGATGGGTCCTTGGCATCGGTTCCGCCCGTTACCTTGCGTCCCTGCTTTACCAGGTGAAAGCTGCGCAGCTTGACATGCTCGCGCTGCCCCTTCTGGCGATCCTCGGCATCGCCGTCGTTGCCACGCAGCCGGTGATCGCACGCGCGCTGCGGATCGACCCGGCGGAGATCCTGCGATCGGAGTGATCCCCGCCCGGCGGTATCTGGTAAGTCATCGACCGATTCCAGGGCGGCGAGCTGTTGTTCGGGGTTCTGAGCGGACCGCCGGCAACGCATCCCGCACCGCGATCCGAATCACCGGGGCAGCTAAGAACCCGCAAGGGTAAGGTCGACAGGAATGCAATTTCGGCGCCGTGAGCGGCCCCTGGTGCGTTCCAAGGTGCCGAAGTTACTCTGTCCGCAACGCCCGCATGGGGTCCAGCCGCGAGGCCCGCCATGCCGGCAGCCACACCGCGGCCAGCGCCACAGCCACCAGGATCAACGGCGCGGAGAGAAACGCGGCCGCGTCCCACGGCTTCACGCCGAACAGAAAGCCCGCAATCAGCCGCGCGAGCGCGAAGGCCGCGGCCAGGCCCAGCGCAACCCCCGCGGCTGCCAGCTTCGCGCCCTGCCACACAATCAGCCGGCGCAGCGCGGAGCGATCGGCCCCCAGCGCCATCCGTATCCCCATCTCCTGCGTCCGCTGCGCCACCGAATACGCCATCAGCCCATAGATGCCGATCGCCGCCAGCAGCAGCGCCGCCCCGCCAAAGATGCTCAGCAGCACCATATTGAAGCTCTGCCGCGCCGTCGAGCCGCCCATCACTTCCTCCATGGTGCGGATATGCGCCACCGGGAACCCTCCGCTGGCGATGCGCAACTGCCCGGTGATGGCGGGGATAAGCTGCCGCGGGTCGCCGTGCGTCCGCACCACCCAGTAGAGCGGCTGCACGTTGGTGTACGAGGCGGTGTATGCGTCGGTCACCTGCGTCTGCGGAACCATCACCATCGGCCCCGGCGGCTGGCCCAGCCCGTCGTTGTGGCTGTCGGCCACCACCCCCACGATCGTCGGCGACGACTCATCCAGGCCCGCGCCTCCACCCTTGCTGATGAGGATTTGCCGGCCGACGGGGTCGCTACCATGGAAGTACCGGTCGGCCAGCGCCTCGTTGACGATCGCAACCTGGGGACTGGCGGCCGTATCGGATCGAGTGAAGGCGCGACCGCGCAGAATGGGGATTTTGAAGACGCGGAGGTAGCCCGGCGAAACA
>Ga0335073_10008982_pt1 | contig 14013 bp, 12 predicted proteins | sample Lox_Sample_22_FD_207093 | JGI IMG/M metagenome (GOLD analysis project Ga0335073, IMG submission 207093) | Soil microbial communities from Loxahatchee National Wildlife Refuge, Florida, United States - Lox_Sample_2.2 | ecosystem: Environmental > Terrestrial > Soil > Wetlands | place: USA... | reverse complement strand
GTACAAGCGGCTGCACACGCTGCTGGTGCAAGTCGCCGGTCGCGACGAGCTCTGCCGGCGATATATGGCCATTCCTGGCGTCGGTCCGGTGACGGCGCTGACGGTCAAGGCCGGCATCGACGACCCAACCCGGTTCCGCAAGTCGAAGACCGTTGGCGCGCATTTTGGTCTGACGCCAAAGCGCGAGCAGTCGGGGACGTCGGTCGATCGCGACGGGCACATCTCGCGATGCGGCGACGGCGAGGTTAGGACGGCGCTCTACGAGGCATCGAGCGCGATGCTGACGCGATCCCGTAAATGGTCGACGCTCAAAGCCTGGGGCATTCGGGTAGGAGCGAAGCGTGGTCACAAGCGCGCCGTCGTCGCGGTCGCACGAAAGCTCGCCGTGATCATGCATCGCATGTGGCGCGACGGCACCGAGTTCCGTTTTTCCACAGCTGATCAGCCGCCGTTTGACCCCGACACTGGCGAGGTGACCGAGCTGAGTGCGGCATAGCGGCGGCGACTGGAGGACGGGTCGAATACCAAGCTGACGACGGAAAACCGACACGAGTTCCGCCCTGCGGCGGATGGGAACTGGTGGATCGATGCGGAAGTGGAGAGCACGATATCTTGCCGGCGACGACGCCCTTACGAGGGCCGAGAGCGCGCCTGATTGCTTGTGTGGCCCCGCTATCCCGACGCAGACATGTGCCCCCGTTTGGCGAGCGGGACCGATCACGAACGACTGCAGGGACCATCAGCCCCCGATCATCGCAGCCTGGCGGACGAGGTCGCATTCCCTCTCAGGTTCGGGTAGGTCTAGCGTAAGGAGAAAATCATGGCCGGGAAGAAGGGCAGAGAACGCCCGTATCCGTCCGGCGGCTGCACGTCGGTCAGGTCTTGACGTGATCTTGCGGTTTCTAGGTCCACGGCAGGAGTTCGTCGAGCCGGTTGACGAGGTGACCGTGGACCATCCGCGTCAGCACATCCTTGAGATAGGCGTAGGGCTCGACGCCGTTGAGCTTGCAGGTCTCGATCAGGCTGCAGACGATCGCCCAGCGGACGCCACCGCCATCGCTGCCGGCGAACAGGTGATTCTTGCGGCCGAGCGCCACCGGCCTGATCGCGCGTTCGACCGGGTTGGTGTCGAGCTCGATATGCCCGTCGCCCAGAAAGCGGGTCAGCCCGTTCCAGCGGGAGAGCGCGTAACGCATCGCCTCGGCAAGCTTGCCGCGACTGGGAAGCTGCGGCAGCTGCGCTTCGAGCCAGGTTTTCATTGCCGCGACGATCGGCTTGGAAAGCGATTGCCGCGCCGCCAGGCGATCGCCCGGCGCCTGTCCGCGGATTTGCGCTTCGATGGCGTAGAGGCCGGCGATCCGGCGCAGCGCTTCATGCGCGAGCGGCGTGTTCTCGGCCTCGGCCACCTCGTAGAACTTGCGCCTTGTGTGCGCCCAACAGGCCGCCAGCACGACCTCACCTTTGGCAGTCAGACGCTCGAACCCGGCATAGCCGTCGACGTGGAGCACACCCTTGAATCGCTCCAGATGCGCGGCTGGCCGCTCCGCCTTACGGTCGGGCGCGAACACATAGACGGCCGCCGGCGGCTCGGGTCCACCCCAGCCGCGCTGCTCGCGCGCATAGACCCACAACCGCCCGGTTTTAGTCCGTCCGCGGCCCGGATCGAGCACCGGCACTGGCGTGTCGTCGGCGAACAGATGGTCAGAGGCGAAGACGTGCTGGCACAAGCGATCGTGCAGCGCTTCGAGCCACCAGCAAGCGCCGCCGACCCAACCGGCGAGCGTCGACCGCTCCAGAGCGACGCCGTGGCGGGCGAAGATTTGCGACTGCCGATAGAGCGGCGTGTGGTCGCAATATTTGCTGACCAGCACCTGCGCGAGCAGTGCCGGCGTCGCCAGGCCGCCGGCGATCGGTCGCTCCGGCGATGGCGCTTGCACGATCCGGTTGCAGGCGCGGCAGGCGTATTTCGGCCGGGTGATACGCAGCACGCGCAATTGCGCGGGCACCCAGTCGAGCATCTCGCTGACGCTCTCGCCGATGCTGTGCAACCGACCGCCGCAGCCGGGACAGGCGTCGGTCGCCACACCAAGCGTGACGTCCTCGCGCGGCAGATGATCGGACAGCGGTCGGCGGCGCGGCGGCGAATCGGTACCGTCAATAATGGCCGGACGGCTCGCTTCGACGCGGCCGATATCGGCATTGAGATCGTCCAATCCGAGCGCCAGCTGGTCGGGATCAAGCCGTTCCGAGCGCCGGCCGAACTGCATGCGCTGGAGCTGATTGATGATCGTTTGAAGCCGCGCGATCTCGCCGTCGCGCTGCTCGACCGCGGCAGCCATATCGCGCACCAACCGGTGCAGCTGAGCCGTGTCCGAAGGCAGATTGGCGAGATCGAGCCGCATGCTCGATTCTACTTTTGTTCGAGTCGGCGGCCAAGCAATTTAGCGTTGATTCGCTTGGGTTTCGGCGCTCCTTCAACCCACTTTTGCGGGTCGCCAGACGCGCGTCGGCGAGCGCCAATCGATGCCCTCGATCAGCATCGCCAGCTGCGCCGGCGACAGCGTCACTGTGCCGCCGACACCGACCATTCGCGGCCAGATGAACCCGCCCTGATCGATGCGCTTGGTGAACAGGCACAGCCCGTTCCCATCCCAGAACAGCACCTTGAGTGTCGACGCTCGCTTGCCGCGGAAGGCAAACAGATGGCCCGAGAACGGGTCCTTCTTGAGCTGCTCCTGGACCAGGGCGGCGAGCCCGTCCATGCCTTTCCGCATGTCGGTGTAGCCAAGCGCCAAGTGAACTTTGACGCCGGCCGGAACGACCATCATCGTGCGGTCTCCCGGTCGGCAATGTGCCGCCGGACCGCATCCGGATCGACACTTGCAGGCGCAAAGACGCGGCGCCCGTCCGGCAGATCGATCGCCGCCATACCGTCGGGCACCGGCAGCAGATCGCGCAGCACAAGCACGCCAGCGCCGCCGTCCTTCCTCTTCCCGGCCGCTCTGACTGTCACGAGTTTGGCAGGCTCTTCCTTGCCAAAGCCGAACTGCACCCGCCAGCGAAAGATCACGCTGGTGACGATGTCATGGCGCCGCGCGACCGCCGCGACCGTTGCGCCCAGTGTTTCCCAGACGATCGCCAACTTCTGCTCGTCCGTGAAGTGGCGGCGATTCGACCGTCGATCTCCGACCGCCTCGGCACCCAGCGCGATTGTCAATGGAGATTCGACCATCGGCTGGTTAGCACCGGTGCTAACACCAGTGCTTATTTTTCGGAGCGCGCTCGGATGAAGCCGCGCCCGCCAGTCAATCGACACCTCCTCGGCATCGAACAAGTCACGCCAGCGACGCAGGCTGTGCGCCGAGATGTCGAGTGCTTGTGCATAATGAGTGGCGCTCATGCCGCTCCAATTGAGCGCCTCGACATGCATCGCCCAGTACGCCTGGACGGCTCTCGATCGCCGGTCTCCCGACAGTCGTTTGCCCTTCCGGCGGCGCCATGCCTCACGTTCGAGTTCTGCCTTGGCACGCAAGGCATTGTCGTCAATCAGCAGCTTCCGCCAACGCACGAATGTCGTCTCGGTCAACCGGTGATGGCGACAGTAATGGCGCTGCGACAGGCCGCTGCGCTGCCACGCGTCGACGTGAACCGACCACCACGCGCGGCGCGCTCGGTTCCCGAAGTGTTTCGACCCCACCGGAGATCCTCCCGTGTACGAAGGAACCCGATATGGACCGCCACAGCATCCCCAGAGAACTGTGCAAAGACCGGACGCTTACGGTCGGAATGTCTGCGCAGGAAACCCACCAACGGACGGCAAGGGAAAAGGCCGGCCTTCGGCGCGGCTTATGTGGTTGGTTGGATTAGACAATTTGCCCATGCCATCGAAGCATCCTGCTGGCGCTTCCATCGATTTGTCCAACGAAATCAATCCTCGAACCGCCGTCGCGCCGCCGAATCCCTGGATTTCGGCCGATGACGACGCGCGACGACGACCTGCGCGTCCGGCCCGGGCGCATCCAGCACGGCAACCGCGGCGGCAAGCGTCCGCAGACCTTTGTCGGCGAGGTGATGCGGGCCGCCAAGAAGGCGGGGCATGTCGGCAACAGCTTTCGCTCCAGCCAGGGCCGGAGCCGCTCACGCTTCGGCCGCGGCCGCCGCGCCGCGGTTTCGATCCGGCTACGCTCGAACGCCCGCCGAGTCGTGACGAAGGCGCGCGTCGTGCGCCACCAGGGCACGCGGTTTCGCTCGGCGCCTCTGCCCAAGCACATTGCCTATCTGAAGCGCGACGGTGTCACGGGGGATGGGCTGCCCGCGCGGATGTTCGATGCGACCGGCGACGAAGCCGACGAAGGCGCCTTCGCCGAACGCTGCAAGGATGACCGGCACCATTTCCGCCTCATCGTCTCACCCGAAGACGCGGCCGAGATCGGCGACCTCAAGACGTTCACGCGCGAGCTCGTCGCCGACATGGAAAGGGACCTTGGCACCCGGCTCGATTGGGTCGCGGTCGATCATTGGAACACCGACAATCCCCATGTCCATTTGCTGATCCGTGGCCGGGCCGATGACGGCGAGGACCTCGTCATCAGCCGCGAATACATCAGCCGGGGCATCCGCGACCGCGCCGCCGAGCGGATCACGCTCGAGTTCGGCCCGCGCACCGAACAACAAATTCAGACCGCGCTGGAGCGCGAGGTGGACGCTGAGCGCTGGACAAGCCTCGATCGGGCGCTGCGCGACATTTCCGACGAGAGCGGAGGCGTTGCCGATCTTCGGCCCGGTCCGAACGCCGAGGACCCTGAGCTGCGCCGCTTGCTGCTCGGCCGAGCGGCCAAGCTCGAACGCCTCGGGCTTGCCGATCCGCTCGGACCTGGTTGCTGGATCTTGAAGCCCAGCCTCGACGGGACGCTGCGCCAGCTTGGCATTCGCGGCGACATAATCAAGACGATGCACCAGGCGATGAGCCAGGATGGGTCGGAGCCTGACTTGAGCCGGTTCGCGCTGCATGGCGAAGAGCCCGCCGATCCGGTGCTGGGCAAGCTGGTCCAGCGGGGCTTGGACGACGAACTCAAGGGAACTGCCTATGTGGTCGTCGCCGGCGTCGACGGGCGCACGCATCACCTACGGTTCGGCGATCTGGAATTCACCGGCGATGCGGCGCCCGGCGCCATCGTCGAGGCGCGCGCTTATGACGATCCCAACGGTCGGCGGCGCTTGTCCCTCGCCACCCGCTCCGACATCTCGATCTCTGAACAAGTCACCGCCTCAGGGGCGACATGGCTTGATCGGCAGCTTCTCGCGAAGGACCCTCCACTCAGTGGCGGCGGTTTCGGCGCTGAGGTACGCGCGGCGATGGAGGCCCGCGTCGACCACTTGGTCGAAGAAGGTCTCGCACGACGGCAGGGCCAGCGCATCGTGTTCGCCCGCGATCTCCTCGCCACGCTGCAGCGACGCGAGCTTGAAGAGGCCGCAGCCAAGCTTTCTGCGGACACCCGCCTCGCGTACCAGCCCGCTGCTGAAGGCGAACACATTGCCGGCATCTATCGCGAGCGGGTCGCGCTCGCCTCCGGGCGGTTCGCCATGATCGATGACGGGTTAGGCTTCCAGCTTGTGCCGTGGCGCCCGGCACTGGAGAAGGACCTCGGGCGCGAGGTCCGCGGCGTCATGGCGCCTGGCGGACGAGTCGATTGGGACCTGGGCCGGAAACGTGGGGTGGGCCTGTGAAGGCGTGCGCGCGGTTCATCCGATTTCTGGCCCAGCGTGTCCGGCCGTTTGATCCCGCGCAGTTCATGCTTGCCTCAAACACGCGTCGCCGCGCTGGTGTGGCGTCATCATGAACCCGACCAAGATTCTCTGGCTCCAAATCCTCATGGTCTGCTCGACCGTGCTCGGCTTCGTCTGGGCGGCGACCGAATGGACAGCCTGGCAACTCGCCTTCCAGCCGCAACTTGGCAGCCCCTGGTTCTCGCTCTTCGGATGGCCGGTCTACTTCCCGCCAGCCTTCTTTTGGTGGTGGTTCGCGTTCGACGCCTATGCGCACGAGATCTTCGTGACCGGCGGTTTCATCGCGGGAGCCGGTGGAATCGCCGCATTCATTGTCGCCGTCGCCATGTCCGTGTGGCGGGCGCGAGAGGTGAAGAGAGCCACGACCTACGGCTCCGCCCGCTGGGCAAACGAACGGGAGATCCACAAAGCCGGGCTCCTTCACCCTGACGGCGTGCTGCTGGGTCGATGGCACACCGCCTATCTGCGCCACCACGGGCCGGAGCATGTGCTGTGCTTTGCGCCGACCAGAAGCGGAAAGGGCGTGGGCCTCGTGGTCCCGACCCTGCTGACGTGGCCTGGCTCGGCGATCGTGCATGACATCAAGGGCGAGAACTGGACGCTCACCGCCGGCTGGCGCGCGCGTTTCGGCCGTGTGATCCTCTTCGACCCGACCAACCCCCAAAGCGGCGCCTACAATCCTTTGCTCGAGGTTCGCCGGGGCGAGTGGGAGGTCCGAGACGTCCAGAACATCGCGGATGTGCTGGTCGACCCCGAGGGTGCGCTGGAAAAACGCAACCACTGGGAAAAGACCAGCCACTCGCTGCTCGTGGGAACCATCCTGCACGTCCTCTACGCCGAGAAGGACAAGACACTCGCCGGCGTCGCCAACTTCCTCTCCGATCCCAAGCGCCCGATCGAGAAGACCCTTCGGGCGATGATGACAACGCCGCATCTGGGGCCGAAGGGCGTTCATCCCGTGGTCGCCAGCGCGGCACGCGAGCTGCTCAACAAGAGCGAGAACGAACGCAGCGGCGTGTTGTCGACGGCGATGTCGTTCCTCGGCCTGTATCGAGATCCCGTCGTCGCCGCCGTCACGCGGCGCTGCGACTGGCGTATCCGGGATCTCGTCGAGGCCGATCACCCCGTCACGCTCTACCTGGTCGTGCCGCCCTCCGACATCAGTCGCACCAAGCCGCTTGTGCGTTTGATCCTGAATCAGATCGGGCGGCGTCTGACCGAAGAGCTGGAGAACAAGCGGCGGCGGCACCGCCTCTTGCTGATGCTGGACGAGTTCCCCGCACTCGGCCGCCTCGACTTCTTCGAGTCGGCGCTCGCCTTCATGGCGGGCTACGGGCTCAAGAGCTTTCTCATCGCCCAGAGCCTGAACCAGATCGAGAAGGCCTACGGCCAGAACAATTCGATCTTGGACAACTGCCATGTGCGGGTGTCGTTCGCCACCAACGATGAACGCACCGCCAAGCGCGTGTCTGATGCCCTCGGCATGGCGACGGAAATCCGGGCGATGAAGAACTATGCGGGTAGCCGGCTCAGCCCGTGGCTCGGACATCTGATGATCTCCCGGCAGGAGACGGCCCGTCCGCTTCTGACACCTGGCGAGATCATGCAACTCCCGCCCGACGACGAGATCGTCATGATTTCCGGGAGCGCGCCGGTCCGGGCGAAGAAGGTTCGGTACTACGAAGATTCCGAGCTGGCTGGGCGTATCCTTCCACCGCCTCCCTTCTCGACTCAGGGAACACGGCCAGCGCCCGGCGTCCCGTCAACCACGCCGGACGACGCTTGGGCTGGCGCCGTAGCGGCGCCTTCGCCGTCCTCCGACACGGAAGACTCGGACAATGCGGGCATACGCAGGGAGCCTGAACTCCCCGAACATGAAGAGATTGTGTCCGAGCCGAGAAAGCCGGTTCAAGAATTCGATCCGATCGAAGACGAGCCGGACGATGACGCACAACGCCAGCGCCTCATGCAACGCAACTTCGGCAACGCGCGGCAAATCTCGCTCGACACGGATGACGACATGCGGATGTAGCCGTGCGTACGAAACACACCTTTCGTCTACCGCCCGATCTGGCTTCAAAGCTCGCGGACTACGCCGCACGCAAGCGCGTCCCGCAGGCCTTGATCGTTGAAGCCGCGCTCGCCTCCTACCTCTCGCCCGATGCCGCCGACCGCCTTGAGGCCGCGCTCGCGCGACGCCTCGACCGGATGACGCGCGACATGGAGCGTATCGAGCGGCATGTCACGATCTCGAACGAAGCCTTGGCGGTGTTCGTCCGTTTCTGGCTGATCAGCACGCCTCCGCTTCCCGACACGGCGCTCGCCGCTGCGCAGACAAAGGGCCGGGAACGCTATGAGGGCTACGTCGAAGCACTCGGTCGCCGACTCGCGCGCGGCCGCAAGCTCGCGGACGAAGTGATTCGCGATATGCCGCCACAATCCGAAGAGCCGGACGACAACACGTCAGAATAGCGAGCGTCCTTCTCGCTTGTCTTTCTATCCCAGAGCCCTCTCGCACATTCATCGTTGTTGCGGAGTCCCAGTTCCGGCTCTTTCTACTCAACCCCGCTGACATCTGCGCCTCCACATGAGGCCAACTTGCGGGGTTCTTGTGACGACGATCTCTCTCCGGTCTGAAGTCTTCGCCCGCGGCGCGCGCATGCTGCGCACGGCGCTCGGTCCGGCGATCGCCGGCTATCTGGAAGATCCGAGCGTCGTCGAGGTGATGCTCAATCCCGACGGGCGGCTCTGGATCGATCGCCTGGCGGGCGGCCTCGAGGACACCGGCCATCGCGTCACGCCCGCGGACGCCGAACGCATCGTGCGCCTGGTGGCGCATCATGTCGGCGTAGAAGTGCATGCCGGCAGTCCACGCGTCTCGGCGGAATTGCCGGAAAGTGGGGAGCGCTTCGAGGGTCTGGTGCCGCCCGTGGTGGCCGCGCCGTGCTTCGCCATCCGGCGGCCGGCCGTCGCCGTCTTCACCCTCGGCGATTACGTCGAGGCGGGGATCATGTCGGCAGGCCAGGCCGAGCTGCTCCGCACGGCGGTCCGCGAGCGCAAGAACGTGCTCGTCGCGGGCGGGACGAGCACCGGCAAGACAACGCTGGTCAACGCCATCCTCGCGGAAGTCGCCAAGACCGGCGACCGCATCGTGCTCATCGAAGACACGCGCGAACTTCAATGCGCCGCGCCGAACCTCGTCGCGCTCCGCACCAAGGACGGCGCGGCATCGTTGTCCGATCTGGTCCGCTCCTCACTTCGTCTGCGGCCTGACCGCATTCCGATCGGCGAGGTTCGCGGCGCCGAGGCGCTCGATCTTCTGAAAGCTTGGGGCACGGGACACCCTGGGGGCGTGGGCACGCTGCACGCGGGGTCCGCCATCGGCGCGCTGCGCCGGCTCGAACAGCTCATCCAGGAAGCCGTCGTCACCGTCCCGCGCGCGCTGATCGCCGAGACGATCGACCTCATCGCGGTCCTCGCCGGCCGCGGCTCCGCGCGCCGGCTCGCCGAGCTCGCGGTGGTGAAGGGCCTCTCGCCCACCGGCGACTACGTCCTCACCCCCGCAGGAGAACCGTGATGCTCATCAAGGATGCCCGCCGTGCGTTCGCCACGGCATCCGCCTTCGTCTTCGTCGCCCTCGCGACCGCGCCGGCCTACGCCGCCGGCTCAAACATGCCGTGGGAGCAGCCGCTCAACCAGATCCTGGAGAGCATCCAGGGGCCGGTGGCCAAGGTCGTGTCAGTGATCATCATCATCGTCACCGGCCTGACGCTCGCCTTCGGCGAGACGAGCGGCGGCTTCCGGCGGCTCATCCAGATCGTGTTCGGTCTGAGCATCGCCTTCGCGGCGTCGAGCTTCTTCCTGACCTTCTTCCAGTTCGGCGGCGGAGTCACGGTGTGATGGAGCAGGATGACGCCATCACCGGGTTCTACGCGCCGGTTCACCGTTCACTGACCGAGCCAATCCTGCTGGGCGGCGCGCCGCGTGCCGTCGCGATCGTCAACGGCACGCTCGCCGCCGCAATCGGGCTCGGCCTTCGTCTTTGGATCGTTGGCGGCCTGATCTGGCTGATCGGCCATATCGCAGCCGTCTGGGCCGCGAAACGCGACGCCGCCTTCGTCGACGTTGTGCGCCGGCACCTGCGCTACCCGCAGCATCTGATCTCGTGAGGTTCGCCCAATGATGAACCTCGCCGAATATCGCCGCCGCAGCCAGAGCCTCGCCGACTTCCTGCCCTGGGCAGCATTAGTCGCCAAGGGCGTCATCCTCAACAAAGACGGCTCGTTCCAGCGCACCGCGCGCTTTCGCGGCCCCGACCTCGATTCCTCGACGCCGGCCGAGCTGGTCGCGATCACCTCGCGTCTCAACAACGCGCTGCGCCGTCTCGGCTCCGGCTGGGCCGTCTTCATCGAAGCCCAGCGCGTGCCCGCGCACAACTATCCGCTCAGCCAGTTTCCCGATCCGGTTTCCGATCTGGTCGATGCCGAGCGTCGCGCCCAGTTCGAGGAGGAAGGCGCGCATTTCGAGAGTGGCTATTTCCTCACGTTGCTCTGGCTGCCGCCTGCCGACGACGCCGCCCGCGCGGAAGCCTGGCTCTATGAGAACCGAGCGCATGGCGGCGCCGACTGGCGCGCCGCTCTGGAAGGCTTCGTCGACCGCACCGACCGCGTCTTGGCGCTCCTCGAAGGTTTCATGCCGGAGGCGGATTGGCTCGATGATCGCGAGACGCTGACCTACCTGCACTCCTGCATCTCGACCCGGCGCCAGCACGTCCGCGTGCCCGAGACGCCGATGTATCTCGACGCCATCCTCGTCGATGAGGATCTGACAGGCGGACTCGAGCCGCGCCTTGGCCGCGCCCATCTGCGCACCCTCACCATCATGGGCTTCCCGTCGCAGACCTGGCCGGGTCTGCTCGACGACCTCAATCGCCTGGCATTTTCCTATCGCTGGGCGACGCGCGCCGTCTGCCTCGATAAGACCGACGCCGCCAAGCTGCTCGGAAAAGTTCGCCGCCAATGGTTCGCCAAGCGCAAGAGCATCATGGCGATCTTGAAGGAGGTGATGACCAACGAGGCATCGGTGCTGATGGACTCCGATGCCGCCAACAAAGCGCTCGATGCCGACGCCGCCCTGCAGGAGCTCGGCACCGACCTTGTCGGCGAAGCCTATGTCACCGCCACCGTCACCGTCTGGGACGACGATCCACGTATCGCGGACGAGCGCCTCCGCCTGGTTGAGAAAGCCATCCAAGGCCGCGACTTCACCTGCATGCGCGAGGGCGTCAACGCCATCGAGGCCTGGCTCGGGTCGTTGCCAGGCCATGTCTACGCCAATGTGCGCCAGCCTCCGCTGTCGACCCTCAATCTCGCGCACATGATGCCGTTCTCGGCGGTCTGGGCAGGGCCGGAACGAGATGAGCATTTCCGGGCGCCGCCACTGTTCTTCGCCAAGACGGAGGGCTCGACACCTTTCCGCCTTAGCCTCCACGTCGGCGATGTCGGCCACACCTTGATTGTCGGGCCCACTGGCGCCGGCAAGAGCGTGTTGCTCGCACTCATGGCGCTGCAATTCCGGCGATACGCCGGCGCACAGGTTTTCGCCTTCGACTTTGGGGGCAGCATCAGGGCGGCCGCGCTCGCGATGGGCGGCGATTGGCATGATCTCGGCGGGGCCCTCTCAGACAGCGCCGCCGAGCCCGTCGCGCTCCAGCCTCTGGCGCGTGTCGACGATCCCGGCGAACGCGCTTGGGCCGCGGAATGGGTGGCGGCGTTGCTCGCGCGCGAGTCCGTCACCGTCACCCCGGAACTGAAGGAACATCTATGGTCGGCTCTGACCTCGCTCGCGTCCGCGCCAGTTCAGGAGCGGACGATCACCGGCCTTTCGGTACTGCTGCAGTCGAACGCGCTGAAGCAGGCGATCCAGCCCTACACGGTCGCCGGACCCTGGGGGCGGCTGCTCGACGCCGAGATCGAGCGGCTCGGCGAGGCGGAGGTCCAAGCCTTCGAGACGGAGGGTCTGATCGGCGCTGGCGCCGCCCCGGCGGTTCTCTCCTATCTATTTCATCGCATCGAGGACCGGTTCGACGGCCGCCCAACCTTGCTCATTGTCGACGAGGGCTGGCTCGCCCTCGACGATCCCGGATTCGCCAGTCAGCTACGCGAATGGCTGAAGACACTCCGGAAGAAGAATGCGAGCGTCGTCTTCGCTACGCAGTCGCTCGCCGACATCGACGGCAGCGCGATCGCGCCAGCGATCATCGAGAGCTGCCCGACCCGCATTCTGCTTCCCAACGAGCGCGCGCTCGAGCCGCAGATCGCGGCGATCTACCGGCGCTTCGGTCTCAATGATCGTCAGATCGAAATCCTGAGCCGGGCCACACCGAAGCGCGAATACTACTGCCAGTCGCGGCGCGGCAATCGCCTGTTCGAACTCGGATTGTCCGAGGTCGCGCTCGCCTTCACCGCCGCTTCCGCGAAATCCGACCAGACCGCGATCGAAGAGCTTCTCGCCGAGCATGGCCGCGACGGCTTCGCCGCCGCGTGGCTGCGCCGAAAGGACCTCAACTGGGCGGCCGACATGCTCACCCGCAGCCAGGAGACCTCGTCATGATCCGTCACCGTTTGCGCGCCTTGCTTATCGCCGGCGCGGCTGTTCTCACCATCACGACTGTCGCCGGCGGTCCGGCGCGCGCGCAGTGGATCGTGTTCGATCCAACCAATTACGCGCAGAACATTCTGACCGCGGCGCGCGAGCTTCAGCAGGTCAACAATGAAATCCAGATGCTGGAGAACCAGGCGACGTCGCTGATCAATCAGGCACGCAACCTCGCCAGCCTGCCGTATTCGTCGCTCGCGCAGCTTCAGCAGCAGATCACCCAGACCCAGCAACTCCTCGCGCAGGCGCAGCGCATCGCCTACAGCGTCTCGACCATCGATCAGGCCTTCACGCAGACCTATCCGCAGGCCTACGCGAGCGGGACGTCGTCACAGCAACTTCTCGCAGGCGCACAGACTCGGTGGCAGAACGCGCTCGCCGGCTTCCAAGACACGATGCGTGTTCAGGCTGGCGTCGTCACCAATCTCAACAACACGCGCACTCAGATCAACGCGCTGGTCTCTTCGAGCCAGTCGGCGACCGGCGCGCTTCAGGCCGCACAGTCGGGCAACCAACTCGTCGCCCTTCAGACCACGCAGCTCGCAGATCTCACCGCTCTGATGGCGTCGATCGCACGCGCCCAGAGCCTCGACGCCGCGCGGACGCTTGAGACGCAGGCTCAGGCGCAAGCGCAGACCACCAACTTCCTCAACTACGGCGCAGGCTATCAGCCCGGCTCCGCGCAGATGTTCCACTAATGCGCGGTCGGCTCCTCAATCTGCCTGCCGTCGCGCGCGCCCTTGGCTTCGCGGTTGTCGCCATCGCAATCGTCGCCGCCGCGTTGCACTTCCGCACCCCGCCGCGGCGCATCGAGCCGCGCTCCGCGGATGCACCGACATCGCCGGATCCGCTCGCTGAAGAACTCAAGCGGTGCCAGCTCATCGCCGACCAGGCCAAGGACGATCCTGCTTGCGAGGCGGCCTGGGCCGAAAGCCGCCGCCGCTTCTTCACCTATCCCCCTGCATCCGCGCCCACCCCCGCGCCGGCGGCCAAAGGTCCGGGCAGGTAAGCACCATGGGCGGCACGGGCGTCATCGACAATTTTCTGGGCACCTTCACCCAGTACATCGATTCCGGCTTTGGCTTGGTGCAGGGCGATGTGCGCTGGCTCGCCAGCGTCCTCATCGCCATCGACATCACGCTGGCAGGTCTGTTCTGGGCGATGGCGCCCGACGAGGACGTGCTCGCGCGCCTGATCAAGAAGACCCTCTATATCGGGCTCTTCGCCTTCATCATCGGCAACTACAACAACCTCGCGCAGATCATCTACAACAGCTTCGCTGGCCTCGGCATCAAAGCGGGCGGCGGCACCATGAGCGCGGCGCAGCTCCTGCAGCCGGGCAAGATCGCCGAAGTCGGTATCGACGCGGGTAAGCCGATACTCACCGCCATCTCCGGCATGATGGGCTTCACCAGCGTCTTCGCCAACCTGGTGCAGATCATCATCCTGCTGGTCGCGTGGCTGATCGTCGTCATCAGTTTCTTCGTGATGGCGATCCAGCTTTTCGTGAGCCTGATCGAGTTCAAGCTGACAACCTTGGCGGGCTTCGTGCTCGTTCCGTTCGGGCTC